>Ga0209211_10011446_pt1 | contig 11330 bp, 5 predicted proteins | sample RifGroA2_FD_183992 | JGI IMG/M metagenome (GOLD analysis project Ga0209211, IMG submission 183992) | Groundwater microbial communities from Rifle, Colorado, USA - Groundwater A2 (SPAdes) (version 2) | ecosystem: Environmental > Aquatic > Deep subsurface > Groundwater | place: Rifle, Colorado...
CGCCAGCCGCTCCGAGTCTGCATCCCGCCGCAGTTCAGGATCGTTGCCGGGACAGGAGCGCCGTCCCTTGAGTTATCTCGTCCGTTGCCGTTGTCCCTTGGCTGGCCGTTGCCGCGTGAGCGGCTCCCATGCTTGTCCATGAAGCTCTTCACGATCTCTTCTTGGAGCGAGAGCGCCGTGCTCGCCTGGTTCATCGTGGCCTCAAACTGGGCTTCATGCACCGGGCAGGAGAGCTCCACCGAGAGCGAGTCGATACGGCCGTCGGGGGAGATGCTGCGCTTGAGGGTAAGGTCGCTGGGGAAGTGGGGTGGGTTGAAGCTGCGATCCATTCCCGGTTGTGCTGATTCCTCCTGAATGGCGCGGCGTTCCTCGGCTTCCACGGGATCAACCTCCTCCTCCACTCCGTTACCTCCCCTTCCGCCGAAGACGGCGTTGATGTGATCGCAGCGGTAGCGGGGGTCAGGGCGGTTGGTGAAGTCAGCGCAGGTGCAGGTCGGCGCGGCGGGTGTGCCGCGAACCAGGAAGATTGTCTTGGGGTCATCGGGTGAGTAGACACTGAATCCGCGTTCGGCTTCCGAGACCACGTAGAGGGGTTCGGGACTCCGTGAGACAGGGGGTGCTGCGTACGCGTGCTGGGCCATGGTGTGGCTCCTCCTTACTGAATTGGGTGTATGGGTTCACAAAGAACCGTTGTTCTGCGCCCAGCGTACCGTATGGGTGGGAAGGCAAAAGGAAGGGAGAAATGCCGCAAGGGGTCTCTCTTGCAGACTTTCCCAAGGGATGAGCCGTGGGAGGATGGAAGGATGGACCCTAACCCCATCACCTACTTCGCCCGCACCAACTACCGGGGCGAGAGCAAACCCTTCGGGATCAAGCAACGGGACCGGTTGTCTCATATGTACGTCATCGGGAAAACGGGCACCGGCAAGTCCACGCTGCTCGAAACGATGATGCAGCAGGACCTCGGCAACGGGATCGGCTTCGGGCTGTTCGATCCGCATGGGGACTTGGTGGAGCACGTTGCCGCTCAGGTGCCTGACCAACGGAAAAGTGATGTCCTTTACCTCGACGTAGCAGACCGGCATTGCGTATGGGGCTATAACCCGCTGGAGCAAGTGCCACCGGAAAAGAAGTCTGTTGCGGTTTCCGGTCTCTTGGAGGTATTCCGCAAACTGTGGCCGGACTTTTGGGGACCACGCTTGGAGCACATTCTCAGGAACACTCTTTTTGTGCTCCTCGACCAGCCTGAAGCAACCTTGGCCGACATTCCCCGGCTCTTCGAGGATAAAGCCTACCGCCGCGAAGCTGTACTGCGTACCGCCAATCCTCAGGTGCGGGACTTCTGGCTCAAGGAGTATGAGGGCTACCCGGCGCGGCTTCGAGCGGAAGCCATCGCCCCCATCCAAAACAAGGTGGGGGCCTTCCTCGCCGATCCCATCCTCAGCCGCGTGCTCACGCAGAGGAGGAGCACCTTCTCGTGGAGGCAGGCGATGGACGAAGGCAAGGTGTTGTTGGTTAACCTCGCCAAAGGGAGGATCGGCGAAGGGAACGCCTCGCTCCTCGGATCGCTACTCCTCTCTGGGGCGTATGTGGCAGCAATGGGAAGAGCGGATCAGAAGCAGGAGGAGCGCCGGGACTTCATTCTTTATCTCGATGAGTTCCATAGCGTAGCCACACCGACGCTCGCTTCCATGCTCTCGGAGCTAAGGAAATTCGGGGTGGGTTTGGTCTTGGCTCACCAGTTCCTCTCGCAAATCGACCCGCTCATCCGGGACGCGATCCTGGGCAACGTCGGGACGATCATCGCTTTCCGGGTGGGACTGCCCGACGCCGAGTTCCTGGCCAAGGAGTTCTTCCCGGACTTCACGCCGCTCGATTTCACCCGCCTCCCCAACCACGAGATCTACCTGCGGCTGATGATCGATGGGAAGGTCTCACACGGGTTTAGTGGAGAGTCCACTTTAGGCGGGCTCTCGACCAGGTGCCAGGACTAATTCGAAGCTCCTGCTCCTTCTAGGCACCGGTGGAGAGTCTCAAGCACGTCTACAATGTAGTCAGCCGGGACAATAATTGATTGGCGAGATTCGTGATGCCTCCCGGAGTGAATGCCGATTAGTCTATCCTTCAGAAAGACCGGACTTCCGCTATTTCCCCCAATACTGTCAGGAATATAGTAATCCGCCACCCACCAATCTGCTGGGCCAAACAGAATTCCGTTCTCATTGACAGCTTGCACCGTAGTCTTGGAAAGGTTGAGGACAGGAATCGCTTGGGCCTCTCCGATTATGCAATTGCGAGTATCCATCGGGTATCCCCACACTTTTCCAATACCCCCAGAAGTCTTCGCAAATGCTTCGAGTGAGGAAAGCATGATCAGCGAATCTGAGTCAATCAACCTCTGCGTCCCCAAGTGGCGCATTATCGTTCCACATGTCTCATCAAGAGGCACAGCAGCAACATCACTTTCCGAACTCCCTATCCAGAGGGGCTGAGTACCGTCATATATCTGAATCTTGTGGTAGTAGTCTGGCTCAAAGCAGCCGCATTCACACTTTCTAGGCCGGCGAAGGTTGGCAGTTGTCTGTCTCCATCCGACCAGAACATGGCGATTGGTCACAAAGACCGCGTCGCCATCCAACCCACTGATTACAATTCCAGTCGCTCCATTCCCCAAGTCATCCTCAATCCGAAGTGTAGTCTGGCGGATAACATCCTCGAAGCTGCTCTCTCGTGAGAGGGGAAAGGTCGCCTCTGGGGGAGATTTCTTCACACATTCTCGGAAACCGAGACTCTTGGTACGTTTTGAAACAACCACTGCTGCCTTTTTGATCTCTTGATAATCCTCCTCCTCAATGCTGAGAATGAAGCTTTTCGCTTCCGAAGCAAGGAGTAAAGCCGAGCCCTGCTTCGGAGCAAGCGAATCCATATGGAAACCAACGATACCTCTGCTACTGAAGCATGGACTTCCAGAAAAGGACCAATTGGATGTAGTGACCTCATAATCGGCCCTAAGAAGCGCTGCTAAACTGACAGCGGTCTTCCTAGACACACCTTGGACTGTTTCCTTATCGGCAACGGAAACTATTGTAGCATTGGTGGTGTGGTTCGCCGGATCAAAACATCCCCTCGCCGTTACAGGATAGCCAAACACTTGTAGACGATCTGCGCCTGATATATCTGAGACCAGTTCATTCAAGGAGATGAGGTCCGCTAACCCTACGATTGGGCTTTCATGGAAGAGGATTGGGGGCAAGGTCGTGGGCATGATGGCAATTCCACTACCGGAGGACGAAAACCAAAGCTCCCGAGTGCCGTCCCGGAGGAAGCCGTCGAATACGAGGCCGCTCGGAGTGAAACAGCCACAACGATGTTTAGTGTAGCGATAACACCAGGCACGCTCTCCTGACAAGCTCCTTAGACCGTGAAGGGTGGAGATAAGGAAAACCCGTTGAGTCCCGTCCGAGACGATTACGCCGCAAGTCCCGTTGCGGGACTCGTCTTCAATTCGATATATGGATGCCCGGACTCTCTCCTCAAGCGTTGATTGTGTAGCCTCACCTAATGCCTGAGTGTTCTGAGAAATGATCCCGAACAATGTGACAAGGACGATTACAGGCGAAGATGCTGCATGTTGGGTTTGAACTATATGAGGAATACGGAGTGAGCGCGAAAAAGACATTGGTGGGGCCTCGTTATTCAGTTTGACCGATCTGTGGGCAACCATTTGGACACGACAAGGGATCGAAGATGCGGTTTTTGAAATATCCAGCAACTTCCAGGTGAAAGCCGAAAGCAGCTTCGAATGTGGCAATCCCCATTCCCCCTCTTGGCCAACACTTACCCTATGGCCGGCAACAGACCCTGAGTGCAGCGGCCATGCCAATCTATCTTCTGTCGTCTTCGCTCCCAAAATGAGGTATTCCGGCTACTTGTAGTAATGCCAAGACGAATTGTGCACATGGTGGATGTTGAAGGGATCGTGCCTAGTGCGCCAAAACGACACAGACAACGAGAAATCAGTGACACAGCATTTGAGCCTGTGTGTGGATTCCTCTATGTTTCCGTGGATATTCCAGCAGGTGGAGTTAGGGAACCTTTTTTCTGTTCCTTTTGACAGGCAGTGTCCGGAACGGTACTCTGGAGCAAGAAGGTCGAGGGAAAGGATGAGCCATTACGAAGGAGGGACATACAATTGAGCTGGACTACGCCGTCGAGGACTATCGGCGGCGGGAGTTTCTGGATGGACTGAATGCGAACTCTGCCGCGCTTCGGAACGATCCGAAGGCGTGGGAGGAGGAACAACGGGAACGGAAAGCGTGGGATGTAACGCTAGCTGACTGATCAGCGGACACATGAGCGATGATCCCCCACGGCGAGGCGAACTCTGGTGGATCAACCTCGGTGAACCCGTTGGGCATGAACAAGGCGGCATGCGTCATGCACTCATCCTCTCTCTGGACGCGTTCAACCGAGGTCCCGCTGGTCTTGCCGTGGTCCTTCCGCTCAGCTCCCGCGCCAAGCAGATTCGTTCCCACGTTGCCGTAACCCCGTCTGAAGGCGGTCTTTCCGAACGGAGCCTTATCAAGTGTGAGGACATCCGGTCCATCTCCAAGGCACGGTCGATGGAGAGGATTGGGGAGATGTCTGCCACCGCTCTCCGCTCAGTCGAGACCATCATCCGCTACCTCCTCGGACTCTGAGTGCAATCGTTCTTTCCCTGTAGACGATCAGATACCAATCGTCTTTTTTCTGACTCATACCCCTTGTTTGTCCACCCGATCTGCCCTATCTTCATTACTGTCACGTCTAACAACTGTAGTGGAGAAAACACTGACGATCTGAATCGAGCGTTCGCCCTTTCTTGTCCCATGTCACCCAACGAGCGACCCAAGAGGTTGCCTCGCATTGGGTCTTTCCGACATGGGACCTCCCACTACGGTTAGACGTGACACCAGTGCGGGGCACCATTGTCTCCGCACGGTCCCTTCGCGCTCCGGCGCGTGTGGAGGTGTCGTATCATGGCTTCGCTTCGCTACCCCCTATTCCTTGCTCTCGTTCTAGTCCCTTTCTCCCCAGCCGCTCACAGTCAGTCACTCGTGCCTCTGGAAACCTCTTGGGACCAACCACCAAACGTTCAAACCGCATCGACCGTGTACGACTTCGCTCGTCAGCCGATCCCGAAGGAGGCGGAAGGAGTTGTGATGGAAAGCGGAGGCTTAACCTTGGGGGAGGCCGTCTCCTCCGCAACGGTTGAGACAGCAATCTTTCAAGCCCCCATTTTGAACCCCGATCCCTTCCTCGCGGTCGGGCTGAACTTGGAAGGCGCACATCTGGAGGATGGCGTCTCGCTTGAAATCCGCTCCTCCACAATGGAAGGAGTCTGGTCGCCGTGGCAGGCCATTCCTGGGGATTGCTGTACGGGGCGTACCGAAGAACAGATAGGTGGCCTTCTCTTCCTCTCGAGACAGACGCGCTCCATCCAGGCACGGATGCACCTGTGGCGAACTGGTCCGGACCACGCTCCAGCAATCCGCCTCCTGCACGTCTCCTTCATTAGTCCCGGTGCGACACCGCAGCGAGTTCTGGAGCAGATCCAGCGAGTCAAGGTCGAGAAGGCGGCGCTACCGTCATACCACTCCCGGACTGGCTGGGGATGTCCGGAGGGACAGCGCGCCGATGCAGAAGATCCGAAATGGACCCCACAAACGACTTCCGTAACGCATCTGGTCGTGCACCACACCGCAGGCAGCAACAGCGCCTCCGACTGGCCCGCCGTGGTGCGAGCCATCTGGTCATACCACAAGTATCCTTCCGGCAACAACTGGGGCGATATCGGGTACAACTGGCTTATCGATCCCAACGGTGTGCTGTACCAAGGGCGGTCGTGGTGGATCAGCGGGGATGACAGCCTCAAGGACGTGGTCGGGGCACACTTCTCCTGTGCCAACACGGGCACGATGGGGGTGGCGCTCCTCGGCACCTTCAGCGCGGGTAGTCCCACCGCTTCGGCGAGGACCTCGCTGGAGCAGCTCCTCGCCTGGAAGTGCGAGCAACGCAACTTGAGTCCGACGGGAAGCGCGTACCACACTACCACGCAACTCACCCTGTCCCGCATCTGCGGTCACCGTGATGCCAACGGGAGTCCGGCTGCCTGCAGCACAACCGAATGTCCGGGTAACGTCCTGTATGACGCTCTTCCCTCGATCCGCTCCGACGTCACTACCCTCATTGATGGCGGAGGCAGCGATTGCGGTCTCGCGGTGAACGATACCGTACGGGTCGTGAACACCGGCTCGCTTCAGTTGCGAGTGAGGAACGGAGCAGGCACGTCGAACACGATTCTTGGCAATCGGCCGGATGGGTCTGTAGGTGTGATCCAGTCCGGGCCGGTTTCCGCCGATGGGTACCTGTGGTGGGACATCCAGTGGAGCGGACTGCGGGGCTGGTCGGCCCAAGGGGACGGGACAACGTGCTGGCTTGAGGCCATCGATACACCCACCCCAACGCCCACCGTGACTCACACACTAACGCGTACGTTTACACGCACACCGACGATAACCGTAACAGGCAGCAAGACCCCTACGTTTTCCAATACCCCAACTCTCTCAACTCCCACGTTCACCCCAACCCGGACTTTCACGCCTGTCGGTCCGACCTCAACCGCAACCCGTACCCCAACCGTTACCAACACTCCATCCGGTCCGACAAACACCCCCACACCCACTTCTCCGCTGTCGGGAGACGCTGAAATCCTCGCCGAAGGTCTCCTCAACCCGGAACGGCTTCAGATCGACGATGGGTGGCTCTACTTCACCGACAACAACGACTGTGTGGAAGGACAAGGGTTTATCAAACGGGTTCCCAAAGTTGGAGGACAAACGCAGACGGTCGTGGGTGATGTGACTATCTTTGATGGGGGTTGTCACCGGGGCATTGGCCCCTTCCGGATCAATGGAGCCGACGTGTTCGGGGAGTACGGCGGCTACGAGAATCTGACTGTGTTCCGCGCCCCGAAGGAAGGCGGAACGCCGGAGCCGCTCGCGTCCTCCTTGTACGGAAGCCATTTCGCCGGGGTCATCGGCGACACTGTTTGGTACAACAGCAGTTTCTCTGCAATCGTGGGAGTCCCTCGCAATGGTGGTGAAGGGCAGGCTGTTCCTGGTCTTGACGCTCAGTGGATACGGAACTGGGATCAAGACGCGGAGAGCCTTTTCTTCTATGAGTACTACAGCCGTGAGGTTCGCAGATTCGATCCGGCGTCGGGCAGCGTCACTCCACTACTGTATTCGGCGTTGGAAGGGAACCTTGTGGTTGACAATAGCTTCGTCTACTTCCATCCATCCGGTGCATCCGAGGTCTTGCAGGTTTCGAAAGCAGGAGGAGATGCCATTGAATTGGTGCATGTGACAGAACCGCTTGCCGAAGACTGTTATGCTTCTGATTCCTCTCACTTCTTCTACCTTGAGGATGACCTGCTGAAGAAGGTTCCCACAGTGGGAGGTGCTCCAATCACGGTGGGTTCAACTGAGGGACTCGTTCCCCGGAGCATGGCCGTGGACGCCCAGTACGTGTATATCGCGGACAGTGATGGTGGGGTTGGATCAGGACAGATCTGGCGGTTTCCAAAAGTGCTTCTAACACCCACACCCACTAACACTAACACACCGACTCCCACCAATACTCCGGAGTCCAGATTGCCCGGCGACGAAGACCGGGACGGCGTGGTCAGCGCGCTTGAGCTCTCCAGGTCGATCTCATCCTTCCGGGGAGTGCTGCAGGCGCCTGGAAGTGCGGACGCCAACGGCGATGGCATCCTTTCCGCTCTGGAACTCTCGCGCGTGATCAGCGCCTTCCGGGGGACGCTTCAGGGCAAGGCAGGGGCGTCCCTGAAGGGGAACGCCGTGATCGAAGTCGGCCCCGCGCAGGGTGCGGCTGGCGGCACGGTTCAACTTCCGGTCCGGCTCCTGAACGCGCCTGAGGAAATCCAGCTGGTGACGCTCTTTGTTGGTTTCGACACAGCCCGCTTCCCGGTTGATCCATCAGTGCTTCCCGGAGCCGACAACCCCTCGGCGCAGACCTCCGGACGCCGCACGGCGCTTTCGCCGCACTTCGAAGCCACCGCGTTCACCAGCGCCGGGACTCTAGTTCAAGGAGAGGTCCTAGTGTTGGCCTTTCCGGTCCCACAGGGCGCACCCAGCGGCGTCTACCCGGTCACGGTCACGGCGGCTGAGGCCTATGACACGTGGAGCGTCTTGGTTCCCGTTGAGGTTAAGGAAGACGGATCAATCACCGTGGCCAATCCGGGAAGCGTGCAGTTGAGCTTGGGTGAAGCTGTGGGAGCACCGGGAGATACGATTGAGGTGCCAGTCACGCTTGCGGGTGCTCCAGACGACGTGCAGCTCGTGTCACTGTTCCTTGCTTGGGACCGGGAGCGATTTCCCACCGATCCCACGGTACTTCCCGGATCGTCGGTTCCCACTGCCCAAGTCTCAGGCAGGAGGACGGCGCTCTCTCCCGACTTCGAGGCCACGGTCTTCGTGTCGGATGGTCACCTTCCCAACGGTGAGATTCTGTTGCTGCGGTTCGAAGCACCGCCCGGTACTTCACCTGGCCGGTATCCGTTACTCATCTCTGATGGTCAAGTGTTTAACACGCAGAGCGTGGCGTTGGACCGGTGGTGGACCAATGGCGCGTTGGAGGTATCGGCCGTTACAGGAATCGAGGATTGGATGACGTATTAGAGAGCACGGTCTTCATCTATGGGGACAAGCCGTGAAGGTAGCATTTCCTTTCTTTTATGGACCAGCTTGATCGCGCTGGCCGATAGTGATAGCTATGCCTCCCATCATAGACCGACCTGTGGGGATTGACGATTCTCGTTCTCCCTCAGATGAGTCTCGACGTCACACATCGCAATAAGCGTACGTTCAGGGGTTCCAATACGTTTTCTGAGAGGCCTAGCCTGTGAGGGTTTGGTTTGAGAGGGTGGATGAAGGCCTTTGCGGACGGTTCCCCGGTTGGCAGGAGGTAGAGTCGGTCGGTGGCCCTAGAGACCTTCAGAGAGTGAAGATCAATTCTGCCAACACGAGTGCCGATCATGGCATGGGTGAAGACTCGGGATCGGTCAAGCAATCGGAGGCATACTGAAGCGACGTATCTGCCATTCGGAGAACAAAGTGAGCAACAGGAAAGCTGTTCCCTGTTCTTGTCCACATGGCTTGTATTGTCACGGAGCTGGAATTTGATATACTTATACTAGAAACTTGACAAAACCGAGATAAAGGAAACCGCTAGTGACGACTCATAAAGGCTTCTCCAGATCAACTCGTTTCTGTCGTCATCCTGGGGTCAACCCCATTTCCAGACGATAAGGAGAGATAGGAGAAATGCAAACCACGCAGTACAGCCACTCAAGGGAACCAGAAGACTACTTTGGGCCGGGAGTAAGGAAGTTCTTGGAGGAGAACCTTCCCATTCCTTTGAAGAGGGTACGCTTTGGGGAACCGGTTCGCACAATCCCGGATGCGCGGAGAGTCGTACAGAGTGTTGTTGACACACTGGCCCGGCATGCCAAGGAGAAATAGCGAGCCCTTCCTCTCGAGAGAGGGTGCCCAATCAGCGCATATGTGCGCTGATTTTTTTTCGTGGGGGTAAGTCTATGTTCGGGGCAATGACCATTCTGTGCCACCTTGATAGTAGGGGAACCTTTGGCCGCTGCCCGCTTACGGCAGAGGACCTGGAAAGAATCGTCCTCGATGCTGGAATCAAGTGTGCAATCGAAGGCGATGACAACCTCCGTGGGGGACCGCCCACCGAGCTGGTCCTCCTCGACGATGCTGGGGAAGAGGGAGTTATCCGGTACGATCCCGACCTGGATAGCTTCCTTTCTTTTAGATTTTCGGCGGGGGGTGTGGGGGGAGCCGACAAAAAATGGAAAGGAAATTTTTGGTTTTGCTTCGCCGTTTCAGACTATATGGAAAATAAAAAATTCTTTTTGTATGCTCGCAAGTCCACTGATGTCGAGGACAAGCAGGTGTTAAGTATTGACGCTCAACTCACCGAATTGCGGGAATATGCCGTTCGGGAAAATATTGAAATTTCCGCCGAAATCGTGGAAAAACAATCTGCCAAAGTTCCAGGTCGTCCGTTGTTTAACAAGATGATGAAAGAAATTGAAATTTTCGGCGGAAACATCCTCGCATGGAATCCCGATCGGCTCGCCCGCAATTCGGTAGACGGCGGACAGATTATTTATCTCCTCGACACAGGGAAACTTGCGAGCCTAAAATTCCCAACCTTCTGGTGTGATAACACTGGTCAGGGTAAATTTATGTTGAACATGGCTTTTGGACAAAGCAAATACTATGTAGATTCTCTTTCCGAAAATACGAAACGTGGACTTCGCCAAAAAGTACGCATGGGCATATTCCCAAGCCAAGCGCCTGTTGGTTATCTAAATGACAGCAGGACAAAGACAATCGTAGTTGAGAAAAAGAAATCTAAAATTGTGCGCTTGGCTTTTGAACGATATGTCAAAGGAAATATGCGTTTGGAAGATGTATCGTCTTTTTTGGCGAAATCCGGCGTTACAACTCGAACCGGAAAGAGAATCTCCAAAACCAAAGCGTCTTTTATCCTCTCCAATCTATTTTATATCGGTTTGTTTAAGTATGGTGGTGAAATCCACGAAGGAAAGCACGAGCCAATCATTTCAAAGAAACTTTTTGATGAAGCACAGGAAATGTTGAAGTTTCGTGGACAACCTGAACGAAAACCGCAGAATGAACCTCAACCATTTTGCGGTCTCATTTCCTGTGCTTCATGCGGAATGATGATAACTGCTGAAAACAAAACGAAGCGACAGAAAAATGGCAATGTTCATTATTATGTTTACTATCGTTGCACAAAAAAATCTAAAGTAATGAAGTGTAAAGAAATGTCGCTTCGTTCTGAAAAACTAGATGAGCAGTTATCATCCTTAATTCAAAAAGTTTCTTTGCCCAAAGACTGGGCGGAAGAACTTAATCGTCTTGCTTTGCAAGACCACAAAAACTCCGCCCCGTCTTTGACTGCGTGTGTGAAAGAGAAAGAAACAAAATTATCGGTCATTTCACAAAAGCTAGAGCGACTTCTTACAGGTTATCTCGACCAAGTGATTGATGAGCAAGATTATCGTACTGAAAAAGGAAAATTGATTTTGCAAAAGAAGTCGCTTGAAGAAGAAATGACCTCTCTTTCACACACGCAGAATGATTGGCTCGCACCTTTCCAAAACTGGCTAAAAGACGCTCAATCATTGGACAAAATTGCTTCTGATTCAGACCTTTTTG
>Ga0209211_10011447_pt1 | contig 11330 bp, 13 predicted proteins | sample RifGroA2_FD_183992 | JGI IMG/M metagenome (GOLD analysis project Ga0209211, IMG submission 183992) | Groundwater microbial communities from Rifle, Colorado, USA - Groundwater A2 (SPAdes) (version 2) | ecosystem: Environmental > Aquatic > Deep subsurface > Groundwater | place: Rifle, Colorado...
TGCCGGCTCTGCGCGAGCGGCCGGGCGACATCAAGCTGCTCGTTCGCCATTTCGTTTCGCAGCTCAATCAGCGCCATCAGCGCAACATCCTGATCATGCCGCAGGCGCTCACCGGCCTGGTTTCCTACCCCTGGCCGGGCAATATCAGGCAGTTGTACAACGTTCTTGAGCGGATTATCCTGCTCTCGCGAGGTGACGAAATTGATGAGGCCACGGTCGATTACGCACTGGTTACCGAAGCTCAGGGTCAGCCCATCGAGGCCTTGCCGACGCCGGCTGCGAGTCGCCAGGAAATGCCGGAGGTCGAGGTGTCCTACCCCGTCGTACGAGGCTATCAAGTCGTCGCGGGGGATGACCGGGAGCATATTCGGACCGCTCTCGTCCAACATGGCGGCAACAAATCGCGAACGGCGAAAGCCCTGAACCTGACATTACGTCAGCTGAATTACCGGATCGAGATTCTCGGCATCGCCGTGCCGGCCAAAAAACAACCCAATTTGTAAACAATTTGTGTACAAATTGGTTTGTCTATAATATGCGGGTATTGATTAACCAATTGATTTAATAACGATATATCGCCTGGCACGCGGCTTGCCATAGAAGAGACAAGCCAAACCCTGTGGGCTCAGCCCATCTGACCAGGAGATATTCATGCCCTCTTCCGCTCTTGCCGTTCCGGTAGCCGATCAACTGATCCGTGACTACTCCCTCTCGCTGTGCGCCTCCGAGGAAAGCCTCGCCGCCATCCGCGAGGTGATCTCCGCCCAGTTGAAACCGAAGGTCCTCGACATCGATCTGAAGGCGGAATATCCGGAGGAGTTTCTCCGGGCGCTGGGCCGGGCCGGCGGCTTTCGCGGTGCAGTCGACGCTGAGTTCGGCGGTAACGAGCTGGGGTTGAAGCACGTCATCCAGATCATGGAGGAAGTCTCCAAGGAATGCATGTCAAGCGGCTTCCTGGTCTGGTGCCAGACCGCCTGTGCCCGCTACATCCAGCTCTCGGACAACGCCTGGGTGAAAAAGGAATTCCTGCCGCGCATTGCAGCCGGCGAGTTGCTGGTCGGTACCGGTCTCTCCAACACCATCAAATCCTGCGACAACATTGAGGAGTACCGCCTCTCGGCCAAACGTGTCGATGGCGGATACATCGTCAACGGCGTTTTACCCTGGGTATCCAACCTCGGCCAGAACCACTACTTCACCACCGGGTGCCCGGTGCGCAACGAGGACGGCAGCAACGACGGTCTGGTCTTCATTCTGGTCGATTGCCAGCAGGCCGGGTTCAAGCTGGTTGATTGCGCCCACTTCATCGGTCTTGATGGTACGCGGACGCTGGCTTGCCAGTTCAAGGAAGTCTTCGTTCCGGACAACATGGTGCTCGCCCAGCCCAGCGAGTCGACGGCCTACATCAAGCGTATCAAGCCGGGCATGATCCTCGCCCAGATGGGCATGGGCCTCGGTCTGATCGATGCCTGCAGCAAACTGATGGCCCAGTCCAACCGGACACTGGCCCACGTCAATCAATATCTCGACGACCAGTTCGAGGATATCGAAGCAGCCCTTGAGGAAGGTCGCGCCGCCACCTACGCGCTGGCCGATGAGGTGCAACAGGGCCCGGTTGCCGACCGTACCCTGGACATCCTCAAGCTTCGCCTGGCCGGTGGCGAGTTGTCAGTCCGTGCCGCCCACGCCGCCATGCTGCATCAGGGGGCCAAAGGTTACCTGGTGCGTAATGCTGCCCAACGCCGCCTGCGGGAAGCCTATTTCGTCGCCATCGTGACCCCGGCCACCAAACACCTGCGGCGCGAGATCGCCCGTATCGAGGACGGTTTGTCCTGCACCGCCTGATATCAACCGCCATTTTTCCGGAAAGAAAACATATGTCTGAAGTTGCCCAAACTACCCAATGGATCTGCAAGGTCTGCAACTGGATTTACGACGAAGTAGCCGGCGATCCCGAGCATGGCATCGCCCCCGGTACCGCTTTTGCCGACATTCCCGACGACTGGTATTGCCCGGAGTGCGGTGTGACCAAGGCCGATTTTGAAGCAGTCGAGTTCTAAAACAGTGAGCCGAATGCACCATGTTTGTGCATTGGCCCTGATGAAAATAGTGCTGAAAAAGCCGGAATCAGGAAAAACAGAGAAGCAAGCATTAACCGCAGCACCCTCGCCAGGCAGGAACGATTGCTGCATTGCAATAGTGAATCTTAAAACCCCAAGGAGTTCGCCATGTCACTGAATAACCCTTTCGATCCCGACAGCACACTGCATCGTGGCTGTAGCTGCGGCCAGCATGGCTCGCAGGCCGAACATGAACTGGCCGAAGTAGATGCCTTGAATCAGCGCGTCATCCAGTCGACCGTGATGCGCGCGCTCTTTCCTCAGGATGTCGAGCGTCGTCGCTTTTTGGGCACGGTGGGCGCCTCGGCGGCGCGCTGGAAGCCATGGCCCAGGAAAAGGGCAGCCTGGAAAAGAAAGACCTGAAGATCGGTTTCGTTCCCATCACCTGTGCCAGCCCGCTGATCATGGCCGACCCGCTGGGCTTCTACAGGAAGGAAGGTCTCAACGTCACGATGATGAAGACGGCCGGCTGGGCGCTGGTCCGCGACAAGGTGATCAACAAGGAATTTGACGCCTCGCACATGCTCGCCCCGATGCCGCTGGCCATTTCGATGGGCGTCGGCTCCAATGCATCACCAACCAACGTGATGACCATCCAGAACGTCAACGGTCAGGCCATCGTGCTCGCCAACAAGCACAAGACCAACCGCGACCCGAAGAACTGGAAGGGCTTCAAACTGGCCATCCCGTTCGAATTCTCGATGCACAACTTCCTGCTGCGCTACTACTTGGCCGAGAACGGCATCAATCCGGATACCGATGTCCAGTTGCGCGTCCTGCCGCCGCCCGAAATGGTCGCCAATTTGCGCGCCGGCAACATCGACGGCTTCCTTGGTCCCGATCCGATCAATCAGCGCGCCGTCTATGACGACCTCGGCTTCATCCACATTCTCTCGCGCGAAATATGGGACGGTCACCCGTGCTGCTCATTCGCCATTCCGGCCGAATTCATCCAGCAAAACCCGAACAGTTTCACGGCGCTCTACCGTGCCATCCTGAAGTCCGCAGCCATGGCCCGCGACCCGAAGAACCGGCCGATCATGGCCGAAGTGCTGGCCCCGGCCAATTACCTCAACCAGCCCAAGGCCGTCATCGAACAGGTGCTGACCGGCAAGTTCGCCGATGGTTTGGGCAACGTTCGCAACGTTCCGGAGCGCGTCGATTACGACCCCTTCCCGTGGTACTCGATGGCCTACTGGATCCTGTCGCAGATGAAGCGCTGGGGCTACATCAAGGGCGACGTGCGCTACAAGGACATCGCCGAAAGGGTGTACCTGCTGACCGATGCCCGCAAGCAGATGACCAGCCTAGGTATGAATCCGCCCAAGGAGAACAGCAAGAAGTTCATGGTCATGGGCAAGGAATTTGACCCGGCCAAGGTTGATGCCTACAGCAACAGTTTTGCCATCAAGAAGGCTTGAGGAGCACATCATGTTTAGCAAGTTAGGGCTCAAGGCCGCATTGCTTTCGCTGCTGATCTTCCTGATCTTCATCGGTACGTGGTCGCTGGCCACGTATCACAAGGAAGGCCCGGCAGTGAGCGCGGCCGATGCCGAATACGCGGCAATGATGGGCAAGGGCGCCGGCAAGACCGGTGGCTTTCCGCCGCCCGGCGAAGTCGGTACCGCTTTCGTTACCTACCTGTCGGATCCGTTCTTCGACAAGGGGCCGAACGACAAGGGAATCGGTATCCAGTTGGCTCATTCGCTGTGGCGGGTCGGTCTCGGATTCTTCTTGGCGGTGATCGTCGCCATTCCCCTGGGCTTCGCCATCGGCATGTCGCCGCTGCTCTTCCGGGCGCTCAATCCGTTCATCCAGATCCTTAAGCCGATCTCGCCGCTGGCCTGGATGCCGCTCGCCCTGTACAGCCTCAAGGACTCGGACGTTTCCGGCATCTTCGTGATCTTCATCTGCTCGCTGTGGCCGATGCTGATCAACACGGCCTTCGGCGTTGCCGCCGTCCGCCGTGACTGGATCAATGTCGCCCGGACGCTGGAAGTCAAGCCGCTGCGCAAGGCTTTTCAGGTCATCCTGCCGGCTGCGGCGCCGACCATCCTGACCGGCATGCGCATCTCGATGGGCATCGCCTGGCTGGTCATTGTCGCCGCCGAGATGCTGGTCGGCGGCACGGGTATCGGCTACTTCGTCTGGAACGAGTGGAACAACCTGGCCCTGCCCAACGTGATCTTTGCCGTCGCCATGATCGGGCTGGTCGGCATGGTCCTCGATCAACTCTTCGGCTCGCTGCAAAAGCTGGTCACCTACCGGGAGTAATCAAGATGACTCAGCATTTCCTCAGCGTCGAAGGCTTGCAGAAGGTTTATCCGGCTGCCGATGGCAAGCAGAACCCGCCGGTTTTCGACAACATCCACTTCGGGATCGAGCGCGGCGAGTTCGTCTGCATCATCGGTCACTCCGGCTGCGGCAAGACGACCATCCTGAACGTTCTGGCCGGCCTCGAAGAAGCCAGCAGCGGCGTGGTCATCATGGACGGCAGGGAGGTCAAAGGCCCCAGCCTGGATCGCGGCGTCGTTTTTCAGAGCCACGCCCTGATGCCGTGGATGACGGTGCTCGGCAACGTCGCCTTCGCCGCCAAGTCGCGCTGGCCGGAGTGGTCCAAGGCCAGGATCGATGAGCACTGCACGACCTACCTCGAGATGGTCGGCCTCGGCCATGCCATCCACAAGAAGCCGGCCGAGTTGTCGGGCGGCATGAAGCAGCGTGTCGGCATTGCCCGCGCCTTTGCCATCGAGCCCAAGATGCTGCTCCTCGACGAGCCTTTCGGGGCGCTAGATGCGCTGACTCGCGGGACGATTCAGGACGAGTTGCTGAAGATCGTCCAGGCCACGGGCCAGACGGTGTTCATGATCACCCACGACGTCGACGAGGCGATCCTGCTCGCCGACAAGGTGATCCTGATGAGCAACGGTCCGCACGCCAAGATCGCCGAGATCGTCGAGATCACCATGCCGCGCAACCGGACGCGGGCCGAGATGCACCACGATCCGCAGTTCTATCGCATCCGCAATCACCTTGTCGATTTTCTGGTGAATCGTTCGAAGGGCTACGCCGGCAGCGATGCCGCCGTGCTCCACGACGCACGGCATCCGCCGGTTGTCCGCCCCGGACTTGCCCCCGATGAGCCGCCGCCGAGCGACAGCACCCGCCCCATTCTGAAACAGGTCGTCAATCAATAACCCCCTCCAGGAGCACACAAATGAACCGCAATGACGTAACTGAAATGATCATCGGCGCCAAGATCACCAAAGGCATCAAGTGGGCTGATGTCGCCAGCAAGATTGGCCTGTCCAAGGAATGGGTCACAGCCGGCTGTCTCGGGCAGATGACTTTTGATGCCAAGCAGGCGGCCATTCTCGGCGAGATCTTCGATTTGCCGAAAGAAGCAGTCGCCCTGCTCCAGGTCGTGCCCTACAAGGGCTCGCTGCCGACCTCCGTGCCGACCGATCCGCTGATCTACCGTTTCTACGAACTGATCAGCGTCTATGGCACAACCTTCAAGGAGCTGATCCACGAAGAATTCGGCGACGGCATCATGTCGGCCATCGATTTCAAGATGGATCTGGCGCGCGAAGCCAATCCGATGGGTGATCGGGTCAGCATCACCATGTCGGGCAAGTTCCTGCCCTACAAGACCTACTAATCCCGTTTCGCCCCGCTTCGGCGGGGAGTCCCAAGCAAGCCGGTGCTGAACGCCCGTTTTTACGGGCAGGGTAGCGCTCAACCTGAAATTCGACTTTCCCCAACTTACTGGAGCCTCAAAATGACTCAAACCACCAAAACCTACCTCCGTCCGATCGACCGCGATGGCCTGGCGAAATTCGCCGCCGGCGGCAAGGAAAACCCCGAACGCCGCGGCACCAACAAGGTGCACACCGTGATGCAGGGCCAGTTCCGCTCGTGGAGCTTCGTCGGCATCCACAACCCGGTTGTCGTCGATGAGCCGCTCCACCTGTTCGGCGAGAACACCGCGCCGGCCCCCGGCGAAGTTGTCCTCTCCGCGCTCGGCGGCTGCCTCGGCGTCGGCATCACGGCGATTGCCACGCATCGCCAGGTCAAGCTTTCCCGCCTGGAAATTTTCCTCGAAGCCGATATCGGCAATACCGCAGCCTGGGGTGCCGGCGGTGCCGAGCGCCTGCCGGCCGACATGGGTTTCAAGGAAATCCGCGTCAAGGTCATCGTCGAAGGCGATGCCAGCCAGGAAGAACTCGACGACATCGTACAAAAGGCCAACTACTACTCGCCGGTCGCCAACACGATGCGCAACCCGATTCCTTTCACCATCGCCAAGGTTGACGAGGCCTGAGATGAGCAAATCGTTTTCGGTCATCACCGGGGACGTCTCGAAGGCGCTGGGCAAGCTGCGCAGCGCCATTCCGGAGACGATGAAGGGCTTTGGCCAGATGTCGCAAGGCGCCCTGGCCGAAGGCACGCTGTCGGCCCTGCACAAGGAACTGACGGCGCTCGCCATCGGTGTCGCCTCGCGCTGCGATGCCTGCATCGGCTTTCATATCAAAGCACTGATCAAGCTCGGCGTCACGCGCGAGCAACTGATGGAAACGCTGGCCATCTGCGTTTACATGGGCGGCGGCCCGACCCTGATGTATGCCGCCGAAGCAGTCCGCGCCTACGACGAGTTCGAAGGCGCCTGATGCAGTCCGGCTCGCCCGCGGTCAATGTGACCGGGGGCGGGCACCCCCATTGAAAGTCAGCACATGAACAATCGCACCCTGATCATCGGTAGTGGCCTGGCCGGCATCACGCTCGTCCGCGAACTTCGCAAGCTCGACAAGGAACGTGAGATCGTCGTCATCACGGCCGATGATGGCGGTTTCTATTCCAAGCCCAACCTGTCCAATGCCTTTGCCGCCAACAAGCGGCCGGAGGACATGGTGCTGACCCCGGCCGACAAGCTGGAGCGTGATCTGGGCATCCGGATCATGGCGCATACCGCCGTCGCCCGCATCGATGCCGGCTGCCGGGAAGTCGTGTGCACGCAGGGGACGCTGGCCTACGACCAACTCGTTCTGGCCGTCGGGGCCTCGCAGATTCCGTTGCCGCTGGCCGGCGACGGTGTGCCGGATGCGATCTCGATCAACAGCCTGGCCGATTACGCTCGCCTGCGTAGCCGGCTGACCGGGAAACGCAGCGTCGCCATCGTCGGCGCCGGCCTGATCGGCTGCGAATTCGCCAACGACCTGCGTCTGGGTGATTTCGCCGTCGATGTGTACGACCAGATCGAACAACCCATGGGCCGTCTGTTGCCGCCCGCCGCCGCGCAGCAGCTACGCGCCAAGCTGACGGCCATCGGCGTCGGCTTTCATCTCGGTGCACGGCTCGAAGCCATTCGCCGCGACGGCGAGCGTTACGTCCTGATCGACAGCCAGGGTAACGCCCGCCCTTACGACCTCGTGCTGTCGGCCATCGGCCTGCGGCCCAATTTGGCGCTGGCCAAGACGGCCGCGCTGGCAACCGGTCTGGGCATCGTCACGGATGCCTTCCTGCGAACCTCCGACCCGAACATTTACGCGTTGGGCGACTGCGTCGAACTGGGCGGCCTGTTCCTGCCTTACGTCATGCCGATCATGCTGGGCGCCAAAAAACTGGCCGGCACCCTGACCGGCAATCCCGAGCCGGTGACTTACCCGGCGATGCCCATCGTGCTCAAGACGCCGGCTTGCCCGACCGTTGTTTCGCCACCACCCGGCGCGCCCGGTCAATGGGATGCGGCGATCACCGAAGACGGCCTGCGGGCACTCTTCGTCGATCAGGCGAGTGGCCAGCCCAGCGGCTTTGTCGTGCAGGGCAGCTTCACCAAGGAGCGCATGGCCCTTGCTGCCTTGATGCCGAATTTGAGCGCCTGACAAAATCATTGTCCTGGCCGAGGACCTGGGACGATTGCCACGGTCAACCGGGAAAAATGGTCAAAAATCAAATCGCCGGAAGCGATCTGGTTTTTTGGGCTTGCTTCGCCCCCTAAAAGCCCTAAAATTGCGCCCCTTCTGGCGCGTTGGTTTTTTCGGTGCGCCAAACCAGCTTTGACCAAACCGAGGAATGAACATGAACAAATCCGAACTGATTGATGCCATCGCTGAAGAAGCCGGCCTGACCAAGGCTGATGCTGCCAAGGCCCTGGATGCCGTGACCGGCGCCATTGTTGCCGCCGTGGCCGGTGGCGACTCCGTTTCCCTGATCGGCTTCGGCACTTTCAAGGCATCGGCTCGCGCTGCCCGTGAAGGCAAGAACCCGAAGACCGGCGAAAAGCTGTCGATCGCCGCCACCACCGTGCCGAAGTTCTCGGCTGGCAGCAACTTCAAGGCTGCTGTCGCCAAGAAGTAATCCGGCGCACTGCCAAAAAAGCCCCAGAGCTTCGATTTCTGGGGCTTTTTGCTTTCTGATCCCTCGTTTTCAAAGTGAATGGCCATGACTTTCAAAGACAGTTCGTCCGATTTCCAGATCATTGATGTCGCGTTGATCGAACCCGATCCGCAGCATCCCCGGCAGAACATCGACGAAAGCAGCCTCAAGGGGCTGGCCAATTCAATTCAGAAAATGGGTGTCATTCACCCGCTGGTCGTCCGGCCGGCCAATGCCGCCGGCCGCTACACGATTGTCGTCGGCGAGCGGCGTCGGCAGGCCGCCATCCTGGCTGGCGAGAAGACGGTGCCGGTCATCGTCCGCACCTGCGCGGTGGCGGAAACCCTTGAAGTCCAGGTCTTCGAAAATATCGGCTTGGGCGTGCGCGCACCGCTGGAAGCCCGTGAAATGGCCAACGCCATTCAGACCATCGCGGCGCGTTTCGAGTCGCCGGATGAGGCGGCCCAGCACTTTGGTCGCGCCCCCACCTGGCTGGCCCAGGCGACGGCTGCCGCCAATTTGTCGGAGAAGGTCACCGCCCTGCTCGATGCCGGCAAGATTTCGAGCACCGGCGCCGCCGTTCAGCTCGAAAGGCTGGCCAAGAAAGACGAGGCCAAGGCCGAAGTTCTGATCGACCAGATCGGGCAATTGCCCGAGGGAGAGAAAGTTTCGAAGAAAATCGTCGATAACGCGCTGTCGGAAGCCTCTGGTGGGCGGAAAAAGAAGGAAAGCATCGTCGCCGGTGACAGGGGCGGCGACGCAGCCCAAGCCGTTGCCGCGCCGTCGTCGGCATCCGACATTCCGCCGTGGGAAGAACAGCCGGAACCGGCCAAAATCTCCAGCGCCCGGCGTCGCATCAGCCAGGACAAGGTCAGGCTCGTCGCCGAACTGCTCGGCCTGGACGATGGCGATGAGGAAGAAGTGCTTATTCGACTGATCGACGAATTCCTGGCCCAGAAGAATTCCTGATCGATCCGGCCCGCCTCAAGCCGCCCCGGCTTGCCGGGCAAAACGCGCCAGGACGTGGCCGGTCATGCCCTTGGCCAATTCCTCCTCGCCATAAAAAACGGCGCCCAGATCGTCCTTGCGCAACATCTCCGACTCGGCCTCGCTGTGGGTGCGCAGGACGATTTCGATGTCCGGATTGAGCGATCTGGCTGTCTCGACCATCTGCCGGACGTTGATCGGGTCGGGGCTGGCGATGACCAACATCGCCGCATCGGCAATGTGCGCCTGAATCAGGACGGAGGGCTCGCTGGCATCTCCCGAGACGGCGGCGATCCCCTTGTCGCGCAGGCTTTCGACCAGTTCCCGGTTCTGCTCGGCGACCACGTAAGGAATCCCCTGGCTTTCCAGTGCCTCGGCAATTCGCCGCCCAACCCGGCCGTAACCGACCAGCACGACCTGCTTCTCGAGAAATTTGCGCTCGGTGCTCATCGGCAGTTCGGCAAACGGATCGCCGCGTTGCTCAAGCTCGCGGGCCTTGGCTGACCGGCCGAGCGCCCAGCGCCGCAAGGGCTCGATGGCCGAGAACATCAGCGGATTGAGGGCAATCGAGAACAGCGCACCGGCCAGGATCAGGCTCATCCCTTCGCTCGTCATCAGGCCCAGGGACTGGCCCAACCCGGCCAGAATGAAGGAAAACTCGCCGATCTGGGCGAGGCTGGCGGCGACGGTCAGCGCCGTGTTGAGCGGGTAGCGCAGGGCCAGGACCAGAGCCATGGCGGCCAGCGTTTTGCCGACCATGATGATGGCGACGACGCCGAGAACCTGCAGAGGCTTGTCGACCAGAATCGACGGCTGGAAAAGCATGCCAACCGACACGAAGAACAGCACGGAAAAGGCATCGCGCAGGGGCAGGGATTCTTCGGCCGCACGGTGGCTGAACTCCGACTCGCGCATGACCATGCCGGCGAAGAAGGCGCCCAGCGCGAACGACACGCTGAACAGCAGGGCTGCGCCGTAGGCGATGCCGATGGCGGCGGCGACGACGGACAGCGTGAACAGTTCGCGCGAGCCGGTGGCGGCGATGTGCCAGAGCAGCCAGGGAATGACCTTGCGGCCGACGATCATCATCAGGCCGATGAAGGCGCAGACCTCGAGCAGCGTTTTGGCGATGGCGATCCAGATTTCCTGGTTGCCACCGGCTGACTGCGCCTCGCCGCCGAGAATGCCGGCCAGCGGCGGCAGCAGGACGAGAACCAGAACCGTGGCCAAGTCTTCGACGACCAGCCAGCCGACCGCGATGCGCCCGTTCATGCTGTCGAGCACGCCTCTGGCTTCGAGCGCCTTGAGCAGGACGACGGTACTGGCGCAGGACAGCGAAAGGCCAAAGAGCAGGCCGTGCCCCCATTTCCAGCCCCAACCCCAAGCCACGGCCATGCCAAGCAAGGTGGCGCAGGCCATCTGGACGACGGCGCCGGGGACGGCGATGCGCTTCACGGCCATCAGGTCGCCCAGCGAAAAATGCAGGCCGACGCCGAACATCAGCAACATCACGCCGATTTCGGATAACTGGGCAGCGATGCTCATGTCAGCGACAAAGCCCGGCGTGGCCGGGCCGATCAGGATGCCGGCGGCGAGGTAGCCGACCAGTGCGGGCAGTTTCATGCGCTCGGCGGCAAAGCCGAGAATCAGGGCGATGCCGAAGCCGGCAGCGAGCGTGGTGATCAGGGGAATGTTGTGGTCCATGGGGGCCTTGGCGAATCGATTGTTTGCTTTTACCGGACGGTCCCCTTTCGGACAAGCAGGGCTGCCCGAAGATTCCCTTCAGAAAATCCGGCCGCTTCGGCGCCGGACCGATGGCTTGGTATAGTCGCGAACCGGATTCGCTCC
>Ga0209211_10011449_pt1 | contig 11329 bp, 11 predicted proteins | sample RifGroA2_FD_183992 | JGI IMG/M metagenome (GOLD analysis project Ga0209211, IMG submission 183992) | Groundwater microbial communities from Rifle, Colorado, USA - Groundwater A2 (SPAdes) (version 2) | ecosystem: Environmental > Aquatic > Deep subsurface > Groundwater | place: Rifle, Colorado...
CCCAGCCGATCTTGGCTCTTTCTACCTCATCTGTGACTGTCCAATGATCTCCTTGTCCAAGAGCTTTCATGAAGTCTTCATAAGAGAGATCTTTTGTGGCTGGACGGAAGAAAAGCATTTGTTCGTGCCCGACACGACGTTCCACAAATTCATCGTTTGAAACATTTGGTACAGGAACCTTGATATGTCCAAGACCATGATTATTGAAGAATTCCTGAATTTCCTGCTGGCGCGCTTTAGCTACCACACCAGCTTTGGATTCTGGAACAGGATTTTCTTCCCCAGTTTCATCTGGCTCATACTGGCCATTGCCATCATCTTGAGCGGGTGTACGTAGGGCGGGGTCTTGCCCTGTTAGAAGCTCGACTTCTGACTGGTCTTGCCTGCCACGTGAGCCATCAAGGGCTTTTACGTGGCCATCACCATAATTAGAATCAAGCATTTCTCGGAAGCCTTGAAGCAAGGTCTTCATTGCCTCGCCAATACCAAATTCGCGTCGCATTACAAACTTTTTATCAATTTCCCGCAATTCTTCAATTTGAGAATCCGTGATCATTTCTTGTTCTTCAGCCATTTTCATTCTCCTTATTAGTTAAAAGATCAATTTTTACGTGAATTCTTGCTTTGTCAGCAACACTCAAAATTACCATGCCTTTGTTTTTTTGTCAATATTTGGTATAATGTTAGGGCTAAATTTAGATTATTATCATCTATGCAACTTATCCCCGCCATACTAGCCAAAGATCCTTTGGAATTTTCCAAGAAGCTTGATATACTTGATGGCACAGTCGAAATGGTGCAAATAGACATCATGGATGGAAATTTTGTTCCGGAAACAACTTTCCAAGACCTTGACCAAGCTTCTTCCGCCATGCTTGAATACGAGCTTCATCTGATGGTCGAGAATCCGGAAGAATTTATAGAACAATGGCAAGATGTACCAAATGTTAAAAGAGCAATTATTCACGCGGAAATTAAAAAACCATTGCAACCGATAATTGACCAAATTCATGATCTTGGCTGGGAAGCGGGAATTGCCATTAACCCGGAAACGTCTTGGAAAAAAATTGAAAAATATTTAAAAGAAATTGAAACAGTGCTCGTGATGACAGTGCATCCGGGAAAATCCGGCCAACCTTTTGAAGAAACAGTCAAAAAATATAATCTTTTAGAAAAAATAAAAGATTTACATCATGCCCGACCTAGTCTTACAATTTCCATTGACGGCGGAGTCAACGAAGAAACTATTCCATATTTAATGCAAGCCGGAGCCACAAGATTTACCGCCGGAAGCGCCATCTTCAATGACAAAGATCTGATTGAGAATTATAAAAAATTGGAGGAAGTTATTATGAATGAGGAAGTGGGAAGTGGAGAGTAGTAAATAGAGCCATAAGCCGTAAGCTGTAGACCATAAAAATTCCAAACGGTTACTGGGGTGCAACCATTTACGAGGCTGAGCCTCCCATGGAGGCTCAGCCTCGTAAACAACATGTCTCAGGCCTAAAGACTTGAGCTACATCAGTTACACCACCAATTTCCAATATCTAAACAGCCAATTTCTAACCAATCATTCAATTATTATTTAAAATTTATTAATCACTAATTTATTTATCTCTATGCAAACAAAGCTTTCGATAATTCTTCCGATAATTGCGCTTACCGCCATCGCGGCAATCGCGGTCGCTGTGCCAACCACTCATGCTGAAACTTGGGTTACACTAAACGCCGGCGATTTGCTCAAACTTCCTGACGACGGTAATCCAAGCACTAATGTCGACACCGCTGTTTATTACTACGGCGCTGACGGTATGCGTTATGTTTTCCCAAATCCAAAAACCTACTTTACCTGGTACAGTGATTTTGCTGGCGTAAAAGTTATCACATCAACTCAACTTGGAACAATTGGAATTGGCGGAAATGTTACCTATCGACCAGGTGTAAAAATGATTAAAGTAGAATCTGATCCAAGAACTTTTATTGTTGATAAAAATGGTCGTCGCCGCCACTTAACATCAGAAACAGCAGCCCGAGATTTATATGGTGCAAGTTGGAACAGAATGGTTGATGATGTACCGGATTCATTCTTTTCAAACTATCGCGATGGTGATGAAGTAAATACAGCGACTGACTTTGACAAAGCTTCCGCACTTGGTGAAAGTCCAAACATCAGCATTGATAAAGATCTCCAAGCACCGGTTGAAGTAGTGGTAAATGCTGACGGTAGTTTTAATCCTTCAACAGTATCTATTTCTGCCGGACGCGCCGTAAGATTTCAAAACCGAACCGGAAGCACGGTAAGAGTAGCATCAGATCCACACCCAGAACATAACACTCTTCCTGGATTTGATTCTGCCTATATACCAAACGGCTTAAACTATGTCTTCCGATTTACCCGGACTGGATCATGGGGTTTCCACAATGACAGTAACTCAAGCAAAATCGGAACAGTTACGGTACAGTAAGCTTGTAGCTTGTAAAAAAGATCCACAAAAACACTCCGGGCAATCGGGGTGTTTTATTTTTCAAAGGTTTCCGGAGGTTAAACCTTTGGAGGTTAAACCTTTGGAGGTTAAACCTCTGGAATGATATACACAAAACACCTCTGAACTGGGACGTTTTGTGCTATAATAGAAATGTTATTAAATTTTTTTTAATCTATATGGAACATATTCATGATGATCGAATAAAAGAGCTCGAAGAAATTGCGAATGAAATTCGCGGACTCATCATCAAAATGCTCTTAAAGGCTGGATCTGGCCACTCGGCCGGTCCTTTAGACATGGCAGACATTTTCACTGCTCTTTATTTTCATATCTTAAATCATGATCCAAAAAATCCAGAATGGCCGGATCGCGACCGACTACTCTTGTCTTGTGGTCATATCGTGCCAGTCCGTTATGCCACCATGGCGCGCGCTGGTTATTTTCCAATCAAAGATTTGGATACTTTGCGTCAATTTGGATCCGCGCTTCAAGGCCACCCAGAACGAACCAGAATGCCGGCTCTGGAAAACACTTCCGGACCGCTTGGCGAAGGCCTGCCCCAAGCCGCTGGTCTTGCTTATGCCGCGCGAATGGATGGAAAAAAATGGCACACTTATTGCATTATGTCTGACGCGGAACAAACTGCCGGAATTCTTTACGAAGCTATGATGTTTGCCGGACATTACAAATTATCAAATCTCACTGGAATTATTGATCGCAACAATATTCAAATTGACGGACATACCGAAGACGTTATCAAACTCGAACCATTACGCGAAAGATACGAAGCCTGCGGCTGGCATGTTTTAGATGTTGACGGCCATAATATTGAAGATTTTGTAAACGCTATAAACGAAGCCAAAGCAATTTACGAAAAACCAACTTGCATTATTGCTCACACCATTCCGGGCAAAGGAATTTCATTCATGGAAGGTTTGGTTGAGTGGCATGGCAAGGCACCAAATCCGGAAGAAGCCAAAAAAGCTTTGCATGAACTGCGCACTTTGGGCGGAAAAATTAAATCAGAACACGAATAAAATATGAAGCTGTATTTAACAGACATCATCCGCTACATTATCATATTGGCGATTTCGGCCTTACTTGTCTTTTTAATCCCGATCACAAAATCAATCGGAACAATTAGCGTCATCCCCTGCATGCTTATGTTTTCTTTCTTAATTGCATTTTTAATCAACCGTGCCATGGAAAGAAGACAAAAACTTTCTGAAAATGTATCTATTGAACTTTCTTTTTTACGACGAATCAAACATTTATCAGAAAATATTTCTGACCAAGCTTGGCAAGAAAAAATGATTGATGCGCTCAAAGAATACCAAAAAAAATTAAGTGAAGATTTTTTAGATCGCGGCCGAGTGCTCGGTAGCAGTCGCCGTTTCACTCATCTTATTTACAAATTTGAACCGTCAAACAGATACGAAGAAGTAATCATGCAAGATCTACTTTCCGTTACCCGCGAATTGGCACAGAAACGCCAATACATAGAAGAATATTTAAATTATCGTTTTCTTCCGACCAGTTGGTTAACACTTATCACGGTTGGGGTTTTCATAATTATTCTTCTTATTTTAAACAGAGAACCATCCGTCACAAACCAACTGGGAACATTTTTTGGTGTTGCAGTAATATTGCTTTGCTTGGATTTCATCCGACAAAGAAACGGTTTTAATAAAAATGATGTTCAAGAATATCAAGAAAGATATAAAAAAAATATTGCTAAAACAAAAGAATAGATCAAGTCTCAAAAATTACTAATTCATGGGCTTCTTAAATCTTGATCTAAGTCCTTAGTCCTCATTCCTCAGTCCTTATTCCTATAACCTAACACCTAAAACCCATAACCTGCCAAAAAATATGCCAGAAAATAAAGAATCAAAATTAGTTTCCAATTTAACTGACTTAGAAAAAATTGAAAAAATTCCCACTCGCTTTGGTTATGGCGAAGGAATTATTGAGGCGGGAAAAAAAGACGAGAATATCGTTGTTCTGTGTTGTGATTTGACTGATTCAACCCGTTCGGCAGGATTCAAAGAAAAATTTCCCAAACGTTTTATCCAAATGAGCATTATGGAACAATCTTTGGTTTCTATTGCCGCTGGTATGGCAATGGCTGGAAAAACTCCATGGGTTGCATCGTATGCAATGTTCTGCCCTGGCCGAGCTTGGGAACAAGTGCGCACTAACATGGCTTTAAATGATACCAATGTAAAAATTGCCGGCGCTCATTCCGGAGTTTCTGTTGGACCAGATGGCGCAACTCACCAAGCAATTGAAGATATTGCCATTATGCGGGTAATTCCAAGAATGACTGTAATTGCACCGGCTGATGTTTTTGAAACAAAAAAAGCGGTAATTGCGGCAAGTAAAATGAAAGGTCCTTGTTATGTAAGATTTACCCGAGAAAAAACTCCGGTCTTTACCACCAAAGATACACCGTTCAAAATCGGCAAGGCTAATGTTTTGTGGGATGGTGATGATGTGGCAATTGTGGCTTGCGGCCCTTTGGTACACAACGCAATTTTAGCCGCCGCAGAATTGGAAAAAGAAAAAATCTCGGTTCGGGTAATAAATATGCACACCATAAAACCACTTGATGAAAAAACTTTGTTGAACGCAGCAAAAGATTGCGGCGCGATTGTAACTTTAGAAGAACATCAAATAAACGGCGGGTTGGGTGGCGCGGTGTGCGAATTCTTATCCGAAAACCATCCAGTGCCAGTGGAACGCGTTGGTATGCGAGACTGTTTTGGCGAATCCGGCAAACCCGAAGAATTGATTGAACACTTTGGTATGGGTATTGGTTCAATTAAAGAAGCGATTAAAAAAGTGATTAAACGGAAATAATAAGTAGGGCGGGGTCTTGCACCCCGCCATGATAGAAATTAGCTGTTTGGAGATTAGAAATTAGTAATAGAAAATAGAAACTGGAAATTAGTTCTAAGTCTGTTTGCATTCATTTCCAATTTCTAATTTCTAAACGTCCAATTTCCAGCGCAAGTAAGGCGGGGCCTTGTGCCCCGCCTATTTGTTTTACGAGGCCAAGCCTCGTAAAGGTTGTAGCTCAGGACTTTAGTCCTGAGAATATCCTCAAACCTAAAGGTTCGAGCTACTTCCCAACGAGCGAGCAGAGTGGCAAAGCTTGCTTTGACACTCTCGAGCGAGGCAGGGAAGCAAGGAGTCTCAAGACGACGCCTGTCCTGAGACGTTCTCAAACCTGAAGGTTTGAGCTACACTTATTTGATAATTTCTCAAAACCCAGCTTTGAATATAAAAAATCCCGTGTACGAGTGATGCACGGAACGAGATACGAATTTTATTTTATTTAACCACTTCCGCAACACGACCACCCAAACGAAAAATAGAAAACGATGGAGGTGTGAATGAGCTATCATAAACACGGATATCACCATTACATCCACCAGCAGTCAGAGCACCACGGCATTCTCTGGGCTGAACATTACGTAACCAAGTACAAGTTGACACGTCAATTTCAACACCAGAAATAACCTTACTCATATAAAAAACAATGACATATTCTTCAAGACAAAAAAGATTAAGCTTCAATTCTTGGATCATTTTATTCCAAAAATTTCTTAACCTTGGGCTCTTGCATTGAACATCTGCCCAAAACCAGTAACCTTGTTCGCAAGGTTCCCAAACAATTTTAACCCTTTCTTCTTTATCTACAACTGTCCAATGATTTCCTTGTCCAAGAGCTTTCATGAAGTCTTCATAAGAGAGATCTTTTGTTGCCGGACGGAAAAAAAGTTTTTGTATCTTACCCCAGCGAATTTTAAATTCCTCATCCGAAACACTAGGTGGAGGAACCACTACTCTTTCCAAACCATGTTTGTTAAAAAACCCCTGAATTTCCCGCTGACGTTTCCATGCCAAAACAAAAGCATCTTGCACTTTGGTCATTTTCTCCTCCTTGTGTGCGACTCATGTCATTTATATGGCTTTTTTGTTATTTCCCCAATATCAAAGACTACCACTCTTTTGTTTTTTTGTCAAGGTTATGCTATAATTTTATAAACAATTTAGCTAAAAATAGAAGTTAGAAGGCAGAAAATCTTTTGTTGGCCACCATGTTGGCGGGGTGCAAGACCCCGCCCTACGAGTTACAAAATTATTCACAGGGTTTACCATGAACGAAGTCAAATAATTCAAAATAATACACTCTTTTCTTTACTTAAATCTTTAATCTTAAATCTTAAATCTACCCCCACCTACTCACATATGTACGACTGCATAACAATCGGCGATATAAAATTAGACACCTTTGTTGAAATTCTTGACGCTAAAGTAAAAGGCGACCGCCTCTGCCTTGAATACGGCAAAAAAATTCCAGCCAGAATAACGAGCACACAAATCGCTGGCAGTGCGCCAAACGTCGCCACCGCGCTTGCAAAAATGAAACTTAAAACCGCGGTTTTTTCTGTCATGGGAAAAGATCGAACTTATGAATTGGCACGCGCACAAATGATAAAAAATAATGTTGACACGCGCTACATCCAAACCACGGCAAAAATGAATTCCAGTTCCTCAATCGTTATCAATTTTAAAGGCGAAAAAACCATTCTCGCTTCCGCCGAACCATTTAAATACCGCCTGCCCAAATTTGAAAAAACAAACTGGATTTATATTTGCGAACTCGGTCGAAATTATAAAGAATTGTATTCTGAACTCATCCGCAAAGTCAGCGCCGACCACGTGCACATTGCTATGAACCCCGGCGCCCACCAGATAGATGAACGAGACGAAATACTTTACAAAATGATGAAAACCACTACTCTTCTTTTTCTTAATGTTGAAGAAGCGCGACACCTCACTCGAACAAACAAAACAGTCCCAATTAAAAGACTTCTCTTGAATTCTTGGAAACTGAACAACAAAAATATCATTGTAACTGACGGCAAAAAAGGCGCTTACGGTTACGACGGCCATACAAGTTTCTATTTACCAATGTTTCCGGGTAAACGTGTTGAAGCGACCGGCGCAGGCGACAGTTTCGCGGCCGCAACTTTAGCCGGAAAAATGAAAGGAATGACCCTTGCCGAAGCCATGGCTCTTGGCGCGGTAAACTCGGCATCAGTTGTTGGTTTTATCGGACCAACCGCCGGACTTTTATCTGAAACTGAAATAAAAAAACGCCTGCAAAAACATCCGAGTTTCAAGGCGGAAATAATTTAAACTATGCTTACCACAACAAAAAAAATATTGCGCCAAGCGGAAAAATTCGGCTATGCCGTCGGCGCTTTTAATGTTAATGATCTTGAAGTTATCGAAGCCGTGCTTGAAGCTGCACTTGCCGAACATTCGCCGGTAATTATCCAAACTTCTGAAGGCGCAATTGAATACGCCGGTATGCACGCGCTTGGTGGCGCGGTGCATGGACTTGCTCTCTACACGCCAAAATATGCCAACTTGCCAATTGCTTTTCATCTTGACCATGGCAAAAATCCCGAACTTGTCAAAGAAGCAATTAAAAGCGGTTGGTACACTTCAGTTATGATTGATGCTTCAGGTCATACCTTTGCCGAAAACGTGGAAATCACTCGCGATATTGTTTTGGAAGCGCGACACTATGGAATTTCGGTTGAAGCTGAACTTGGTTCAATCGCCGGTATTGAAGATTTTGTTTCTGTCAAAGACCAAGACGCACATTTGACTGACTCAAAACAGACGCGAGCTTTTATCCGTGAAACTGGTTGCGATTCTTTAGCTGTGGCCATTGGCACTTCGCACGGTGCTTACAAATACAAAGGCGACCCAAAACTTGATTTAGAACGTTTGCAAAAAATTAAAAAAATGGTCGGACACACTCCGCTTGTTTTGCATGGCGCATCTTGCGTACCGGAGGAATTAAGAAAAAAATGCACCGCGCTTGGTTGTGTTCTTAAAGATGCTCAAGGAGTAAGTGATGACCTAATTAAAAAAGCCATCAAGGCTGGAATTAACAAGGTAAACATTGATACAGATTTACGTTTAGCTTTCACTGTTGGCGTACGCGAAGCTCTGGCTAAAGACCCGACCAACATTGACCCGCGAAAAATTCTAGGACCAGCCAAAAAACTAATAACTGAATTAGTACGCAAAAAAATGCGCCTGCTCGGGTCGTCAGGTAAGGCGTAAAAAAATAATTAAGTAGGGCGAGGGCTTGTCCCCCGCCACGGATACTGTGTAACGCGGGGGCTTGTCCCCCGCTTTTTAGATATAAAAATTCCAAATTCCAAGCACCAAGTACCAAACAATTTCCAAATCACAAATTACAAATCCAAAACAAATTCGTCGTCCTGAATTGTTTTAACGAATATTCCTACGAGGCTAAGCCTCGTGTCGGTTGTAGCTCAGGACTTTAGTCCTGAGAATATCCTCAAACCTGAAGGTTTGAGCTACACAAACCACACTCATTTGCATACCCTCTTTTGTTATTTAATTAATACAGTATGGTGCTGAACAGTTTTCTATAGGTTCATCGGAGTCTAGTGGATCATAGATAACTGTTGGTGCTAAATCAAACAAAACAATTAATATTGGTATTAATAATGAAAGTAAAATAAATATTAGAACATAATCATTCTTTTGGAACATAATAGGATTCTTATTTCCTTAATAATCCTGCTTTAAAAAGTGCCTCTTTACTTAAAATTACCACGCTTTTGTTTTTTTGCCAAGGTTATGCTATAATTTTATAAACAATTTAGCTTAAACTAGTAGTTAGAAGGTAGTAGGTAGTGAGTAGTAAAAATGTAGCGCGGGGGTTTATCCCCCGCCACGAAAAAAAATTAGAAAACAGAAAAGAGTGTATAGGAAATAAGAAGAAAAAATAACTAACAGTTTCTCTTTCTGCCCCCCTCTTGACTATTTTCTCCTTTTCTGTTTTCTCTTTTCTACATCCCCACAACCTAAATTCTATAACCTATAACCTAACACCTAATAACATATGTACGACATCATAACAATCGGCGCGGCGACGCGCGACGTCTTCATGACGAGCAAAGCCATGCATTCTCACAAAGCAACCGACGTACTTACCCACATCGAAGCTTGCTTTCCTTTTGGCGCAAAAGTTACTATTGATGAAATATTATTCACTACCGGTGGTGGCGCGACAAACGCGGCGGCGACTTTTTCCAAACTAGGAAAATTCAAAACCGCGGCGCTTTGCCGGATTGGCGATGACAGCGCTGGCAAAGATGTGCTCGAAGACCTCCGAGTCAACAACATAAATACTCAATTTGTTCAGGTCTCTTCTGACAAACAAGAACACACCGGCTTTTCTGCAGTACTTTCTCCAGGTGACAATACCGGCGAAAGAACAATTTTAGTATACCGCGGAGCTTCAAAAAAAATTGAACACGAACACATTCACTGGGAACAAATGGAAACTGGCTGGTTTTACTGCACTTCTTTTGATGGAGATTTTGTTTTAATGAAAGATGTTTTGGATCATGCAAAAAAAATAAAAGCCAAAGTCATGTTCAACCCCGGCAACAAAGATATCGAAAATTTTGAAAATGCCAAATCATTATTCAAACAAGTTGAATTTCTTAGTGTCAACCGCGAAGAAGCTTCAAAATTGACCGGAGAAAAAATAGAGGACACCAAAGCCTTACTTAAAGGATTGAAAAAAATTACCGCGAACGTAATCATGACTGACGGACAAAAAGGCGCTTATGCTGCCACAAAAGAAATTGCTTTTTACGCGCCGTCAGTCGGGCACCCGGCAAAAAACCGAACTGGCGCCGGCGATGCTTTTGGCTCGGGATTTTTAACCGGTTGGATCAATAGCAAAGGAGATTTAATGGAAGCGCTTCGAGTTGGTTCATTCAATGCTGACAGCGTGGTCCAAGGAGTCGGCGCAAAAAATGGAATTCTTCAAGAATATCCATCAAGCAAACAACTACATAAACTGACATTGAAAGAAATTATTTTGTAAAGACATACAAAATATAAATCTGGTTACATTTTTTCGCGTACGCGAACTTTTGTAACCAGATTTATTTTGATTTACACTCAATTACATCCACCCACTTATTAAGATTATTTTGATTTATAAAAACTCGAATCAATTTTGTCACATTTTTTCTTGACACCCAAATACTTTTTTGAAACATGCTAAAACCACTCTTTTTAAGAAAATACCGAAAAGCGTCCCGTGCTTCACTTTGTTCTTCTGGAAAATCATATTCCACCCGCACCTGATAACATTTTCTCAAATCCCCAGCTGACTTAATTTGTTCTTGCAACAAACGCATCTGACCTTTTTCTGTTAATACATACAAAATATTCTCACCAATCTTTTTTTCCTTAATAAAATCTCGATGTTTTAAATATTTAATTTTTTTCCTTATCTCCCGTTCATAACCTCTATGACGATACCGATCAACCGCATCCCAGCCTCTTTCCATAATCATTTCTTGATAAAACGGTTTTTCGGTGAAAAATAAAAACCCTCGCGCCACAAGGATTAAACATTTTAAAACTAAATCGACTTTCGAAGAAGTGACGCCTTTGGTAGCCATATAAAAAACGCATCAAAAATTAAGACGCGTCACTAATTTAAGTATAACACGTATTATTTTTTAATCAAGTCTGGTTGCAAAAACACGCATATGCACGGAAATGTAACCAGAATAATGTGTAAAAATAGATAAAACTATAAAAATTTTACAAAAAACAACTATAAAAACGATAAAAACATCTGATCAAAAAATCGGTATCCCCAAGTAATCAACCTTGACAAATTTGCTAAAATATGATATAGTCTTTAGAAGCTGTCGCATGGGGCGGCAGTACGTAAATCGCATGTGCGCGGGCGC
>Ga0209211_10011450_pt1 | contig 11329 bp, 13 predicted proteins | sample RifGroA2_FD_183992 | JGI IMG/M metagenome (GOLD analysis project Ga0209211, IMG submission 183992) | Groundwater microbial communities from Rifle, Colorado, USA - Groundwater A2 (SPAdes) (version 2) | ecosystem: Environmental > Aquatic > Deep subsurface > Groundwater | place: Rifle, Colorado...
TCTATTGTGACGATGTTATCAATAATACCTACACCGCTCAATTTTTCTGCCAATGAATAAAACTGTTTTGGGTTGATTTTATCTAACACTGACTTATAGAAAGCAACTTTTCCATTTTCTTTAAGCGTATACACCAAGGCATCACTGCTATTTGATGGGTTTATATTATTATTTTCTTGCTTTAACGACAATGTTTTTATCCACACCACCCAGCCGACTGTAGTTATGACAGAGACAATAGCAATGATAATTATAGTCGTGATTGTTTTTGATCGCATAATGGTAAAATTATTTTTAATACTAATCGCAATACAAATAAGCGACTTATATTGCAAGTGTTGCATTAAAAAGTATATCAAAAAAAAGTTGCAGTGGATAGAGTAATTTAATTATCCTATCCACTGCTTTTTGAAATGGCTTTTTAAACCAAAAGCGTTTATCGTTAATTCAAAGTCGCCTGACTTGGGTACCACGCCCAATAATTATCGGAGCTCAACTTCCCATCAGACATAAAATGCCTGCCAATATAGAAGTTTCCATTACCGCCGACATAATTTGAGTCAATGAACCACCAACCCCACTGTCCATTTATAAGGGCGCGTGAATCGGCGATAGCATAATGCATTTTGTCGCTTGATACAAATATCCATCCCGGCTGAACACTCCCATATTGGTTAGTCATATATCCGCTATTTACATTCGCATAGACTTTATCGGGATATTGTGGCGTTGTAAGATGATCGCCGTAACCAGTCCAATATGTTGAACGGAAAAGAATCAATCGGACAAAGAATGTGCACCATCCGCCTTTTTGGTAACCGACAGTACCGACAACCCATCCAGCTTCTGCCGCCGCTTTATTATATGCATACCAATCGCTGGCGACATAATTCCAGTTGCCATATGAAGTTTGCGTACCGGATGTACCATTCAAGCTTTGACTTAAAGCGTATCTTGCCTCCCAAACTACTCGCGAACTCCAATCACCGTGAGTCCACGGATGTCCTTCACCTGAAATTGCCCATGAAATATTCACCATTCCAACTACCATTGCTATTACGAGAAGAAGGGAAATGGCGAACCCCTTCATCCCTTTGCGTGAGAACTGTTTCAACATTTTACTGCTCCTTTTCCAGCACTCAATGTTTTAAAGCAAGATATTCCTTATGAATATCCGGCTTTTCCGAGAAGCGGCGCCGATTTCTTCCGGGACGGGAATTGTCAATCAATCACTGCTGTAAAACAGATACTGATTTTAAAATCACATCGTTGTTGAGCAAATCACTTCTGCCTTGCTCAACCATTTGCAAACTTTTTTCTGCTGATTCGGACGGCTGTTCAAGAATCGCCTGCTTTTGTCTATCTAAAAGATTAAGCAGATTGGACTTTTCTTTCTCCAGAACGCTGGTAATTGTGTCTCTTTCGTCAAGATCGTAGAGAACTTGATATTCTCCAAAGGAAACCATAAATTGCGCGGGCATTACACTTTGAGATCGCAGATCGTTTAGCGTCTGTTCAGCCGAAGACAGGGAAATGGGGAAGGGGAATTCAATGCTTTGATATTGCTCGGCAGGCTGCGGTAATGGCGGTTGATCGGCAGATTCTTGGCTTTGATGATTGGCATCATCGCTTTTGCGGCTCGTCTCGGCGAGAAAGACAGCGAGTATCTTGCCGTATTTTCGATCCGTAATGATGGCGTAATTTGATCCGAGGATTTTTTGGATTGCGATAATTGAAGAATTTTCAACGCAATCCGGAATGCGGTAGGAAGATTCGGCGCCGACGATAATGCAATCAGCGGCAAAAACTCGGGTTGCCCTAAAAATAAAGAATAGCAGTGCTCCAAAAATCCAACGCATCACAAGTCACCTCCTTTTAATTGATTGTTAATTGTAAGGAACTAAATTTACCTTTATCTTATATGATCTAAAAACATTGTCAATAGGATAGCTTGTGGACACGCATTTTGAATTGATTGCGGCTAGGTATATATAATATGGTAGGCGAGGGGAGTTGAAATCGATGACTGATGACTGATGACTGATTACGATGACTTTTGAGAAAAACTCGGCGTATGGTATAATATCGCTATGGAAAACGCCTCATTTTTCTGGGACATTTACGCCAAGCTTTACGATACTTTGAATCTTCTTGAGCCGTATCAAAGGCTTCATCAAGAAGTATTGCAAAGTTTAGATCTCAAAGGCGGGGAGCATATTCTTGACGCCGGTTGCGGAACTGGGAATTTTGAAAAACTTTTACAAAATAAAGGATTAAATAATGTCAAAATTGAAGCGCTTGATTTTTCCCAAGCGATGTTAAAAAGAGCCAAACGAAAAAACGAATATATTTTGAATATTAAAAATTAAAACGAATTTTTATTATGAAAAAAATTCAGCGTAAACTCCAAATTGGAGTAATGGGATCATGTGCGGACTTGAAGTACACAAAAAAAATTGAACAATTAGCTTTTGATGTGGGTAAGTTTATTGCGCAAAGCGGTTTTATCACTGTTTACGGGGCAGAGAAAGATTATGATTCATTATCAACGGCGGCGTCACGAGGAGCCAAAAGCGTTGGCGGACTAACCGTAGGCGTCACTTATGGCAAAGGTAAAAATATTTGGGATAAAAATGGCACTACTGATGTCATTATTTGCAGCGGACTAGAAAGAGGGGGAGGAAGAGAATTTGTTCTGGTAAATTCATGTGATGCGATTATTATTATTTCCGGAGGATCTGGAACATTGAGCGAAACCGCCATCGCATATCAACTTAATATCCCAATTATCGCTCTTGCCGGTACCGGCGGATGGGCGGATAAATTGGCGGGAAAATTCGTTGATGATCGCAAACGAATGAAAGTTATTCCGGCAAAGAATCCGGAACAAGCGGTACGATTGGCGATTAAGCTAGGCAGTGATTATGCGGACAAGAAATAAACAATTGATTATTTTAGATTTAGACGGCACCCTGTATGATTTTAAAGAGGGGTCGTTTAAACGATCTGATCTTAGAAAGACAGTTCTGAGGAATGCCAAAAAATATATAATGAATAAATTAAATAAGACAAAAAGTGAGGCGTCGTCAGTCTTACATACCATTATCGCAAAATACGGAGAAAATATAAGTATTGGGCTGGAAAAAGAATTCAGTATTAATAGATTTGATTATTTCAATTCTGTGTGGAATATTAATGCAAAGAAATTTATTAAATTTGATTCGTCAGTCAGAAAAATCTTACTTAAGATTTCCGGACATTATGATTATCTATTGATTTCAGACGCACCTATGATTTGGATAAAGAGTGTGTTGAAAGAATTGAATGTCGCGGATGTTTTTAGTAAGAAAATAATTTCAGGAGAGGGCGACCAAAGAAAAATATTCGGTAATATTTTTCATATGATACTCGGGGATTATAAAATCAATCCTGAAAATTGCGTAGCAATAGGCGATCAAGAGAAAACAGACATTATTCCTGCCAAAAAGCTCGGTATGCGAACGATTTTTATAAGTAAAAAAAAATCATCTCGTTACGCCGACTATAATATAAGGAAATTTAAAGAAATTACGAAAGTATTGACTTTTTGAGCGATTTATATTATTTTAACACCGTAATGGTTCATTGACATTTAAATGATTGAAATAAACAAAAGGAGGACAGAGGCTATGAAAAAAGACGGGAAAAAACTAGTTAGGAAATTTGATTTGAGGTTGGCGAAGCCGGTAATTTGCGTAGATCGGTTAGAAGGTTCCACAGAAGCTCTGGTTTACAAGATTCATACAATAGCAAAGACTGGACCACGATTAATGATTGAGTCCGAATTGTACGCTTATCGTCAATTAGAAAAAATACTAAAAAAAAGTAAAAACAAAGTTTTTCCGAAGATTGTGTCGGTAATCAATAAGGGCTCGAAATTTGCTACGCTTTTTATTGAGCCCATTCACGGCGAAGTAATGGAAAAAAGTATTTTGAAGATTGGCGAGATGGCAAAAATATTTGGCGCAAATGATCAACGCGTTCTAAAGCAACAAGAAGTGGTTTGCGAAATGACTGGAAAAATATTCTCTAATCTTAAAATTCTTCATCGCCCAATTAAAATGAATGGGCGCGATACTAAGAGCGAATTGCGCAATTTTGTGCTCGAGATGGAAAATGCGCTTGGTGAAAATTTGCGGCTCGCCAATATAGGCATTTGTTATCCGCGATTTTCAGATGAAGAACATTTTTGGGCAAAAGGGGTTGTATCGGCCGCTCATCGCGATCTTTCCGTAGTTAATATTATTGGCGATGAATCCGCGGTACGGTTTATTGACCCAAGATTTATCGTGCCTAACGGTAAAACGAAGTCTCAGTTTGCCTCCGCTGCAATTGATTTTGCGGCTCTTTCTATCAGTTTTGAAAGAAAAGAGCTGGAGATTCAAAATGTGGTTCCGGAATTGATCTTAGCGGCGCGGAAACTTGTTGAAGTTGAGATTCATAAAATGTTAGATAGTAATTCGATTAATCGCGGCATATTGATGTTGTCCAGCGCGACAATTCGCTCGGCTTATGCAGCTTGTCGTTGCGGATATTGCTTAGCGCCGGAGCGTGAATGGCTATATAAACATATGGTGAGGACAACGATTAGCGATATTAAACTTTTAGGAGGAGAAGAAAATGAAAAAAATAGTCATGGTTGATCAAGATGGCGTAGTGTGTAATAAGGATTATCAAATTACGAAAGACATCAAGGAAAGGGTGGGGGAGATTACAGAGAATGATGGAATTATTATTGTTCCGAATTCCAATACTCCGGCAAAGCGACTGATAAATAATTTTGAAGTTATGCTTGGCATTACGCCGGACAGTGTTATTGCGGAAGACGGCGCCGTGGTCGTTGTGCGCGATCATAAAATTTATTCATCTAAAACTAACACCGTGCAATTTGCGCGAGATCTGCGCGATCTATTTCTATTCAACGGCGCGGTCGTTGAAATCGGTGATTCAGCAACATGGATTCGGGAAGGAAAAAAATTTGCTCCGAATTCAAAACTTCTTATAATCGATGGCCTACGAGAACAAACAGTCGGGTTTTATCTTAAAGAAACCGACAAAAATGGAATGCCCTACACTAGCGACGAATGGAGTCAAGAGGGATTAGTGATAATTTCTCAGCTTACATGGCCGAATCAATTGAATCAACTTGAATATAATTCGAAATACGGAATTGCTATTAGTGCGGTAAGGGGAGCTACAAAAACTAGCGGCTACTTAGCGTTGCGTGAAAAATGTCCAGCAGATGAGTTTTATATGATTGGCGATACTGATTATGATATCATCCAAGATAATAGAGTGATATTATGCGCAGTGGCTAATGCAACTCCGCTACTCAAAGAAAAAGCCAGCTTTATGGCGAATAGCATATTAACAGAAGGACTTGAAGAATGTTTGGACTGGATTATTAAAAAGAACGGAGGATGAATTTGTTATTTTGACGGGCAATTTAAAGCCTCGTGAATAGTATGTATTATTTACTATCACGGGGCTTATTTTTTTTAACTGTTCCGCGGCTTGACAGAAATTTTATGTATGTTATACTTGTTTTATATGAAGCAAGAGAAATATCCGAATATTAAAACATCGCAACATCATCACCATAATCAAGTCCTCTCAAAAGAGGTTGGTTGTGGTTAAAATTTTTTAAATAAATTTTTTTGACTCCATCCAATCCCTTTCGAGAAAGGGATTTATTTTTTGTTCTTTAAATCAATTTAACAAAACGCTAATGAAAGGAGAGAAAGATGGAAAAATCATACATTGTTTCAGGGGATATATGCTTATTGTTGAAAAAGTGGGTCAATGGTAATGGTTTTATTCTGCCTGATCCATATTTTTTCAAAGAATTGCGGGATAAATTTTCAACATATTTTCAGAAAATGTTCCCCGCATTTGAATTTATCCATGAAGATGAACTTGTAAATGGAGTGCGAGAGATCGTCAATAAATGCGGATTATTCCCTATAACTTTTGACAGAGCGTATTATCATTCCGATTTTGCCATTGAAATATGCCGAAGCGTGGATATTTATGGCGAAAATAAAGGGTCTCGTAAAAGACCGGGATTTCCATCACTGCTTAGCCAGTTTCAGAAATTAAGGAAATTGAGGGAACGCGGCATTAAAGAAGTGGTTTTGATTGACGATGTTATTTTCAGCGGAGCTCTGACCTTAGGAGTTATACACATCCTCTCGCGTATGGATATTAAAGTGTCGCTTGTTTGCGCCGGTATTGGAGTTGGGGAAGGCGTTAATAAGCTTGGGGAAAACGGTTGTCGCGTATTTTGCGTGAGGAATTATAGTGATGTCATTGACGAGGTTTGCGAAAGAGATTTTTTCCCCGGCGTGCCTTTGTCTGGAAGACGCGTTATCGGTGACGGAAATTTTGGGATGCCTTATATTCTGCCTTTCGGACGGCCACAGCAGTGGGCGTCGATTCCAGATAAGTACGCAAGCAACTTTTCTCTGTTCTGCATTCATCAAACGATCCGTCTGTTTGAAGAAATTGAAAGATGTTCCAGTCGAATTGTGCGTTGCAACGATCTTGAGCGGAAAGTTTTTTCTCTCCCAACGGATGAGACTCGTTTTGTAGATGCTCTGCAAAAAATATTGTAGAGATCTTTTTTAACAACATTAAAGCTGATCAGATTTAAAATGATCGGCTTTATTTTTTATAAAAAATACCCTCGGTTATTAGTTAACCGAGGGCGAGATGGTTTGATAAAAATCATCTGTAGAGATTTTTTGAGCGTAAATCGTTTAGCTCGAGCTCAATTCCGCTAACTATGTCCTTTTTCGGAACGAGTTTTTCTTGTCCCGTCTTAAGATTCTTTATCTTTACGGAATTTTGACTGAACTCTTCGGAACCGGCAATGACGACAAGCGGTATGCCTTTTTTATCGGCATATTTAAGTTGGTTACCAAGTTTTTTGTCTTCAAAAAACATCTCGGTATTAACACCCGCTTCTCTTAGTATCGTCGTTATTGACAAGTACTCCGTTATTCGGTCAGTCTCAAGCAAGGCGACAAGAACTGGCGCCGGAGTTGCCGATCCAGCGCTTAAGATCTTTGCCTGAAGCAAGCGTGAGAATAACCGCGTCAGGCCGATAGAAATTCCGACCCCAGGCAAGCGCCTTTCAATAAAATAACTAGCGAGATCATCATAGCGTCCACCTGAGCAGATACTTCCAATACCAGGATGATTTTTCAAGACTGTTTCATAAATCGTCCCAGTATAGTAATCAAGGCCGCGTGCGATACCGATAAAAATTTGAAAGTAATCTTCCGGTACCCCTAATGCCCTAATATGTTTTACGACCGTTGCCAATTCGTCAATACCTTGACGGAATGTTTCGTTGGCATTAATATTTTGGAGTTTCTTTAATGTTTCATCGTTAGACGCTTGTTGATCTACAAAATCAATCAACTTTTTACTAGTCTCCTCTTGAATGCCAGCACTAGCAAGCTCTGCGAGAACTCTTTGGATGCCAATTTTTTCCATCTTATCAATCAGTCTTAATGTTTCCGAGTGCCGTTCATCCTGTATTCCAAGATGCCGCAGGTATCCTTGTAAAATTTTGCGGTTATTAATACGAATGACAAACGGACCAATTTCCATCTGGCGGAAAATACTGTAAATGACGCTTGGAATCTCCGCGTCAGTAAAGAGGCTTAACTCACCATCGCCGATTACATCAATATCGCATTGGTAAAATTCGCGATATCGTCCAGATTGAGGGCGTTCACCTCTCCATACTTTTTGGATTTGATATCTTCGGAAAGGAAATGCGATTTTGGAAAAGTTTTGCGCAACATATCGAGCAAGTGGAACAGTAAGATCAAAGTGTAGGGCAAGGTTTCGCCCCTCCTCATCATCTACGGCAACCAATCTGTTGATCGCATAAATCTCACGATCATTTCCGCCTTTTGCCGTGAGAACTTCGGTCCTTTCTACCGCGGATGTTTCAATGGGTGAGAATCCATATCGTTCAAAATTTGAACGGATGATATCAAGCAAGCGAAGCTCTAAGATTTTTTCTTCCGGAAGCCACTCCGGAAATCCGCTTATGGATCTAGGTGTAATTATAGTCATTTTCGTCTCCTTGTCTCTTATTTTTCAATAAGATAATCGTAAAGGTTAAGTTTTTCTTTTAAAAACTTGGCGTATGGTATAATAAAAAAGTTAAAAGTATAAAATTCAAAGTGCAAAGTTAAAGTTAAAAAAAACGATAAAATTTATGAAAAATTCAATTTTCTGGGATATTTATGCCAAGCTTTACGCGGATTTAAAATTATTCAACGAGAAATTGCAATTTGAAGTGGAAAAAGCCACCCAAGATCTCCGCATCACCAACAGCCAATTGAACTTGCGCAATAAAGACTTAGGCGCTTTGCAAAAAATCACCAATCTCATCACCCGGACATTGGATTTAGCGTCAATCACTCAAACCATCGCCGATTCCATCAGCGCCGAGCTCGGCTACATCGGCGGGATTATTTATTTTTATGATAAAGAAAAAAAGGTGATACTTAGTAAGTATCACCTTTGAGTAATTGTCCTCGTATTATTTACTCGGACTGCTGCGATGTTGCGACGAAAGACTGCGTGGGTTCGTCGGAGTTTTTTGACTCAGACGCATCCTTCTGCAGACTCTCCTGCGCTTTGGTCTTAACCTTGATCTCGGTGATTTTCTCACTATCTAGGACTGCTACACATTTAGACATAACGCACCTCCTGTAAAGAACTGTAGTTGTTTTCACCATAGCGGAAAGAAGAAATCGCGTCAACAGCGCGGTAGGTTCCAACAATTTCCTCTAACAACTGAAGCGAAAGATTGTTAATGATATCCCGAGCCCGATGCTCGAAGTCTGAAAGTAAGCCGCGCTCTTCCAGTTTCCGAATGTACAGGCAGTCTCGATGTAATGCCCACACTATTCTACCACATGACTTCGTCTCTAGTCCAATCGGATAAATATGACAGGCAAGTGGTCGATCTTGATAAATACTGCACCTTCGACTGTCAGTGCATAATTGACTGCATGGCGGATATCGAACCGAGAGGTCGGGTTGGCCTTGGGTAGTTTCGGGAAACGAATGAATAAATGTGGGACCGTTATTGATTTGCACCAACGGAACGCCTCGCTCATACAGCCGCTCTGCTTCTTTTTTAAGCAACCAGACATAACCCATACAATCTGGATCCTGACATCCCCTGCAGTCGTATGCGATACCTCGATAAAGATCATCAAGTGCTGTGTAGAGCTGTGCCAGCGTTTCAATATTCTGCCTCCGCGGAACAAAGGCGCAATCCGGTCCAATATTATTAACGAAGACGACATGCTCGCTTGTGAATACGCCATAACAACATCCGTACTCATGTTTGGCTTGAGCTAAAGCTTCACTCTCTAACCACGCTTTGAGCGGAAAGGACCGAATGTTGCCAATGACAAGTTCCGGACAGCGTTGGAAAACCTCACTGCAAACATAGAGATTTCCGTCAGCCGTCATATAGAGCGTTGTGCCGTCTACCCAACAGCGTTCATCCGTCGCAGAGACTTGGTCTCCGAAGATGTCCGAAGCCACGCGAGTAACCGACTCCGGCAAGTATTTTCTCTGATCATCGGATAGCGCAAGCTCATCAGAGAAATTGAAGGCGCGACCGGCAATGATCACCTCGTTGAAATGGATACCTCTGCATCCGTACTCTCTTGCAAGCTTGGCAAAAATATTCAACTGACTTATGTTCGCCGCGGTAACGGTAACATAAAGCATCGTTGGAATATTCGCGTTCTGACATTGCGTAAGCGCTTCTATGGCTTGCTTGAAACTTCCGTAACCACGAATAGCGTCGTTAGTTGTCTCATCCGCGCCGTCGAGGCTGACTCCTGTCTCAATCCCCAGCCTCTTGATTATCTCAAGTACTGCTTTATCTAGCAGGGTGGCGTTGGTGATAACGGCTACTCGCATCCCCAATGCCACTGTTTGTTCGAGTACACTTAAAAAGTCTTTACGACTAAAGGGTTCGCCACCGGTAAAACAGACCTTTGAAACTCTTGCATCATGGAATTTTTCCAAAGCAGCCATTACTTCCTTAGTCGTAAGTTCACCAGTTCGTGCGGAACCAGACATCGGCAAGCAATGCTTGCATTGGAGGTTGCATTTATTGGTAATTTCCCAATGGATTTCACGGAGCGACATGGTTCACCTCCTCAATTAGATTGAGCGCATTTACTTGAAGCAACCTACTTACAAAGAGCCGTATTTCGCGCTCTTCGACTAGTTCAATGAATCGAACGACAAGCTCCAGTTCGTTAATAACGGTTTTACCGAGAATGAATTGCGCCATCTCAAGAGCCATCTCGTTGATCTTCACTGTTTGGTAGCGGGTGACCAGAAATTTTTCTTGATACCGCGTCGTAAGCTTCATATACCGATTCGGCCTGAAAACCCGATAATTCTCCGGATACATATTGATCTGCTTGCAGTGATCCACCCTTGCTGCCAACTCAGTGACTGGTTTAGAGAGTCCGTGAACCGCGTAGTCAATGCAGAACTTATCAGAGCAGTTCATGTCAACCTTGCAGCCGCCCGTGCAGTCAAGCAATAATTCGCACGACTTGCATGGCTCATTGACCCACGAAAGATCGCGAAAAATATCAAGAGCTGGCTTATTCCAGATCGCTTCAATCGATTCGTCCGGCAGTGTGCCAAAAACGAGTTGCGACTGATTGCACATCCGGAACTCGCCTCGCGGTGCCGAATCCGACCCGTCCTCCGAAAGCTATGAAATCTCGCTTAGCTTGAACGATCTGCGTCACGGCGATATGGAATTGATCGCGTGTCGGCTTCAGACGATAGTCATATGAGTTTATTGCTCCAATGCCGCCGTCTTCGTACCGATCAACATAAATAGACTCCATGCCGAGGTTCGCCGCAATACCGATAATGTCATACATCTGATCGTAGTTGTACCCGGTTAAGACAGGAATACAGCGCACATCGTGGCCTTCGTTCACATAGTGCCTGATCGTCTCAAGAGTTTTTTTGAAACTTCCCTTAGACTGGTTTAAGAATTCGTGGGTCTCTGCATTCGCGCCATGAATAGGAACCCCAAAACAGGCAAGTTTACTCGAAATACCATTGAGACGCCGGAGACCGTTCGTAACGATAGTCACTGATGAGTGCTCGGATAGTATCTCAATATACTCGTTGAGCTTCTCCACCGGCAACAGACTTGGCTCGCCACCGATCAGATACACATGGGGAATCTGGCTCTCCGCAATCGAACGGA
>Ga0209211_10011452_pt1 | contig 11328 bp, 11 predicted proteins | sample RifGroA2_FD_183992 | JGI IMG/M metagenome (GOLD analysis project Ga0209211, IMG submission 183992) | Groundwater microbial communities from Rifle, Colorado, USA - Groundwater A2 (SPAdes) (version 2) | ecosystem: Environmental > Aquatic > Deep subsurface > Groundwater | place: Rifle, Colorado...
TCTTTTCCGACTTCTCATCGGTCTCCATTCTCACAAGAGAGAAAAGAAAAGAGAGAACGTAAATTAAAGTTTTAGGCGATATTTATATCTGTCGATTCAGAATTTATTACCTATGTGGATAGGCTCTAAATCTTCATCTATAGTAATACTTCCCACATAATTTAAGTCGGCTTCTGTAACTGTCGCCTTATGAATTTTTGAACTTAATATTTCTCTCATAATTTTAAAATACATTTTGCCTTTAAATGCTTTTCTAAAAAACAATTTTCCACCCCAAAGATTATTTCATTTTCTTTTTAAAAAAGAAACAAAAAGCGGGCAGGCAATCTCTCTTATTTATTTGTCTTCGGAAACAACCATCTTCCTCCCCGCCCTGAAAGAAAAATTAAAACTCACGATGGGATTTTTTATCCCAGCTCGTGCTTCACTTCGTTCGGTCGAGCAACAGCAGATTAAGAGGTAATTTCTTTTTGCTTCGCAAATCGGCTTTGTGCCGACCAGAAATTAGCCCAAATTGTTTGCCCATTTCATATTAAAAGTTACTGCAAGCAACTTCTCTTAATCCCAACGATTGCGACGATAATTATCAGGGTTGCCCGATAGGACATTACAATTTCAAGAATTTTGTATTTTGATGATATGGGGGAAGGCAAGATTCTCTGCGCATTATCAATTCTCAAGTGAGGCGAGGCAGGTTTCTTTCTTTATTGCATCTAAAATATAGTCGCATGTAGGATTTATCTTTGTAACAAGGTTTAGATAGCAGTTGTCCCTCATTTTTATATCCTGTATTTGGGAGCAGAATTGGCTTCTTGAGGCATTTAGGGCAATCTGGGAATAGCAGACATCTTTGTTATACTCTGTTGATATTGAAGAGCAGAGGTCTGAAGAAAGAGAAGGGTTTGCTTTGGCTCTTGACAATGCCTGTTGAATTATATCTTGATCAGATGAGTTGCTGCCAGAGTTAGTTACTGTAGATTTGCAGTCAATCCCGCAAGTATTTGGGCTTTCATCGCTTTCACAGATGAAATTTCCGCAGCATTGCAGAATATTTGTGAAAGTGCACCTATTAGAAGAGCATTGATCTGAAGTGCAGGGGTTATTATCGTCGCACTGCGAATCCAGAGAGCATGATTGCTCCTGCAAAATCGAAGTTATTGCCAGAGAGCGATTCTTTGATACTGCAAAATATTTTATTATTCTTTTTTCCTCATCATTGTAGAGAGCCGAGACTTTCACTTTATAATTTCCTTCTTTTAATGAGCCAGTATCCAGAGACCTGGAATAATCTACTTCTGATGTTTCAGAGGTAAGTGTCAGTGATTCTTCCCTGCTTAGCCCAGGATAAGGATTGCCTTTTATATCAAAGACCTGAATCTTTATTGTTAGCGTAATTGAATCTTGATAATCTGGATTTCCAATCGATATTGAGAACGGCAATGCGTCCCCTTCGGATATTTCTTTTGTGAATTCCTTTACTGAAAGTGCGAGATTTGAAATTTCTATACCATTCTCAGAATCCTGGAAATTCATCTCCTCTTCTTGATTTTCAGGCTTATTCATCGATTTTATCACAAAGAATATCGTTAGAACAAAGATAATTGCTAAGGCAATAATAATCAGCATTTTATTGTTTATTACTACCTTGTTCTTTTTTTGAGGGGGACCTGGATTTTTTCCAGAGGGTATTTTTGCATAGGGGTTTGGGTGCAGGGGAAGATTTGAAGGGTTTATGCGTCCTGCCTGAGGGCTCTGGGCTTTTCTTTCATTTTTATTCAATTCTTTTTTGTAGACTTCTGCAACTGCTTCATCAATATCTTTGGGCTTATATCCTTGCAGGAATAACTCTCTTTTAATTCCTAAAATGTCTGTTCTCCCTAATGCCTTGCGATATTTTACTTCTTCCAGAGTCTTTTTATCAGCCATTTTTTATTGATATTCTAACATAAGAGATTATAAAAAACTATCGACAGATTTTTATACTATCTTTAGCATGGAGTTGAATGCAGAAGGAAAAGAGGCTGATATGGGGCAGGCAATATAGATCTTTTATTGATGCTTTTGTCCTTGATAAAAAATTCTTTATGTCTTATCTTTATGATATTGTCTTCTACTTTTTAATTATCCTGAGCTTTATCTTTTGGGGGTCTTTGCTTAAGGGGAAAGCTGAAGCTTTGGCAGGTATAGATTATTCTTCGGTTTTTTTGGGCAGTCAGCAGCAAATGGATGCTTCCTTAAATGTACTGCAGTCTTTTCTTGTTTACTTGTTATCTTCCCTGATCGTGCTGATTTTAGTAATGGTGCTGATATTCACGGTGTTTAAGGGTATGATTTGGACATCGCTTATGGGGGAGAAGAGAAACTTGAGATATTTTAAGAATTTGTTCTTTGCTAATGCTTTGTTTTATATTCCTTTTATTCTGCTTCTTACTTTTCTTCTCTTTAAAGATATGGGCATTATAGCAGGCATAGTCTTTTTGTTTGTTATGCATTTTAATGCATTATCTATTTATTATATCTCTTCTGGAAAAGGCTTTCGAAGTGGCTTAGGTAATGCATTTAAGTCAGGCGTCAATGTACATAGGTTCATATTGTTCTATGCCTTGTTTGGAGCACTTTTCTTTATTCTAGACCTGTTCTTTGGATTGGTCCGGGAGAATTTCACAAGCAACCTTTATTCGGGAACAGTTATACTGCTTATTCTTGTATTCTTTTTGTGCATTGTGCGCAATGGATTCATAAAATTAGTCGAAAAAATAAAATGAGACATAGGGGTTCAAACCGAAAGAGCAAGAGGGGACAGGTAACATTATTCGTTATTATGGCTATTTTACTAGTTTTGGTTATTGCAGGGGTATTTTGGTATAAGAAAAGTGCTGGAGAGGAAGATCAAAAGATTAAGGAAGAGACTGCTGGAATTGTTTCTGAGCAATCCCAGGTATTGGGCAGTGCTGTAGGAGAATGCCTTGAGAGACTTACTGCATCAGGAGTAGAACTAATAGGATTGCAGGGAGGATACATATATACTGCTGAGGATATTGATAAAGGAGTATTCAAGAATGATGAAGGCAAGGAAGTTGTTCTTGCAGGAAATGTTTTGGATACTGAAAATAACAGAAGGGGCTATAATGAAGTTCCTTACTGGATGACTAAAGATTCTATTGCAATTCCAAGCAAAGAATTCATGGAAGAAGAGCTTGAAGATTATCTTGAAATAAATTTGCCTGTATGTGTAGATAGTTTTAGAGGATTAAGGGAAAAGGGAATGGAGGTAGATAGTGAGGGTGTTTCAGCAGATGTTTCTTTTGCTGATTTTGTTTATGTGAAACTAAGCTGGCCAATAAACGCAAAGGACCAAGGGAATAATACATTTGTATTTGAAGAGACAGAATATAAGCATCCTGTTGATTTGCAGAAAATATACAATATTGCATTCACGCTTGCTTCCAATGAATTGACTCATAATTATTTAGAGGAGCATGCAAAGCAGCTGATTTCTTTGTACAGTTATGCGGGCGGGAAGAAAAATGAATTTAATCTTCCTCCTCTTTCATTGACTGTTGCAAATCAGGATTGCGATTCAGTTAGCTGGACTAAAAGCGAGGTAAAGGATAGCCTTACAGCTATATTTTACCGAAACTATCCTCATCTTAGGGTTGCTCAGACAAATTTCACAAAAGCTGAGACAGGCAACCCTGCCTCGCAGGGAGTATATGATAGTTTCATTTTGGATTATTTTGAGCCGATGCCTAACGTGAGCATAGACTTTAGATATGCTGCGGAAAATGACTTGTATTTTGACATATCTCCTTCTTCAGGAGATACTATCACTCCTGAGAGGATTTCTCAGACAGGGATACCGTTTCTTCCAAGTTTCTGCAATCTTGAATACCGATATAAGTATTCTTTGCAAATTCCTATATTAGTAAAAATAAAAGATACTGATTCTTTAAAGCATGAAGGCGGTTTTGAGTTTTATTTCCCTATGATGGCATCTATCTGCGGCAACCAGAATCGGGCATGCGTTGGAGCACCAGATTACAGGACAAATGTAAGCTTGAATAAATTGTTCGGAGAGGATGTAGAATCTAAATTGTACAATTGCACTGATGCTGAGAAGAGCCTGAATATAAGCATTAAACTGCCAGATTCTTCCGCAGTATTTGGGGCAGATGTTACCCATACTTGTTCGGGTTATATTAATGAATGTTATCTTGGAAAGACAGGAAGCGATGGAATGCTAAAAACTAATATTCCTAAATGCGTGAGCCCAACACTGGCAATACAAAAGCAGGGCTATGCTCTTATTAAAGACAGACCTAGAGAATCCTATCAGCTTGAAGAAATAGAGAATTACAGTGTAGATATGGAACTTGTCAAGGCATCGACTTTCCTGAAGAATTATTATTTAAGCTCCGGATTTACCTCTGTACATCCTAAATGCGTGGACACTTATGGGACAGCACAAGACTTGTTGAGACAGACAAGAAGTCCTTTGAGAAAGCAGGATGATAGGGTGACTCTCACATTAGGCGGGGATTATTTGCAAACGCCTATCATCATCTATCCTGTACAAGACTCGCTGAAGTTGAATAGTGGAAGATTTAATGTGACTACGAGCTATTCGAGCAAGGTTGTTATATACCCTTCTGAATATGAGCATGACGACGATGAATTAGTTGTAAGCTTAAATCCTTCCAGAAACGGAGATTATAAAGGAATATGGTTCTTGGGCAAGAATGAGTTTAATTGGAATCTTAATAAGAGTTTTATCTTTGGAGATAGAATTAAATTCTATGCAATGGTGGAGCATTTCTCTGATGATACTTTATATGTGAAGAGCTTGCAGAATCCAGTTGTGCAGCCTGATGGGCGATTGAGCGCAAGGGTGAAGGCTGATAAGGATTGCGATGGGCTAAACGAGGCAGTTGATTTGGATTTAAAGCCTGCAGATTATATTAAATTCATAACCCCGGAGTTCAGCTAAATGAGAAAGAAGAATAAAGCAAAGATAGCATGGGTGTTTATTGCACTCATGATCACTATTCCTTTTTATATTTCCGCGTCTTTGGCACAGGCAGATGATCTGAACAATCTTGGCTCTGGAAACCAGAATTATGAAGGGATTTTTGATTATTCTTCACAAGGTGATTTGAATATTGAAGACCCTGGAGATGCTGCAGAGCAGTGCATTGCAAAACACGAAGAAACCTCGAAGCTAGCGGATTTGATGGATAATGATGTTATTGCCCTGCTCGAGAAAATCTCCGCAATCATGTATCTTATATATACGACCATGACTGCTGTCCATACTATACTCTCAGCAGTCTCTGCTTTTTTTAGTCTTGAAGGCGGATGTTGTGCGGGTCAGCCTTACACTACTTCAGCTTGTGGTTCTTTCGATAACGCAAAAAATGCCTGGGATGGAATTTATAACAGCCCGATTGTGGCTGGTCTGGGATGCTTTGTCAGTTGCGGATGGTGCACTGGACAAGGAAGTTGCGGAGGATTCTTTGCCGACATCCCTGTATTCAAGAGCGTTCCAGGGGTGATGAATAATGCAAGATTAAGCCCATATGAGAATATTTATACTGCAAGTGCATGCATGTGCCCTACTGCAATATTATTCAATTTAAGGAAGTTAAAGGCAATTTATGAAAGTTATGATTGTTGTATTGAAGAGGCTTGCTCTAATGGCGTCAGCACGCAATCATGCGAGAAAATGTTAGATGTATCTACTTGCATGTACTGGAAAGGTTCTTTGTATAAGATGTTTGCCAGGATTGCGATGGGGCTTATTGTGGGTCTTGTTCAGAATATGATTCTTAAAGTTGTTGGCAAAAATGCGGTTCTTAATTGCATAATAGCTATTTTTGACCTTGCGCAAATACCAGGGACTATCCAAGGAGTTCAGGAAGGATTCAAATGGGTAAGTGTTTCTTTCTCAGAGCCGAAGTGCAAAGATCTTGGATTTGACCAGATAGTGAAAGATGTTCAGGCAAGCAAGCCAATCTATAAAGACGTTAAAGTTTATGACTCTAATAGGGATGGAAGATATGATGGCATAACTAAGATTGTTTCGGGTAGCGAAGGAGAGGTTCATAGCACAAAGACAAACTATGCGGAAAAAGCAATGACAAACAATCGGGCTATTCTGACTCAGACCGGGATGATGAGAAAAGTAGAGGTATTGCCTGCGAGCGGGGGAGTTGATATGGAGCAGGGAGATATCGTGACTATTGGAAGCACAGGAAAATCCTATGTAGTTCGAGATACTCCTTCAGATACTGCTAGCAAATTCGGGTATACTTTCAAGACCACAGATGGCAATAAGCTTACCTTAAGACCGACGCCTGCTGAGGGAGAGATTTCTTATAGCGATGTTAAAGTTGAGAGATTGTCTGAGCAAGCAGCCCCCAGTGATAAGAAATTGTATAATGGACTTGGAGTAGCCATACATAGATATAACAAATATGAAAGCAAGGAAAAATTATATTCAAATGAAGCAGAGATAGGTCCTGACTTGAAGAAAGGCGAGAGAGCAATTGTGCAGAGGGGAGAGGCATTTATTCAAATAAACAAGGACAAGAAAGGGGAAATTAACAAGCAGGAAGTAAATGTTATAATTGATTATTCTTCTAGAGGAGGAGAATTCAGGCCTAAAATTGATGGGGAGTTTATTGATGAACCTGTTATGAGGACAACAAATGCAGCTGGCGAGAAAAGTGAATATGTTGTGCACAAGGGTCAGCTTTATAAAAAAGAAGGGAACAGCAAGGAGTGGAAATCTAGTGATGAGCCGCAGCCTATTGTTGTGCAGGGCAAGACAAGTGATGCTACAATTGTAAGTGTAAAGGAACAGGAGAATCTTCAGAAGAGAGATGAAAGGGCTTACAAGGCTGCCTGGATGTTACTGGACAGTACATTGGGCAAATATGCTTACAGCAAGATAGACCAGATGTGCCTGGATGAATGGGAGAGTTCTGAGAGTTAATTTCTAGCATAGCTTTTTAATTAACTCGCCACTTTTTCTCATTCCTTCCGGAATTCTATCATTGAAGAATTTTTTTGTTTCTTCAAACTGCTCTTGGTATCCGGGAATATCTTTTCTCTGGACTATAGAAGCCCATTCGTGAGCTGCAATGGTGAATGCTAAATCATCTTCTTTTATATTATCATCTTTGATAAATGCATCTAAGGATTCTTCTCTTAGAGCTTTATTACTCCAGAGGTATTCTGCAATTCCTAACCTCAATCTTGATAAGGGTGTAGAACATATATTATGTTTATGAGGTTTTATTCCTAATCTATGCCAGGAATCAATTAACGCAAATTGACTTAGATGGGAATTTGGCTTTCTCATTTCTTTCCTTCCTAAACTGAATTCTCCAAGGGTCTCATCGTTTAGCCTGTTATCAGAATCTCCATTATCAAAAACGAAATTTCCCGCCTCTTCTATTCTATTTTTTAACTCTGTTCCTTTGCGGGAAATGGATAATGCAAATAAGTCTGAAGCAGATTGGGCATACTGATTTATTTGATTTCTTGCAAATGGGTTAAGAATTGCTATTCCTGAATAAATGTGCGCTTGGTTGGCTAATATTCTGAGAGCCAGCAATATTTTTACATTATCAATGCCCCCAATATAAGAAGCATTTTCCCAGGGGAAGAAATTTCTTTTTTTCCATGCTGTTGCCATGCTCAAGAATCCGGTTTGAGTAGTTGCCTGAGTATCTGCTGTTATTCTATCATGGTCTTGGTAAGTAGGGATTTCTATCATTTTTGAGCCCACTTTTTGAAGAATTTCCAGGGCTTGCTTATAATTTGAGTCAGAGCATCTATGTCTTATTATTGCTAGACTCTGGCCTTTGGGCGTGACACTTGGCCCATAAAGCCGATGGCAGAGGAGAATATCGACATCAGAGGGAAGGTACTTATCAAAAGCTTCAGCTTCTGGAGTCTTTACTGATGTTTCTCCTATAACAATTGCCCCTTGTTTAGTGGCAGGACCGTATGTTTTTACAATTTGCTCTATATTTTCTGCTTCAACGGCATAAAATAAAAAATCACTTCTTCTTGAGACAGCCATTCCATCAGCTAATATATGGATATTTGTTCCTAAAAATTCTTTTTCCAATGCTTCTCTTTTTTCAGGCAAATCGCACCCATTTATCCTGCAACCTAAATTATTGTAATTGCGAGCAATTGACTTGCCTATTGCGCCCAGACCGATTATTCCTATTTCCATATTTTGAATATCTGAATGGTATTTATAAACTTTATAGTGTTACCACTACTTAGTATCTACAAACCGAAAAGTTTAAATACTTAAATATGCTATGAAATGTATGGCAAAAATAGATATATACAGAGGCGCGCATCAGGAATTAGAAGGGATAGTAGCAATGCAAGCTCAAGCTAAAGATGTTAGATTAATTGATCCCACAGATCCTACTAAAGGAAGTTATGCTGACTTAGCCAATAAATTTTTTAGAGAGTATGCTTCTAAGCAACTTGATCCTGCACTTATACCTGCAAATCTTGAGGATATGCATCCAGAAGTGGTTCAGGGCGGTGTTAAAGAGGGAAGTAGAAGGGCAGATGTTAGAGGAAGGGTGGCTTTTCAGACAGGTTTAGAGGAAATATTAAATTCTGTTCAAGATTTAGAAAGACTTACAATAAGCCCAGAAGTTGCGGAAGCTATTGCTGACGATGATAGGGGACTATATCAGGTTTATCAAGGATATCAGGGATTACAACATTTATATGATAGATTTAAGGCTAATGGAAGATTAAGCCAGGAAGATACAAAGATTATAATCGGGGCAGCCCAAGTCGGTGTTGGAGAGCAGGAAGTTGAAAGGTTGAAAGCTCAAGGCTATACAGACGAGGGAATTCTTAATGGGGGAAGAGCACTTGCAATGCTTGCTGCAGAGAAACATCTTGGGAAAGAAAAATTAATGCCTTATGCTCAGAAGGGATTGGAAGTTCAACTCGACGGTGCTAAGAAGGCATATGAGGACATGGCAAAGACTAAGAATAAGAAAGCTGAAGATTTAATCAGAGACGCAGTTAAGACTCTTGCTAATAGGGACAGGGAAGGATTCGAAACCGCTTACAACTTGGTATATGCTGCTGAGCAAAATAAAGTTGCTGATTTATACGAGAAAAAAGGAAATTAAATTAGGATTCTTATAATGACGAATAAAATATTGCCTGGCGCGGAGAAGTTTTCCAGGTATTTGGAGGATATGCTGGGTGATGCCTTGACTATAGAGGGTCCAGAAGATTTAGAGATAGGCGGGCCTACTAGGTGGGAGGTCAAATACCGAGGGAAGAAATTGGGAGATTATCGAATGTATTCCCAGAAAGGTGAAGAAGGGGAGGTTGTATGCTTATATAATGGAATGATTCCAGATAAATCTGAGCTCTCAGGGTTTAGACAAGTTAGATTGGGATATTATAAGTGGAAATATGTTAGCGCAGGTATAGGGAATGAAAAGCGTGAATATGTTCAAGAGACGCCTTGGCAAAGACAAGATTCTAATATTGACATTCCGTTTCCTTGAACTTGCGTGATTGAGGGAATTTTTGGTTTTCACGAAGAAAATTTGAGTGAGGGCTGCAAGACTTTGCAGTCGTTAAATTCCTGTTAAATCCAATAGTGATTGTAATTGATAAATCCTGCCTAAAGACTTGCGCTAGACGATAAACTTTTAAAGTATCTCATCTAAATAAAATTATGGATGATTGCATCTTTTGTAAAGTTATAAAGGGCGAAGCGAAATCTTGGAAAGTTTATGAAAATGAACATGTTTACGCTTTTTTGGATATTCACCCAATGAATAGATATCACACTTTAATAATTCCAAAAAAGCATTATACAAACATTTTTGATATCCCTGAAAAATAACTTAAAGAAGTAATTGCTGTTGTTCGAAAATTAGTTAAGTTATACGAAAAAAAATTAGGAATTAAAAATGTTCAAATCATAAATAGTTCCGGTGCTGAAGCACAGTAAGATGTTTTTCATTGTCATTTCCATATTGCTCCTCGGCATAAGGGAGATGGCCAGGATGTTCAATGGAAAACACATTCTGAATGGACAAAAGATTACGATAAGATGATTGATGATTTAAAATAAATGCGCATGTCTTTCCGCCCCTCTCCTAAAATAGCAATCGCTACTTCTTTGATTTTGTTGTGAAAACCTCGATTTTTTTTCAAAGAGAAAAAGTATTTAACAGGGGATAAAGAGGAATTTCTTGCAAAAATTCCCCAAATTCTTCTTCAAGCTCGAGTTGTGAGGTTTTGTAGTAGTTAAATCGTTGTTATGTTTCCCGCAGGGCTAAAATTTAATGTAATATTCTGCGAAGCCGAAAAATCTTAAGTTTGAGAATCTGCGCTTTTTATCAATAACCTGCGCAGCAGACAATAGTTTAGAGGTGCCTGTTTATTTTACTCAACTCGTGTGTATTATAAACTTTGACTTTATCTTGCTCTTTCAATTTTTTATCATTACTCCAGATTGCACAATTCAATTTTAATGCAAGGGCAAAGTAAGCCATATCGTCAGGATCGGGAGTAAGTTTTTCTGCTTCATCAACATAAGGAATCAGTTCTTCCAAAGGGACAATAACAATTTTTCTTTTTAGTGTTTCAATAAGTCTGAAAAATTCTTCATTTGTCCGTTCTGTTTTCTTGAGAAGTTCTTCTTTGTGCTTTTCCGATTCAGTAAAGATATATTCTGGGGTAAAAAGATGAAATGAACCTTTGAAGAGAAGGTTATAAGCGAAGCTATCTTTAATCAATGCTGAAAATAGAACGTTGGCATCCATGACGATATCCATATTTTACCTCGCCATTTTTCGTAATCTATCACTTACAGATTTGCTCACTTCTTTTCCTAATCTCAATGCATCTGCTTCAGTAAGCTTGCTCTCCTCTTTGAATTTCCTCAAAAACTCCATATCTTCTATCTTTTGCATGAATGCTTGCCGAGCTACTTCGGACCAATTCATTTCCGGAAAAGAGTCCATTTTCTTCTTCATTTCGTCTGGAACAGCTAATGTCAGGGTTGTCATTTTGGATGCCTCCTAGGTTATGTGTAAATAGATTTAATATGTGTAAACATATAAAGTTTTCGGTTTATCAAATAGTAACTTTTGAGTAGTAAAAAGTTAGAAAGCTTTATATACTTTTCACGGCTGTTTCATTCTAGCTTTATCACATAATAGAAATTAGGCTTGATCTTAAATTCCTTGCATAATTTCTTAACTTTTTCTAAATAGATCTTCTCAAAAATAACACAAGAGCGAACAGGCTTTT
>Ga0209211_10011453_pt1 | contig 11328 bp, 5 predicted proteins | sample RifGroA2_FD_183992 | JGI IMG/M metagenome (GOLD analysis project Ga0209211, IMG submission 183992) | Groundwater microbial communities from Rifle, Colorado, USA - Groundwater A2 (SPAdes) (version 2) | ecosystem: Environmental > Aquatic > Deep subsurface > Groundwater | place: Rifle, Colorado...
TACTCAAGAAATACGATTGAAGCGAAATAATTTCCATCCTTCAAATCAATTTGTTTTAAATAGCCGAATCTTTCACCGGAAATATCGTTTTTATGTTCGATTGATTTTTGTTCTTGCTGCCGTGTATAAGTACGTTTAGTCTCATTTTTGCATCCGAAAGATAATAAAGAGAGAACAATGAGAGAGGCAAAAATGAATTTAGGAAATGCTCTAAGCATGTTTATTTTCAAACAAAATATTCCACCGTTTATTCGTAAACTTTTCGATACTCTATCATCGCTTTATTAAACTTGAATAGACATATTAAATACTTCATAATCATAATCATAATCTTTCTTTAAGGAGAATCTCAAAATGATTAAGATCAAGAATAAGATTAAGAATTCACTCTATCTTATTCACTAGAAGAAAATTCCTACATCGAAATATTGGATGTTCTTCAATCGACCAAACTTTCCGTATCCGTAATTCACATCTAAATTTAAGCCCGGCGCCATCTCATACTTTAAACCTGCGCCAAAAGTAAAACTCTGTTCGCTATCGGTTAAAAAGATAGATTTGTAACCGCCTCTAACGAAAAACATTTCATCATAAGCAACCTCAATTCCGGTATTAGCGTATTCAACGTTGTCATTCGGATGAGTAGCGTCGAAAGCGGCTTTAACTCTGATGTATCTTGTTTCAATTACATCCATCGAAAATCCGATTCTGAAGGTGAGCGGAAGATCATACTGATCCATATCATATTTTGCCGGAACGTTATTGGGTCCCGTTAATGGATCGCCATTCGGATCGTAATTGACTTGAATATCTCTACCATCAAGCTGCATTTTGGAACCGAAATTTGAAACGCTGGCGCCGATAACCAAATCGTTAAACGGAGTTACATAATAGGTTCCGACATCAAGGGCAAATCCTTTTGCCGATGTACTCCAGATTGATTCTTGAATATATTTCGCATGAAATCCGATCGAAAATCTATCGGTAAGACTTTTAGCAAAGCCAACACCAAAAGATACAGACCCTGCATCCCAAAATTGACCGTTCCCTTCCGGGAATTCAAAAGTTCTCACTTTTTCTTCAGGAACTCTTAAAGAAGTAATCGTTACGAATAAAGTCCCAAGGGATTCAACATTTAACGATGCGGCGGCGAAGTCATAAGCGGCGAAGTCATAACTTACATCAGCCAACCATTGTGTATGATTGAAAGCCGCTTGACCATTCCCTTTGCTTATTGCAATTCCGGCGGGATTATAGTAAACGGCATAAATGTCATCACTGACTCCAACATAAGCGCCACCCATAGCGAGAGCTCTGGCTCCGGGTCCAATTTTTAGAAATTGTCCGGCGGTAGTACCAACTTTAGTAATATCTCTAAAAATCTGTGAGTGCAAATTCGTATTACTAAACAGAACCAAAACACTTATCATTAGTAGTAAAAAAAACTTTCTCATACTCGGTTTTCTCCGCAAAATTCTTTTTCAAATATGTAAAGGACAGGCGAAATCCTGTCCCGTAAAATCAACATCATTTATTTTATTACCGCAAATTTCCCTATTTTTTCTCCAACACCCGGGATGTCAACGTGATAAATATAGACACCGTAGGCAATTCTCATTCCTTCGGAACTTAGAAGATCCCAACTTGCCATGCTGGTAAAATCATCTTTTTCGATCGTGTCAATAAGCTCTCCGGTTATCGTATAAATTCGTATGGTACATTGCTGCGGGAGATTTCTAAACTGTATTTCCCGGTCACCCCGTTTGGTAAATGTTCTTCCCGGATTTTCAGACATGCTGTAAGCAACGTATGGATTTGGAACTACGTAAATATCATTAATACTTTGTTTAATAAGATCGTTTTTAATTGTTCCTTTTTTCGTTTCAAACACATAAGTGTCATTCGCTTCGAACGGTTTTCTTGTTTTTACAAGATATATATCGCCACTCTTGGGGAGCTTTTGGACAACAGCACATTAGTATCCAAAGAAAATTTTATTTCGTAACTCGCCTTGTAGTTTAATGTTGTTGTTGAACCATCTGCCAGTAAAATTATTCCTTCTCCCCAATCCCATTGTTTATTTTTACTTTTCTTTGATCCTGTTTCATCTATAAAGAAAAGAGAGGTGTCATTTGCGGTAACATTAAATACATCAAACGGCATAGAAAAAGTACCATTTAAACATTTTACAGAAACTGAATCTCTCCAACGTCCATAATCCAATGTATCGGTATCCTTCCATCTGATTTCCCAATCAGCGCTTATTTTTGTCCGCAGACTTGGTATACTTATGGTTGGCGGATAATAAATAGTATCTATAACATTTACATCACTATTGTGAAGGAATTTTGAATTTTCCAAATCAAGGTTTAATTCATCATTCTGAATAAAGACTCTCATGCCATCAAATGTAGGATTTGCATCTTCATTCTTTAAGAGCTTGCTTTGGTAAACCGGGAAATACCGATAGTAAACTTTGTACAGATTTCCTGTAGCAAAGTCGCCGGGTTTCTTTCCGGCGATTTGTCCCGAATGAAGGTTAACAATGTATTTTGAAGGATCTACCAAATTGTTTGAAGCATCAAACACTTGGAGACTCCCATCTTCTATTTCTTTATTTGGCAAATTTACCAATACGGTATCTTTTGATTTAAATGTTGCTTCAACACCCGTGGAATCTAGAACATTGTAGGTAAGTGCATCCTCAAAATGGATTTCATACAATTTATTGGTCACAGCCAAATCATCCAAAACCTTAACGGTAATTTCTCCCGTGGCGTCTGAATTAATTGAAGTTGGAGTACCGGCTAAACCAACATCAGGAGGCGTCATTCCTCGTGAAACAGGTCCCGGGGTAACTTCAGCAGTATTAACATCAAAAATTAATTGTCCGGTCAACGGGTCTTGCTGAATAACCGATTGGGTTTCAGTCGGTGGTAATTCTGGAGAGCCATGATCATAGGCAACAACGGCATAATAATAAGTAATTCCATTTTGAACTGTTGAATCTACATACTCATGTTGTAAACCGGTGTTAGCTCCTAAATAATATTTTACTCCGCGTCCATCGTATTCTCTTTGCGCTAAACCTGAGTAACTATCATCCAAATCGAACTGTGCACTCTTACCGGTATTATCATCCACCAATGCCTGCCCGAGAAAAGGAATTCCATTGGCATCTGTTACTTTATATACGTCCGAAAAATTAAAGTTTCTGCTGCGGTAAATTTTATACCCTTCAAAATCCTTAGTTTGTGTCAAAGGATCAACAGAATCTTCTGATTTTGCATCCCAGAATAACTTAACTTTTCCATCTTCGGCAACAGCTTTAACGATTGGTTTTGCCGGTGGTTGGGCAAAACGGTAATCTGCTTCAAGAATTCGCACTGAAGTAATTGCGTTGAGAATTAAATCTTTACTATCTTCACCCATGATGATCGCCATAGAAAATCTTTGGGTCTCCCCTTTTTTTAAAGTCGTTGGACCGGTAGAAAAACAGAAGAGATTATCCCCTTCCGTCTTTAATAATTCCTGATTAGGATCAATTTCCGGTCTATTCACCCATTGCCATACTAATTCATCATTTCTCGGGAAGTTAGCAGAAACAGCTTGAGCAGCGGTAAATCCGGTTAATCCAAGCATATCCGATTCCGAAATATCTCTATACCCAAAGTTCGGTTCAGAGCCAGCCCATTTGTAACCGGGAAGTTGAACATCACTGAGTGTACCGGTTTCTTCTCTGTCAAAAACTCCATTATTATTGAGATCCTGATAAAACGCTTGGGAAGGATAACCATCAGCCTCTCCATAATCTACACCCGGGTAGTTTGGAGATTCGGGCCCGATACCATCGATTCCGATGTCATGTTTTTCAATATCCCAATCACCATCTTCATCGCCTGACCATCTTGCTTTTGGCTCTCCGTAAACGCTTGTATATTTGACGAGATCAAAAATGCCGAAAGTTACCGGTGTTGCAACACCATCAATATAAACTCCTTTGTTATTGAATGGACTCTCATCCATAATACCATCGTCGTCATCGTCTTTTCCATTATTATCAAATGAAGGAGATTCTAAGAATTTCCATCCAAAATAACCGGGAGTTTTCCCCCCCATTCCTTTATTATCTGAATCCCATGCATAAACCATACTTCTTGCTCTTTGATCATAAGGATCGGCTAAAACACCACTTGGAGGAATAAAAAAAGCTCGATCTTCTTGCCAATCATCTGCACCGCCAACATGCGGGTCGCCAACCATTCCAACGTAAACCTTACTTAAATCTTTTTCAGAAGCATTAGTAATTTGATAGACCATAAAAATAATATCTTCAGCCATCGGGTTATTGAATTGAAGAATTCTAACTGTGGCTTCCAAACCTAATCCCCCTTTTGTAGGATCACTCGGGAAAGGTTGATATCTATCGATGAATTCATAATTTGTATAATCATCAATTGCATAAAAAACTTCTTCATCAGGCGCAGTCGCCATGTCACCTAAGAAGGCAGGCCATAAATATTTTCCGGCGCCGGCAGAATACCAGTTTTCGGGCCATGAATCAGGTTTGCCGTCACCATTTTTATCTTCGGCATTTAGAGATGCAACGGTTTTTTGGTTATTATCTGAATAACCTGTTCTGGGTAACCAGCCGTATTTTAATGAACTGTTCGGGTCATAATCACCTCCAGCTCCAGCACTATGTGAATCGCTAATTAGATGGAGAGTGTCTCCATTTACATCAATAACTTCAGCGCCAGCTATCAACCCAAATTCATAACCATAACCAAGATCATTCCATACTAGATCCAGAACGTTCTTCAAAACGAGTGGGGCACAAACGGAACCATAATTGTAGAGAATTGTCTGGATCTTATTGCCTTTTATGGTAATATCTTTTATTTCTCTTGAATCACCGGTTATTTTATTAAATTTTACTCCTTTAATCGGACCAAAAAGTTCTAAAGCTTCTTCAGGAGTTAAATTCTTGTAAGAATAAGGCTCGGTAGTGTCTTTTACTTGGGCAAAAGTTAAACCGGAAAGTAAAAGCATACTTAACAGAACTATAATATTTTTCTTTGTCATTATCAAAATCCTAGATATATAATTAGTTAAAGATTAAAGAGAATCCCAATCTTACTTCTCTCGGTTTGTTTACGTTTTCAGGCCTGTTTGAGTAGTATTGGTCAAGGTATTTTGCATCGATCATTCCTGTATCGCCTCTACTAATTCTGTTACGCAAATCATTAAATTGACTGGCATTTAATTCCTGTTCTACATTGGATAAGGCTTTACCCGAACTTGAATAAACGTATCGGTCATTCTGCGTATCAAACACGTTATTAATATTTATAAACACCGAATAATTAATTGCCCCGATTGTAAAGAACTTCTCAAACTTCAGATCAACTTCCCACTGCATAGATTTTGAAGCCGAGTTCTGCTGATAAGTAATTGTTGATAAACTTGGAGGTAATGCTACTGTATAAGGAGTTCCCGCCTGGATATTGTAAATAATTCCAAGTGACCACGATTTTGGTTCTGAAAGACTGAACGTACCGTTTATTAAATGAGACCTGTCAAAACTGAGGGGAACAAGATATGTTTCCGTTTGTTTTCCGGCAGCTTCACTAAAAAACAAATCTTCGGTAGGCTCTGTTCTGTTTCCTTCCGCAACCTGAAAAGTATAATCTAAAGTTGCCGCGAACATTCCATCTGCCGAACGCCGTTTAAGGAATGAGAGAGTAATTCCTCTTACGTTGGAATAAGCGAGATTTGTTAAAATTCTATACTGTCTTGCTTTTTCTGTATAGACTGACTGTGTAAAAATATAATCACGTACATCTTTGTAATAACCGGTCAGATCAAATTTAAAATCATCCGTTAGTTGCTGTTGCAGACCAATTTCATATTGAATTGATTTTTGTGGGTTGACGTTCGCGTTACCAAATGTGGGGATGGAAGAAATATTTGCAACCCATCTTACATCGTTTGTATATAAACTGGACAAAGAACCGATCTGGTAAAAATGTCCGTAAGAAAATCTGATTACACCCTTATCTGTTATCGGATATGAAACGCTAAATCTTGGAGAAAACATATGTTTAACTTCAGCAGGTTTAAGATAATTGTTCATAAAACCTGACTGCTGCTCAGTAATATCGCGCGAAATATCATAGTTATAATCGGAAGCGGCGTCGAAGAATTCATATCTTAGACCAATATTTAATATTAACGTTTTGGCAAGTTCCATTTTATCAAGAAGGTAAGCAGAACCTTGGATAGGATTTTTTTCATATGTAGAAACACTTATTAATCCACCGCGAAAAACTGTAAGAGCCGTATCATATAAAACGTCGTAAGCAGTTAATGATGTGGGCATGCCGCCCCCGGCTTTATATTTGTAAAAATCTAAAGTAGTTCCAATTCTTTTAACCTGGTGTTTTCTAAATTCGAATCCGGCTTTTACTTCATGAATTCCGAACATTTGCGAAACAACATCTCCTTTGATACTATAAGTTGAAGTGCTTCTTTTTGTAATATCATTATCAGTTCCGCCGGCTAAATATGTAGTATTCCCGATAGTTCTTCTGTAAAAACTTGGTAAATATCTTGGGTCGTTCGGGTCGGAGTAAAGATAGGATTCCGCTCTGTTAAAGGAGTAAGAACCTTTCAAGGTATAAAAAGTGTTATCACTAAGAGTATGGGTTAGATCTAAAGTATTTATAACTCCGCGGCTATAATCCCAGCTTACACCATCAGGATTAAAAAAGTAGCTTCTACTAAAATCTTTGGACTTTGCTTTATCATAAACAAACTCATATTTCAATTTTATAACCGGACTTAATTTCTGACTTATATTAAACTGTAAATTTAACGAGTTGTTTGGATCCATCGCTACATATTGTTTATCACCGGTTGGTAAACCGTTACCATTCTTATCAAACGGATTGAAAATATACGCTCCGGTCGCGTCTCCATATCTTTCATCCGTAACTCTAAAATTATCCGGTGTTAAATACGAATCCGAAGGGTTATAGAAGCGGTAACCATAATAACTCCCCTTAAAATTTTCATAAATACCGGAGAAGAAAAATCTGGTTGTTTCGGTAATCGGGATCGGACCGCCGAATGTTCCTTCAACGCGCCCTCTGTTTAAAGCATCAATTTTATCTAAATTTGCAAAAAGATTTGTCCTCGAGGTAACATAATCGCCGCCATAGGCTCTTAGACTAAACGTATAATCACTCGAGCCTTCTTTAGTAACATAATTAACAACACCGCTAAGGGCGTTTCCGAATTCGGCGCTAAAAGTTCCTGTTGAAACAGACGCTTCTTGAACCGCGTTTGAAGCAAGTCCAACGGCTCTTGAGTTTCCGTAAGGATCGTTTAATGAAAGTCCGTTTAAAGTATAAGCAACTTCATTTCCATAACCGCCTCTAACGTGAATGCTGCCGTCATCACCGGTAACAACTCCAGCCTGCAACTTGATTACATCGCTTATGTTATCAACCGGTAAAATTTCTAACGATTCTGAGGTGATAGCAACGGTGGGATTTGTTAGATCTTGTCTTATAAGAGGATTTCTTTCTCCTTGCACAACAACTGCATCTAAGGTCACTTCACCGGGGGCTAACTTAATATTTAATGTGGTAGTAAAACCAACATTAACCGAAACACCCTTTACGGTAACTTTTTGTGTACCAATATAGGATGCGGTAACGTTGTATTTTCCCGGAGGAACATTTAAGATTACGTAGTTTCCATCAATATCAGAACTGGCTCCTAAGGTTGTACCGTCAATCAACACCGTTGCAAAGGGAATTCCTTCGTTCAACGAAGCATCGATGACTTTTCCCATTATTTTGCCGGTTGACTGAGCGTTGGTTGAGCCGGAACTTAGTAAATGAAATACTACAACAATTATTGCTAAAAAAACTTTGTGCATTAGCGCGCCTCTTCAGAGATTATAGGACATGCCTTTTGGATTAAAAAATTGATCTATTTAAAATTACTAAAGAATTAAAAAGCCAATGAGCGCTGTTTTAATGAATGAGGCTGTCCCAAAAGTATTCTAATGACAAGACAAATCAACTTTAACACCGATCTCTCTTTTATCAATTCACTACTTTTGATTCAGCCTCATATAAAACATCGCTATTTTATTTCAACAAGGTCATCTTTATGGATTTTGAATAATTTCCATAAGTAAGCGTTGCGATGTAATTACCGCTTGCTACTGCTGATCCGCTATTATTTGTACCATTCCATGAGACCTCGAAATTCCCCTTCTCATGTACTTCGTTGTTAATTAAAGTAGCCACTTCCCTTCCGAGCATATCAGCCACTTCCCTTCCGAGCATATCAAATATCTTCAAAGAGATTTTTTTCTGTAAAGGAAGCGAAACCTTTATCATCGTGCTTGGATTGAAAGGGTTAGGATAATTGTTTTCTAATTTATAATCATCCGGAGTAATAATGTTGTATGCTTGTTCAATAAGACCGTCAGGACCGGTATATTCAAGAACACGTACGGTTTTGCGATACGTATTTACTATTTTATGCTCAGCCGCGTTATCTCGTTCCCATGATTTTGTTGAGTCCGCCCAAACGTACTCAATAACCTTTGTTGAATCATATACGCTTTGTTCTGAGAGAACCATTTCCATATTACCATCTTTATCGATATCAACACTATCGGCAAAAATATAAGCTGTAAACGGAGTTTCAGTAAATACTGAATCAACAACCGTAGGGTCAAGAACGTAGGTAGTATCGGTACTTGTTATAATCGTATCGATTTTACCATGGTAGATACTTATTGAAGCGAATACGTCACCACCTTCACCGGCATACACTAAGTTAGAGGTATAATTATTTTTATCAAGCAAACTTCCGGTACCATTGTATTGAACCGCGATCACATTTAAACCTCTTCCGCCACCGGTGTAGATTTCATCTTTTCCATCTTTATTAAGATCGCCTTTAACACAAGGCCAAAACTCCGCAGCGGTTTTTCCACCTAATGCGGCTAAGTCCGTCTTTGTAGCTACTATTCCATATCTGGAAGCAACGGAATCTGCATCACTGTAGAATAAATTAGCGCTATTATCAGAAGCTTTAAATTGGAATAAACACATATCAAAATTATTTTGATACATGGTTCCGGCAATTTCATCTCTTCCGTCACCGTCTACGTCAACCGCAGCAATACCAAAATAACTGAGTGCGTCGGTTGGCGCGTATTTATGATAAACGCCAGGTTTTGATGTATCAGGATAGGTATAGGAGTCGGGCCCATTTACTTGAATTGCCCACATACCAAAATTATCCCAATGATGATTTAATATTTCATATTTACCATCACCGTCAATATCTGCAGGTGTGGAACTCCAGTGAGAACCGGTCGCCCAATTTATACCGTTCAAGGAAGCACCTGGAAGTCCTCCTTCAATAACTAAAGATGCAAATCCGGGAAATTCATCAGTAATTCCCAGGATATAAACATCTCTGCCACTATTCCCGAAGGAATGAGGAATTATTTCAGACCTTCCATCACCATCAATATCCTTAACGGTTAAAACTTCACGATTATTATTTCAGACCTTCCATCACCATCAATATCCTTAACGGTTAAAACTTCACGATTGAATCTTAAATTACCTGAACCACCTGCTGCAACTAACATATCCGATGTAATTGCGAAAGCCGGTTCAGTTCCCCATGAAGACCCATCCCATTCATAAAGGGCTATTCTTGCCTCACCATTCTGTTCAAAAATAATTTCTGGCATTCCGTCACCGTCGCAATCGCCCACTTGAGGAAACCTTGGAGTGGAACCACTTGAGGTTGCAGAAATTGGAGATGACCAAACAATCTCTAAGTTACCTTTCCCATCATACTTCATAACGTGAGCTCTGCCGCCGTTTGAGTAATCTGTTGAGATAATTTCTTGCACACCATCGTTATCAGCGTCAGCTACAATAACTCTTCTTACACCTAAATCTTTATAGTAAGGCATTGCGGTATCCGGAGTGGTACCCGCATAGGCATTGAAGGTTGCCATATTTGTTGTTGTAATTGGAGACTGAGCTTGAAGTTGAATGACGACCAAGAAAATTAGAGAAAAAAGTAGAACTGTTTTTTTCATTGGGTTTTCCTTTGTTTTGTTTTAGTTGATATCCGTATTGTCTCTTAAGCAAAAATAAAAACTATTTGATAAATATCATAGAAATATTTTGGAATTAAATATACAACATTCTTAACAAAATGGCGTAGACCTGTAAAAAAAACGTAACTACTAAGATCACGTTTTTTCCCCACCTTAGTTTACATGAGAAGACGAGGAATTTATCTTATCAGAAGCATTTTTTTTATTTGAAGAAAACTTCCTGCTTGTAATTTGTAAAAATATACCCCACTTGAAAATATTGACGCATCAAAATTCGCGGAATGGGTTCCCGCTTCTTTTAACTCATTCACAAGTGTAACAATTTCTTTTCCCAACACATCGTACACCTTCAAAGAAACAAAGCTGTTTATCGGAAGTTGATAACTAATCATTGTTGTTGGATTAAACGGATTCGGATAATTTTGTTGTAAAGCAAACTGTGATGGTAATTTCGTATTGACCTCTACTTCTTTTGAATATTCAAATGAACCGTCTATATCAATCATTTTTAAGCGGTAGTAACTTTTCCCGCTCGCAGGATTCGCTTCAACAAAAGAATATTCTTTGGGAGAATTACTGTTCCCGCTTCCTTGCACAAATCCGATCTTAACCCACGTATTTTGGGATGGACTGCCTTTTGCTGGCTGCGAACCGCCGGTTGTTTTTTCCACCTCAAATCCATAACTATTTACTTCAGTTGCTGTCTGCCATTTCAATTCAACAGAGGAAGATTTTGCCATTGCTGTAAACGATGCAAGTTCTACCGGAAGTGGATCGTTTGCATTATTAGTATATCGCATCATAGTTGCTTTACCGGCCAAACTAAGATCAGAAAATGCTGTATATGGTGTTCCAAGTGAATTAATTGCGACAAGTGGATAGTCAATATCTCCGGAAGTAATTGGATTAGCGCCAACAGAGACCCAATTCGACCCGTTGAATTTTTTAATTACTAATTTATTCGCATCCATATAAGAAACATACGGCGTTCCATCCGTGGCGAAAGCAATACTTGGCGTTACGCAATTAATTCCGGAAACAGCTTCACCAACATTCACCCATGAAGTACTAGTACTGTTATAACTCATTACCGTTACTTTATTTCCATTTCCACCATCGCTGAATACAACATGAGGAATGTTAGTTGGCGAATATTT
>Ga0209211_10011454_pt1 | contig 11327 bp, 11 predicted proteins | sample RifGroA2_FD_183992 | JGI IMG/M metagenome (GOLD analysis project Ga0209211, IMG submission 183992) | Groundwater microbial communities from Rifle, Colorado, USA - Groundwater A2 (SPAdes) (version 2) | ecosystem: Environmental > Aquatic > Deep subsurface > Groundwater | place: Rifle, Colorado...
TCAAGACGATGCTCGAGACGGCGCCCAGCTGCAATTGCGAACTGTCCCAGAATTGCATGCTGGATGCCAAGCTGGCCCGCTACGACGAGTATTCGTTCGTTCTTTCGGTACCCGGCACGCTGAGCCGTGAAAGCACCAATTGCTTCGCCCATGCCATTCACGAAACGCTCGGACGCCCCATGCTGCTGATGGGCGATGAAGTATTCATCCCCCCCTATATCGGGATCGCCTACTATCCCGAAGACGCATCGGACACCGCCGAACTGATCCGCCGCGCCATGCTGGTTGCCCTGCATGCGGCGAGCAGCGATGGCAGCGCCGTCAGTTTCTTCGATCCGAAACACGACCACGATGCGGCCCAACGCCTCGTGCTGGAGCGCGGTTTGCGCACGGCGCTCGAACAGGGCGGGCAACTGTTTCCTTATTTCCAGCCGAAAATTTCGGCAGCGACCGGCGAAATTGTCGGCGCCGAAGTCTTGTTGCGCTGGCGCCACCCGGTCCTCGGTTTCATTACGCCGGACCGTTTCATTCCGCTGGCCGAGGAAGTCGGCCTCATCCATCCGATCAGCGAATGGCTGATCACCCATGTCTGCCAGCAGATTGCCGATTGGCGTTCGCAGGGGCGCAAGGTTGGCACGATCAGCATCAACCTGTCGGCTGAAAGTTTCTTCCAGCGCACCCTGACCCGGCACATCGATAGCGTCCTCGCACACACCGGCATTCCTGCCGATTGCCTGATCATCGAACTGACCGAGAGCGTGCTGATGCAGAATGCCGATACTGCCCACCAGGTCATTGCCGAATTGCGCGAGCGCGGCATCCGCATCTCGCTGGACGACTTCGGCACCGGCTTCTCCTCCCTGGGCTACCTCAACCGCTTCAGCATCGACGAAATCAAGATCGACCGCTCCTTCATCATCGACCTCGATCATCTCGGCAAAAAGCGGGCGCTGGTGCAGGCCGTCGTCACGCTGGGCCGTGCCCTCGGCCTTCAAGTCGTTGCCGAAGGCGTGGAAACTCAGTTGCAGGCCGAGGTTCTTCGCCAGATGGGGTGCGACTTGTTCCAGGGATACCTTTTCGCCCGCCCGATGCCAGCCGATGAATTCATCGAATTCCAGCTGCCGATCGGTCTCTCCTCCGGACAAAGCAAATGAATCGGCAAGAAACCCCTCCCCCCGGCCGGTCCGCGAGTTGCGTGCTACTCGCCGCCGGACTGCTTGCCTTGACTCCCCTCCGTTCGGCTGCACTCGACGCGATCGATCTGCCGCTCGATGAACTGGTCAAGGTGCAAATCATCTCGACGCCGAAATTTGCCGAAAACCCCGACCAGATTCCGTCGGTCGTCTCGATCCTGACCGCTGACGACATCCGCCTCTATGGCTGGCGGAACCTGGGCGATGCCCTGCGCACGCTCCAGGGTTTCAACGTCACCGAAGACCACACCTACAGCTATGCCGGCGTGCGCGGCATCTCGCAGCCCGGCGATTACCGCCCGCGCCTGCAGATCCTGATTGACGGCCTGTCGGTCAACGAAAATATCTACGCCAGCAGCCCCGGCGATTCGGCCTTTCCCCTCGACATCGGGCTGATCGAGCGCATCGAGGTCATCCGTGGTCCGAGCGCCGCAATCTACGGGGGCGATGCGATGTTCGGCGTAATCAACATCGTCACCCGCAGCGGTCACAGCATCAACGGTACCGAAGCCAGCCTTAGTGTCGGCAGCGGCGCCAACCGTCGCCTGCGCGCCACCTGGGGTGGACAGGTCGGCGGCACGGACGTCCTCGTTTCGGCTTCCGGATTCGACGTCAATGGCCGCTCGCTGAGCCTCAACGACGTGAATAACGCTGGTACTCCCCAGACCGTTCACGGCGTCGGAGGCGAAGACGGCCGGCAATTGCTCGTCAAGGTCCGGGGCAGCGACTGGAGCGCCTCGTTCATCCATGCCCAGCGCGACCGCATTGTTCCGACTGGCAGTTTCGGCGCGATTCCGGATGACAGTGGCCATGTCGAATCCGATCGTTACAATCTTCTTCAGTTCGCCAAGGACTGGCGATTGAATGCCAAAAACACGTTGCAGCAACGTTTCTATGTCGGCGCCTATCGTTATGACGGGGTCTTCCCCTACGATTATTCGACCGGTGGTGCGCCCCGTGTACTCAATGTGGACAAGGCCAACGGCAGTTGGTGGGGTGTCGAGAACCGACTGGTCAACACGCGCTGGTCAGGCCAACGCCTGACCCTGGGTATCGAGTACAAATCGAATACCCGCCAGGACCAGCTAAATTACGACCGCGGCTACGGCTGCTATGACCCGCCGAGCAGTGCCGCCTGCCTGGACGACCGCCAGCAGAGCCACCAACTCACCTTCATGGTGCAGGACGAAATCCAGATCGGCGCGAACAGCACGCTCACGCTCGCCCTCAGTCACGACCGCCTGGGCCGACTCGGCTCATTCTGGAGTCCGCGCCTGGGCTTTGCGTACGACGCCGGTGATGCCGGACTGTTCAAGCTCTTGTATGGCACGGCTTTCCGGGCATCAACGGTGTACGAGCGGGCCTATAACGTTCCCTCCCTGCCGTATGGCAATCCGAACCTGGATCCGGAAAAAATGCGCTCCGTCGAGTTGTCCTGGGAAAAGCGTCTTGCATCCCAATCGAAGTTGACCGCCACGCTCTACCACTTTGACATCCAGAAGATGGTTTCTACCGATGCGAGCGGCATGGCCGTCAATGGCAGCCCAGTCCACGCCAACGGCTTCGAGGTCGAATACGAACAGCGCTGGCACAATGACACCCGGCTACGCACCGGCTACTCGATGCAGTACGCCTCAGATGACAGCGGGCGTCTCGACAACTCGCCCCGCCACATGGCCAAGCTGAATCTCGCCGTGCCGACCGGCATCACCCACCTGATGGCGGGTTTCGAAGCGCAGTGGATCGGCGCCCGCCAAGCCAATCTCGGGACCAAAAGCGTGGGCGCCTACACGCTCGCCAATCTCAACCTGAGTTACGCGCTGGCAGGCACCCCGTGGCAAGTATCCCTGGGCATCTACAATCTGTTCGATCACCGTTACAGCGATCCAGTTGCCATCGACGATCTGCTGCCGATCACGCGCTGGCAGATGCCGCAACTCGGACGCAGCGCAGCCATCCGAACGACCCTGAACTTCTGAGCGCAAGAACCCGCTCTGCCAAGTCGAGGCTCAAGCGACTAGCTCGATCTGTCCGCTGATAGTGGTCATTTCAGACTTTTGCCCACCTTCAGCGGAGCCGCCTCAACGTGGTCGACCATCGCCTAGAAGCAGCACCACAAGTTGGGAGAATTTTCGGTGGGCACTTTCCCCTTGTTGAGAAATGATCAATTAGACGGGAATGACCACTTTCCTGGTCTCCAATAACCGGTTTTTTCTTCAGCCAGTGCAGCAGGGGTACGAATAAAGAGTCTTCGCTGACTGGTTGGGTGATGAAATCATCCATGCCAGCCTCCATACAACGCTCTCTGTCCTCGGCGAAGGCGTTGGCCGTCATCGCCAAAACGGGGTCTGGCGGTACCGGATAGCGCCCGAAGGCCGCCGGCTGGGCGTCCCAGTCCAGCTGGCCGGGGCCTTCGGCGTAGGCCTCGAAGCGATGCTTGGTCCACGCGTGGTAGGCGCGGACGACTTCTTGTGAGGTATCCGACACGATGATGGGTTTTCCTTGGCGTTGGGTGGACTTCAGCAAGCCCCATGCCCGCGTGAAATCAGGCAGTTAGCTGATATTGGCCGGCTGGCACCATCTCTGCAAGGGAGAGGGCGTATTCACCCCAACCAACCCACCGAGGAGAACATGATGGAAAAAGCCACGCCTCCGATTACCCGCGAAGCCGCGCTGCGCATCGCGCTGGCGTCGCGGGCCATGCCCAACGCCAGCCTGCCGGCGCTGATCGAATTGCTGCAACGCCGCCTTGGCGAGGACATCGACGAGGAAAAGCTGCGCCAGACGACGGTAACCATGCTCAAGACCGGCTTCGCCAGCGCCGACGGCGAAGAGGATGGTGAAGATATCGGCATCGGCCTGGAGTCAATGAAACTGGCCGTCCGCATCCTGTGGGGCGAAACGCAGGGCGACGATTCGCTGCCCAAGATCGAGTCCTACGAGGATGGCGACATGCCCGGCTCGGTGCGCGTCGCCATCGCTTCCGACAAGGGCGACCTGCTCTCCGGCCACTTCGGCTCCTGCCTGCGCTTTCTCGTCTATCAGGTGTCGCCGACCGAAATTCGCCTGGTCGATATCCGCGACACCATGGACGCCGAGTTTTCCGACGACAAGAACCTCTGGCGCGCCAGGCTGATCGGCGATTGTCACGTCTGCTACGTCGTCTCGATCGGCGGGCCGGCGGCCGCCAAGGTCATCCGCGCCGACATCTACCCGATCAAGATCCCCGATGGCGGGCCGGCCCTCGACATCCTCCAGCCCTTCCAGGTAGCCATGGTCGAATCGCCGCCGCCCTGGCTGCTCAAGGTGCTCGGCGTCTCGGCCGAGAAACGTCTGAAGAACTACAGCGCGGCGGAGATTGACGAATGAGTTCGTTAAAGGCGGCTCAGGCCGCCACCCTTTCCATCTGTCGCGGCGCCAGCCCAACCTGCGTCAGGATCGTTCCCTCGTCGCCGTTCCACCACAGCGCCACCCAGGCCGCGCCTTCCGCATCGATACGTTCGATGGCGCAGATGGCGCCGACCATGTCGCGGAACATCTCCAGATCGTCCTCATCGAGATCGGGATCGACGCTGACTTCGAGAACGCGGACCTTGTCGCCCATGCTGACGATCTGTCCCTTGCAATCAATGGTGGTGACACTCATGGCGAACTCCGTTGGGGTTGGGTCTGCTGCCCTGTCGCAAAGTCGACGTCGGCAGCCTGCTTTCACCCATCTTCGCAACGGCCGTGCCAAGTCCGCGCCGCACAAACCTCCAACCTCAATCAGGAACGACCATGAATAAAATCGGAATGTTCTTTGGCACCGAAACCGGCACCACCCGCCTCATCGCCAAGAAAATGCAAAAACAACTCGGCGACGACTTCTGCGACAAGCCGGTCAACGTCAATCGCATCACCCCGGACGACATGCTCAAATACGACGCGCTGATCCTCGGCACGCCGAGCTACGGCATCGGCGAAATCCCCGGCAAGGGCGCCTCGTCCGGCTGCTTCGAGCCGAACAGGGAAGAATTCCTCGCCCTGCTCCCGGCCGATGTGGACTTCACCGGCAAACGCATCGCCTTCTTCGGCCTCGGCGCGCAAGAACGCTACGCCGACCGTTTCTGCAGTTCGCTGTTCGCGCTCGTCGAAAAATTCAAGGGCTGGGGCGCCGACATCGTCGGCGACTGGCCAACCGACGGCTACACCTACGAACATTCCACCGCCGAAGTTGACGGCCGCTTCATCGGCCTGCTCATCGACCAGCGCACGCAAGGCATGTACACCGACGAGCGGATTACAACCTGGCTGGCTCAGATCAAACCGCTGTTGCAGGAAAAGCTGACGGCGGAAGCCTGAATACGGAATATCGCCTGAGCTAACCATCGTTTCTCATGGACGATGGTCCGCGAATATCTGTCGCCTGATCAACTCGGCACAGAGACAATGGAGCTGTCATCGGCCAGGAGCGGTCTCTCGAGAAAAGGCTCCATTGGCTCTGTCCGTATGATTGTTGATTGATAAGGAGACACGTATCGGATAATCTCAATGTCATTCAAAACCTTACAGGCGTTTCAATCGTGTCCGCGTTATTAGCAATAATCCGGACGTTTCTGCGCCTGAATAATGTTAGCGCCCAAGGACTCCACGATGCACACACGACTACTTGCATCACTGGTAATGGCACTGTCTTGTTTCGCTGCAGTCGCGGAACCTGAAGCCATTTCCGCGTTCTCTCTGCAGTCTCCACCCCAATCTAAGCCGACACTAAGCCTGCATCCACAATACGAGATAGGCAGGCCGACCAATGAAGACAGCCGGGGTGCAAGAGTCATGCTGATCGATACTCTTCGCTTATTGAACAAGTCCATGTGGCGGCCGGACAGCGAGCCCCTGCCCATTTCCGCCGACGAAGCTATTGGTCGTGCCTTTGCGGCTTTCTCTGCTTCAGCGCCCGATCTAAGAAAGAATCACCTTTTTCGCTTCTCTTTGAGGTACTTCTTCGGCGACGCCGCAGAAAACGTCTGGTACTACGAAATCGCCTTTGATGGCGGGCGGCGACTGCCCATTAACGAACGGAGGGGGAAGCCCGCCGACCTGAAGAGAGCAATTGTCCTGATGGATGGATCGGTTTGGCTCCCAAAGTTCGAGACCTATGAGGAAATCAAGAAGCGGCACAGCTATTTCTGCTCTTACAGCAAGTTGGACGACCAGTGGACGGCAGGAGAGTGCCAAGACCTCTCCGCCGAAACAGCAAAAAAACAGGGGACAAACCACGGTTTCTTGCGCGGGAGCGAGGCGCTTAATTGACGGTGGCAACAATAGCGCTCACCCGGAAGTCGGCGACCCCGACTTCCCCGCCATCCTCGTAGCACTCCACCGCCCTTAAGCGCTCGCCTTCGCACATGGCGCTAACCGAGGCGCCGGTTTGCGGGGTGTAGACGATGCCGTGCATCGAGCAGCGCAGATAGCGCCCGCTGTGGTCGAAAACCTGCGGCTCCTCGCCATCGAGCCGACGCGGCATGTGCACGCAGCGGTTGAGGTAGGCGTAGACCTGGCCATCGAAGCGCAGGAGCAGGCATTCCTCCTCCCGCCCTTCGAAAGTCAAGGTCAGTTTGCGGTGCTGGCCGTCGGCCAGTTCGGCACTCGGGCAGACGGCAAATTTTGGGGCGACGCGGTCGGCCGCCATCACGCCTTTTTCAAGCACCCCGCCAGGGCCGAATCCATCGTCGCCAGGTGACTGGCGAACCAGGTTGGCAGGTTGCGGGCGTATTCACGTGCCGCGCCGAGCCGGCCGGCCGCCACGCCGCGGGCGAAGTGGGCGAGTTCACCGAGCACGCGCAGGTGCTCGCTGTTGTGCTCGCCGATCGCCGGGAAGCGGCAGGCCTTCATGAGCTTGCCTTCGTGCTCGAAATGCTGGCGGGTGTGCTCGTGCAGGCGAACGAAGAGCACCGGGAAGTCCTCGTCGGAGGCGACGAGCAAGGCGTAGGCAAGCTCGACGAATTCGCGATGGGTGTCGTCCATTTCGGGGACACCCAGCGCGTGACAGGACTCGTCCCAGGCCATCAGATGGCCCCGTGGGTTTCGCGCTTGGCGTTGTTGGTCGTCTTGAGGGCTTCGTCGACGGTGTTCTCGGCGAGCTTGAATTTATGGCTCTTGAGTGCGTCGAAGACCGTGACGACCTTGTCGGCGGCGCTCAGGCCCTTGAAGTCGCCCTTGTCGAGCGCGACGAGGTCGGCCAGTTCGGTCCACACCATGCCTTGGACGAGCGGAATGAAAACAACCTTGGCGCCGTTGGTGGTCGTCACGAAACCGGTCGGAATGTTGACCGTGAAGAAGACAGCAATCGTTCCGGCATTGAATTCGGCACCAAATTTTTCTACGACGAAGGGGTACTGCTGCAGTTCGTCGAGCGAGCCGGAGATCAGCTTGAGGCCGCCGGCATCGCCGAGCAGGATGGCCTGCTTGAGGACTTCCGTCGGCGGCTTGCGGCGACCGTTGGCATCGGCGACTTCGCCTTCCTTGAGGACGAGCTCGCCGCGATAGGCGACGAGGCCGCCGGAGGTGGCGGCTTCCTTGAAATTGGCGTTGAAGAAGAGCGGTTCGTAACGATCAAGCGACATGTTGCTTCCTTGGTGGATTGAATGAATTAAGCAGCCTCTCAGGCGGCAATCGCGGCGCCGATCAGGTCGAAGACGTCGGCTTCGATGAGTTCGAGCTTCTGCTTCTTGCAGAAGCGGCGTTCCTTGTCGGTCGGGTTGGCGATGAGCGCCCAGCCGGCCGGTTCGGCGGCGGCGTAGATGACGTCGGAGAGCACCATGCGCTCGGTATCGCGGTTCATGCGCAGGCCCATGAACAGGTATTGCTTGCCCTTGCGCAGTTCCTTGACTTCCGGCGGGATGGAGAAGCCACCCATGAGTTCGGTGATGAAGTCGACGTAATCGGCGTCGGAGGCGATGTAGTTGGCTTCCGGCGTCGGCGTGCCCATCGGTTTGTAGAGGATGGGCAGGGCCGGATTGATGACGTCGGTGTTCTGGTAGGCGACGCCGTCCCAGAAATAGAGCTTGTAGCGGAAGCTGGTGCCGGCGATGCGGGCGACGCCGACGATCAGGTTGTGCGGAACATCGGCGTAGGAATCCTGCAGTTGCGTGTCGCGGTTGACGTCGATGACGTAGTGCGGGGCAACGGCCTTGAGCCAGTCATGCACGGCACCACGCGTCCAAGCGGTTTCGCCGTAGGTGCGGTTGAGGAACTTGGTGACGGCGCTGCGGCCGCGCTTGAGTTCGACGTTCATGGCGGCACGCGGGAATTCGTACATGAGCTTGGGCGCCATCGGCTTGCCGTCGTTCATAGCGTAGATCAGCGAATCGCTGTCGGCCGGAATCGGCGCACCGGTCGCCGCATTTTTCACATCAGCCAAAACGCCTGGGCCAAGGTAGGGAACGATGCTGCCATCCTTAAGGCCGGCCAGCAGTTTTGCACGCAGTTCTGGGGTCATTTTTGTTTGCTCTGTAAGGGGGTGTAGCCCTATTCAGCAAATTCCACGCCTGATGGCACTTCGTTATCTGGCCTGCCTTTCCGGGGGCAGGGAATTTGGATTGTCATGTTTGCGACAGTGTTTTTCGGGGGAGGACCTACACTGCGCCTAATCACGAGGACGGCCACTCCCTCCCCTTCAAGGGGAGGGCTGGGGTGGGGATGGGTAATAAGTAGCCGGAACATAGCAAGCGATGCGAACTTTCACCCATCCCCCTCCCGGCCTCCCCCTTGAAGGGGGAGGAGAAAAACGCCACAGCCCCACACTGCAGCCCATGCCCATTGGGTGATATGTTCTGACCCCATCCGAATCCTCTTCTCGCCAACACCATGCCCACCACCACCCAAACCCCAACCCGCGGCCCGCTGGCCGGCATCAAGGTCGTCGAATTCGCCGGCATCGGCCCCGGCCCGTTCTGCGGCATGCTGCTCGCCGACATGGGGGCCGAGGTCACGCTGCTCGAACGGGCCGGCGGCACCTTCGCCTCGCAACTGTTCGGTGGCGGACGCAAGGCGGTGGCCAATCGCGGCAAGAAATCGCTGTGCATCGACCTCAAGCATCCGGAGGCCAAGGCACTCGTCTTCAAGCTGATCGCCGAAGCCGACGTGCTGATCGAGGGCTTCCGCCCCGGCGTCATGGAGCGCCTCGGCTTCGGGCCGAACGAGTGCCTGGCCCACAACCCGCGCCTGATCTACGGCCGCATGACCGGCTGGGGCCAGACCGGCCCGCTCGCCCCGCGCGCCGGCCACGACGCCAACTACGCGGCCATCGCCGGCGTGCTCGACACCGGCCGGCGCCACGGCGGCGCGCCATGGGCACCGCCGACGCTGGTCGGCGACATGGGTGGCGGCGGCCTCATGCTGGCCTGGGGCATCGCCTGCGCCCTGATCGAAACGCAACGCTCGGGCAAGGGACAGGTCATCGACGCTGCCATGTGTGAGGGCGCCGCCGTCCTCGCTCACGGCCTGTTCAACCTCGAAGCGCTCGGCGAATGGAAGGGCCAGTGCGCCATCGACTCGAGCGCCCCGTTCTACGATGTTTACCAGTGCGCCGACGGCGAATGGATCAGCGTCTGCCCACTTGAACCGCAGTTTTACAAGACTTTCGTCGAACGCCTAGGCCTTGTCGGCGACCCGGATTTCAGCGGCAAGCAGTACGACACGACAACCTGGCCGGCCATGAAGGACCGCCTGACGACCATCTTCAAGGCCCAGCCACGCGACCACTGGACCGCGCTGTTCGACGACACCGACGACTGCGTCTGGCCGGTGCTGAGCATGACCGACGCCCCGGCCCACCCGCACAACGTCGCCCGTGAGGCCTTCGCCGAGGTTGCCGGCGTCCTGCAACCGACGCCCGCCCCCCGCCTGTCGCGGACACCGGGAACGATCCAATCCCCGCCCCCGCTGCTCGGCGAACATTCGCGCGAACGCCTGGCGGCGCTGGGCCTCTCGGCTGATGAAATTGAACGGCTGGCGACGGCTGGGGTGGTCGGCGATCCGGTAGTTTTCTGATTGCTACGGTCAACCGTAAAAAACAGCCAAAATCGAAATCGGCGCGCGGCGCCGACCTTGCCGACAACTGCCGGGAGATCAGATTGTCGACAACGTCACATCGACGACACCGCCGATCACCAGGAACTCGTCCTCACCCTGCAGCACGCCGGGCAGCAGGCCGCACTGGAAGAAGATCTTGGTCAGCGGAATATTGACTTCAAGTATGTAGTCGCCGAATTCGCAGGCGCGGTCGCGGCTGCAGGTGAATGAGTTGAGGTTGTTGAGCAGGACGACGTGCTGCCCGCCCGGCCCCCTGGCCAGCACTTCGTGATCGGCCAGGCGATTGACGCCGCGGTAGAGCGTGACGTGGCGGGTGCCATGATGGCGCCGGGCCAGTTCCAACTGGCTGAAGGTATACAGCAGGTCGAGCTGGGCCTCGAGTGCGCTGGTGCCGTACAGGCCGTGCGAGCGCATTTCCTGGTAGCGCTCATAGCCGTCCCCGGCAGGATCGCGCAGCGGCTGGCCGTGGTAGCGCGGCATCAGGCCGAAGCGTGACTCGACCCAGCCTTTGAGCACGGCGCCTTCGCGGCTGTCCGAATCGAAACTCCAGCCGCGAATCATCTTGATGTAATTGGCCTTGGCCCGGCCCTTCTTCTGCCCTGTGAACCCCATTTCCTCCGGCCATTCGAGCTGGAAATGGATGGTCATGTAATCGCGGAAAACGTCGGCCCGCGCCTCCGGCGCTGCGGCATCGAGGCGGCGGAACAGATCGCGGTGCAGTTCGGCGACGCCGTCGAGCAACAGGGGACTGGGGTGTTGCTGGTAGGTCAGGCCACCGAGGACGACGGCCGGCAGATTGCAGCGATTGATCGGCAGACGGGCGTCGCGCGGCAGTGTCGCTTTGTAGTCACCCCTACAAAGCGTAGGGATATTGTCGGATGTATCCACCCCGACAATCACCGGCTCATTTTCGTTTTTCATTTAATAATCAGTCGATTACGGTCTGCCAGTCGACCTGGCACGCTACGTGCAAAAGGTGAGGTGCGACTCTCAAAGATTCCTTCGCAAATCGACTGACAGACTAAGGAGATTACACCATGGCTAAACTGCGTCAATGCG
>Ga0209211_10011455_pt1 | contig 11326 bp, 11 predicted proteins | sample RifGroA2_FD_183992 | JGI IMG/M metagenome (GOLD analysis project Ga0209211, IMG submission 183992) | Groundwater microbial communities from Rifle, Colorado, USA - Groundwater A2 (SPAdes) (version 2) | ecosystem: Environmental > Aquatic > Deep subsurface > Groundwater | place: Rifle, Colorado...
GGCTGGTCGGCCTTGGGCCGACTTGCCGAGCGAGTGAATGTGGACGTTGTCGGGCAACGAATGCTCACCCTCACGCAAACAAATGACTTCAATACGTTCGACGTGCTGTGCAAGTTCCGCAAGCCACCCGTGAAAGAAACCCAAGAACGGGTCCGTGCAGTCAACGACTTGAGTAACGATGAGAAGATGCCGGCGTTTATTTCCCATATACGCCCTCGAGCAGATCGAGATCTTTGCGGGAGTCACGCAGAAGCTGTACGTTTTTCTGCTCCATCGCCTTGAGTACCTCGATGCCCGTCTTATCTCTGGGGAACGTTTTCTCGTACATCGAGCGGAAGGCTGCAAAGTCTTTGATGAAGCAATGCCCGCCCGCACCGCGCCCGGGGAGGCCGCCGTGCCCGCTTTGGTGGATGGGGTCGAGGTGGCTCCTTCCCATGCGCGGGTCGGCCGCAAAGGCGTCGCGCACCGCCTCGTAGTTGCCGCCGAGCTTCTGCACAAAATCGTAGAGAATGTTGATGTAGACGACTTTCACGTACAGCCAATTGTTACCCGCGTATTTGACGAACTCCGCCTCGACGGCCGAACAGATAAGCTCGAAAGGGGCGGGCGGGAGTATCGAGAGCACCTTTTGCGCCTGCGCCCGCACTCCGGGAGAATCTTCACAGATGCCGATGATATTGCGGTCGGGATGCATTGCGTCATACGCGGCGGTCGCCTCGCGCAAGAATTCAGGCGAATGCATCACGCTCTTTTTTGGAAATTCCTTTTGTATGCCCATTGTCTGTCCGGGAAGCATCGTCGATTTGATGACCGCCACTTTGCCGTCGCCTACGAGCGATACCGCCTGCCGCACGATGGAATCATCGAAGCCCGTCGGTGTGGTGGGAGTCGGCACGGCGATAAATACGATGTCGCAGTCCTGTATCTTGTCCTTGTTGTTCCGGTACGGCTCTTCGAGCGCGTAGCGCACGACCGTGTATCCGCGACCTTCGAGCTCGTCCGCATAATTTTTCCCGATGAATCCCTGCCCCACGTAGCCGACCGTAGGCCGCACCTCAGCACCTTTTTTTTCGCCCGTACGACGCTCAAAACCCGTCGACGATAGGATGTCCGCGAGCCACAGCTCGCGGTATTCGGCCTCCGACGGAAGATTGAGCGTGAGTGTACCGCGTTTCCCTTCGGAAAGTACCGCAACGGCGACGCGCGGAAGGTCCGCCGGCGCGGCGATAATGGCTCCCGCCTCCCGCGCGAGTCCGACATCATATGAAACGACGGGGCATCCGGCGGCGAGCGCCTCGACGATGACCATGCCGAATCCTTCATATTCCGACGTCACGAGCACAACGTCCGCGGTCTTGTAAAAAGGAAACGGGTCCTGTGCTCCCTCAAACACGACCTTCTTGATGACGCCGAGTTCCGTTGCAAGCGTCTCGAGCGCCACGCGCTCCCGGCCGCTGCCGATAACGACAAGACCGGCGGTCACATCCACTTTCGCAATTTCCGCAAACGCGCGGATAGACGCCGCGACATTTTTTTCTTTTTCCAGGCGTGCGACGACAAGAACTATTTTCTTGAAATCCGGGTAGCGCGCGCGCTTATCGAGCGGCTCGGCTTTGGCAAGACTTTCGATATCAACGAATACCGGTAACACGGCCGGTGCCGCGTATCCCCGTGCAACGAGCGAATCAGCAATGCGTTTTGAAACCACGCGCACCGCATCCGCCTGCGACAAAAGAAATCGCGCAAGCAGAACCCTGAGGCGGTTGCCGGTAGAACGCGAAGAAAAGGAGGGGTCGAACAGGTCGGTATGTACCTGCAGGTGGAGCTTACTTCCGCGCATCCACGCGATAATCCATGCGATGAGCCCGATAAGGAACGGGTCCTGGGAAGAGACGACATCCGGCCGCTGGATACGCCACCCCGCCGCAATCGTGCGCAGTGAACCCAAGACGCGCCCTAGCCCAAAGCCGCGTACTGCGGCATTTCCCGCAATCTGCACGAGCTGCTTCGGTCCGTGCGGCACGAGCACATCCATGCGCTCCACCATGCGTGCTTGCATCCGCAGGCGCTTGGTGACCGCGCTTGTTTCGTTAAAAGCGTTCCAATCCGTAGAGAGTACCAGTACCCGCATCCGCGTATTCTAGACGTTTTTTAGCCTTTATCAAACGGCCTACCGCCGCGGTTCCGACGCCGTAAAGAAAAACATGAACGAGAAGAAGCCGGGGAAAAACCTGTCGAGCCACGCGTGTTTCCCGAAGGGGAAAATCTCGACTTTGTGAAAGTACCGTTCAAGGAGGCTCTTGAGTTCGGACCGGGTAAAGTGATTGATGTGTGTCGGATCCCCGAGCGGGGTGAAGCGCTTGCGGCCGAGAAGCAGGCGCATACGGTTGATGAGACTAAAAGCATTGGGCACCGAGCCGACGAGAGTGCCATTTTCTTTCAGCACATGGGCAATCTTCCGCGCAACCTCCGACGGCAGATAGAGATGCTCGATGATCTCGGTCGCAACGACCGCATCAAATACTCCTTCTTCAAACGGCCATTCGCCGTTCAGGTCGAGATGCATCGTCTCTATGCCGAGTTCCCCCTTCGCTTTCTCGAGTGAGCCCGAGTCGATGTCCGCGCCAAGCACTTGATTGCCTTCCACAAAAAACTTGGTCAAGGCACCGTTCCTGCAGCCGATATCAAGCACCTTTTTGCCCGTACCCACCTGCTGTTTCAGGAACGCTCCGCGCTCGTTCGGAAACATTTGTCCGCTGTGCCGGTCTTCATCTTTGTGATGCGTTTTATAGATATGTTCGAGCGACGCGGAAGTTCCCATACTGCCGAACTATAGATCATGCGGTGCGTCTTGAAAAGAAGCGCGCGGGCCCGCGGCCTCCCGCCGCAGAAGTTCGAGGAAATCCCGCGCGACATCGTCGTACGTGCGTACATACGAAAACGCGGCGGCCTTTTTGAGCGCCTCCTCGTATCCCGCAGGTTCCGCGAGAGTCTCCAGCGCGCGCACGATATCGTTCCTATCAAGCGGGTCCACCAACGTGCCGTAGGGCCCAAGCCACTGTGCGAATCCGGAATATTTGTCCATGATGAACGGCTTCTTGAAGCGCAGGGCGTCCAGAATGTAATTGGGGCTGATTTCGGTAATCGACGGGAGGATGACCGCGTAACAACTCTTCATCCGCTCCAGAAGTTCCTGCTTTGAGATTAGTCCTTCCTCGAGCGTGATGTCAGGATGTTTTGCTCTCGCCCGCGCGAATGCCGCGTGCAGGCGTTCGCCGTTTTTCATCCGTATCGGGCGGACATGCCAAAGGAAATTCTTTGCGCTCGGCGGCTCCGGCTGAAGTGCCGCATCCACCGCATTGCCGATAATCTCCGTGCGCTCGAGCTCGAGACCGTAGGGCTTGAGCCACACGTCGCGCTGGAGTTCTGTGCTGAAGACAACGAAAGCGTGCGAAAGCGCATGGCGTGTGAGCGCAAAAATAATCCGCTCTTTTAGGGAGAACGGCTTGTGCTCGCTATAAAACCGTACGAGCGGGAGCAAATCCCCCGTGCGCTCCAGATAGTGCTCCCAGACAAAATCACCGCCGGTGCGAACGATGACGGGAGTACGAAAGAGCCGCGCGAGTAGGACCGCGGGCAGCCCCACGCTGAATGTATCGAGTGCGACGACCGCGTCGGCCCCAAACATATGCGGTGTTAGCCTGAGCATATACGCGAGGTGCCGTACACCCGTGGGCAATATTTTGAGCAGTCCGTAAGTAACAGCGGGAGCGTCATGTCCCGCCGCACGCAACGCTTCAGCAAGCCCCTGCGCATAATAGGCGGGCCCGCCGACTTCCGGCGGGTATATCCCCGTCGCTATCACTATCTTCATAGGCTCCACTATAGCAAAGCAACGGGGGGCGCAACTGCGTCCCCCTATTGGAGCCGAACACAACACATGTGCCCTTATCCTGTTCGCTGTGCGGCTTTGAACCAGTCTTGGAAGGTCTGGACCGCAATCTTTGCGGTGTGGTCCATACCCTGAAAGAAAAGTCTTTCCCCGAGTTCAAGCCCCGGGAACCACAGAGCGAGCAGGTTCGGCTCAAGCGGGGAACGGGATTGCTCCCTTTGCGACTCCTCTCGGCGTCGCGATGCCTCGGCGATAGCTGCATTACGCAGCATTCGCTCGAGTCGTCGGTTTCTTTTGCGCATGAACGCTCCTTGATTAACCCCATACCAGCAGACACCCGTCCGCGTGTTTTTCCTAGAAAGTTATCCCCTTTTTTCAAGAAGCGGCAGAAATACTTTCTCGCGCATATCGCGCGCCACGATACTCCAATCATATTTTTCCGCGACCATTGCTTTTGCCGTCGCTACGACTGCGCGGACCTTTTCCGGGCGCGACATAATGTCTTTGACCGCTTCCACGATTTGCCCGGGCGAATCGGTATCAACCGCCCACCCCGTGACAGGCACGCCCGGGTTGCGTTTCTCGTCAAAAAGAAAATCCGCGATGCCGCCTTCTTGCGTGGCAATGACGGGGAGGCCCGCGGCCATCGCTTCGACGAACGACGTGCCGAATCCTTCGGAGCGGGAGGGCCGGATAAATATGTCACAGGCTTTCAAATAGTTGGAAACGGCGGCATTATCTACCTCACCGATAAACTTCACGCGCTCTTCGACTCCGCATGTTCGCGCAAGCCGCTTGAGTGTAAGCTCGTCGGGCCCGATGCCGACGACGACGAACCGTACGTTCTGGGGCAGGAGCGGGAGCGCCCGGATGACGACGTCAATGCCGTTCTTTCCTACGAGACGAGACGTCGTGACGAGCAAGACGTCGCCTATACGCTTGCCGATATCCGCTTTTGCGTCGTCGACGGCGGAGCCCTCTTCGCGCGAAAAGTGCGCGACATCCACGCCGTTAGGGATGACCTCCAGCCGCCCCGTGAAGCCCCGTCGCCGTGCCCAACGGCCAAGGAAGGTCGAAATGACCTGGATGACATCGGCACGTTTGAAAACGAGCGTGAAAAGCGGCCACAGGGGGAACATCATGCGCTCGATCTTTTCGAGCCTGTCTCCCTCTTGAAGAGTGAGGATGTACGGCACGGCGGGACGCAGTAGCTTGAAAATCCCAGATGGCGTCATAGTGATGGGCGCGGTGCAGGGACAACGCCTTCCATGCGGCCGTGAGTTGGAACAAATGCTTATTGAGGCGCAGCGGGTAGGTGTTGAGGTCTTCGATAGTCGGATCCGGCCGTGAAAAGCCGATGCGGTGGATAAGTATGTTGCCTGCCCGCTCTGTCTTCGGAAGGGCTGAGTCGAAGCGGAGCGTTACCATGTGAAATTCCAATTCCGGATCATTGATGCGGTCAGTGACTTCCTTGATGGCCATTTCCGCACCACCCACGAACCGCGGGTAGTACGCGAGGGAAAAAATGAGAATCTTTTTTGTCACCCCGTGAGAGAGCGCCGTTGATTTGCCTGATGCGTCTTTATCGTTCATGAAATAATTGTGCCCCGAAAATATCCAAATGATTTTCTCTCATGGGGTCATGCGCCAATGACGCTCTTCACATATGCCTGGAGGTCATGCGTGGCAGCCCAACCGAGCAAGTTTGATTTTGACGTGTCGATACCCGAAGACAGGCGGTTGCCCGGCCGCTCAGGCAGCATCCGTATCTCCTTCGAGAACATTTCCGCGACTTCGAGAATCGTGTGCTCACGTTCGCTTCCGAGCCCGAAGTCGTCGCCTTCTCCCTTTTCTCCGACCAACAGGAGCCCTTCAACAATATCGTCCACGTGGGTGAAATTACGCTTCTGGGTACCCGGAGAAACGACGGAGAGCGGCTCTCCCTTTGTGTGCAGTTGGCGGAATATCTCGATGACCGTCCCATAGTCGCCTGCGCGCTCGCCGGGGCCGTACACGTTGTAGAAATAGGTAATGGCGTACGGCAGGCCATACCACGCGCCGTAATTGCGGACGAACTCCGTGTTCGCGGCTTTCGTCCATGCATAGGGACTTTGGTCGCGTCCCATTCCTCCGTCTCCGAACTTCGTGGATGACCCCGCATACACGAGTTTGCACTTGCGCTTGCGCCAGTACTCGGCTACGCCGAATGTGCCCGCGACATTCAGATCCCATACGAGCGCGGGCTCTCCCATGCTTTTCTCCACGCGGGAATACTCGCCGAGATGGTAGACGATGTCGGGTGTTTCGGGTACGTGCTTCTCGATATCCTTGGTGTGCCCCTCCCGGTACTCCACGCCGGAGATGTGGTTGTCACGCGAACCCGTGAAATAGTTATCGAGCGAGATGACTCTGCAATCTTCCGCCTTGAGGCGATTGCACAAGTGCGAGCCGATGAAGCCCGCTCCACCGGTGACTAGTATCGTCTTCTTTTGAGCCATGGGTATCACATTACACCAATACAAAAACTCGTCGAGGTACTAATCTCCACCTCCCACGGCAGACGCATTGAGGCACGCGTTTTTGGAGACCCCGCAGTGCTTGGCGCGAGGATTGAGGAATTTTTAGTAAAAAATTCCGTGCTCCAAAAATGTGTGCCGATAATGCGTCTGCCTCACCCTTCCTCTATGTCCCATTCTTTTCTGCCGTACCGCCGGGCGAGTGCGAGCGAACCCGCGGCGAGCCCCGCAATTCCTACGACTCCGAGCCACCACTTTCCCGACGAACCCGGGAATGCCGCCGCGACGCCCGCTGCCTGAGCAGGCTCCACGGGCGTGGTAGATGCGGCTATTTCGGGTTGTCCGGCGGTGGCGCTCTCCCTCTCCGGCGCGAACGCCTCACTCTCAACCCTGCGGTTGTTTCCCCGATTTTGCACGCGCGGAATGACTGCCTGAACGACGATGGCCGGCGTCGATGTAGGTGCTACGGGAGCGATGCTAAGCGCGGATTGCCCGTCAGGATACGCCAATTCAATATCGGCTCCGCCCGCAAAACCGAGTGTTTTCGGTGAAATGCGGAGCGAACTGCCTGCGAGAATGAACGTCCGTGCCGGAACGGTGAATGTCCTTCCCATCGAGCGCACTATCCACCGCGAGAGATCGATGGTACGGCCCGCGCGATTTTCTACCGTTACGCCGCCGTCCTGCGTAAGTGAAAGGGCAAGCTTCATCTGCTCGACCGTGACGATAATCTGGTCGGCCTCAGCGTCTTTTTCTTCCGGGATGTCGAGCACAACGACATAGCGGCCGGGATACTCAAAGCGGTGCATAACGACGGCGGTGTCTGCGGTCGTGCCGTCGCCGAAGTTCCAGTGGAAACGCGAGAAGTCGATGATATTTTTTCGTTCGTCATATGCGCGCGCCCTGAATTCCGTATCTGCCCCGACGACGACAGTGCGGTCGCTACCGCCGTCCGCAAATACTTTCGGCGGCGGGGGCATGATGGCAGACTCGCCGGAACTGTTTCCTGCGTCAACACTTTGGTCGGTGGTAGTTGTGATTGTCGTATCAGTAGCCCCGGATTCACCACCTCCTCCGCCTCCCGAAGAAGAGAGCGAGCCCGTACCGGGAGTTGGGCTCGCCGAAATGAATGTGATACCGGCGCTGCTCGTGCGTTGAAGTGTGTTGCCTTGATCGCTCGCGCTATCGATAGGTGTGTACGAAACGCTGTCTCTATTTGTCCGGTCGACAACGTTCGGACCGCAGCAACGCATAACAAGCGTTTCGCCACTGCTTACGAGCGAGAACGAACTATCAAACAGCAATCCTGTGTACGTCGGAAAATCAACCTTGAAAGAAACGGCGTCGTTTGCGACCACCGCATATCCGCCCGCCGCGAGCATTCCTGATGCGCTATCGGGATAGGGATTCATTTGATGGTCCGTATCATTCTCACGTAACCTCCACTCCGAAAGTGACACGGAAGAAGAGCTGCCGTTGAAAATTTCTACCCAATCATGCTTTCCGCTTTCTTCAGCACCAGAGTAGTCATACATTATTTCCGATATCACAACTTGGGCAGACACAGCGCTCGGCAAAATGATTGCCGCTACAATGGCTGCAGAAACGAGGAAACTACTCGCCCGCCTCCTCTTCACGCAGGACCCTCTGAAGTACTTCGTGAGAGACTTCGCCCGTCCGCGCAGACTGAACCCTGTCTTCATGAACGCCATTATCGCCTGAAATTGCCGGGCGCGGTGCATGGCGCGGTTGCAGTTGGGGATTCGGGATATGCGGCGGCTTCGGACGGTGAGAGCCTACTACCGGATTATGGGGCGTAGTGCCGGCCGGGGGCGTCTGTTTTGCGGCCCGCCGCTCACGCAAAATATCCGCGGGAGAACGTATGGGAGCGCTGTGGACGGGAGCCTCGGCAACGTTCGGCTGTGCCTGCGCGATAGCTGCCCGCAGTGCCGAGCGTTGCTCGGCCTCAGAGGAGGACGGCCTCGATGACGCGGCGTGTACTTCGTGCCCTCCCGGCGCGGGCGCGGGTCGAGGCCCGTGGTCTTCCCGCGGTGTGTTCGTCGCAGATCCGCGCGGCGCCGCCGGAGCGGCCGGACGCGGTGCCGTATCCGAAGCCCTGGGCCGGGACCCGTACGCGCTTTTCTCGCGCTCCTTTTTCTCCTTCGGCGGCGGTTGAAAATCCAATTGTTTCTGATTGACCGCTGCTTCAATTTCCGCCCGCGCGCGCCCGTAGAGTTCACGTGATGTCCTGACGCAGTCGTCGCGGTACGAAATGGGCGGTGTATCAATGGGTGGGATGGTTTCGGCGGAAAAGGGCTTCGAGCCCACGCCGTCTATCATGAGCGTGAGATATATTTGGCCGATGCCGAGCCCGACGAGGTCTTCGGGCGTAAAAGTCGGGTCAAAGACAGTCTCCAATACCTCCGCATCGAAGGGACCGACGCGGAAGACAATGAGCGTACCGACGTTGCCGAAGACGGCGTCCCGCACCTCCTCCTCCATTTGTTCGATGTACTGGTTGGCGAGTGTGAGCGCGAGCTTGTATTTGCGCGACTCGGAGAGAATGTCGGCAAACGCCTCGTTCATCATCGATTGGAATTCGTCGACGTAGAAATAGAAACGCGGCAATTTCGCCATGCGCGCCGCGGGTTCGTCGGCGCGCGACATCGCGGCGAGGTAGATCTTGACGACGAGCATGCTGCCTAGCAGTGAGGCGTTGGTCTCACCCATGCGGCCCTTCGAGAGGTTGACGATAAATATTTTCTTCTCGTCCATTATCTTGCGCAGGTCGAACGAAGATTTCCCCTGCCCCACGATATTGCGGATGAGGGGATTTGCGGTGAACTGACCGATTTTATTTTGAATGGCGGGCGTTGCTTCGCGCGTATAAGTATCGGTGAACGCGGCGAATTCTTCCACCCAGAATCCTTTCACAATGGGGTCGGTGATTTTTGCGACGGCCGCGGCGCGAAAGGTTTTGTTGGTGAGCATGCGGTTGACGTCCAAGAGCGTCGAATCGGGATACTCCAAGAGTGCCAGGAGGGTGTTTTGCAAAATGTATTCCATTCTCGCGCTCCACGCGTCAACCCAGATGCGCTTAAGCGCTCCCATGAGACCCGAGACCACGAGGTGGCGTTTGTCGTAGCCGACATCCTCCATCACGTTGAACCCGATGGGGTGGTCGGTATCAAACGGCGCGAAGTAGACGACGTCTTTGATGCGCTCGTGCGGGACGAAGTCGAGGAGTTTCTCGGCGGTCGAGCCGTGCGGGTCGATGAATGCGATGCCCTCGCCGTTCTGAATGTCCTGAATCGCCATGTTTTCGAGCAGCGTGGATTTACCCATACCCGTCTTGCCGATGACATAAATGTGTTTGCCGCGGTCAAGTCCGCGAATGCCGAACATTTCGCGTTTTCCGCGCGTGTGCGTCGCCGCAAAATACGTGATACGGCGGTCATCATCCTGATGGCCAGGAGTCATACCTAACATTATACTCCAAAGTCCCTAGCGCACCGCACGATAGATACGATGTATAAACTTTATTTCTCGCTCAGTTTCTTAAGTAAGTCTTCGAGCCTATCCATACCCTCCAGCATGTCCGGGTACTGTACTTTTAGTTCAGTCGCTACCTTCGGATCAACAACAAGTGCGTCGATAAAAGCAGGGGCCATGTCGTGGGTACGGTACGACAGAATTCTCTTTTTTTCGGCAAAGGCTTCAATTGCAAGTATGAGTGTCATCATCACTTCTCCATGAGGCAGTGTTTTACCGGCAAGATGCTCCAACAACAAAGGATAGAGGCCTTCCTTCGTAGAAGCCCTTCTGTCAACTTCCAGAAGTCGGGCCATCATCTCTTCTTGATTCGGCAACGTTACGACACTTTCTATTTCGACACTTTTCCCAGTGTCCTTTTGCCGCATTGGTGGTTTCGCGTCATTTCTCATTCCTCCTATTCCCATAGCTTTCAGTTTACCACCGCAACTGAATGTATATCGGCGCGGGCGTGAACATGCCGAAGCGCGGCTTATATCCTCCCTTCTACGCCTTTATACTTGGTCGAACGATGAACAACGGCGAGGATGCGTACCGTCCTGTGTTCTACCCGAAATACGATGCGGTAATCGCCGACGCGGCGGGTGCGGCACCCCTTTAGCGAATGCCGCAAGGGTTTGCCAAAGAGGTCAGGGTGCGTGACTAGCTTATCCTCGATTGCGACAAGTATCTGTTGCTGCCAAAAAGTATCGAGTGCTTCGAGGTCGGCCGGAACAAGGCGATGATATTTCAATGTGTACGCCTTTTTATCTTGCCCCATACTTTCTCATGCGAGAGCCACGGACCTTTGTAGTTCTTCAGCCGCTCATCAGCAATCGCGCTTAGCATGCAATCCTCGTCGAGCTCAAGTGCTTCTTCGAGCAGTCTGGCCGCCGCAGTGGCAACCGGCTGCTGGTCGCGCTTGGCAAGATACCCGAGCGCCTTCGCGGTATTCTTGGAAACACTGATATTGATTCTTTGTTTTGTCGTAGCCATAGTCGAAGTGTATCAAAAGTGTATCACCTGTCAACCGCAGGTGGAGCCAACACCTGGCGCAAACTGCGGTACTTATTTGCAGCGTCCCAGAAAAGGTACGAGGTAAGGCCCGCGTCTTCGTTTGCCTTTATCTGCGCGGCGACCATCGCGGGTGTGTACTCGACGGGATAATCAAATGATTGCAGCCATGGGCGCATGGCCGAGGCGGGATAGCTCTTCTTCTCATATAGCTGCGGCGACGTCGAGGCTATTGCGACGGCACCCAAAAACACGTTCCGCGTCGTTGTCGCTACCGTACGCGCCACAGCGGTATTCATGGAGACGGCAACGACCTTGTACGTGTCGCTGTTGACATTCTTGAGCCCCGCAAAGCCGCTGTTGTAATGGCTCC
>Ga0209211_10011459_pt1 | contig 11322 bp, 10 predicted proteins | sample RifGroA2_FD_183992 | JGI IMG/M metagenome (GOLD analysis project Ga0209211, IMG submission 183992) | Groundwater microbial communities from Rifle, Colorado, USA - Groundwater A2 (SPAdes) (version 2) | ecosystem: Environmental > Aquatic > Deep subsurface > Groundwater | place: Rifle, Colorado...
TTTTTAAAGTTATGATCTCTCAGCCGCCAAGTGCTTATTTTCCCATCAAAAACCTGCGGTACAACACTTTCGTGAAATCCCATTTTCGGTAAGTTTTTCATAATCTCACTCTACCAAAACCCTGCGCGGGGGCAAGGTCAGTTGGGACAAAACAAAACCCCGGCAAACAAAAAACACGATGATTTATTGTCGTGTTTCTCAATACAATATCACAAAATGTCGCAAAATACCTATGCCGAGCTTACTCGTAGTCGAGCTTCAAACCCAATTTTTCAGCGAGCTGAAGGATCCACTTTTCATGACGGTCAGACTTCATGGCAATTGCCGAATATTCAACACGCAAATCATCAACAGCTTTTGCAAGTTTATCGATGGAATTTGTTAACGCATGAACCGATTCCTCAAGCCGCCCTAATCGTTCTTCCACCTGTGTCATCCGAACATCCAAATCAACAACTTTCGCCTCTACGCGATCAAGGTGTTCCTTAGTAGCAGTTTTTTCAAACTTCTGGTCTAAATATTCAACTAATTCAGCCAAATCGTCTTTCATACTGTTATTGTATCTTTACGAAATATGCGTGTCAAACAAAACCCCCGCCGATGAGGCGGGGGGGGCGATACACTCACCTGTTCTGGTTTTCTCTATCTTTGCATTTTATTGCGCAGGTCTCGCAAGATTTCAGCTGCCTGATCCTTCCCTCCCAAACCAAAGGCAATGGCGACGGCTAAAGCAAAGCCATATCCAATGCCCTGAACGAATGTCTGAATAAGAACCTGCACCGGAAGCACAGCGATATCGAGCTGAAGCAAGGCGGAGAAAAGCGCGAAAATCCAGATAAACCATTTCACTACCGAACTGATAAACTGGCCATGTCCTATCTTAGCTCCCTCCACTGCGGCCCTTACTACTTTCTCCACAATATCCGCCACAATGATTGCTACGACAAGGATTAAAGCCGCCACAATCACGTTTGGCAAATAGGCCAACACGTCACGCAGGAATCCAGCAAACTGCTCGAAACCAAGAATTTCTACCGCAGCGAGCAGAAAGACAATAACGAGCACCCACTTGAAAATCGCGCCAATAAATCCCGCGGGATCAACCTTCAAATCCGCTTTTGCCAACGCTTCTTTCCAGTTGCCGCGCTCAAACACTTGGTTAAATTTAATGCGCGTTAAAAGATCTGCCACAAGCCTACCTACCCCCACAGCGATAAACCAGCCAATCAGCAAAACGAGAATAGCAAAAATCAAAAGAGGCACGAATGAAACCACTCCTGACAACAAATCACGAAACGCATCACTTAACGCACTACTTGTAATTTGTACCAAATTCATAAGTATAAACGTATGCTTTAAAATTCGACCTTTCCCTTTATCTTATCTACTTTTATAATACCACTGCCTGAAGGTCAGCAAAACACCCCCTGTGGAAAACTTTGAGGCCTCTTTACGAAGTCTTATGCTCCGCGTTGATCCGCCAATTGGCGGGCCCAGCGCGGGATCTGCGTATTAAAAGCGCCTTCCCTAAAATAATCTCGCGAGGTATCCAGCCAAAACTTCTGCTGTCTGAACTTCCCTCTTTATTCAAGCCTTCCACCCAATACCAAGAATGGTATTCGTCAGTTTTTTCTTTGGTAATGTATTTCAGTATCAAGCGATCTTCCTGCGGATGGCGCAGTACAACCATATCCCCCACCTTTGGTCGAAACACAAAGTAGGACAACCGATCGAGTAGAACAAAATCCCCCTCTTTGCACAAGGGCTCCATGCTCTGCCCTTTTACTCTAAGATATGCGATCATTTCGCCTTGGCCGCCTCTGCTCCTTGGAACATTTGAGCGATGCCTTCCACTGCTTCCAGCAATTCTTGCGCGGCTTCCCTATTTACTTCCTGTTTGTTCTTAGAACACAATTTTGCTGCCTTCCAGAATGTTTCATGCAGATTTGAAAACATCTCTAAGTGTTGTGGTTTAAAATAATCTGTCCATAGGACAAGGAGCTCTTTTTTGCAGAGTTGCGCGTGTTCTTCTTTGACCGTGATGCATCGGGCAAGCGTATTCTCAAACTCCAGCCACTCCCGTCGTTCTGCGTCGTCTGCTGGAGGCACCTGCTCATACAGTTTTTCTACCATCCTTACCACAGTGCGCGCAGCGGTAAGAGCGGGTTCCGGCGTATAAATCCCGCAGGGAATGTCGCAGTGCGCATATACGTCTTTTGCGGGATGGATCTTGTGAATAAGTGCGAAGAGTTTGTACAGCATATTATTGTAGTATACCCCTATAATATCCTCGAAGCAATGAAAAGAAATATCGAAACGCTTACCACGTCCTGAATAATCGTGGCCACAGGGCCTGCCGCATTTGCAGGATCGAACTTAAGCTTTCCAAACAAATACGGAATAATTAAACCGCTGAATACCGATGAAAGAATGGCAAAGAAAAGAGCAACCCCTAGCACCAAACTGATCATAATATTTCCATACAGGAAAAAACTTACTGCCACCAACAAAAAACTTGTAGAAACCCCAAGTATTCCTGCCACAGAAACTTGTTTGACAAAATAAGCGAAGAATCTAAATTGAGGGTTTATTGCGAGATCGCGGATAATAAATGCCTCCATTTGGGTACCAACTGCATCGGCCATATATACGATAAGGGGGATGAACGCTACGAGAATAAGGTTGCGCGAAAGGGTTTCTTCAAAACTGCTCACTACGCCAGCAGCAAAAATTCCTCCGAGAAGCCCTAAGAGAAGCCACGGCAATCGATGCTTGATCGACTGAAGAAGAGGTAAACGCAAAAGGTCGTCGTACGGACCCTTGTAGTAAATACCGCCAAGGCGCAGAAAGTCTTCTACTGCCTCCTGGTCAAGAATTTTTAATATGGCGTCTGCGGGAATGACGCCCAAAAATATACCATCTTTATCCACCACAGGGAGCGCTTTTATGTTGTGCTGCAGAGCAAGCAACCCCACCCGCTCTTGATGCGTGTGCGGCCGCACAGTAATAATATTCCTCTGCATAACATCATCCACGCGGATCCCCTTCTCTTGGCTAGTGAGAATCTCCTTAATGGAAAAAACGCCGCGAAGATGGTCGCCATCGTCAACTACATATATATAGTTGACGGATTCATACTCCCGAGTTTTGGCCGCAACCAACTCACGCGCACGCGCCAAAGTTGTGCCCGTAGAAACAACAGGCACCCTATCCTTTGGCACCATCACTCTTTCTGCAGTATTTTGCGCGTATGCGTGTTTAGACTGTTGACTCTTTGTCAGTTCCATCTCGTTCTTGTTCCCCCGCCTCACTATGCATGCCGTCTTTGCAATGACATTCCTTCAAGGGCTTTCCGTAATCGGGGCATCCCCCTGTGTGGCAATTCCCCGGAGTTCCAGAAACGCCCCCGCATCCTCCAGTACAAACATAATGTGTTTCCATTATCTATGTATACTATTGATGTGTGTATTTATCTTTTTTCGACTTTAGTTTATTGTACTACACCCCTAATCGAAAACAAAAAACCCGAAGGGATATTCGGGTTTTTTGGAGTTTTAGACCAAATCGGAACGCTTTGCTTTCGCGCGATCAAGTTTTGTGAGGTATTGCTTTCGCAGGCGCACGCTTTTGGGAGTAACTTCAAGATATTCATCGTCCGCCATAATCTCCAACCCATCTTCTATAGACAAAATTTTCGGGGGCGTAAGCAAGATGTTTTCGTCGGAACCAGCCGCGCGCATATTGGTAAGATGTTTTCCTTTTGTGGGGTTTACCGCCATCTCAACTCCTTTCGAAGTATTGCCAACTACCATGCCTTCATATATCTGTATGCCAGGCCCAATATACAGCACTCCGCGATCCTGAAGATTATATAAAGAGTATCCGAGCGCTTTTCCGGTAGCCATAGAAACCATAGACCCAACTTGCCGTTTTGAGATTTCCCCGGCATATGGCTCAAACCCAACCACTCTGCTGGCGAATATCCCTTCCCCTCTTGTATCAACAATAAACTGGCCGCGATACCCCAAGATCCCTCGAGTGGGTCCTTTCAAAAGCATACGCACTGTAGCTCCATGATGTTTTATATCAAGGATTCGGGCTCCGCGCTGGCTTAATTTTTCAATGACAGATCCTTGGTATTCGGTAGGCACATCGATAGTTATTTCCTCGAATGGCTCTGTTTTTACGCCATCTGTTTCTTTAATAATTACATGGGGCTGGGAAACCTGGAGTTCATATCCTTCGCGACGCATATTTTCCAGCAAAATCGCAATATGCAATTCCCCTCTTCCGTATGTTTTAAACTTATCCTGATCGGAAAAATCAATATGCAACCCTACGTTTACCTCAATCTCTTTTTCCAGCCGCTCTCGAAGCTGCCTTGAAGTCACAAATTTTCCTTCGCGCCCAGCAAAAGGTGAATCGTTTACAAGAAAATTCAGGGCAATGGTTGGCTCATCAATTAAAATTGCGGGAAGCGTTTCCTGCTCCGCAGAAGCGCAAATGGTGTCGCCAATATAAATATCGGGAATCCCGGCAATCATAACAACGTCTCCCGCAGAAGCTTCACCAATTTCCTCTCTTACCAATCCATTGAAGGTAAATAGTTTTGTAATTTTCCCGCTATATGTTTCTTTATCTGTATGCTTTATATATACTGTGCTTCCTGTTTTTAAGACTCCTTCGTATATCCGTGCTATTGCGAGGCGGCCCAGAAAATTGTCGTACGCAAGATTAAAGGGCTGGGCACGCAGTAGCATATCTTCTTTTCCAGAAGCCAAAGGAACTTCTTTTAAAACCGTATCCAGCAGCGGGGACAAATCTTTTGAATCGTCTTCAAGAGTATACTTCGCAATCCCCTCTCGGCCGATAGCGTAAAGAGTTGTGAAATTAAGCTGGTCGTCACTTGCGCCCAAATCCAAGAATAATTCATACACCTGCTCTTTCGCGAGTTCAGGGTTTGCTGCCGGCTTATCTATTTTATTTAAAACCACGATGGGCTTTAACCCCAATTCCAAAGATTTTTTCAGCACAAATCTTGTTTGAGGCATTGGGCCTTCCTGCGCATCTACCACCAGCACCACAGAATCAATCGAGCGCAACACGCGCTCCACTTCAGATCCAAAATCGGCGTGCCCCGGGGTATCCACCAAATTGATTTTTGTACCATTATAAAGCACGGAGGCATTTTTTGAATAAATCGTAATACCGCGCTCCTTTTCGAGTGCATTCGTATCCATGCTCATGCCTTCTTCAAAGGCGCCGGTCTGGCGCAAAATGGCATCCGTGAGCGTGGTTTTCCCATGGTCCACATGGGCGATAATTGCGATGTTTCGGATCTCCATAAAAAAATCCCGCAGTCCCCTCTTTTGCGAGATTCCTTATACTTTACCAGAAAACCTACTCGGTGTCAAAAGGTCGCCTTCGGGTTCCCCGACCAGTTCCTTCCCCAACCTAACAGCAGGGTCTCAAACCCTCGCTGAAACAAAACCGCTTCCCTTCCGGGAGGCGGTTCTTCTTTTTACATTTCTAGTAAGGTTTAACCTTACTATGCTTTACTCGAAGAATAGAAAATCTTTGATGTATCAATTTTATGCCATGGCAATTTATTGATGCATCTCCTTTAACAGAGAAACGGTTGTATAGGATTTTGCAAATTTTTGGAAGCGGACAAATATGTTATACTTATTTTGTATCTAAAGGCCGAGACCGTCATTTATACCACACATATTACAATATAATACACACACTATGAAACTTACTCTCGAAACAGCGCAGACGATCGCGAAAGCCGCGCGAAAAAAAGCAAAAGCAATGGGCATTCCCATGGTTATCACGCTTGTCGACGACGGAGCTAATTTGGTGCTTAGCGAGCGCATGGATGGCGCAATGATCGCCGGTATTCGCATTTCTTATGACAAAGCATACACGGCTGCAGCGACAACCTTTCCTACCCATGAATTGGGAAAACTAAGCCAACCGGGGCAAGAAGTATACGGACTTGCAAACACCGATGGCGGCCGAATTATTATTTTTGGCGGAGGGATCCCACTCAAAGATAAAAGCGGATCCCTTGTGGGAGCTATTGGGGTGTCGGGCGGCATCGCAAGCCAAGATCAACAAGTAGCGCAAGCTGGGGTAGATGCCTTTTCAAATTTGGCGTAACACAAAACAACCGCACCATATCGTATGAAGTTTTTCCGAAATTCAACAACACGGGAAAGTTTCTTTTTGGAGTGGCTCAACAAAATCACTCTTCGACTTCGTTTTCACCGAACGCTCACGGCAGCTTTAAGCGAAACTGCCCCGCTTATTTGCCAAGCTTTCGGGGCCGATTCAATGGCAATTTGGTTCCTCGAGAAAGATCGCGAGAAGCTCCGACTGGAATTCGCGTATCGCCTGCCCGAAGAATTTGTTCGCTATTTTAAAAAACCCACACACTATCCCTTAAAAGGCCAGGGAATTATTGGAACGGTCTTCCAAGAACAGAAACCCGTGATTGCAAGCGACATTCCCAAGCAAGAAAATGTACCGGAACAGTGGAAGGATTTTTTCAAGAGAAACATTCTTACTTTTCAGACTCTTTCTTCACACCCTCTTTTCGCTGAAAACGGCGAGCTTGTGGCGATTTTAAATCTTTACTTCGGCTCCAAACGAACATTCTCCGAACAGGAATCACTTGCACTTCGAGTAATCAGCAACAATATCGGCGCGGTTGTAGAAGCTCAAGACGCATACGCGTATCTCGAGGAAAACCGAAATACACTCAAAACCGAACGCGATCAGCTGGCAAGATTGTATCGGGCGGTGCAAACCATTGGCATTCAGAAAGAAGCTGGTCTTCAGCAAGTAGTTATGAATCTTGCCGCCACCGTGGGGAATGCCCTGGGCGCAAAAGGAATTGCAATATGGAAGGCGGATGAAAATAAAACGCACCTTCGGGTATTTACGCACTCTGGAATAAGCGCAAGATACGCCCACTATTTCGACACGCACCCTTACCCTATAGACAAAAAACAGCGAGCCATTTTGGTACGCGCGTTTTTAGAAAGAAATCTGGAATTTACTCAAAACCTTTGGGAGGGAAGCGAAATAGTCAAAACAATTTCTCCGGACGTGCAAGAAATGTTACATTCGGAAAATGTAATCTCGGTAGCAAGCGCTCCGCTTATTATCGAAAACGAAACCTTTGGAGTGCTGAATTTTTACTTTACGGAAATACATACATACGGCGCTTCAGAACAATATATTTTAAAGCTTGCGGCCAATGTAATGGCGTTTGTCATTGGGAATATTCAGTATCGCGAGAAGCTTACACTTAGCAAACAAGAATTGCAAAAAGCGCTGCGCATTTCAGAAGAAGCGCGCCGCACCACCGAACGGGAACAAGCGAAAACACAAGCGATTATCGAGAAATTTTCAGATGGTCTTATCGCAATAAACAACGACGGAATCGTAGAAATCGTAAACAAAGAAGCTCAAGTTTTGCTTGAAGTTGACGGCAAAGCTCTTTTAGGGAAACACATTTGCCGATTGGAAGGCAACGCCAACCTAAAAGCGCTGGTTGGAGCAATTTCGAATGTACAAGAAGAAATTTTCCGAAAAGAAGTGTCTTTCACAAAGCAGCGAGTGGGCGAGATAACGAAAATATCTTTGGGAACTGGGAAGAACGGCATAGGCTTTCTTTTGGTAATCCACGACATTACGCGGGAAAAACGCGTTGAACGCCTCAAAACAGAATTCGTGTCTGTTGCAGCTCACCAGCTCCGCACTCCCACTTCCGCCGTCAAATGGGCGCTTTATCTTCTTTTGTCAGGAGACACAGGCCGTCTTACGAAAGAGCAAAAACATTTGGTTGAACGAACGTACGCGACCAACGAACGCATGATTATTCTTATCAACGACCTGCTCGACGTTTCGCGCATCGAAGAAGGGAGACTTGTGTATAAAAATTCTCTCGTGAATATTGCAGAACTGACAAGAAAACAATGGAAGCTATACGAAAAGCAGGCAAAGCAAAAAGGCATTGGTTTTACGTATCAAAAACCAAGTAAAAAAATACCGAAAATCCGCATTGATGAAGAGAAAATCTCCTTGGTTCTTCAGAATCTTCTGGAAAATGCTCTTTCTTATACGCCCAAAAAGGGAACTACAAAAATATCGGTGTCTTCAGACAAAAATGAAGTTCTTATTACGGTCGCAGATACGGGCATTGGTATCCCCGAGGAAGCAAAGGGTGAAATATTTCAGAAATTTTTCCGCGCTCCAAACGCAGTCAAGCTCGACACAACGGGCTCTGGCCTCGGCCTTTTCATAGCAAAAAATATTGTGGAAGCCCACAAAGGAAAAATTTGGTTTGAGTCTCAAAAAAACAAAGGCACGACATTCTTCGTTGCCCTCCCCATAGAATAGTAAGGCTAAGCCTTACTCAACTTTAATAATGGAGCGTGCAACACGCATGGAACCCCGGATGTGCGTGCACACCGAAACTCCATAAGGAGTGAAGGTGTGGACCCGAGCGGGATCGGACCGCTGATCTCCTCATTGCAAATGAGGCGTTCTACCACTGAACTACGGGCCCTCTTTGCTTTGAAATTATACCAAAAAATCGTAAAATACAAGCTGCAAGAAATGCTCGCCTATGGTATAACTTATGGCATGAACAGAATACTTTCAAAGCTCGCGGCGTACAAATTTCTCCTTGCAGTTTTCGCCCTCTCTTTCCTCGCCCATATCACCCTGTTCAACTTTCCAGATCAGGCAGTGTTCGACGAAATATATTTTGGCACGTTTGTGCGCTCGTACACAACAAACTCTCATTTTTTTGATATTCATCCTCCGCTCGGCAAATTGCTTATTGCCGGCACTGCAAAGCTCGGCGGCATAAACCTCCCGGCCGATCTCACGGTAATCGGCCAGCAATACGATTCTACCGCTTTATTTTTCCTTCGGTTCTTTCCCCTTCTTGCTGGGATATTCCTGCCAGTAGTTGCCGCGCTGATTGCTCTTGAACTTACCAAATCAAAAACCGCAGCGCTTCTCACCGGCCTTATGATCGTGTTTGAAAACGCGCTTCTCACACAATCTCGTTTTATCTTTTTAGATATTCCTATGCTGTTTTTTGGAACTGCTGCACTATTTGTTTTTCTGCGGCAAGAATATACAACCCCTACTGCCACACGCACAAAATATATCTTACTCGTCGTATCAGGTCTTCTGCTCGGAGCGAGTTTTTGTACCAAGTGGACCGCGCTTGCTATTCTATTTCCGTTTGGGCTTATTACGCTGTATTCGTTCTGGCAAACAAAATCCTTCAAATGGTTTGCAACGAAAATAATAGTTGTATTTGCGGCTTCTCTTTTTGTATACATTGCGAGCTTTGCGGCTCATTTCGCTCTTCTCACCAAACCAGGCCCAGGCGATGCCTTCTTTGAAACTGCCTTTCTCGAAAAACCATTCTTTGAGAAATTCCTCTCCCTTAACAAAGAAATGTATGCAGCCAATAAGCGCATCACGGACGATCACCCATACAAAAGCTCTTGGTATGCTTGGCCGCTTGACCAAAAACCCATTTTTTATTGGAATTCTTCTGCGTCCGAAGAACGTACGCAACAAATCTGGCTGCTTGGCAATCCTATCGTGTGGTTTGCATCACTGCTTTCTCTCGTTAGTGGGATTGTACTTTTGTTTGCAAAAGTATTTACAAAAAAGCCTCGCGACATTTCTGCCTTACTTCTATTTGTTTTGCTCATAGGCTGGACCACCAGCTATGCACCTTTCGCATTTATCAATCGTCCACTTTTTCTCTATCACTACTTCTTCCCTCTGTTGTTTTCTATTCTTCTAGCTTCCTATATTATTTCCTGGCTTATCAAAAAACTGATACCCAACCGATATCAGCTCACAACTATCCTTTTATTTTCAGGGATTATAGCGCTGGGTTTTCTACTTGTCAGCCCCGTAACATACGGCTTAGTCTTCGCCCCCGACGGATGGTATGCCCAAACCATCCTCAAGCTATTTCTTTGAAAAACTTGGAGAATACCAGAGATTAGGGAAATTTCAAGATGAGAAAAGTAGTTAAATCAACCTTTTATTCCTAAATGCAATACCCGAATGCGATTTCAAGTATTTTTCAAAATCATAAGCTTTCTTTTTGGAAGGAAATCCACAATACCATTTTAATATGAAGGGTGCCTTTGTTGATGAGTATCTTGCACCTCCGCCATTGTGCTCTTTTATTCTTCTGCGAATATCTATGGTAACTCCAGTATAATTACTCTCATCTTTTTTACTCTGAATAATGTAGACAAAGTAGATCATTGAGCTTGGTGCCCTGCTTCGTCCTTGGGACTTCGCAGGACTACCGCTTCGCCATTGACAGTTCATTGTCCAATCGATATTTGATGGTGCGTGCACTGCGTAGCCCTGCGAAACGAAATGGAGCAGGGCGAAGCGGTGCGCGAGGGAGGGATCGAACCTCCGACCTCGTCATTATCAGTGACGCGTTCTGCCACTGAACTACTCGCGCAATGGACGGAAGTGTTTTCCCCTCCGTCCTTTCAAAAAAAGTACCACTAGGAATTGTACAACAAAACAAACCCTCCTGCAAGGATTTGTTTTGTAAAACCAACGTTCTATTCTTCTGAGTTGCTCCGACTAATCGAAACTTCTAGGCTCCTCGATCAATGCCTCAGATTCAGTTTAAGATATCTCATAAACCGATTCTGATCGACACTCCCCAGTCAAACTGGGTAAAATGTAGTGATCCACGGACAGCTTCCGCTACCCGTGCCTTGTTACGACTTCGTTCCTCTCACTGAGCCTAGCTTGAATTCGCCTAATGGCGGACCTTCGGCTATTCCCAGCTTGCTTAACGTGACGGGCGGTGAGTACAAGGCCCAGGAACATATTCATCGCGCCATAGCTGATACGCGATTACTAGCGATTCCGGCTTCATGAGGTCGAGTTGCAGACCTCAATCCGAACTGAGACGAGGTTTAAGGGATTAGCTTCGCGTTGCCGCGTTGCTACCCGCTGTCCTCGCCATTGTATCATGCGTGCAGCCCAGGACATCAAAGGGACACGCTGACTTGGCGTCATCCTCACCTTCCTCCTGATTGTCTCAGGCAGTTCCCTGTGACACATAAAACACAGGGTAAGGGTTGCGCATGTTACCCGATTTAACGGAGCGTCTCAAGATACATGCTGACGACAGCCGTGCATCACCTGAACTCGAGTCCTTGCGGAAGTCCGCCATTTCTGACGGATTTCACGAGTGTTTCCAGCCCTGGTAAGGTTCCTCGGTTGTTGACGAATTAA
>Ga0209211_10011460_pt1 | contig 11321 bp, 6 predicted proteins | sample RifGroA2_FD_183992 | JGI IMG/M metagenome (GOLD analysis project Ga0209211, IMG submission 183992) | Groundwater microbial communities from Rifle, Colorado, USA - Groundwater A2 (SPAdes) (version 2) | ecosystem: Environmental > Aquatic > Deep subsurface > Groundwater | place: Rifle, Colorado...
CATGAAGGCTAGCCCGAACCTTCTGGGCGACTGTGCCCGGGCACAGTCCGGGGGGGCCCGTCGCTAGATAAAATGGACGAGCCAGGCCTCAGACGTCACCCCGGCGAAGGCCGGGGTCCAGGCGCCAGAACAGGATCTTTGAATGTAAAGAAGCGTTGAACTCACTACACTAGCCGGTCAGGGCAGAAGGTAGTCCCGGACCCAGAGCAGGCCGGGCAGGGGGGCTTCCTCGGCCGGCGGCCGTCGGGTATCCAGCATGAAGATGTCCGCGCCGGGGAGGCGGCGCTTGAAGATGTTGACGTTCGCTATCTCGTTGTCGAACCCGCCTACGACGGTCCCCAGGCGCGCGACGGCCTCCAGCGCTTCCCGCTTGTAGTCTCCGGTGCCGCCGCCGTAATGGTCCGGCTTGAGCCTCAGCACCACCCGGCCTCCATCCGGCGCGGGGAAGCCGTTGGCGGCCAGGTTCGCTTCGGTGGCGCCCCGGCGGCTCTCGATGCGCGCGGTCAGATAGACGATCACGGCGCCCCGGCGGGCGAGCTCGCGGACGTAGGCGGCGGCTCCCGCGATGGCACGGTCCTCGGCGATGTACGCATCCGAGAAGAAGCGGTAACGCCAGAAGCTGTAGGCGGATTTCAGAGCGCGCGGGTCCCACAGCCCGAGTTCGTGGAGCGTGTCGGTGAACCGGTAGCGCATATCCCCGAGCCCGGCCTGCCCCGCGCGACGGACGAATTCCGGATAGCCGGCCTTGACCCATCCGAGGTCGGCGAATTCGCGGAGGATGCGCAGATGCCGGTGGCAGGCACTGACGAGAGTGTCGTCCAAGTCGAAGATCACGACCGGCTTATCGCCCCGCGCGGCCGCGGCCGAGACTTTGCCGAACAACTCGAACAGCTTTTCGGGCTCATAGCGCAGGGCCGAGACGGCGGCTCGGCGCGGGGTGACGCGGGCCGAGAGTCCGACCCGGGGGACGGCCGACACCGCGGCCGGCGCCTGCAATGGCGAGACGAGGTGTAGGGGCGACGCGGAGAGGGTCTGGAGACTCGATAGCGGCTGCTGCAGCGGAGACAGGGACCCCAAGGCCGGGCTCAGCACCATGGGCGCGGCGGGTGCGAGCGGGAGGGCGCGGGGAACGGGAACCATCTGGGACCACGCGGGTCCAGACAGCGATAGAGCAAGAAGGAGGAGTACCGGCTTCCGCATGTCCCCGATTCTACAACCTCCCGGTCCGGCGGCTGTGGGTCTGTCGGCCCCAGGGGCGCAGGTAAAGGGCCCCTCCCCCGCTGGGCCGAAGGCGCACGCGCCGCGTCATTGCCCTGCGGGAGAGGCGGCCGATTTGATTCGGGGCGGCAATAGCTGCTGGACGTCGGGAAGTACGATCGGCAAATCGGGGAATAGAAACGGACGAGGCCAATCCCAAGGCTGTGATAGTCTGCAAGCGGGCGGGGCGGCGGGAGTGGCTCAAGTCCGCTTGGCGCGGAGGAGTTCGGCCCCTTGGAGGAACCAGGCGGACCAGGCGGTGAAGGCCGCGACCGCGCCCAGGATCAGGGCCATCCTAAAGTAGGGCGCCTCGAGAGCGGCGCGTTCCCCGGCGATGCGGAACGCGATCCAGATCCAAAGAAGACTTCCCAGGATCAGGAACCCCTGCAGGACCCGCAGGGTCCAGCGGCGCCGGACCAGCAGCGCGAGCGGCGGCAGGCTCAGGCAGGCCAGGATGCCCAGGAAGCTGCCCCACCTTAGGAAATGGGCGGTGAGGAGCAGGCATGAGAGGCACGCGGGGATGAATCTCACAGCAGGTGCTCGGAGTCCGATTGATGCGGGTTGTGGCAGTCGAAGCAGCGTGCGCCCTCGGTGTCCGGGTGATCCTTCTTCTTGCTCTGGCCTTGGCCGGGATCGTCGTGGCACTGCAGGCAGACGTTGTCCTTGGGCAGGAGACGCTCGCCGTCGCTCGCGTGCGGCGAGTGGCAGGTCGTGCATTCGCCGGACTCGACCGGAGAGTGCACGAATTTCTTGCCCGTGAACGAGGCCTTGTCGTGACAGCCCCAGCACAGCTCCGGGACCTCGGCGGTAAGCAGCTTCTTGTTCTTGGACGCGTGCGGGTCGTGGCAGCTCGCGCACAGGCCCGAGGCCACCGGGGAGTGCATGGCCTTGTCGAAGAACGGCTTGGGGGAGTGACAGCGGAAGCACTGGTCGGGCATCCGGTCCTTGAGAAGCTTGGGGTTCGCGGACCGGTGCGGGTCGTGGCAGAAGACGCATTGCCCGCCCGCCGCGGGCGGGTGGCGGACGCTCTTCTTGGGATCGGGGGCGTCGTGGCATTGCCCGCAGAGAGCGGCGCCTTCCGCGCTGAGCCACTTGTCCTTGGGGCGCCGGACGTGCGCGCCGGAATGGCAGGAGTCGCAGCCCATCCCGACCGCGGGGTGCTGCCCCTCAGGCTGGGTGAGTTTTCTATGGCAGCGGGCGCAGTCGAGCGGCTTGCGGGCGCGGGCGTCCGCCGTCGGGCCCGTTTCGGAGAGCGCGATGACGGGAGCGCCGTCCGTTGAGCGGGGGGCGTCGAGCCCCAGACTGCCGGTGATCCGCCCCGTGAGTTCCTGGATCCTTCCGGCCAGGCCGGGGTCCACGGCTCGGGGCCGCGACGGATCATCCGCGGCGCCCGGACGGGCCGCAACGGCGGCCAGGGCTAGTCCGAGGCACACGGCGAAGAACCGCCGCGCTCCGGAGAGGCGGAAAAGAAGCGGCATGTCCCGACAAGTATATCCTGGTGCGCCGGAGGCCGGATGGTCCCTTGGTCCCAGGCGGGGCCCGCTTTTCGCCCTATCCCCGGTGGGTCCTAATCCTGGAATACCGACGACAAGGAGGCCCGGTACTCCTTAAGGGCCTCTTCCTTCCTTCCGGTCTCTTCGTAGATGCGGCCGAGGTAATAGTGGATCTTGTCGGCCTTGGGGTTGAGGGCGAGGGCCTGCAGGAGGATCTTCTCGGCCTCCCGGAGCTTGCCTTCCAGCATCAGGACCCGGCCCATGAGGGTCAGGGCGTGCTTGGAGCCGGGGGAATTCGCGAGGGCCTTATCCAGGGCCTGCTTCGCTTCCGGGTATCGCTTCATCCGGATCAAGGCTTCGGCTTGAATCTGCCGGGCGAGGGAGGAGCCGGGCAGGCGGGCGATGGTCTTCTCGATCAGGGGCAGGGCTTCCTTGGGCTGGTCCGTTTCGAGGAGTTTGCGGGCCAGGTTCAGGTCGGGGTCCGAGTTCCCCTCGGGATCGGGCGGCGGCCGTTTCGGCTTGGCCGCGACCCGGAGCCCCAGCGTATGCGCCAGCGAGACCTCGAGTTCGTCGGGCAGGTCCGGCCGGAAGCTCGAGATGGCGGCGTCGATGCGATGCGCCTTGTCGAGCACGACCGTCGAGGGGGTCAGGTAGAGCCCGTAGGCGGCGTAGAGGTCCTTCCTCGCGTCCAGGAGCAGGGGGAAGGGGAGCCGGGCGGCCAGGCGCGCGGCGGCCGCCGTGTCGCCGGACGGGTCCACGACCGCCAGGAAGACGACGTCCTTGCGGGACCATTTCGCGTGGAGGCCGCGCAGCGCGGACAAGGCCTTGTCCGTGAGTTCCTGGTTCAGGCGGCCGTAGCAGAGCACGACGGGCTTGCCCTTCAGCTCCGTCAGGGAGTGGGTCTGGCCGCGGGTGTCCTTCAGGCTGAAAGCCGGAGCGGGTTCGCCGATGTTCAAATCCCGCAGGGGGCTGGTCTGGAGCGGCCCCGCCGCCCACAGGGGCAGGGCGAGGGCCAGCAGCAGGCTCATCCGCGCGCCCTTCATTGATACGACACCGGCCGTTCCCGGTCGTAGGCTTTCGGGGAGTGGCAGCCGACCTCGCAGCTGCCGCCGGTCCTCGTCTTGTCGAAGTGGATCGGCAGGTCCCATGAGCCGAACGGCACCCCGGGCCGCACGTGCTTGGCCTGGGTCCCGGCGTGCACGCCGTGGCAGGCCTTGCAGCTGCGGCCCTTCTCGGAGTTCACATGGACGAAGTGCAGGTTCAGGTTTCCGTTGCGGAAGTTGGTCAGCTTCAGCGTCTGGGCCTGCTTGGCGATGTCCTTCTCGTGGCACTGGAAGCAGAGGGCGTAGAGCCCGTCCTTGTACGGGTTGTAGAACTTCTCCGGGAAGAAGGTCTTGAGGAGGATGGGATGCTGCGAGCCGTGGACCCCGTGGCAGTCGCCGCATTGTCCCGATTGGACCGGACCATGGCGATGCGGCCCTTTGAGGGTCTTCCCCATGGTCTTGTGGCAGCCGGCGCAGAGCACCGCCGGGTCCTTCTTGAGCAGCGGCTTGTGGTTCGAGGTGTGCGGGGTGTGGCAGGCGGTGCACCCGTCCTTCTCCACGGCGGGGTGGGGGACCTTGGCGGCGCGGACCTCCTTGGCGATGGCCTGATGGCAGCCGAGGCAGAGCTCCTTCTTCCCGTCGGCCTTGAGCAGGTTCGGGTGGGAGGAGCTGTGCGCGTCGTGGCACGAAGCGCAGCCCTTCTTCACGGGCTCGTGCACGTTCTTGTCGGTCAGCACCGTGCCCATCTCCTTGTGGCAGCCGATGCAGAGCCCCGGGAGGTCGTCTTTGAGGAGCTTCTCCTTCGTCCCGCCGTGAGGCTGATGGCAGGGCAGGCAGGACGTGCCCACCGGCTTGTGCACCACCTTGCCCGTGGTCTTGGGCTCGTGACAGCCGGCGCAGGTCTTGTCCATGCTCGCCTGTTTCATGAAGAAGCGGTCGTCGGAGCCGTGCGGGTCGTGACAGCCGGTGCAGCCCTGCACCTCCAGGGCCTGGTGCTTGACCGGGAAGGCTTCGAAAGCGGTCTTGGCGTCCTCGTGACAGCCATAGCAGAGCCCGGGCTCGGGCTTGGCCAGCTCGAACTTGTGGTGCTTGGCCGAGGGCTGTTCCTTGACGTGGCAGGTGGAGCACATCTTCACGCCCACCGGGCCGTGCAGGAAGCGGCGCTTGCCGATGGCTTCATGGCAGGAGAGGCAATTCCCCGCGGAGAAGGCCTCCGAGCACAGGAATAGGAACGGAAGGATGGCCGCAAGGCGTATTCCGGCCCGATGCATGTTCATGTGAATTCCCCTGATGACCCGGATCAGATGCCGAGCATGATAGCCCGGGCCCATCCCAAGGGACCTATGAGAATCCGGTAGATAGCGGACCTGTTAGGCCCGTTGGCCCATGGAATATTAGAGCCATTTACCGGAGTTCCTGGTCCCGCTGGACCCAAACGAAATCCCACGGTATCGAGTTTAATGATAGTAACAATTTTTAGATGAATTCCATGTTACGGAGGAATGGCCGTGTGCAGGGCGCTGTCGCGCAGCTACTTGTCCTCGCCATGCTGTGCGGTTCTCCCGGGACCCAGGCTTTCGCCCTGCAGGCGGCGCCGGAGCCTCCGCGCGCCGTCGCGCCCCAGGGGCTGCTCTATTGTCCGGCCCTGGATCCCGCGGACCTGCGCGGGCCGGCGTTCTGGGTCGAACCCTGCCGCGACGCCTCCCGGGCCGATAAGGACTCCTTCTTCTGCGGTATGGTCCGCTTCGCCGCCGAGAACCGGCCCGGAGCCCAGACCGCGCCCGCCTGCGATCTCTGCGCCTGCCTGAAGGCGGCCTCCGCCGCGGGATCTCCCGTCCAAGCCGCCATGGACGCTCCGGCTTGCGCGCCTTGCCGCCTGAACCATCAGACCGCGCAGCAGCTGATCCGCTCCGGAGGATCCTCCACCCCCGCGCTCGACTCCGCCCGCCTGGACGGGGAGACCCGGAAGTCCATCGCGGGGGCGCAAGAGACACTGGGGGCCCTCTTCGACGGTTCCGGTACGGGGTCGGGGCCCGCGCTGCCGGTCCCCGCGTCGGGGCCGGCGCTGAAGGCGCAACTCGCGGCGGCGGAGGTCCCGGGGGAGAAGACGGCCGAGATCCCCGCGGCGACCGCCAAGGCCGCGGCGCCCGCGCCGCCCGAGTTCGAGGCCGGCGACCTGGGCCAACGCGTGTCGGATGCCTTGTCTTGGGGATTCTCGAACGGCGACCATCGCGAGCTCATCCGCGACATGCGCCTGCAGGTGGGCAAGGCCGGCAGCGACTTCGCCCGGTACGTGACCCCCTCGCTCGCCGCGCACCTGCGCAAGATCTTCCTGCAGGCCGAGCACGGCAGCCAGGACGGCTGGATCGGGAAGATCGGCATCGAGCTCAACTGGCCGACCGATTGGCACGCCGTGGGCGTGGCCACGGCCCATCTCCTCAACGCGATCGATCAGGCGCAGAAGCTGAACGCCGCCGTGCTCACGCGGATATCCGGGCTCATCTACCAGTCCCTGGGGGTGGAGCTCGAGCTCTTCCTGACCGACACCGCGCTCGAGGCGGGGCGGTATCTACAGGAATCAGCGGCGCTCCTGCATCAGCGCAAGGCCGAACTGGCCGCGGAGCGGGACATCCTCAAGATCCTGATGGAGCGGTCCTTGGGCATGGGACTCGATCTCACGCGCGTCATCCGCGACGCCGACCGGAAATACCTCGACGCCCTCGCCCAGGAGACCGGCGAGGCTTTCCTGACCGACGCCCGGACCAAGTCCTGGCTGCAGCGACGGCTGGACGCGGTGCTGGAGCTCGTGGAGCGGCAGTTCCGGCGCAAGGTGGCGCTCGAGACCCTCAAGATGACGGCCATGGCCGAGCCGGAGCTCGACACGGACGCCAAGCGCAAGACCATCGAGGACTTCCTCCAGCTGACGGAGGAGGGGCTTTCCGCCGACGAGGCCATCGGCTCCGCCACCGAGAGCCGGCTCCTGCGGGACGCGGTGGGCTCCTCCCAGCGGGAAACGGCCATGATCAAGGAAGCCTCCAGCCGCCTGCGCCTGGCCCAGGCCCTGCGCACCGTGGCCAAGAACGGGCTCATCCCCCAGCTGCGCGTGGGCATCGAGGAGGGGCTCAAGGAAGGCTCCGGCCTCGGCGTGCCCGAGGTGGGCTTCCATGCGAGCTGGTCCATCAGCACCGCCATCCGCATGCTCTGGTCCGACGCCGACATCGCCGTGGCCAAACTCGACGAGGAGATCGCCCGGCTCTCGGCGGACCAGGCCGCGGTGGACAGCCGCTTCAACGTGCGCCTGGCGCGGAGCTCCGAAGGGCGCTTCCGGGGCAAGATGGCGGCGGAGGCGGCGTATCCCGACGCCGCGGACATGGCGCTCTACGGGAGGGCCAAGCAGGTGCTCTCCTACGAGGCCGCGGCCTCCAGCGCCCCGGCCGAGTCCCCGGTCGTCGCGCCCCGGCCGCCCCCGGACTCCCTGGCCGAGCTGGTCTCGGCCAGCGCCGAGGCGGACCTCGGCCTGCGCAAGGCCCGCTTGAAGGTGCGCAAGGCCGACAAGCTGGTGGAGAAGAGCCGGCAGCTCGTCAACGTGGAGATCGGCGTGGGCGGCGGCTCGGCCGCCATCGACAGCGTCCTGCCCACCTTGGCCGTCACGATCGAGAACCTGGGCAGCCAGGGGAAATGGGCCGAGACCCACAAGCTGGCCCAGACCGTGCGGGAATCCAAGGCTTATTCCCAGCTCGTCTACACCCTGCTCCACGACTCCAACGACTACCTCTTCGCCCTTTCCGAACTCGACGCCGCGGTGGACGGCCGCAAGAAGGTGGAGTCCGCCCGCGGCGGCTCCGCCCGTCTGCAGCAGGCCTACGCGCGGGAGGCCGAGGCCGCGTTCCGGGTGACGGAGGCGGAGGTGGAGCTGCAGAGGCTGCTGGGACCCGAGACGGCGCTCCCGGCCCGTGACAAGCTCAAGGAGATGTTCTCGCTGGGCGACGACAAGCTGGCGTGGGACAATCCGCTCTTCAAGCCCCTCAGCATGGACTCGGCCCTGCGCGAGGCGGGGGTGCGGGTCGACGAGGGCCTGGCCGAGGTCCAGCGCGCCCAGGACAAGCTCCCGCAGATCAAGATCTACCTCAGCTCGGTGCTGGCCCTGGTGCTCTTCCCCGCGCTCCCGCTCATGCCCATCCTCGTGGCGCTCGACGTCGCCCGTACGCTCTTCGGCGTGCTGGGGGGACTGTTCTCCGGGAAGTCCAACGACGACAAGGAGAAGATCCTGCGGGGCTACCGGCAGGTGCTCGCGGACAAGGAAGCCGCCGAGCGGCTGGGTATGGAGTTCACGGCCCGGCGCGAGGAGCTCAAGGCGATGGCGGGGGCCCTGCCGCGCAGCCCCAAGACCGCGGCCGAGCTCCACGAGCTAAACCGCTGGCGGATCTCGGCCCTGGCCTACGGGCTCTCCCCGGGCTCCGACGACTTCCTGGCCGACCAGGTCCGCGAGGCCCTGCGGCGCGGTGACACCGACGCGGCGGTCAAGCTCTGGACCGAATCCAACGCCAAGCAGAAGCTGGAGGCCAAGGGCCCCTCCGAGGTCGGCCGCCTCCTGCGCCGGCAGATCGACGGCGACTCCGCCTTCAAATGGCGCGCGGCCGAGAAGATACTCGATTCCGGCGACTGGATGGAGATGAAGCTGCTCCTCGACCTCTGGACCGCGGAGTTCCGGCTCGACTTCGGCCCGGAACTGGGCGGGCGCATCATGAAGACGTACGTCAAGCGTTACGCCGCCTTCGCCAAGGGCATCTCGGACCCCGAGCTCGACGCGTTCTCGATGGGTCCGCTCTTGGAGTACCAGCTCGAGAGCGGCGGCCCCGAGTCGGTCTACGCCCTCTACCGGGCCCGGACTCTCACCGGGGACGCGGGGGAGGCTCCGGCGGCTCCCGCGCCCAAGCCCGGGGAACTGCAGGATTCCGCCTACCAGAGGACCTTCTCCCAAAAGGTCATCCACCTGTTCCAGGGCGGCCGGCACGAGGAGGGCGCCCGGCTCTTGTCCTCGGCGGTCCAGCGCTACAAGGACGCGGGCATGGATTTCGACGCGCATTATCCGGGGCTGCAGAAATGGGCCGGGGAATGGGAGGCCCGCAGCCGCTCGGAAGCCAGCGTCGCCGGCCGGGAGGAGCGCGGCGCGGCCCCCTCCTTACGGCTGGATTATCCCGGCTCCAGCCGCTCCAGCGTGGAGTACGATCTGCGCAGCGACTGGCGGACCTGGCGGAACACCGAGAACCGGTCCAACGGCCGGAGCTGGGAGTCCTATTCCACGAGCGGCGACTCCTTGAGCGGCTCCTACGTCGAGCGGCATAACTACAGCTTCTTCGGTCCTATGGGGCCGCTGGGGGACATGCGCCTGAGCCTGGGCGGCTCGGTGCAGTACGATCCCGACGACCCCTTCTCCAAGGACGCGAAGCAGCAGGACTCCTACTATTCCCTGGGCACCACGCAGCGGAGCCTGCTGCCGGGGCTGGACCTGACCGAGAAGCTGGCCTACCGCCTGTTCTCGGACGGCACGCGCCGCACGGAGTACGGGTTCGGCCTGAACGGCGCCTGGGACAAGTTCACCGGCTTCGGCGACTTCTCACTGCTCCGGGACTCGGGCGGGACCTCCGGGAGCGAAGGGAACCATTACCGCACCTATGGACAGCTGAACTACGGCGGCACGGAGGATCCCCAGGCCCTGGGATTCATGTGGCAGGCCGACGATCTCTACGGGCACGAGCAAGGCAAGGCCTCCGGTGAGTACAACCTCTCCGGCCGCAGCCAGCTCCCCCTATTCTCGGACCCGCACCGGCCCGAGGCCTTCTTCAGTGGGACCCTGTACCGCAACCGGGACTATCTGACCACCGGGAACTACTACTCCGACACCTACCGCAAGGACCTCTCTTTCTTCATCCCGGGGGAGGAGGGCGGGGTCGCCCAGCCGGACGGGCAGACCGGCTACGCCGGGCTGCGCCAGCTCCTCGTCGACGGGAAGTACGGGGGCGTGGGCATGGGCTACGCCGTCCAGTCCGAGGCGGGGACGGGCGAACTGCGGCAATACCGGACCGTCTCCTACCTCCTGCCCGGGGACCGCGGCCAGGTGGACTTCATCAACTCCGACGACCCTTCCGTCGGGCCCGCGGCCCTGCAGGCCCAGCTCAACCACGGCCCCTACTTCACCCGGGTGGGCGTGGACGCCTCCAGCACGACCTTCGCGCTGGGCGCGCGGAGCCGGGAGGGGGACCTCCACGGGGCGGGGCAGATCTCCGTCCCCAACGACGGCTCCAAGGATTACTCGCTGGGGCTGGCCCTGGGGACCACGGACTCCAGCTACCGCGCCCTGTGGTCCACCGTGTCCGAGAGCTTCCTCTTCTCCATGCGCCAGGGCAACCCCTGGTACGGCAATAGCACCGAGTTCGACTACCGGAAGTCCCAGAGCGACGGGGAGCGCCTGCGCTACCGGGTCACCTTGGGGGTGCTCGCCGGCGTGGACGACTGGACGCCCATGGTGCCCTTCGGCCCGGTGGTCAAGTCCATCATCAAGGTGTTTTCCAGCGAGTCGCCCAAGGACGTCCAGACCGAACTCGAGGCCGTCTCGACTCGCCGGGACATGGCGCAGAAGGCCGGCGAGCTGCTGGAGGCCGCGGGGAAGAAGGCGGCTGCCTCCGAAGCCGAGAACCGTCAGGACAGCTCCGTAATCGGCGACGTGATCGTGGACGTGCAGCAGGACATCGCTGACTTCCGCCAGGAGGGGCGCACCGCCACCCCCTATTCCTGGAAGCCCGCGTTCCAGGATTTCATCGCCTCGCTGGAGCAGCTGGTCCCCATGCTCAAGCTGGCCCAGGAGGAGGTCCTGTTCGCCCCCGCGCAGGGCGAGTCGCCCGCCGCGCTGTGGAGCCCCCGCGTGGTGGAGATGCTCGACGACGTCCTGCGCCGCTACGAGGACTACCGCAGCGCCTACCGGGACCAGATCTGGGCCATCCCGGTCTCGGGCGGTCAGGACAAGCGGCCCCAGCACGTGATGGATTTCAACCGCCGCTCCCAGTGGTTCGCCGACTACGTCCGCCTGCTCAAGAAGGAGTTCCTCGAGTTCGACCACATCGGGAAGATGGACGACGCCGAGGTCCGCCAGGAGCTCAACTCCCTGGCCCGGCTGAAGGAAGAGGGCCACGGCTTCCATCCCGAGGTCTCCGGGGACAAGGTCCGCCGGCTCATGCGGGCCGAGGACTGGATTCCGACCACCGGGGACATCCCCATCTCCGTGCTGGAGAACCGCATCAACCGCCTGCTGGCTGAGCGCCAGCGCCGCGCCTCCAAGGAAGAGCGGTCCCGCCGCCTGAAGTCCCGCTCCTCCTGATTAGAGGAAGGGTACCTCCAATCCTCGGCTAAGCGGCTGTGCCCGGGCACAGTTGAACGAGTGAGCGGAGCCTTCGACGCCCACTTGCGCGACAATTCGCAGCCGGCGGCACTGGCCCAGCCAGCCGGACCAAGCCCTGTCCGAGGATTAGGG
>Ga0209211_10011462_pt1 | contig 11318 bp, 11 predicted proteins | sample RifGroA2_FD_183992 | JGI IMG/M metagenome (GOLD analysis project Ga0209211, IMG submission 183992) | Groundwater microbial communities from Rifle, Colorado, USA - Groundwater A2 (SPAdes) (version 2) | ecosystem: Environmental > Aquatic > Deep subsurface > Groundwater | place: Rifle, Colorado...
CAATCTCAACAACGCACTATGCAAAATAAAGGATTTTTGATATAATATACGCATGTATAATTGGTCAACTAACGAAAAAGAGTTAGCAAAAAATCCGGGGAAATATGGTATTTGGAAGCTGGAACAGATGATTGATTATGGAGCCGGTGGCGAGAAAATAAAAATATCGGAACTCAAGTTACATTGGGATAGAATCAGCATTGATCCTTATCGCAGGAAATTTCTCAAGCTACTTTTAGGTGAAAGAAATACTTACTAAAAACCAGATTACTGTTCTTGATAAGATTGGGAGCGACAGGTTCATTACAGAGAATTTTTATCTTACCGGAGGTACGGCTCTGGCGGCTTTTTATCTCAACCATCGTTACTCGGAAGATCTGGATTTTTTTTCTGAAAAAGAATTCGATATCTTTAACTTGAATGTTTTTTTCAGTCAAATAAAGAAAAATTTGCGGATAAAAAAAATCGATTTTCAGCAGAGCTATAACAGAAACCTATTTTTTCTGCACTTCGACAATGAGATCTTGAAGGCAGAATTCACTTTTTTCCCATTTCCCAGACTTGATCGAGGAGAGAAACAGAAAGACCTAGCGATAGACAGTATTTTAGATATCGGAGTAAATAAATTATTTACGATATACCAAAGAACGAAAGCCCGAGATTTTATAGATCTATATTCCATTTGTCGGCATAAAGGGTATTTAGTCAGCGACCTAATAAAGAAGGCCAGAATCAAATTTGATTGGCACCTCGACCTTATCCAGCTTGGGACCCAGTTCGTTAAAGCGACAGAGGCTGAAGATTATCCGAGAATGATTAAGAATCTACCGATCCAAGATTGGCAGAATTTTTTCATGGAGGAGGCTAAGAAATTCAAGACAGAAATACTGGATTAAATATCCAGCCATTGACTTCCAAACCCTCGAGGATGATACGGTTACCGTGCGGGACAGGGATTCGGCGAAACAAGAGAGGGTGAAGGCGGGTGATATTTCTGGTATAATAAGTTAATGTCTGTATAAATCAAATATGAATACCATAAAACTTCAGAAAGTGCATATTGTGACCACTATCATAGCTTTGGTTTTAGCGGTCTTGATCTTCGTAGGATTTAGGCTATGGCATGTGTTTACGAGGCCGGAAATAGCCTCTGAGAAAATTAAAAACCTTGAGAACGTTAATAGTTCTCTGAGCGGGACCGTCAACGAAGCTGGCGACGGGTATATCGTCATAGATACAGGCTGGGTGGAGAGAACCACTCAGGGTACTCAATTCGTAAAAAAAGAGAAGAAGATAATAGTTGATTCCCATGTCTTGATACTGAGCGTTACGGCCGGGAGAACGGTTGGAGTAGGCCCCGACTATTTCAGAGTGGGCGACAAGGTCACCGCCTATACTAATATAAGTAATCCGTATGAGGACGAGCCGGTTAGGGTAAGGAAAATTGTTATCAATGGGAGGTAGGGTAGATAGAATTTTTAAGTTTTAATTTTTTTTTAAAAAACAGGCCAGAAAAAGGCCGGTTTTACAACCCCCGTAGTGAACCTCCCGACCTCTTGATTTTCTTATAAAACAGTGATATAGTTAAGACAGTTTCTTTCAAAAGAGGTGTTGTATGACCAAGAAGAGGGTTCTAATAGCTATTTTTTCTATTCTATTGGTGGCAGCCTGCGATAAGGTTGCTCCCACTCCGCCCCCACCTCCGCCCCCGCCCCCACCTCCGGTAGAGTTCGTGGATGTGTCGGTTCTGTACAGTTGGCCAAGGCCGAACTACGAAGCCCTGCCGTCGCTTGGACCGATTGTTGAGCTGGGCGAGATGTCTTTCACGGGCAAATTCAGTGGGATCAAGGAGTGTACCTGGCCCTACTATCCGACAGCAGGTCCATCCAGGTATCCTCTTGAGTGGAAGGGGTCCGGTAATAGTTGGATGTGCGTATTTCCTTCTCTCGAAGTAGGCAAAGAGTACCTCCTCAGGGTCTTGGATGGAGGAAGGTACGAAGCCGACGGAGGCAATCCACCCTCGCCCTATATCGACAACATCTCGGGGGCTAACTTTCAGGTTACCGGACAGGGTTCAGGAACCGGTGGGGACTTCCGGTTCCTGAGGATCAGGGTGACAAAAGGAGGGGGATAGTATTTTCAACAAAGGAGGGACAGGTCTATGACCTGTCCCTTTTAGTTTTTTATTAGCATCAGATAAAGGAGTTATGGTACAATTATCTTGTATGGCCATAAAGAAATCCATCCTTATTTTAACTATACTAGTCGGAGTCTATTTTTTGGTTACACCTCAATCCTTTGCAATTCAAGGCATGTATGGCGGAGGTAAGTACGGTACTGGAGTCACACTCAATTCTTATGTGGTTCCGGTGGGCACATCAACTCTCTACTTAAACGATAAGTTTTATACCGAACCCTGGATACCGGATTGCGGCAACCAGGGCTCCAATACATACGGTTACTTTCCGCGAAGTCCTTTAGGGGGGTTTGGTCTTCCTCAGCTCGGCTATGACATCATTGACAGTAGTAGCGCAGTTGTCATTACAGGATCAAATTTCCAAAGAGGCCCTGATTATGTGCAATCGTCTGGAAAGTTCAACAGGGCTGAAGGCGGAGATATTCTGATAGCTTGTCCTACGAACTTTTCTTCGGGCAATCCCGATGATCCTGACGGTCCGAGCGGGTCTGGCCCTCCTCCCGGTCCCTGGAAACCAAATATATTCAGATTCAACAATATTCCCATTCCGATTGGCGGGTTATCGCCAGGAATATACGAAGTCGCATTTAACTCAACGGAAAGTCCGGGAGAAGAATTTGGTAATTGCGATACAGCCTACTGGGACAGTCCGGAAAATCCGGATCCGCCGTGTAATTATTATGAGTTAATCTATGTTCACTCGCCGGGTTTGGTTTTCGAGGTAACATCTTCTCAGCCGGCAAATATAAATATTACGACAAACCTTGATACTTCCGGTTATATCGACGGAGCTTCACTGATATCCGGTCCATCGTGGCTTTCGGGTCAGAATAATTCTTATTTTGACGTTCCTCCCGGCGCATATACGATTCATCCCGATCCGCAATCTTGCAATTCATTCAGCTTGTCCGGGCCGGCAACCCAAACCGTTAATCCCGGAGAAACAATAACCTTTAATATCGTCTATACTTCCGACGGTTCGTGCGGATCGCCTCCTCCGAGCCTTTCGCTTAACTGTAACGGCCAGATTTCTTCATGCAATATAACCTCCGGTCAGAGCGCGACTATCAATTGGAGTACCGCTAATGCGACTTCCTGTACGATAGGTCCATGGAGCGGTACTTCCGGACCGCAAAATACTGGGCCATTGAATCAGACCACCACATATACCCTTAGTTGTTCTGGCCCAGGCGGAAGCGCCAATGCTTCGGTTACGGTGAACGTAAGCTCGTCAATCGGATCGGTTGTTTCGGGTTATGTTTATCATGATTTAGATACAACCACTTGTTGCGGCGGAGTTTATAATCAGGGTACCGAGCCCGTCTTTGCCGGAGAAACCGTAACTTTGACTAATCAGTCTTCCGGCGCCGTTTTGACTGCGATTACGGATGCGAGCGGCTATTATGTATTTACCGGAGTACAGTCCGGACAATATCTTCTTTCGCATACCGTATTAAGCGGATATGTTAGAACAACCGATGACTCGATTCTTATAAATGTTCCATAGGCCTTTTTTGCTATGCGTATTTCTTTAATTTTAAGCCTTATTATATTTTCGATCTTGGCTGTTTTTATGTTCCTTAACGGTATTTACGAAGCTCCGATCGCTTACGCCATAGATTCCGGCGGGAATTGTCCTGAGGGAGGCATTGATAATTTACCGGAGATAACTTTTGCTGCTGTTGATTTTGTTGGGCCACAAACGATCTCTGTTTATGGAGATTATGATGCCGGTACGGTTGAGTGCATGTGCGGATCAGGGTTCTATGATTCTTATGCATTTGAGTTGGGGTCATTATATTACGATATCCTTGGCACCGGTTTGGCCGGGCCGGTTAGCGCAACAAACAATACGAACGGTTACGCCAACCAATGCAGCGATTTGCAGGAATGGAATTACTCATTCCAAGAGTATATTGATATATCGGGTCTCGGTCCCGGAGACTATACCATTCATCTGAGTGCCGCCAACAGTAATGACGATTCAAGCGATCAGTTTATTCCCTTTACTATCATCCCCCCCCCTCCGCCCTCAGTAAATATTTTCTTTGACGGATCTGACGGTCCGGTTACTGTTAATCCCGGTTATAGCGGTAACCTCTCTTGGACTGTTTCCGGTAACGCTACTTCTTGTACGGCTTCCGGGGGATGGTCGGGTGGAAAAACAGCCAATCCCAACAACAGCGAATCTTCCGGACCCATTAACTCGCCGACGACATTTACGATAGATTGTACCGGACCCGGGGGAACTAGTCCCCAGGATTCAGTCACTGTTAATGTATTTTCGGTTAATAGCGCTCAGTGTATAGGAATCAGCGCACCCGCAGAGGTTAATGCCGGTCAGACATTTTCCGCATCGATAACCATGATGAATAACGGCACTACCAGCTGGACCAGTGGGGCAGATTACAGGCTTGGTTCCCAAAACTCCCGAGACAATACAAGGTGGGGGACCAGCAGAGTGTCTCTTTCTTCGGAGCCGATAGGTCCCGGAGTTTCGACTATTTTTACCTATAATTTTATCGCTCCCGATTTTCCGACTCTTGGGGGCGTCTATCCGTTTGATTGGGCGATGGTTCAGGATGGTGTTGAGTGGTTCGGCGAAACGTGTACCGGTAGCATAAGGGTTAAACAAAAAATGTATGCCTGCAGGACAGATCTTAATTATACTTGCAACCAGACCTCGAGTTATTACGCGGATAGGGCTTCTTGCGAGGCTAATTTAGCTATATACCTTCCTGGTCAGACGACAGGATTTTGTTATCAGACTTTAGCCGGCTGTGAGGCTGAGTGCAATCCTCCCTTACGCCATGACTTTGGTATGTATCTCCCCCCTCCGACCGTTAATAGTATAACTATTAGTTCTCCGACGGTTATACCCGACGGTGTCACCACATACAACATTACAGAAACCAGCATGATTTCTACCGGAGGGGCAAATATACGTCATCAGTACATCATTATAAATTATCAGGGTACAAATTCCGGTGCCTATCGAGGATTTATTGCCTGGGATAGTACTGATGGGGGCGGTTGGTCGGGCACTAAAGACAATCAAGCATGTTCACCTTTAGGAAGTGGTGGCTGGGCTTCTATTCAAAATACGGGGTCATCCACTGGCTATGGTCATGATTACTTAGAACTTGTTTCATGCTCAAGCTCAATCAGCGGGAACAGCCGCACCGTGGTCTATACGGTGGCTTTCAATCCAAATTTTGGAGTCGATGGTCCGTTAACGAATAACGATATTTCGGGTTATGCTTATAGCGCTGGATGGGAAGGATCTGGTTGGGTCAATTTTGAAACTAATTTCAACCTCAGCGTACCTCCGACCGTCAGCAATGTAACTCTTGCCGAGCCGACTTATTGCGGAGGAGGGCCGGGAGGCGATGTAAGCTGGTCATACTCGGATCCGGGATCAAATCCTCAGCGCGGCCGTCGGGTGCAGGTAGATAACGACTCTAATTTTAGCAGTCCTTTAGTCGATTCCTGTCCTTCCGGTTCTAATTGCGGAGGAGGAGCCTCCAGAAATTATACTATTCCGCAAGGAGTATTAGCCTTTAACACGATTTATTATGCCCGTGTCATGGCTTGGAATAACGCAGGCTTGCCATCGACTTGGGCTAACATGACAATTTGTAACGGTTATCCTGTAAGTCCGGGAGGTTGTCAGGCTGGAAATACGAGCTGGAGAACGCCAGTCAATGCCTGGCCGGATAATCGTGCTCCGAATTATCATCCGAACGTTTTTCCTTCCGCTCCTCCAGTGAGTTTCCCGGCTACTTTTACCGATAGAACTAATTTCTCCGCCGCTCCCTCGGCCTGGCTCTGGAATTTCGGCGATGCCCAGACCAGCACGCTTCAGAACCCCACTCACACGTATACGTTAGAGGGTATTTATCAAGTTACCGTAAGGTCTACTGATGTAAATGGTTACTCTTGTACGAGCAGTCAAAGGCAGGTTTCTGTCGGCAAGGCGATTCCTATTTGGAAAGAAATCAGGCCAAAGTAAGGAATAGGGAACAGCCTTCAACAATCAACAAAATCAACAAAGGGCATCTTTGCAAAGATGCCCTTTGTTGAGGATAAGAAAATGAACAACCAGAAACTCCGCTTTTTGCGGAGTTTCTGGTTATATGATTAAATAATCTCATATGAAACTTTCATTGACAAAAAACTACTTAACCCTGATAGAGAACGCAGTTAAGGGTGAAAACTGGATGTTCAGGAATTTATACGCGGAAATTGACGGAAAAGAAATTGATATTCTAAAAGACGGAGGCTTGAGCTGTGCCTTTTTTGTTTCCTCGATTTTATATTTATCAAAAATGATCACAGATCTGCATGCGAATGTGAAGAGTACCGAAAAAGATATGATTAAGTTCGGCTGGAAAGAGGCGAAGGAACCGAGGCCGGGGGCTGTTTTGGTTTGGGAGAAAAAAGTCTCTTCCGGTGACGGCCAAGAGCATTATCACATCGGGTTTTATATGGGCAACGATATGGCCGTTAGCAATAGCTCTCGCGATACAGGATTTATTGCAAAGCACCATTATACCTATAACGGCACCCGTAAAATAGAAAAAATTTATTGGCATCCCTCTCTCGAAGAAAAATCCTAAACAATATCTAAATTTTAAATACGAAAGTTTAAAACTATCTTGGATACCACAACAAAGGGCATCTTTGCAATTGCAAAGATGCCCTTTGTTGTGGTATTAGTACGGGGTGATCTTTTAAATCAGAAGGAGTCATTTCGTGAAGAGCCGGCAGGATCAGTGGCTTTTAAATCAGCTCAGAGGCTGTACTTTTGATGATTTTTTGGTTCCTCCCGGTTGGGGAAAGGCTAAAAGCAGAAAGGGAATATCCCTGATTTCGCGGTTTTCAGAGCATGTTTCTCTTAATGTGCCCGTCGTTTCCGCCAATATGGACACGATAACGGGTGCCCGTATGGCTATTGCCTTCGCCAGAGAAGGCGGAATCGGTATTATCCATCGGTACCTCGGCATAGGGGATCAATGTAAAAAAGTCGAAGAGGTCAAGCGTAAAGAGAGCTCAGTAATTGAAAATCCCCGGAGTATTTCCAAGGGGAGCACTATCGGCGAAGCCCGTAAAATAATGGAAAGAGAAAAAATCGGCTGTTTGGTCGTCATAAACGACAGCGGCAAGTTGCTCGGACTGCTTAGCTCGAGGGATGTCAGATTTGCTTCCGATGATCAGCTCGTGGCTGAAAGGATGAAATCGGAAAAAGATTTGATTACGGCCTCGCCGGACGTTTCTTTTTCAAAGGCTCGCCAGATTTTGGATAGAAACCGACTTGAGAAGCTTCCTTTGGTCGACAAAGATAGGAAACTTGTCGGTCTGATAACTTCTAAAGATATCGAAAATCTCGGACTCTATCCATTAGCCAACAAAGATACCAACGGACGACTCGTGGTCGGTGCGGCTGTCGGCGCCACCGGAGATTATATAGAGCGTACGGCTGAACTGATCAAGATCGGAGCGGATGTCCTAATTATGGATATCGCTAACTTCCAATCGGATGTTGGCCTTGAAGCGGTTAAGAATCTCAGGAGTAAATTTCCAGAAGCAGAATTGGTTGTCGGCAATATTGTTGACCCGGACGCAGTGAAAGTCTATCAGGATTTGGGCGTAAACGGTCTGAAGATCGGACTTGGACCGGGATCGGCTTGCACGACCAGATTTAATACCAATATAGGCGTTCCTCAGGCTCAGGCTATCTATGATTGTGCCAGAGTTTCTGATGTTCCAATCATAGCTGATGGGGGAATAAAGAGAGACGGACACATCGCCTCGGCTCTTCTTTTGGGAGCAGAATCGGTTATGGTTGGAGGACTTATTGCCGGAACCGATGAAACTCCCGGTCTCGTTTTCAGAGATTCAACCGGCAGAAAGGCCAAGATATTCCGGGGTATGGCTTCCCGTGAGGCTATGTATGAAAGGCTTCGAGCCGAAGAGGTAGACGATCCTTATGAAACCTCTTCCAAACTAAGTCCAGAGGGACTTGAGAAAAAGATAGAGTACAAAGGATCTGTGATCCCGATCATCAGAGAGATAGCCGGCCACCTTGCATCCACTGTCAGTTATTTGGGCGGGATGTCTCTTCAGGAAGCTCGAGAGATTTTCATGAAGAACCCAAGGAAGCATTTGGTTAAGCTTTCTTTGGCCGCCCAGAAAGAGTCTTGGGACAGATAAAATTTTCAAAAGCCCGCTTTATGCGGGCTTTTAATTTTGCCGGAAATGCGGTAGAATTTATTGGTAAAATGCCCGTATTTAAAGCTAAGAATGAGGATTTTTTCAAGAATTGGTCGCCAGAAATGACTTATGTTTTAGGGTTTTTTGCGGCTGATGGGAATATGATCAAAAACAAGCGAGGCGCTCATTTTATCGCATTCTATAGTACCGACCGAGATATTCTTGAGAAGATCAAGTTTTGTTTAGGCTCTGATCATAAAATTTATATCAGAAAGAAAAACTTACAAAATAAAAACTGGAAAAAGGCATATCAAATACAGATTGGAAGCAAGGAGATATTCAAGGATCTTCTACGTCTGGGCTTTATGCCGAATAAAAGCCTAATTCTAAAAATGCCAAAGATACCTCGAGCGCTTGCCCCACATTTTTTAAGAGGCTATTTTGATGGTGATGGACATGTATCTGCGTCGGAATATCAGAAAAAAGACCGCAAGCATAAAAGCAAAATTATTATAACCGGCCTTACCTCAGGAAGTAAGAAATTTTTAAAAGGACTTTGGGGCGTATTAAAAAAGTACGCGGTTGTTAAGGGAGGGACTCTATTCTATGCCCAAGGTCATCGATTATGTTTCTCTTCTAACGACAGCTTTGGTCTATATAACTTTATGTATAAGGATGCCGGGAAGTTGTATTTAAGCAGAAAAAAGGTTATATTTGAGCATTATTTTAAAAATTTATTGCGGGCGTAGATCAATTGGTTAGATCGCATCCCTGTGGAGTCACGCAGCTCTTATAGGAAACTATAAGATGAATAACTTTGGGATAACGGTGAAGCCCTACAGCGAAAGCTCGGGTAATACCGTGGGAACCCCGCTATGGCGGGGGCGCCGTAGAGACTAGATACCAGAGACTCTAAATCTTAATTCTATTGAGACACGAGCAAGATATAGTCCACCCTAATATGAAAATATTAGATAAGTGCACGGATGAGGTTGCGGGTTCGAGCCCCGTCGCCCGCGCAGTAAATTTCTACCACTATCTATGATTAATTGGCAGTTTTTTATTGTCTTTTTAATCACCGTCCTTTCACTGGGCGGACTTGCTATGATAGCGGTCAACTTCGATCCTTATCGTGTCGGGCTTTTAATAAAAGCCTTATTTTTCGCTTCGTTTTTGATGTCTATGCTCGGTATGGTTTTGACCGCTTTTATGGCTTTGAGGATAATCAGCAGAAGAAATAATAATGGGTAAATATATCAAAATTGTTTCCAAGGAAGCCCATATTCTAAGAGACAAGCTTAATCAAAGAAGTGATTTTGAAAGTGGAAGGATAAAGAGGTATTTAGATATGCCCGACTTGTCGCGGACTTCAGACAGCCCTTTGAAAGAAATAGTCGACCGGACCCTAAGCGTCCTGAGGGGGTTCGATGTCGTTGAAATACCGGAAATAATTCCGACAAAAATTCTATTCGATCTTTTTAATATGCCCGAAGGTCATCCGGCCCGCAGTAAGTCGGACACTTATTATGTTGACGAGAAAAATGTTTTAAGAACCCATGACACCGCATTCTGGTACTATTATTTGAATCATCCAGAAATTCAAGGGCGTATTAATAAAAACGAATCCTTCGGGGCAGTTTGTTATGGCAAGGTCTACAGAAAGGATGAAATCGACCGTAGCCACATGAATGTTTTTCACCAGATCGGCGGACTCTACCTTGCTCCCGACAGTAAGCAAACTGTTGCGGCGGATGATTTGAAAGATACTCTTTCTAAGATTGGAAAAAGCATTTTTGGAGAAAATATTAAATTCCGTTTTTACGAGCATACTTTCCCTTATACCGATCCGAGCTACGAGATGGAGGCGGAGATTAACGGGAAATGGGTGGAGATGGTCGGATCAGGCTTACCAAGAAAGAGCGTTTTATCAAATTTCGGAGTAACCGGATATAACGGCTGGGCTTTCGGGTTTGGATTAGAGCGTTTGGCGATGGCTTCCATGGAACTGCCCGACATACGGTTATTATGGTCCGATGATCCTCGGGTGAAGAAACAGCTTAAGCTCGGAAATAAATTTAAAGAAGTTTCCAAATTTCCGCCCATTACTCGGGATATTTCTTTTGTGGTTGAGAAAACGTTCGTGCCGAATAACTATTTTGATCTGATCCGCCATATAGGAGGGGACTTAGTGGAGCAAGTCGAACTTCTGGATAAATATGAAAATGCCGAAAAATTCGGAAAAGAGAAACTGAGCTATACTTATCGAATCGTTTATCGTTCTAATGAGAGGACTCTTACGACCGAGGAGATCGATCCTATCCAAGGAAAGATTTACAAAGAAACCGTCAAACAATTTGGAGCGGAGCTGAGGTGAAATATTGATTTGTGGATAGCATCAAAAAAGGGCTATTTGAGCCCCTTTTTGATGCTAAAATAAGCTTGATTCAGATAAGCTGAAATGCTATGATTTATTAGTTAAAAGAGGAGTGAATTAGCGGTTACCCGCCTTTGCCCTTCGGGCTTCGGCGAGGTGCTCAATTTTGTGGTCAATCGCTTCACTCTTGAACAAAATTGGCAAATGAAGAAATAAAAAAAGACTCTTACAGCGCTAAAGACATACAAGTATTAGAGGGCCTTGAACCGGTCAGAAAAAGGCCGGGTATGTATATTGGTTCTACCGGCGTTGACGGACTTCACCATTTAATCTGGGAGGTTTTTGATAATTCACTTGATGAAGCGATGGCCGGTCATGCCAAGAATATTGAAGTCGCTCTTCTGCCGGACAACAAAGTCCGGGTGACAGATGATGGCCGGGGAATTCCGACCGATCCTCATCCGAAACTCAAAAAGTCAGCTCTTGAGTTGGCCGCCACAACCCTCCACGCCGGAGGCAAGTTTGACTCCGGGG
>Ga0209211_10011463_pt1 | contig 11318 bp, 8 predicted proteins | sample RifGroA2_FD_183992 | JGI IMG/M metagenome (GOLD analysis project Ga0209211, IMG submission 183992) | Groundwater microbial communities from Rifle, Colorado, USA - Groundwater A2 (SPAdes) (version 2) | ecosystem: Environmental > Aquatic > Deep subsurface > Groundwater | place: Rifle, Colorado...
GGCGGCGATGTTTGCCCATGTCAGCAAGCGCGCTTCATCCGTCGCTCTCGCATCGCGCAGATGGATTTCCATCGCTCGCCCGGCAAGCATCGCCGCCACGATACGGCTGCACCCCTGCCCATCTACAAGTTCCCTGCAATAGCGTGACCATTGGTCCTCCAAGTCATGACTGAGAATTTCAGCAAGCCTCGCCGTCAGCGTTTCCTGGTCTAGCGTGGCCGCGTCGCCGAACCACACGACGGCACCCCGTGCATCGAGTTCACGGGCGATCGGGACCTGATTCGCGGCGAGTGTGATTACGACGGCAGGCAATCCAAGGCAACAACGTTCCCATGTCGTCACTCCACCCGCACCAAGGGCCAGGTCGGCCTGCAACATTAATGGCGCCAAGCTGGGAAGATCCACATGCAGGGTGGTGCCGCGGACTTCGATGGCCAGTCTGGACAAGTTTTCAAGATGGGGGTTGGCGCCTCCAACAACGACATCGATCTTCAAATCCTCTCTGCGCGATTGCTTCAACGCCACTAACGCCCGGCCAGTAAGATTCTCCGCATCGCCGCCGCCGAAGAACACCAGCAATCGACGTACGGGTCCTGAGCGGACTCTCGCTCTAGGCTGAAACTCCGCATAGTCGCTATTCAGTAATGCATATGACGGACCAAGAGCGAGCCGGCACGATGGCGGAACCAGGCCCTGATACCTTGCATGGATATCGGCAACGAGATTCTGGTCGAGCAATAAATCGCAGTCGTGACGGCGATCAGCCAAGTCATCAATTACCATGATCCGAGCGCAATTGGAACGCATGGCGGATTCCCAGTTGGCCCCCAGGGCGTAATGGTCGACCACCAGCCAATCCGGACGCCCGTGAGCGGCAAGGGCTTGCCGAGACTCCTCGATATCACGTTCCGGCGGCACGCCAAGAAGGTCGCTCTCCCCCATCCTGGCCGAAATTTCCTCCGCAGGATCTGGAGCACGCAGCGTCCGCACCTCGAAGCCCTGGCGCTCTATCCAGGAAATCCTGTTGCCGGGTAGATCGCGGCACAGAAAACTCACCTCGACACCGACGTCGCGCAGCGCCGAGGCAAGCGTTGCACACCTCGCAACGTGTCCCGTGCCCATCTGGACGGAAGCGTCGACTCGAATCGCCACACGCATGGTCACGGTCAGCGTACCTTGAACAGAGGCTCCAGCGACTTGCAGCGCAGCATGCCTTCCAGCTTCCTTTCCCTCACGGCGACGGCAAGCAGCGCAAAGGCCTCATTGTAGGCATTCAACAGTTGATCGACATCATCATCGCCGTGGCTATAGCTGATGTTGTGCGTACCAAACCAGAGCACACCGCGAGCCAGCATTTCCTGCATCAAAAGCGTCTTCAACTGCCACTGCGTGTAGGGTTCAACGTCGCGCAGCAACAGGAAGGACCAGGTTGGATTTCCCGCCACGCTGGCCAAGTCGCCGAGACCATGGCGCGCGATGAGTTCGCTGACGCCGGTCAAGACTCTAGTGCCCTGACGGTACATCGTCTCGACAACGGGTTCCCGCTGCAGCTTTTGCATCGTAGCCAGCGCGGCAGCAAGGGAAAGCGTCTCGCCGCCGAACGTGAAGGAAAAAAAGATTTCCTCCATCAGCTTCATTACGTCGGCGCGACCTGCGACGGCGGATACCGGGTAGCCGTTGGCGAGGCCCTTGCCGAATGTGGCCAGGTCGGGCGTAACGCCAAATCGCTCCTGAGCGCCACCGTTGGCATAGCGGAACCCGGTGATGGTCTCGTCGAAAACCAGCAGCGCTCCGTGGCAATGTGTTACCTCCTTTACGCCTTCGAGGTAGCCCGGCAAAGGCTCGGCGGTGTTCATGGGTTCCAGGATGACTGCCGCAAACTCTCCTGGATGAGTGCCAAGCAGCTTTTCCAGCGCATCCAGGTCGTTGTAAGGAAAACCATGTGTAAGCGCCCGAACCGCCTCCGGCACTCCGCGCCAGCGAGCCGTCGATCCGATGTACCAATCCTGCCAGCCGTGATATCCGCAGACGGCAACCCTTTCCCGCGACGTCCAGGCCCGAGCGAGGCGAATCGCCCCCGAAGTCGCGTCGGAACCGTTCTTCCCGAAGCGGACCATTTCCGCGCAGGGGACCATTTCGACCAGCTTCTCCGCGACCTGCATCTCGATCGGATGTGGCAGCGAAAATATGACGCCTTCGCGCAACTGCGCGCTAACCGCCGCCGTCACATCTGGATCGTCGTAACCGAGCGTGATGGCGGCAAGGCTGTTGATGAAATCTACATATTCATTGCCATCCACGTCCCATACCCTGCAGCCACGACCCCGCTGGATGAAGTAAGGTGAAACACCATGAGGATACTGGGTCTTGCTTTTGCTGAATGTCTGCGAACCCAGCGGAATGCTCTTCAGGGCCCGCGCCAGTAGTTCTTCGGACCACGCATATCGATGCGTCGCGCTGGCGAGATACTCGGCATCCATACGCAGTGACGTTGCCAGACCTTCATTGCGCTGGTGGTGGGAATTCATTGCTGCCAGTCGCGGATGCGATTGCAGTAGCGCCAGCACGTCCTGCATCGAAAACTCGGGGTTGCCTGGGTAGAGTTCAGCGTAGACGGCACGGACGAAATCCAGGTCCTCCGGTTCGTCCACTGTCCAGCGCAGAGCCGATAGGTCTTGGCTGTGCCGATAGTGCCCAATGCGATAGCGCTCCGGGTGGCCATGGATAAAGGGTGTGACGTGTTCGCGCTCCGACGGTAGGGCGGCTTCCCGCCAGGCCTGTTCAAGGCACTCGGCGCGGATGACCTCGACATCAAGGCCATCCGGAAAACTCGGTCGCAGCGCATTGCTGGCATAGTCGAAATCGCCGGCACGGAATAAGTCGATGCAGGCATCGATCACGGCCGCATCCGCCAACGGGCAATCGCCGGTGAGACGGACCACCGTCTTCGGATTGTACTGTCTGGCCGCCATGTAGAAGCGATCAAGGACGTCATCCAGAGAGCCGCGAAAGCATTCGACGTTTTCTTTAGCGCACATGTCCGCGATGGGGTCGTCCGCGAATTCATCGCTGGTGGCCACGACCAACAGATCAAGGCGCCTAGAGCGGCGCAGGCGCTCAATCTGCAGGGCCAGCATCGGCCGCCCGAGCACCGGGAGAAGCACTTTGCCCGGTAGCCTACTCGAGGACAAACGAGCCTGTAGCACGGCCAGGGTAGCACCGCGCGCCGGCGCAAGGCGCCCCAGTAGGATGCCGTCCTGCCGCCTGCCTTCCGTAACGTACTGACCGATGCGCCGGCCTTCTTCGCTGAACCCTGCGTTCAGGAACGCGCGGCGAGATCCCGCATTATCCGCATAGCATCCGGCGGTCAGCTTGACCAAGCCAAGATGGGTAAACGCATAGTCGGACAGAATGGTGATCGCTGCCGAGGCATAGCCTTTCCCCCACTGCTCCTGGTCGCCAATGAGCAATCCGATATCACCGCTGCCATGATGGCGATCGATGGGTCCAAGCTTTATGTTGCCTATGTGTCGTCCGTCGGAGCGTAGACAGATTCCGAGAAGAAGACCGTCGTCGCTTTCGTTTGTGGCCTCGATGAAACCGGCCAATTCGGCGACCGTTTTCATCGGTGCAAACCGAACTTCCAAGCTGCGATTGATCTTCGGATCCGATAGCCATGACAGATAATTCTCTGTAGCATCAACCGCTGTCAATGGACGCAGCAGGATGGAGTCGTCTTTCAAGGGATGAATGACTTTCATCAGATTCGCTTGAGTGGAATACCCTGGTTCTTTAGAAACGATTTCGCGCGCAGCGGGTTGTTGTCGCCGAAATTGAACAGGCTTCCGCAGGCGGCACCATCGGCGCCGGCGTCGAAAGCCTCCTTGAGGTGCAGGAAGTGGCCCGCGCCTGCGGCCGCAATGACTGGAACCGGACTTGCCGCAACCACTTTTCGCAGCAGCCCGAGGTCGTAGCCCTGCATCATGCCGTCGCGGTCAATCGACTGAATCATAAGTTCGCCAGCGCCCGCCGCCACCACATCGGCAACATGCGCGCCAAGCGTGACGGATTCACGTTGCCTGCCGCACCGGGAGTAAAGGACGAATCGCCCTTCCTCCTCACGCACGTCGATCCCTGCCACCACTGCCTGGCGTCCATAACGCTCGGCGATCCGCGTCAATACGCTACGATCACGATAGGTGATTGAATTCAGCAACACCTTATCAGCGCCGGCAGTGAACAATCCGGCCGCATCATCCAGGCTGGAAATGCCTCCTCCCGCCGTGAGCGGAACAAAGCAGTACTCGGCGATTCTTGTCACCGCTTCCACTAAGGCCACGAGTTGGCGTCCTTCGCGGTCGATCTGCAGCAGTACTAGTTCATCAGCGTCCTGATCGCTATAAACCTTGGAGCTCTTCACCGGATCGCCAACGTCGCGCGGATCATGGAAGCCACGTGTTTTTACCAGGCGCCCGCCGGAAAGCAGTTCGATCGGGATGATCCGCCGCTTCAGCACGCAGCGTCCCAGGCGCAGAAGTTGTCGAGCATGCGCAGACCGTTGGTTTGACTCTTTTCCGGATGAAACTGTGTGCCAATAACGCTTCCCTTTGCAACAATCGATGGAAAGCGCTCTCCATATTCCGTTTCGGCAAGAACAGCGGTGGCATCGCCCGCCGCAAGACGAAAGCTGTGTACAAAATAAAAGTCGATGTCATCGCGAATTCCCCGCAGCACAGGGTGCGGTCTCAACTGGTGTGCCTCATTCCAGCCAACATGCGGTAGTGGCAAATGGCTGTGCGTCATTGCCACCACCTGCCCAGGAATCAATGCCAGGCCAGCGGCATCGCCCCCTTCGGCGCCTCGGTCGGCGAGCAACTGCATGCCGAGGCAAATGCCCATCAGCGGTCGCCCGGCCATCGCAAAGCGGCGGATCGGCTCGACCAATCCCGCTCTGGCGAGCTGTTCCATCGCCGCGCCGAAGGCTCCGACACCCGGCAGAAGAAGGTGCGTGATGGCTTCGAGGTCGTCCTCGGCTTGAACGGACACGACGTCCCAGCCCTGGCTGAGCACAGCATTGCGCAGGGAGCCGATGTTGCCGATGCCAACGTCGACGATGCCGATGCTCAATTCTTAGGTTCCCTGTACCAGCGCTCGAAGTCAGGGGTACGGCGACCCCACTGGATGGTCTGAAAATCCGGCTTGTGCGGCGGCACGACGAGCTTTTCGACGATGCCGTTGAACTCGGCTTCGCTCATCTCGAGATAGTCAAGAAAGACTTCCAGCGACGGCGGCTTCTTGCCTTCCCATTCCGCGATCATCTTGTTGGCCTCCTCCTTTTGCATCCGTCCGTTGCGAATGTCGAGCGCCGTCATCTGGGTAACGCGGGCATAGCCGCGCTTGAGGTATTTCAGGTAGTCGCGAACACCCTGCATGGCGCACTCGATCTTTTCGTAGCTATAGAGTCCCGGTGGCATGCCTTCGACTTCATCACCTTGCCACCCAAGCTCATCCATGATCAGTTTCGACTGGCGCTTGACGTCCCAGGGTATGAACGAGCCAAGGCAGACGGACCGGTAGCGCAAGCGCTTCAGGTCGCGCAGTGGAGGGTAGCTGTATGGGATCAGGTCGCGCGGATCGAGGGGGAAATCACTCTCGATCATTCCGCGCATGTCTTCGGCGGTAATGCCCAAATTGACGAATCGGTTGAAGCGGTTCTCGTCGACTTCCTCCACGGCGTCGTCACGATAATCGTAATAGGCCGTGTACTCTGAGGAAGGCTCGCCCCAGAATACCAGTGGCACGTTGAACTTGATCGCGACATGCATGGGATACGCAAAAATTCCCGTGTGGCAGTGCCAGCAGAAATCGCCCTTGCGAATGAGCGCCTCGCGCATCAAGCGCTTCACTAGTTTCCAGTTCGGGGTAAAACTGATCGCATCGACGCCGAGACGCCTAAGGGTTCGTTCATTGTTGGCGAGCAGGTTGGGGCGCATGAAGCCGTGATTGAATTGCACAACGAGCGGCTTGATTCGGTACTCCTTGACCAAGTGGTAAAGGGTAAAGGTCGAGTCCTTACCTCCTGAAAACGGCACGATGCAATCGTAGTCGTACTTTCCCCGATACTCCTCGATCAGGCCTTCTAGCATCGTCTTGCGTGCCGCCCAGTCAATTGCTCCATGCTTGAACTCCTGCTGACGGCAGATGTTGCAGACCCCTTGAGTGTCGAACTCGAGCGTTTCATAGGTCTCTGGCAGACCGCATTTGCTGCAACGACTGAGGTTTCCTGCTGGCGACAGTAGTGCGGGCATTTTCCTGCTCCTTGAAATCGGTTTTCCCGATTACTGGGTTACTTGCTGGCGTACTTGGGGGTACATGAACTCGGAAACGAATCGATCATCCCATCTGTCGGCATCCGGACCAAGCGCTGCGATTAGTGCCACTTGATCCAACAGCAAGCGATTTTCCGGAGTAATCGATGCAGGCACCATCCGGCACCGCCTCGAAAGACCAGGATAAACCCTGGGGTTCCACTTTAGCCCCGGCACATCGACGACAACAATTGGCCTAGGCGTGCATAGCGCGAAGCCAAATGTCGTCGATGTCGTGCAGGGGAAGACGAATGCATCGGCTGCCGACCAGACCGTTTCGAAAGGTGAAACCATCACCTCGTCGCATTCCGTCTCGAATAGGCCCCTCGCCTCGTCAATGCGGTCGGGATGCATCTTGTATATGGTTCTTAGGCCCATCCGCCTAAGACATCGGAGAATCTGCAGCTCCAGATCGAGCTGAAACAAAAAGAAGTCGCCCTGGCTCAGGACATACCTCGTCGGATTCATGGGATAGCCGATCACCATCACGGACTTGGGAGGTGTAGCGTTACCCTCCCGTCCAAACTGCAGATGCCAGTCTTGAAACTGATTTTCACTAAGGGATACATATTCCACCTCGTGTAACTGGCCAATCGAGGTAAGGGAAAGGACGTCGCGATACAGTTCGGTTGAACGCGCTGACGGACAGACGAACTCGCTGCACAGCGACATCTGCACGTAGCCAGTCATGCGATTCATCAACAACCCCGGATCATTCCCGTGAGCAAACGCGGTAACCCTGCCTCCCGCCTCAAGCACGACTTTTGAAAGCAGCTTGTGCATTGAGCTGGCAGGTTCCGTACAGAATAACTGCCGCGGCATTCTCGCTTTCGCTCGAATCGCATGTTCCACGCCGCGGAGGAACTCAATGCGACGTACCCAACAACTCGCCGCTCCGAAGACATCGAATTCCAAATCGAACCGTTCACGTATTTCCCCATTCAGGTTCTCGAGCAACATGCGGACGGCATCTTCCATTTTTGAATTCGGCGATGGCATGGGCGAAACGTCTGATTCGCCGATAAAAGATTGCGGGTACATATAGGCACAAGATGATTGCGTCTTTTCCGCGAGATAGCGTTCCAACAGTTTGCCGTAGCTGCCGACGCAAACATAGTCTGACGTGCCGAAAGCCGACTTCAGGCGTTCAGTCACCGGCCGGCTTGACGAAAAAGCCACCCCCTTGACGAATTCACGCAAGCGCATCTTCCACCGCACGGAACTTCTGCGCTCCAGTACTAGGGGCACCTGCAAGACCTCCCAGTCTGGCCGATAGGCCTGCTGTACACGGCCAATCATCAACTCCGCGCCCATCTGGCGAATTCGCGCCTGAACCAGCAAGGCGTGAAAGTGCTTTATGAGAAATGCGGCAAAAGTGGAGTCGCACAGGAGCAGATTGGAGTCTCCCGGATCGAGGCGCACAAGCACGCGATCGAACTCATCAAGCACCAGATTCGCCAGTTCGCTATATTCGGCATCCGAAACTGGCCAGAATACTCGCGAACGCCACGCATCAATCCCGATCGACTTGAGGGCGAAAATATCTGCCGGTACGCGCAATCCCTGCATGGAATTCGTCAATTTGTCACACCTTGAATCTAGCCGGAAGTTTCCAGCGCGATGGGTTTACGTAGATCTCGTCGTTCAAGGCAAAGCCCGAGAAATCGAGATCTTTTCCCCGAGCCAATCGGAAATCCTCGCAATTGACCTCAAGCTGTGACGTTTTCACGACGCCGGCCAGCACGACGTCTGCACCGAGTGAGCGTGCAAAAGCAAATGCTCCTTGTGTCGGCGTCAAGCCCCTATCCTTCAGGGCCTGTTGCCATGCCAATAGCTTCGGGCGTATCGGCGCGAAATACTCGGGCGCTGTCATCGGATCCATAAGCAGGAGCCCCTGCAGAAAGACCGAGCGCACGTGGATTTCCACTCCTCGCTGCTGCAAGCGGGCCATCTGGCCGCCTAACAGCAGGCGCTGGTCTAGAACATTTAAGGGTATCTGCACCAGATCAATCTCATAGCGATCCAAAGCAGCGTCTATGTCGAAACCGTTGTAGGCCGAAAACCCGATTTTCGCTGCCCTTCCAGACTGCTTGATGACCATCAGTTCGGTATACATTTCGTCGCCGAAAGGCCCCAACAGGTCGCAGGCATGATGGACCAGAAGTGCGTCGACTGACTCCAAACCCAAGCGATCCAAGGATTGAACAAATCCGTCCCGGACCCAGGCCGTAGCACCAACGGTATCCGGACATTCGCGCAATGGCCGGGTCTTGGTTACGACGCGGAAGGGCGCATTCCGAGGCAGGCAGCGTCCGAGCACGATTTCCGAGGCGCCATAGGCTGCCGCAGTATCAAGGACATGAACCCTGCGCTCGACCGCCAGGGCCAAGATTCTCCTGACTTCTTCCTCGGACGGTCGCCCTTCGGTGTTGGACACGCCGTAATTCAAACCGAACTGAACAGTTCCCAGCCCAAGCTGCATAGTCTATGGGTGCAACAAAAGCGCCACGGCCAGCCTGATGCCGCGAACACTCATTCGCGAAGCGCGGTCCGCAAACAGGCTGCAACCTTTTCCTGCTCGCCGTCACTCAAGGTCGGATAGAGCGGAAGGCTAATGGCGGAAGCATAGTACCGTTCAGCCTCCTTCAAGGCTGCCATATCCAGACCCATTTCCTGATAGTAGGGCTGAGTGTGGATCGGGATATAGTGAAGATTGACGCCAATACCCTGCGCCCTGAGCGCAGAAAAGATGCTGCGGCGCGAAGCCCCGATCTGATCGAGACGCAGCCGGATCACGTACAGGTGCACCGAAGATTGGCTGGACTGGTTGCGCCTGGGCGTAATGACCGGCAGATCGGCAAGCAAGGCATCGTATTGATCTGCCAGTTGCCGCCGTCTGGATACGTAACTGTCGAGACGCTCAAGCTGGCTGATCCCCAAGGCCGCCTGAATGTCGGTCATGCGATAGTTGAAGCCGAGAGCAATCTGCTGGTAGTACCAAGGACCGTCGGGTTCGCGGGACATCCTGGATGGATCGCGGGTAATGCCATGGCTGCGCAATAGCGCCATTCTCTCGGCAAGTATCGGGTCATTGGTGAGTGCCATCCCGCCTTCACCCGTGGTAATGATCTTTACCGGATGGAAGCTGAAGACAGTGATGTCGCTGTACCGGCAATTCCCTACGGGGTCACCGTGATTCTTCGCTCCGATTGCGTGGGAGGCATCTTCAATGATCCTGAAACCGTACTCCTGACCCAACGCATGAATGGCCTTCATGTCGCAGGGCTGACCGCAGAGGTGGACAGGAATGACGGCCTTGGGCAAGGACGCGGTCGCCTTAGCGCATTTCAGCTTGTCGGCGAGACGTTCCACACTCATGTTGCAAGTGACCGGATCGATGTCGACAAAATCGACGGTGGCGCCACAGTAGAGCGCACAGTTGGCGCTGGCGACAAAGCTTATCGGTGAGGTCCAGACCCGGTCATCCCTGCCAACGCCAACTGCAAGGCAAGCCAGATGCAAGGCGCTGGTTGCACTGTTGACGGCAACCGCGTGCGCAGCTCCACAATAGCCCGCCACGGCGGCCTCGAACGCCGGAACTACCGGGCCCTGCGTCAGGTAGTCAGAGCGGAGAACAGCGACGACAGCACTAATGTCTGCCTCGGTGATCTCCTGACGACCGTAAGGAATCATCAGTTGCCCGGCACCGAATGCACATGCACGGCAATCAGATCGCGCAATTGTTCCAACGACAGAAACTCGGGATTGGTGCCGCTGTTGTAGGCATAACCCGGTCGCACGCGAACTGCGCCGACATCGCTGCAATACTGGTCGATGGTGTAGTTGCCGCCTTGGGGAAGAATCGCGAAGTAGTCACCACGATCAACGGTGTTGTAACTGTCGCTCTCGGTAATCATCTCTTCATGGATCTTTTCTCCGGGACGAATGCCTACTACGCGCTGTTCGCATTCCGATCCGATCGCGGTGGCGACATCGGTGATCCGATAGCTCGGGATCTTCGGCACGAATATTTCACCGCCTTTGGCGTTCGACAATGCCCAGAGTACCATCCGAACCCCGTCATCCAGGCTGATATTGAACCGGGTCATGTCGCGATCCGTTATCGGCAGCACGCCCGTCTTGCGACGGTCCAGGAAGAACGGAATCACCGAACCACGGCTACCCATCACATTTCCGTAGCGCACGACACTGAAGCGCAGGTCACGGCGACCCCGGATGTTGTTGGCTGAAACGAACAATTTGTCGGAACACAACTTGGTGGCGCCGTAGAGATTGATCGGCGCTGCGGCCTTGTCCGTCGAGAGAGCGATGACCCGCTTTACGCTGGATTCGAGCGCGGCCTCGATCACATTCTGCGCACCCAGGACATTGGTCTTGATGCACTCGAAGGGGTTGTACTCGGCGGTCGGCACCTGCTTCAGGGCGGCCGCATGGATCACCACGTCGATGCCTTCCATGGCGCGGCGCAGTCGGTCGGCGTCGCGCACGTCGCCGATAAAGTAGCGTATGCCCGGATAGCGATCGGTATCGAAGCGTTGTGACATCTCGTATTGCTTGAGCTCGTCGCGACTGAAGATGACCAGGCGCCCGATGCGCGGCGCGCGGTCGAGCACAGCCTGTACGAAGGCCTGGCCGAAGGAACCCGTGCCGCCGGTGATAAGGATATGCTTGTCGTTCAGGTCATCCATATATTGCCTCGTTCAATATTCCAGCGGCAGGCTGATCTTTCGCCCGTCGCGCGAAGACAGGTATAGCGCAATCAATATTTCCAGCGACCTCAGGCCTTCCCTGCCGTCGGTCCCCGCATCCGCTTCGCCGCGCAGTGTTGCAATCACGTTCTCGTAGTAGCGCGGATGGCCGAAGCCGTAGACTGAACTGGTCTGGTAGCTGGCATCGCGCACCATTTCATCATCGGGGTGCGGATCGGCG
>Ga0209211_10011467_pt1 | contig 11317 bp, 11 predicted proteins | sample RifGroA2_FD_183992 | JGI IMG/M metagenome (GOLD analysis project Ga0209211, IMG submission 183992) | Groundwater microbial communities from Rifle, Colorado, USA - Groundwater A2 (SPAdes) (version 2) | ecosystem: Environmental > Aquatic > Deep subsurface > Groundwater | place: Rifle, Colorado...
CAGAAAGCCAATATTCTCCGGATTGGAAATCAAGTAGCCACAACGCAACCCAGCCATCCCGAAGTCCTTGGAAAAGGAGCGCACAATGATGACATTGTCAAATTCCTGAAGAAGCGACTGCACTGTTTCTCCAGCAAATAAATAATATACTTCGTCAATGAGAAGGATCGCGTTACAACGATGGGCTTTTTCAGCGATCGCTCGGATATTTTCCGGCGACGTGATGGTCCCTGTAAAACCATTGGGGTTTTCCAGCACAACCATTCTGGTTTGCGGCGATATGGCATCGATAAAGGCTGCTACATCCAATTCGAGCTGGCTGTTAAAACTTACTGTCTTCAGGTTGGCCTGAAACATTTTGCAGTACACTTCGTACATTGCATAGGATGGCATATGTAACAGGATATTATCGCCCGGGGCGATGTATGTTTCGAATACGGTTTTGATCGCCAAATCAGAGCCTGTCGCGAGAAACAGATGGCTCCGTGGCACCCCGATGTATGCGGACAGCTTTTGGTAAAGCGGCTCCGCTTCGGGGTAGCTCATGACAGCATTTGCATCGAGAAGCGCATGAAACCGTTCGATAATTTCATCAGGGAAGGGGATTACGCGCTCATTCTTGTCCAGACGCAAATAGGGGCGATGAGATTCGGTGTCCGGGGGGAACCGGTGTAATTCTTGAATGTGCGGCTTCGGCTGAATCATTTTTTCTCCTAAAATCAAATAAGATAGTTGGCTTTAACGAATTTAATGGCTTGCTGGATTGTCTCGGCAGGCACAACGCTGCGGCGCATTTCGATGCTGACCCAGCCTTCATAACCGGCATCAGAGAGGAGGCGCGCCCAACGTTGATGCTCCTCCGGTTTCTTCGTCCCTGGCGGCAAGAGCTCAAAGTCATTGACGTGACAATGGGAAACATTTTTCATCAGTTCGGTCAACACGCTATCGCTTGTACCTTGTTCCGTCACGCTTGCCGAGCCTGAATCAAAATGCAACCGCAACCCGGGTGTGGCGGCCAATGAAACGACTTCTTCGCTCTCGGTTAAATTCATGACAAAATCACATGCGGGCGGTGGAAGCGCTTCCAAGGCAAAATAACACCCCCGCGCGGCGGCGTACTCACCAAGCTCTCTCATCACCTGCACCCCACGCTGTTTGGCTTCATCGACTCCGAGTTCACCCCGGCGCCTGTTTTTTGAGCCACCCATAACAAGACAACGTCCGCCCAAATCGGCACACAAATCGATAGTCCGCTGCAAATACTCGCTGGCCTGCCGTCCGGCATCACCGGTAGCAAGAAGTTGCAGATCAGGCCGCGAAAAGAGCAGGGCATGCAGCCCGACAACCACAAGCCCTCTGGACTCGATCATCTGGCGCAGCTGACTGCGTTGCCCAGGAGAAGACTCGACAGGCTCGTCCCATATCAGCGAGGCAGCCAACTCGATTCCGCGGCCGCCTTCCGAGGCAACTAAATCAAGGAAGGCTTCGTTGTCCTCACCAGACCACGCAATGTTTGATATTGCAATCGGCCTTTCCTTTGAGGCCGCGACCTTATTTTGTGTCTTTTCAAACATTCCACCACCTCACTGTGTACATAGGACGACTGCCTTGCCCCCTGTATCCCATATCTCTTAACGCGTTCATTATGCGACATCCCTTAACTATGCCGCAAACCAGTTTTTCTCGAACTGCATCGGGTTGATGTAACCTGGCGTCGAGTGAAGCCTTCTGTGGTTGCAGTACGTCAGCCAGTCAGGACAATCTTGTCACAAAGATGCTAGTCCCTCTCTCCGGTCCACCAATCAAAAGGTTTTCGGAAGTGACCTGGCTCACACTTCAGTTCGCCAACGTGCTTGATGAGCCGCCCGGGGTTGCCTGCTATAACCGAGTATGGCTCCACGTCGCGAGTGATTACAGTCCCTCCGTAGATTTGCGAGTGGTGTCCAATTCGCACGCCCGGGGCAATCATTACGTTTGCTCCAATGGAAACAAACGATTCGACATGGATTTTCGGCTTGCAATCTAAATATCTCGGGCAGGGAGGGTGTATATCATCGGTGAATACGGTATGCGGGCCTATAAACACATGATCATCAACAATCACGCGTTCCATGAATACCTGCGCGTTCACCCGCACGTCATTGCCGATCTGGCAACCATTTTTTATCACAGCCTTGGGACCGATGCGAACGCGGTTTCCAAGAATGTTGTCAGTGAAAATAGTAGTCTGATCGCTAATATCCAGATCATCGCCCGCCACGACCCCGGCATAAACAGTGCAGCGGCTGCCGATAAATGCATTCCTGCCAATGACGACATGGCCAGGGGGGTGGAATCGATCCTCAATGCCAAGGATTGCAAACGGCTCAACGATCGCACCTTCCCCTAAAGAAACATTCGGATACACCAAGGCATGTTGACTAATGTGATTCATGGGTGTGTCTCAATCTGGCCTGTAAACGAATATTGTTATTTGTACATCTCCCAATACTCATCAGACACCATGTGTTCTTCGACAAACCCAATGTCGCTCGGACTGTCTACCGAAAATGATGCAACATAAGGATAAGGGGCAATGTGCTGACGAAAAGGCATGTCAAGAATACGGTTACTATCACACGCTTCAAGCTGCTCTAGGCGTGTTTCTTTATGTTCGGTGAATGCCTTGAGATACCGCAAGCGAAAAGCAAAGAGGCCATAAATTCGGCGTGCCATATGCGCCGCTGTAAACTCTCCTTTGCAATAAGGAATAGGTGCACGGGAAGTATAAAGAACCTCGCCCGCTTCATTATCAACCAACTTGACCGTATCAGGGTTCAGCCAAAGAGATTTATCGACAATATGCATTGCCAAAACCGTAGCCGGAATGGATTCGTCATTAATAAGAGGAGCCATCACGGCATCAATCATGTCTGGGCGCAACATCGGTTCATCGCCCTGCACATTCACAACGATATCATCATCATCAATGTCGATGTCCAAGAGTCCTACTGCCTCGGCAACCCGATCAAGAGCCCTTGTATGATGACTGCCAGTCATGATAACCGGTATACCCTTTGCGCTGGCAAACTGTTCAATTTCCCGATCACAGGTGGCCAGCACCAGCCTGTCCCAATCACCATACATCTTGGCCCGCAAATAAACATGCTCAATCATTGGACGCCCAAGGATTGGATATAAAGGTTTGCCCGGGAAACGGGAAGCAGCCATTCGGGCAGGGATAACACCTATTTTTTTCATATCACGCCTTAATAATTGGAGTTGTTTTCAGTTTACAGAAACATATTCAAGCAATGCGCGTTTTTCGTTGCAAAAGGGTCAAGGAACAACTGGCAGGTGGGTGCGGTACAAATTTGCCAGTTTGTCATCAGGCTGCCCAAGTTGTGTGCTGTCACCACCCGCAGCAACATCAATCCAACCTCCAGTTTCGTCGGAAAGGTAAAATGAATTCAGGAGCTGGATTGTTGCAAGCGTGTCTTCATAAGTAACCGGAAATTTCTGGCCCTTGCTAAAAAAAGCGACAATTTCCTCATATATTTTTATATGTCCGTGCCCGTAAACATTTCCGGAAAAATCTTCCGAGTTGGCCGAGCAGGCAGAGGGATCAGGCGTATAAATTTGTAGTTCATTTACAGCGATCCCCCCAATTTGCGCCAGGCCGTTTTCACAAACCAGCGACAGGCTTGCCTCATAATCATCGGGGCGTGCGGCAGTGGTCACCTCAAGCGTGCCTATGGCGCCATTTTTAAATTCTATAACGGCAGTAGCCGTATCCTCGACCTCGATCTCCGCCCCCAAGGTTTTGTGGGTGCTGCAAACGCGGCTGACTTCACCGCCCAGTTGTCTGAGTAAATCTATATGGTGAATACCCTGATTGGTCAGGCAGCCGCCATCCATTGAAAAGGTCCCACGCCATGAGGCTAAATCGTAATAACGCTGTGGGCGACACCACCGGACACGTACTGCCGCCGTGCGCAACCTGCCAAGCTCCCCCTGCGCCAACCCGCGCAGCACACGCTTTACAGCCAGGTTATGGCGATTTTGAAATACCGCAAAAATCTGAACGCCTGCCGCCGCTGCTTTGGCATAGACCTCTTTCACCTGCGAGGGCTTCATGAAGGTCGGTTTTTCTACAATAATATTTTTCCGGTAACGGGAAATAATGTCTAAAGCGTGTTCGTAATGCATACCCGACGGCGTAGCAATCGCAACCGTGTTTATCTGCGGATTCTCCATGAGCATCCGATGGTAATTATCGTAAACTGGTGCCCCGAACTGTTCATGGTAGACGTTTGCTTTTTCCGCAATGAGATCACACACTGCAACTAACTCAACGCCTTCAGTTTCAATAATCGATCGGCAATGATGCCCCGAAATTCTCCCACACCCGATAACAGCGACCTTAACCATAGTATTCTTCATGATTGATTTTCCAACACAGATTGTTATTAACAAAGGCCAACCGACAAAGCTGAGGGCCTAAAAAACTGCAGCCATCAAAGATGATTGAAACTAAAAAACCATGGAATCGATCAGGTTGCCCTAACCGTTCCCGGAATGACTAAATCTGAATTTTTAGAGATTCTCGGATGCAAGCAATATGTTCAGAGAAAATTCGGAATCTCATTTTCATCCAAACCCGTAATGGCTGCACGTCCCATTGCCAATATGGCCTCCTGGGCGCTGCCACCGATATGCGGAGTGGCAAGGAAATTGGGCAGCGACAAAAGCTCCTGATCCACCGGAGGCTCAACGGCAAACACATCGAAAGCGGCAGCGGCCAGACGCTTGTCCCGCAACATGTGCTTCAGGGCGACTTCATCAACCAGCCCCCCACGGGCCGCATTGAGCAGCACGGCAGTCGGCTTCATCAGCGCAAGCCGCTGCTCATTGAGTATGCCGCATGTGCTCTCATCCAGCGGAACGTGCAGGGTAACCAGATCGGACTGTGCTAGGAGTTCTTCCAGCGCCACCGGCTTGATGCCGTGGGCCTTATAAAAATCCGGGTAATCGCGAATATCGTTGACTAAAATTGGACAGCCGAATGGCTGCAACAGATGGACAAGGTCTTTGCCTACATGTCCACAGCCGATGATGCCAACCGTTCGCCCGGACAGGAACCCGCCCACATGCTGGCGCCAGGTACCGGAAATGACCTCGCGGTTGGCCGCCGGAACGTGGCGCAGCATGGCAATAGCAAATGCGATGACCAGTTCGGATACGGAGCGACGGTTGACCCCGCCAGTCCAGCCCAGCCGCTTGCCATGCGCACGCATGGCAGCCATGTCTATCATATCCAGCCCTACACCGTATTTGCTGATGACCTGAAGTTCGGGCAGGCACGCAAGGATACCTTCGTCTACGGTTTCGAGTGCGGTGATTACCTTGTCGTGGCCTCTCAGAAACTCGACCAAGCTATCGCCCTTTAACTGAATGCCGGCATCATTGAACGTTACGTGTTGGTAGCGCGCCAGCAACTCCGCGCGCAGGATGGGATTTTGGGAAAACGAGCGGGAACAAACCGCGATTTTGTCTGTGGTGTTCATGTTGACAGACTAATCTGATTCGCAAAGAAATCGGTTACTTGCATAAACATTTAATGAATACTCTTCCACTCCTGGTGAAAAATGTACGCATCCTCCCGCTCCTTCAACGATTGCAATGCCAGCAGCCACATCCCATAGCATAATGTTCTGTTCAGAATATACATCGGTGCTTCCCTTCGCGACATGCAATAGGGAAACGGCAGCTGCGCCCAACATTCTTACCTTGGCAAAGGAGCTGACCATGCGCCAGAAATTTTGCATAGCAAGATCATTTGCCATGTTAAATCGCACAGGGAAGCCTGTGCAAATTGAAGCCTCTGCTTTATCCGATGTACCGGAAACTGAGATCCCTTGACCGTCGCAATATGCGCCAATACCATCTCCACCCCAAAAAAGCTGTCGCTCCAAAATACTGTAAATTACCCCAAAAACAGGTCTTTGCCCTTCCCAAAGGGCGATAGAAACAGCACTTGGGCCCAATCCTTTAACGAAATTAAAGGTGCCATCAAGTGGGTCAATAACAAACCAATATTTTGATTTCTGATGCCCGAAAATATAACCGGATTCTTCGCTTAGAACTGTCAGACCAGTGGGAATCAGGGCATCCAAAATTTCCTTTTCCAGCACAGTATCAGCTATAGCCTTAACTTCCCTCGGATGGGTAAGACTATGGACATAGCACTTATGGTTTGGGTTAAAGCTGTCTAACAATCGTAAACCCGCTTGTGTTGCTACAAGTTTTGACAGATTCAGCAATTCATCAACTTCAACCACGTTTTACATACCGCATCAAATAGCTAGCTACAAGATGATCGAGAACCATGTGCGCGTCCTCGGCTGGACCATACTCCTTGAGAGCAGTTGGCACATGGATACCTTCATCGGCCAGAAGCTTCATCTTTCCTCCATCGAAGGCGGTAATAGCTACAGTTTTGATCCCGGTGGCGCGGGCGTGATCAAATGCCTTCAGCACGTTGGGTGAATTTCCAGAGGCTGAAATCCCAACCAGCACATCTCCCTTCTTTCCAATAATCTTCAGTTGCCGGACAAAAATTTCTTCATAGCCGAAGTCATTGCCAATGGCGGTAATAATCGAGATGTTATCTGTCAGGCTTATGACGCGGAAGGGCATGTCATAGTCATTGGTGCCAATCGAAAGGTCATTGGCGAAATGACTCGCTGTAGCGGCGCTGCCGCCATTGCCGATAAAAAACACGGTGGCGCCACGTTTGCGTGCATCCAGTATTGTTTCGATAAACCGGCCGATTTCAGCCTGATCGATACCTTGGAGAATGGTTTGTAGATAGTTAAGGTAAGACGCGGCAAAAGCGACAGGATTGGGGGTAAAAAACTGATCGATGTTATTCATAGGTTTGGATTGGGAATATTGTAAGTTTCACGCCAAGTGGCGTCTCCGTAATAGATCTTAAAAACGAGTTGCATGGTACGCAGTGCCTCTTGGGAAGTCCCGCTCTGCACAGGTTTGTCATTAACAATACAATCGGCGAACGCGGCAATTTCATCGTCCCATGAAGGATCCCGGTTGTAACGGATTGTTTGCTCTTTGGGATCGCCCCGATCATTATCGGGGTCTGCCCACACCACGGTTAACGTCTCGGCGCCGTAACTCTTGGTGCCGGACAGAATGCCGCCCAAGATAAGACTCCCGCGCTCAAAGTTGATATCGAGATGAAAACGATGTCGCCACTGGGTGGCGGAAGAATTGAGCATACCGACAATGCCATCCGTCGTCCTCATCAGTGCATAGGCATTGTCTTCCACATCATAGCCCCAGTGGCTGTTAGAAACGAAACTGTGTACCTCTTTGAATTCCCCTCCAAACAAGAGCATAAGATCGACCATATGGATACCCTGATCGAGCAGTACCCCGCCTCCGGCGATGGCGCGGTTGGTGCGCCAGTCCGGCTGATTGAAGGTGATGAGCTTTGCCTTTCCATACACCCCACGTAAATTGATAACGCGGCCTAATTCACCGGATCGCATGATACGGAGGGCATCCTGCACGGACTCATGATAGCGATGATTGAAGCCGTACATGAGCTTCTGTCCTGGGTGCCGGAGTTCGCAGGCAATGACCCCCTTAATGTCTTCGACACTGCGCCCCGGCGGCTTCTCACAAAAAACATGCAGGCCGGTTTCAAGTCCAGCAATCGTAACCTCAGCAGCGATTTCGTTAGTCAGACAGACAATCAGGACATCCAATTCTTCGGTCAGCAAGCGCTTGTAATCACGATAATAGCGAACCCCACCGACCAGTTCACCCTCGCCATCAAAGGTCCGATCGCATACCGCGACTACACGCAAATGAGGATGTCGATCAACGCAGTCCTTACGACGTTTGCCAACGATACCGAAACCGGCAATTCCTACTCTCAAAATATTCAAAACCTATCACCCAGCTTTCGAAAGCAAGAATAACAACAAAAAAAGGCAGCCTCCCAGCTTCGCCGGTGGCTCGCAAAGTTTGACAGTCCCAAAGAATAAAAGGAGGACTCACAATTCTGAACAGCTTAAAGTTCAAGAAAAAGAGGCTTCCCATATTGCAAATATTAAAGCCTAAGCTATACGATGTGGGAATGCAAGTATCACATCGCATGGATACCGAAGTATCGCAAGAAGACAATATTTTGAGGCCTCCGGAGGCATCCGGGAGAAACATTTCATGAACTGGCAAGGCAAAAAGGGAGCAAGGTGCTGGAAGGGTATCTTATGTCCGACCATGTTCACATTTTGCTTTCCTTTCTGTCCAAGCGTTCGATAAATTAGGTCGTTGGTCTTATCAAAGGCAAAAGTGCGATTCAGATAGCCTAGGATTTTCAGGGTTGAAAGAAGAATTTTGTAGAGCAGCACTTCTGGGCCAGAAGCTACTATGTCTCGACGGTTAATAAGGACGAAGATGCTGTACGAGAATATATCCAAAAGCATGAGCATGAAGATCAAAATCTTGATCAACTGAATTTGTTTAAATAGCCACCTTTAGGTGGTCTGAGTGGTTCAGATTCTTTACAATCCTCCGGCTTTGCCGGAGGTGAAATGCGACAGTTAACAATATTTGGCACCATGCGACGGCATCCAGTAGCCAGCCCCCACCTTTTGCCAATACACAGAAAGTACCCTGAAATCCCCGGGAATTGATGGCCTCAGCCAGCACCTTGTCCTTTCCCGCACCTGTGGCGCGAACAAAAACGAACCCCTCCCTGTCAAAATTTCATTTCATTTGGTAAACAACGGTACGCAATACCCCCGAGTCGCCTTCCACCTCCGAAAGAATACGCTCATTCAAAACTTTTAGAGAAAAAGGTGGGTCCGTCAAAATCACTCCACTTTGAACGCCGCGCGTGGTTCGTGAATGTGCACCACATGGTTGATCAATATTGGGTTGGAATTCCCCTCGGGGGTGATACTCGGAAATAATCAAAAATTGGTACGCTTTCAGCTTCGGAAGCACGGAAAAAATTTTTTCATTGCTGAGATGCTGAAGGGCTTCTTTGATAATTCCAACGGTTCCATGAGGTAGCGAATCCGTCGTAATATCCAATGATAAAAAATGGACGTTTAAACCAGAATATTTCTTTTTATGATTTTCAATCAGTTCATCCACAATATCGCAGGCGGTATATTGCGAGGCAGCTTCAACCAGCTGGCTACCGACGTTAAAATCACCACAGCCCAAGTCTACCACGGAGGGTTTTTCTGGGAACTCATGGAGAAAGGCTTTGACGCTTGCCACGTAGGGAGCCACAAAAAAAGGATCATGAGAACCGCTGCCGGAGAAAAAACCGCCGTCTTTATCTATGCCCCATAACTTGTCTTTGTAAATTTTGGTGAATATAAATTTGGGTTCTTTTCCGGAAAACACTTCGTTCAGTTGCTTCGCAGTTTTTCTATCAATATATCCCCGATATTCTGAGAGAATCCGCATTGGAATCCAGGGGCGGAGGATATCCTTGATTATCTTCATCATTATTCATTTCTCCTAAATTAGTGACGTGTTTTTCAACGAGATTACCCGAGATTGCCGCAGGTTAATTTTTCACAAGCGCGCATTAAAGACGGGCCGATTGTAAGTCCAAAAGGATTAGGAAGGCTGTATTGACGGCGCTCAAAATCTACATAAGCGCAATGCGCCTCGCCATGCTTTGCATGAATGATCTACCAACTCAATCCGGGTCAAACCTGAGATCCATGGCAACATGTAGATGAAGAGCGCCACAAACAACAGATACAGCAACCCAGCCAAGCTCATTGCCAAAGCCAATTCAAAACCACTGGATCCGACCATGTTAAAGACCACGCTTTTTACCACCCAACCCAGCAAAATGCAACCAAGGAGGCTCACTAACTGATAACCCCAGTCGAATGCCCAACCCCAGATGCGGGCAATGATGAAGGCAATAACATTGACGGATATAATTTGCATGGCGGCCATCTTCAGAGCCAGCCCTTCCGAAGCAAGACCTAGTCCGGGAATTATCGCGTCTCCGGGGGCAAGAACGAGGTAGCTAGCCCCTATGCTGGCAATCATAAAGAATATCCCAATGACGACTTGTATCGATACTCGTTCGGTGGCGAAAAGCATGGTGCCGCCGATCTGCCCCATTGATTGATGAACGGGAAAAAGGAACATGATTGCCAAGGTTGTTGCACCTCCTGCATACGCTACCCCTAAAACCACGCGCAACAAGTCTTCAGACCAAGGGATGAAAAACCCGGCGATTATTGCCCCGACAAGATACAGTAGGCGGGATACTTTCCGGTAAAGCATCCCCGTGCGCTCATGGTCGCCACGGTGGTGAGCCTCTGCGATCTCTTTCCAAAAGATGCGCAGAATAGATGTGGTCGCAAGAAGGGCAATCGAGGAAAACTGCGCCCCTACCGCATAATACGCCTGTTCAACTCCGCCGCCATATTTCTGCAGCAACCATCTGTCAGCAAACTCATAGGCAAAACTGGCCCAGGAATAAGGAATGAGCGGGAGACAATAGCGAAAGTACCTGCCAAAAGCCGGTTTCAGGCCGATGATTTCCGAATCGTCCTCGCCGCCCGGGGCGTAGAGGAAGCGTTTTTGCGCAACAATGGCAGCCAGCAAATACTCCAGCGCAATCGCGATAAAAATGGCATATAACCCCAGCATGTCGGACCACCAGAGCACTAGAACCGCCAGCAGGTGTACCATCGCAATCGCCAATCCGATACCCTGCACCCACACGGTCTGCCGCTGTGACTCGCCGACCTGCTGGATTACAGGCCACGCGCTGTGTTGCATAAAGGCGGCGGCAAAGGCTAGGAGAACCAAGCCACGCTGCTCACCCTGCCAGATAGTCTCAACCCACTGCGAAGGGAATAGCAGCCCGACGATACATATCGTGATGAAAAACTGCAATGTGAGCCAAGCAAAAAAAGACCGGACAAACCATTTTGATCGGAGCCGTTGCGAAAGAAAGGTAAAAAATGCCGTAGAACTACCCATGTCCAACAACTGGCGAATACCCAGAAATGTCCCCAGCAGGAAGGCCATATTGCCATATGACTCCGGGCCTAGCCAGCGTGCCAGCAACATGCCGGTTGCGAAACTGAGCAGGGCGCGGAACAGATTGGCGCCGAGAGTAAAGGCAAAGCGTCTGCGGATGGATTGGCTCATTCTTCACTCCACCCATTGCCGGAACTCGGCTTCCCATTGTGCGGCCCAGTTCGACGAAAGATTGGCATATCGACTGACAAAGGCTTGCCGGGCATCCTGCACCTCGGTT
>Ga0209211_10011468_pt1 | contig 11316 bp, 9 predicted proteins | sample RifGroA2_FD_183992 | JGI IMG/M metagenome (GOLD analysis project Ga0209211, IMG submission 183992) | Groundwater microbial communities from Rifle, Colorado, USA - Groundwater A2 (SPAdes) (version 2) | ecosystem: Environmental > Aquatic > Deep subsurface > Groundwater | place: Rifle, Colorado...
GCATGAAGGCATCCCCATGCTCCTGTTTGATCTTCTCAGCCTGCTCGGTCAGGATGCCCAGTCCTTTGCGGATGTCGTCCGTCACTTTTTTGCCCGCCACGCCGATCACAGCGGTGTGGCGAATGGTGCGCTCTTCAAATACGGCCAGGTCGGTTGTGCCGCCGCCGATATCGAGGAGCGCGACGCCCACCTCTTTTTCCTCATCATCCAGCACCGAATAACTGGAGGCGAGCGGCTCCAGGACCATATCGTTCACATGCAATCCGGCGCGCTGTACGCATTTGTAAATATTCTGGGCGGCGGTCACCAGGCCGGTGATGATGTGCACGACCGCTTCCATCCGGACGCCGGACATACCGACCGGATCGTAAATCCCATCTTGTCCGTCCACAATGAACTGTTGGGGGATGACATGGATGATTTTCCGGTCGGAAGGAAGGGCCACCCGCTTCGTATCCTCGATGAGTCGCTCGACATCCTCCTGGGAGATCTCGTTATCGGTATGGCTGATCGCCACCACTCCGCGGCTCTGGAAACTCTGAATATGATCCCCGGCAATGCCCACGGTGACCGTCGTGATCTTCACGCCCGATTGCGCCTGCGCTTCCGCCACCGCCATCTGGATGGAGCGGACAGTCTTCTCAATGTTGGTCACAACGCCGCGGGTCAGGCCGTCTGACGGGCTCCGGCCGATCCCCAAAATGTTCAACTTCCCCGGATTGTTTTCATCCGGTGCGGCAACAATGGCGCATACTTTTGTTGTTCCGATATCCAAACCGACGGCAATCTCATGTGTCATGGACGACAATCTCCCTTGGGTACACTCTTATGGTGACTCCCGCGTGGGCGGGGTCTGTTATCCTTTTTTCTGGTTCCACCGTACGACAATCTGATCGTCGAACCGAAGGTCGACGTACTGCAACCGTTCCGATCCCTGCTGTCGGACCACCTCGCTCCAGAATGTTTCCAGGCGGACGAGCTTGTTGGGGATGTTTCCCTTTCCCATGATGATCGGAACGCCCCACTCGGCGGCATAGAGCACAATGTCGCCGCCATCGCGAAGACGGACTTCGGAAATCATGTAGTACAGCTCTTTGCCGAGGAGCTTCGACGTTGCAAGGATTTCCAGCGCCTCCTGCACGTCGGCGTTCTTCAACGTCATGCCTGGTTTCAGCGTCATGGTCCCCGGTACACCGCTCAGGATCGGCAGGTCAAAGAGGGCCTTCGAGATCGAATGGGGAAGAACCACGCCATCCTCGTCCAGATACAAGACCTCCTGAGCATTGACAATGGCCAAAGGAGACCGTTCTTTGATCGTGATTTTGATCGTTGCGGGAAGATCCCGCTCGACGACCGCGTCCTTGATAAAATAATGACTGAGGACGTTCTTCCGCACGGCCATGAGATCCACCTCGTGGAGCTGTGCATCCTTCGCGATCTTCACCAGTTGAAGGATCTCGGGGGTCTCGACAATGCGGTTCCCCTCGACGGCGACCCGTCGGACCTTAAGCTCCGATTTCCAAAGGTTGGAGGCGACGATAAGTCCTGTCACTCCCAGGAGAAGCCCTACGAAACCAAATTTGAGTTTCGGCGACGTGCTCATGCCACCTGCTTTCGTGTCTCATCGGGGAACCCGATGAGTTTGACTTCCAGTTCCAGGAGAAGCCCCGCGTTCTGATGCACGGTGCGGCGGGCTAGGTCGATCAGGGTGAACACGTCGGTCGCCTTCGCTCCGCCGAGGTTCACGATAAAATTTGCATGCTTCTCCGAGATTTGCGCATTCCCGACCCGTTTCCCCTTCAACCCTGCCTGTTCGATGAGCTTTGCCGCGAAGTTGCCCGGGGGATTCTTGAACATACTCCCGGAGTTTGGGAGATGGAGCGGTTGCGAAGCGTTCCGCTTCAGGATCAGCTCACGGCGTTTTGCCAGGAGCCCCTCCTTGTTTCCTTCCGACAATCGGAAGCTTGCTCCGAGGACGATATCGTTCCCGAATCCGGACCGGCGGTAGGCAAACTGGGCCTCTTCCTTTCTGATCGACTGGAGCCGACCCTCGCGCAGCACTTCCACTTCAACAAGATGATCGGAGATCTCGCCGCCGTGCGCACCGGCGTTCATGACGATGGCGCCTCCCATGCTTCCCGGGATCCCGGCAAGCATCTCCACGCCCGCAAGCCCCTTCTGCACACAAAAGTCAACAAATTTTGCTAGAGTGACCCCCGCCTCCGCCACGACCAGGTCTCCTTCCATGCGCACATTTGCCAGCGCCGCTTCAATATTGATTGCCGCGCCGCGGATTCCCTCATCGCTGACCAGAAGATTGCTTCCGCGCCCCAGCATCAGGGATGGAAATTTGTTATTCCGGAGGTACAGGATGATTTCCACCAGGTCCATCTTATCCACGGGTTCGAGATAGTAATCTGCCGGTCCACCGACGCGCATCGAGGTGTACTTGGCCATCGGCTCATTGATCCCGATGTAGCCGCGAAAAAACTGTTTGATATCGCTCAGAGAAACCATGCTTGATGCAGGTGCAAGAGTATTGGGGATACCCCGTGCACCTGTTTTCCTTATTTATTTGTCTTTTGCCGCTTGTTTGAGGAATTCCTCCCCAAACTTCCAGATGTCTCCCGCCCCCATCGTGATCACGATATCGCCGCTCTTGACAACGGATTGCAGGAATGACGGGACCTGCTTCTTATCGGGAACATAATGGACTTCCTTGTGGCCATACCGCTTGGCGGCGTTTACAATCAGTTCCCCTGTTACCCCCTGGATCGGTTCTTCCCGCGCCGGGTAGATGTCCGTTACCACAAGCACATCGGAGAGGAGGAACGATTTCCCGAACTCTTCGTAAAAGTCGCGGGTACGGGAATACAGGTGCGGCTGGAACACGCAGACCACCCGTCGTCGCCAGCCCGACTTCACCCCGGAGAGCGTTGCGCGGCACTCGGTGGGGTGGTGAGCATAATCATCATACACCGTGATGCCGTTAATCTCCCCCTTTTTCTCCCAGCGGCGATAGACGCCGGTGAATTTTTCGATACCGGCTCTGACCTTCTCAAATGAAACTCCGAGTTCGAGTCCGACGGCGATGGAGGCGAGCGCATTTTGCACGTTGTGTTTGCCTGGTACCTGGATCGTGACTGTTCCCAGTTCGGAGCCGTTGCGGAGAACAGTGAAGGTGGAGGTATTATCCTTGTGACGGATCTCGATCGCCTGCACATCCGCTTGGGGATTCAAGCCATACGTGATGATCTTCTTCTTGTTCATCTGTGGCATGATATCGAGCAGGGCGGGCTCGTCCAGGCACAGGACCACGAAGCCGTAAAACGGAACCTTCGAGGCGAACTGGATAAACGCGCCCTTGATGTCCTCCAGGTCGCGGTAGCAGTCGAGGTGGTCCGTCTCGAGCGTCGTCAACACGGCAATGGTCGGTGTGATGGAGAGGAAGGACCGGTCGAACTCGTCCGCTTCGACGACGATGAATTCCCCCCGACCCAGCCGCGCGTTCGTTCCTCCCAGACCGCTCAGTTTCCCCCCGACGATCACCGTCGGATCAAGAGCGCCTTCCATCAGTACGAGGCTGACCATGGAGGTGGTGGTCGTTTTCCCATGGGTCCCTGCAATGCCGATACCGTATTTTAACCGCATCACTTCCGCCAGCATCTCCGCCCGTCGGATAATCGGGATCTTGCGGCGTTGTGCCTCGATCACCTCCGGGTTGTCAAACGAGACCGCCGATGAATAGACCAGGGCGTCCACATCGTCGGCGACATGCCCGGCTTTATGCCCTTCAAAGATGGTCGCCCCCAGGGTTTGCAGCCGCTCGGTTACCTCCCCCAATCCCTTATCCGATCCGCTGATCTTGAATCCCTGATCGAGCAGGATCTCGGCGATGCCGCTCATCCCAATACCGCCGATGCCGACAAAGTGAAGTTTCTTGATCGAGGAAAACATTGCTGTGTTTGAGCTCTTTCAGTTGGCAGAATACAGAACGCTGAACACTGATTGCTGAATACTGATTGCTGAATACTGATCCCCCAGCCTTAAATTACACCGGCCTTCTTCGATGCATCCCGAGGCCTTTTCCTTTTCCTTTCGGGACGAGGGTCGCGATCCGCTCCATCTCCCCCACGAGTTCGCGATCGCGCTCGTAGCGGCCGACGCGAATACGGAACAACCTGCGGCGCCCCCGTATTTTCACCACCACCATCTGAAATCGCCCGGCCGTTTGCACCAGCATCTCGCGGCCGATATGCATCCACTCGATCTCGGAGACCTTGATCTCCCGGTCCCGGTGACGGGAGTGAAAGATCAACCGGTCTTCCTCGACCACAAGCTTCCGGTTCCGGTACAGGTTGAGCAGCAACGTCCCGAGCGAGATCAGAACGAAAAACATCATGATGTAGACGATCGGGTCCTTCAGCACCAGGCTGAACTGATTTTCAATAAAACTTCCCCTCACCCCCGCATACAACAGGAACGCCAGCAAATAGATGAGCGTCTGCTGATAGTAGAAATCGAGTTTATATTTGAACACCTTCTGCATTCCGGATACCTGATGATCATCCGTGGAACCCCACGGACAAGGGTTCAAAGATTCTCAACCAAGGAACTCCAACACCTTCCGCGCAATTGTCAGACCCGCATCCGGACGCCCCAGGGCGCGACTGGCGCTGCTCATGGTCTTTAACCGGGACGTGTCGTTCAACAGATCGACGACCGTTGTTCCAAGTTTTTGCGCTACCTCATTATCCACTATCATGACTGCCGCCCCCGCGTTCGCCAGAGCCTGAGCATTATGTCTCTGGTGGTCTGCCGCTGCGTGTGGATAGGGGATGAGGATTGCTGGTTTGCCGATCCGCGTCAACTCCGCCAGCGTTGTTGCACCGGCCCGACATGCCACCGCATCGGCTGCGCCAAATGCGAATTCCATCCTGTCAATGAATGCTCCAAGCCATCCGACCTTCCTGGAGCCGAGCGCTTGTTGCACACGTTCGTAGTCCGACTGACCCGTTTGCCAGATCAGTTGAACTCCTGACCTGATCAACACATCGAGGGATGAAAGGACCGCACTGTTAATGGATGCAGCTCCTAGGCTCCCTCCAACGATCAAAAGCGTTGGCCGGTGTTCATCGAGACCGAAGAAGCTTCGTCCTTCCTGTTTCGAAACCGATCCTAGGGAATCCCGTGTCGGAGTCCCCACCAGTTCGACGTTTCCGATCGTCCGTAACCACTGCTTTGTCGATTCAAAGGCGATATACACTTTTTGAACTCTTGAGGCCAGGAGCCTCGTCGTGATGCCGGGATAACTGTTCGATTCGTGCACGACGGTCGGGATGCCAAGCCGCGTTGCTACAAAAAGCACCGGACCACATACATACCCTCCAGTCCCGATCACAACATCCGGCTTGAACTTCCTGAGAATCATCAGCGACTGGATCAGCGACACGATCACTTTGACAGGGAAGAGGAGGTTCTCGATGGTCAGTCTCCGATGGAACCCGCTGATCCAGATCGACCGGAACGGATATCCCCGTTGCGGTACAATGCGTGCCTCGATCTTTCCCCGCGTGCCGACGAACAAGAACTCCGTCGCCGGTTCAAGTTTTTGAACCTCCTCCGCAATCGCCAAGGCGGGGAAGAGGTGACCCCCTGTCCCCCCGCCGGAGAGCAACATTCGTGGATGTCGTGTTGCCACAGTCCCTTTAGTACACCTTCACAGTTTTATCCTCGAGTGCCATGCCCGGCGTAGCCGGTTCCGGCATTTTCGCTGCCCGCGGATGCATATCTGTTTGGGCTGAAATATTCAGCAGCACGCCGACAGCGTACGCCGTAAAGAGCAATGACGATCCGCCATAGCTGACAAAAGGCATCGGAAGCCCCGTGGTCGGCAGGACCCCCAGGGTGACGCCGGCATTCACCAGCGCATAGAGAATGATCAGGCTGGTGATGCCTATGGCCAGGAGCCGTCCGAACTCATCGCGCGCAAATTTTGCAATTTTAAACCCGCGCAGCATGAGGAGAAGAAATAATGCCAGAAAGAACATCGTCCCGATGAACCCGTACTCTTCTCCAACGATGGAAAACACAAAATCGCCGTATGATTCCGGGAGAAAGAAATCCCGTTGCTTGCTCTCGCCGGGTCCGACGCCGAAGATCCCCCCGTTGCCGAAACCGATGATCCCCTGCCAGAGCTGATAGTTCTGTCCGCCTCCCGAATTGCCGTCGAGAAACGAGTTGATACGCTGCATCACATGCGGGCGCGTGATGGCGACGACCGCCAGGAGAGGAAGCGCTGCCACTGCCGTCCCGAGCAGGTGGGAGAATCGCGCACGGCTGATAAAGAGCATCACAAGGCTGATGAGAATGATCATGGAGCCGGTGCTGAAATTCGGCTGAAGAAGCACCAGCCCCGCTACGCTGCCGATCCAGATCATCATCGGCAGGAACCCTTTCTTGAAATCCCTGATCATCTCCCCTTTTGTGGAGATCAGGGTGCAAAGATGGAACAGGAGCGCGAACTTGGCAAACTCGGAGGGCTGGAAGCTCAGTCCACCGAAGCGGAGCCACCGGGCGGCACCCTTCACCTCGCCCCCGAGCACCATGGTGATCACGAGGAAACCGATCGCTGCAATCACCGCCGGTTTTGTCAGCTTCCGGTACTTCTTGTAGTCGATGGTCATCCCGAAGAACAGGGCGACCAATCCAAGCAGCACCTTCATCGCATGGAGGTTGAGCAACCGGTTGCTCTCCCCGAATTTCTCCATGGCCCACGTGGACGACGCGCTGTACACCACGCCGAGACTCAGGACCATGAGCGTGAGGACGACGATCAACGTCGGTAGATCAATATGGTTGCGTTGTGAGCGGGTCATGCTTCTTTAGAGGTTTTTCACCAATTCCTTGAACACCAATCCCCGTTGTTCGTAATTCTCAAACCAATCGAACGAAGCACATGCAGGAGAAAGAAGCACCACGTCCCCGGGTTGTGCGAGCTGTTGAGCGATCATGACCGCCTCGTCCATGGATGTTGCCTGCCGTACGGGCTTGAGAGCCGTGAATGCCTTTTCCACCATTCCTGCTGATTCACCCAGAGCGACGATGGAGCGGACCTTCTCCCCCACAAAATCTGCAAGCCGACTGTAATCGTTTCCTTTGTCGCGTCCTCCGAGCATGAGCACGATCGGTTGATCGAAGGCCTGGAGGGCGTACCAGACTGCTTCCACACTCGTGGCCTTGGAGTCGTTGTAGTACCGAACACCGTTCACCTCTCGCACAAATTCCTGTCGATGTTCCACCCCCTTGAAATTCCGGAGCGTGGCCCGAATCGAGGCGGTGCCGATATTCATCAACTGTCCCGTCAGCGCGGCTGCCATGGCATTGTACAGATTATGAGGTCCCTTGATGCTGATGTCGTCCACCGGGATCACTCCGGTCCGCTTTCCTCCGAGCATCGTCACGAGGTTCCCGTCTTCGACGAAGGCTCCGATGGCCAGTCGTTTTTCCCGGCTGAAAGGGATGGCCCTGCATTTTGCCTGTGCGATCACCCTGGAGGTCCAGAGGTCGTCGGCGTTATAGAGAAGCACGTCCTGGGGCGTCTGGTTCATGAAAATCCGTGCTTTCGAGGCGGCATACCGTTCCATCGAATTCCCGTACCGATCCATATGGTTCTGTGTGATGTTCAGAAGCACCGAGATCGACGGTCGGAACGTCTCACAGTGATCGAGTTGAAAACTGCTTATCTCCAGAACAGCAACATCCCCTTGAGCCAGTTCCAGAACGACGGAGGAGAATGCCGTCCCAATGTTACCCGCAAGTGCATGTTTCTTTTTTGCATCGCCGAGGACCCTCCCGATCAGTGTGGTAGTGGTTGTTTTACCGTTGCTGCCGGTGATCGCGATCATCGATGCGCGACAGAACCAACCGGCAACTTCAACCTCGCTGACGACTTTGATACCTCGTTGTTGTGCCTGCAGCACGACGGGAGCGTTGCTGGGGACCCCCGGGCTGATGACCATCAAAGAACACTGAAACACGCGCTCGGTATGACCTCCGAGCTCATAGGCGATCCCGCTCTCGTTGAGGTGCGGGAGGTGCAACCGGAGTTTCTCCTCGGAATCACGGTCGCTGAGAAAGACCTTGGCTCCCTGCGACTGAAGCAGCCGGCCAACGGCCACTCCGCTGCGCGCGGCGCCAATGACAGAAACACTGGTTGAACGAAGCTGTTGAACATCCATGAACTTCCAAATTTCGATGCGCTGATGCGGAGCGGTCCCGCATGGCGATGCTCTACCGTACCTTGAAGGTTGCGAGGCTCAGGATCATCAGCAGGATCGCGATGATGTAGAACCTCGTGACGATCTTCGGCTCCGGCCAGCCGAGCAATTCAAAATGGTGATGGATCGGGGCCATCTTGAAAATCCGGCGGCCCTCGCCGTATTTTTTCTTCGTGTATTTGAAGTACGAGCGCTGGAGAATCACCGAAAGGGTCTCCATCAGGAAGATGCCTCCCAGGGTCGGCAGCAAGAGCTCCTTCTTCATCAACACGCACATGGCACCGATGACGCCGCCGAGGGCAAGCGACCCGGTATCGCCCATGAACACTTGTGCGGGGTACGAGTTGAACCAGAGAAAACCCAGAGCCGCTCCCACCAACGCGGCACAGTAAATCGCCAGTTCACCGTTCCCCCGCAAATGGGGAATGGTCAGGTATTGACTCCATTCCGCGTGACCGGACGCGTAGGCGATAATTGCCAGCGTCAGGGTCACGATCCCGACTGTCCCGATCGCCAGCCCGTCCAGGCCATCGGTCAGGTTCACGGCGTTCGACGTCGCCGTGATGATAAAGATGACAAGGGGGATGTAGAGCCATCCGAGGTCCAGTTCCAGGTTCTTGAAGAAGGGGACTGTCGTTTTCGATTTCAGGGCGACGAGGCTCGGATCGATCCATTCCGGATAAAAGAAAATCACTCCTCCCACAACCAACCCAACCACCACCTGTCCCACGATCTTGTACCGTCCAATCAGCCCCTTGGGCTTTTTCTTCACGACCTTGAGATAGTCGTCCAGGAACCCGACGGCCCCGAGGGCGATGGTGACGAACAGGATCAGGATGACATAGCCGTTCTTAATATCCGTCCAGAGAAGCGCCGGTATCACCAGCGACGCGAGCACAATCAATCCCCCCATGGTCGGCGTGCCGGCTTTACTTAAATGGGTCTTCGGCGCCTCGACTTTTGCCGCCTCGCCGATTTGAAGCTCTTTCAATTTGTGGATGATTTTGGGTCCGAGCCAGAAGGCGATCATCAGGGCTGTTACGGCCGCCGCCCCGGCGCGGAATGTGATGAACCGGAACACCCCGAATCCCGGGATGTCGAATTGCTTGTCGAGATATGTGAGAAGATAGTAGAGCATGCCTCTCCAAAGAACGAAAGAATGTTAGGCTGCCTGTTGAAATCGCTCGGTCAGAAACGTGACGACATCCTCCATCCTCATTCCACGAGACCCTTTGATCAGGACGATGTCCCCTTCGGCAAGGAGCTCTGCGAGATACTCCGCAAGGACGTTCTTCTGATCATAATGGACTTTGAACTTGGTTACCGCCCCCTGGTGCGTCTGATGCGAAAGCGGTCCGTAGGTCAGTAAATAATCGATGCCAAACTTGTGGATCATCTCCCCGATGCGGCGATGCTCCGGCTCCGCCTTGGCGCCGAGTTCAAGCATATCGGCCAGCACGGCGATCTTTTTTCCCGGGACCTTCGCGGCCTTGATGGTTTGCAGGGCGGCCGTCACGGAGTCCGGGTTGGAGTTGTACGTGTCATTCAAAATGGTGACACCGTCGAGTTTCAAGACCTGCATCCGTTTGTTCGAGCCTTTAAAGGCTCCGAGGGAGCTCTGGATTCGTGTTGCTGGGACGTTGAACGTTAACCCGACGGCTGCCGCTGCGAGGGCGTTCAACGCGTTGTGCTCTCCCGGTACAGCGAGTTCGAGGGAAAAGGATTTCTTCCCGCGCGGCTTTACCCCGACCCGTGCGCATGCGAGGGCATCCATCGCCAGCAACGTTCCCTTGACGGTTGTTGCCTTCTTCCCGAAACCGTATGAGATGATGCGTTTCAAGCCCTTCGCCCGTCGGAGGATCCGGTCGTCGTCCGCGTTGATGATGCCGGTTGAGGCCTTCGCGCGATTTTTCCGCAGCCACTGGAACACCTCCCCCTCCGCCTTCGCCACGCCATCCAGGGAACCGAAAAACTCAAGGTGCTCATGACCGATTGTTGTAATGAGCGCATGGGTCGGTTCGATGACGTTGGAGAGGTACTCCAGCTCGCCAAAATGGTTCGTGCCGATCTCGATCACGGCGACCCGGTGTTTCTTCTCCAGCCGAAAGAGCGTATGGGGCACGCCGATGTGGTTGTTCAGGTTTCCCTCCGTCGCCAGCACGCTGAACTTTGAGGCGAGCACGGATGCCACCATGTCCTTCGTCGTTGTTTTTCCATTGCTCCCACCAATGACGATCACGGGGATTTTGAATTTTCGCCGGTGCGTGCGCGCCAGCTCGCCCAGCGCAACAACGGTATCGTCCACGACGAGTTTCGGGACATCGAGGCTCGTGAGAAGGACCGGGTTGGACTCCGCCCAACGCTTGTCCACCACGATCCCGCATGCGCCGGATTCAATGGCTTTTGTCAGAAAATCATGACCATCAAACAATTCCCCCCGGACGGCGACAAACAGGTTGCCCGGCTTCACCGTACGGGAATCAGTTGAGACGCCCGTGCAGTGCACGGCCCCCTTTTTTCCAAAAGCGATTGCTTCGTTGTGCCGGATGCTGAGAATATCGTCGTGTGCCAGGTTCATGATTGCGCAAGCGCTCCGACTACCTCTTGATCGCTGAAAGGGATTTTGTCCTTCCCGATGACCTGATAGTCCTCATGTCCTTTACCGGCAATGAGGATGACGTCGCTGGACCGGGCCATGGAAACGGCTTGTGCGATGGCTTTTCGGCGATCGGGTTCCTGGAGTGCCGTCGTTCCCTTGGGAATTCCCCGGACGATGTCCTTGATGATCTCTCCCGGGTCTTCCGTGCGGGGGTTATCAGACGTGACAATGACGGCATCGCTGAGGTTTCCGGCCACTGCACCCATCAGGGGGCGCTTGGTTTTGTCCCGGTCGCCGCCGGCCCCGAAAACAGTGATGATTCTTCCCCCGGGAGTCATCTGAAGCACGTCACGAATCGCGTGCAGGCATTTTTCAAGAGCATCCGGCGTATGCGCGTAATCGACAATGGCGGTCCAACCCTTCGGTGAAGAAATCCGC
>Ga0209211_10011470_pt1 | contig 11314 bp, 6 predicted proteins | sample RifGroA2_FD_183992 | JGI IMG/M metagenome (GOLD analysis project Ga0209211, IMG submission 183992) | Groundwater microbial communities from Rifle, Colorado, USA - Groundwater A2 (SPAdes) (version 2) | ecosystem: Environmental > Aquatic > Deep subsurface > Groundwater | place: Rifle, Colorado...
CAAAAAGCGGTCCTCGAGACGATCAGGCGGATACAGGCAGATATAAACGACAGTGCGCTCAAGTCGCCCCGCGACGGAAGGGTACAGTACCGGGTCGCCCAGCCAGGCGAGGTGGTCAGCGCAGGCGGCAGGGTGTTGAGCCTGGTTGACCTGAGTGATGTCTACATGACTTTTTTCCTGTCGACGGCAATGGCGGGCCGGGTCGCGCTCGGCACAGAGGTGAGGCTGGTGCTGGACGTTGCCCCCCAGTATGTTATTCCCGCAAAGGCGTCATTTGTTGCCGATGTCGCCCAGTTCACCCCCAAAACAGTTGAGACGGCAAGTGAACGGGAGAAACTGATGTTCCGCATCAGGGCGCAGGTCCCCGTCGAACTACTCAGAAAGCATATCACTCAGGTCAAGACCGGCCTGCCGGGTGTGGCCTATGTACGGCTTGATTCGAGCAAGCCATGGCCGGCCCATTTGCAGATAAAGCTGCCTCAATGAGTACCTATGACGGCCCAACTGGTACCGTGGCAACGCCGCCGCCCGTGGCAGAGCTGCATAACATCAGTTTGCGCTACGGCAGGAACCTGGCACTGGATGCCATAGACCTCAATGTGCCGGCAGGTTGCATGGTAGGTGTCATCGGCCCGGATGGCGTTGGAAAATCGAGCCTCTTTTCTCTAATTGCCGGTTCCCGTGCCTTGCAGACCGGTCAAATCGAAGTGCTGGGCGGCAGCATGGCTGACAAGCGTCACCGCATTGCTGTCTGCCCGCGTATCGCTTATATGCCCCAGGGACTCGGAAAAAATCTATATCCGACCCTGTCTGTCTTCGAGAATGTGGATTTTTTTGCACGTCTGTTCGGCCATGTCCGACAGGAACGAATAAGGCGTATCGCCGAACTGCTGCAGGCCACAGGTTTGTCTCCTTTCGCTGCCCGCCCTGCGGGCAAGCTCTCCGGCGGGATGAAGCAGAAGCTCGGCCTATGCTGTGCACTGATCCACGACCCCGACCTCCTGGTCCTCGATGAGCCGACAACCGGCGTTGATCCCCTGTCGCGCCGCCATTTCTGGGACCTGATTGACCGCATCCGCTCTGATCGGGCTGGAATGAGTGTGCTGATCGCCACGGCCTACATGGAGGAAGCAGCCCGCTTCGACTGGCTGGTGACGATGAATGCTGGACGTGTGCTTGCTGTCGGTCCTCCGGAGGGAATCATGGACCGTACAAACACCGATTCTCTTGAGCAGGCGTTTATCGCCTTATTGCCCCGGTCCCAGCGCGAATCCTACCGCCCGGTAATCATCCCTCCCCGTGTGGCGGATTCTTCTGAAACTGCTATTGAGGCCCACGATCTGACAAAGGACTTTAATGGTTTTGTTGCTGTAGACCATGTGAATTTCCGCATTGAACGCGGCGAAATCTTCGGTTTCCTCGGATCAAACGGCTGCGGCAAGACCACCACCATGAAGATGCTGACTGGCCTTTTGCCGGCCAGCGAAGGAGAGGCCTTATTATTTGGCCGCCCGGTGGACCCCAATGATATTGATACCCGCCGCCGTGTCGGATACATGTCGCAGTCGTTTTCACTTTACAGCGAATTGACGGTGCGGCAGAACCTGACATTGCATGCGCGTCTGTTCAGAATGCCGGAAGCGCGGGTCATCCCGCGTGTAAAGGAGATGGCCCGGCGCTTTGGCCTGAACGAAGTAATGGACAGTCTGCCTGATGCCTTGCCTCTTGGTCAGAGGCAGCGGCTGTCCCTGGCTGTGGCGATGATACACGGGCCTGAGATGCTGATCCTGGACGAACCCACTTCAGGTGTGGACCCGGTGGCGCGAGACATCTTCTGGCAGATCATGATTGACCTGGCGCGTCAGGACAAGGTCACCATCTTTATCTCTACCCATTTTATGAACGAGGCCGAGCGTTGTGACCGGATCTCGCTGATGCACGCAGGACAGGTGCTGGCAAGCGACTCGCCGCAGGCCCTGATTGCGGCACGTGGTGCAAATACACTGGAGGAAGCCTTCATCAGATACTTGGAAGACACGGCTGAAGATATCGCAGACTCCCCTGCCCCGATACCTGAAGTCCGCACGCCACAGATCTCTCAAAAAAAATCAGGCTTGAATGCGCAGACCACATCGTTCAGCCTGCGCCGCATGTTCAGCTACATTCGGCGCGAAGCGCTGGAACTGCGACGCGATCCGATTCGTCTGACCCTTGCCCTCCTGGGAAGCATACTCCTGATGCTCGTGTTGGGTTACGGCATAACCATGGATGTCGAAAATCTCACTTTTGCAGTGCTTGATCGAGATCAGACGATCATAAGTCGTGACTATACACTTAATCTCTCAGGCTCGCGCTACTTCAGAGAACGTCCTCCAATCAGGGACTATGCAGAACTGGACCGGCGTATGCGTTCCGGCGAGATCAGTCTGGCGATTGAAATTCCACCAGGCTTTGCCAGAGACCTGCGCCGCGGCACCCCGGTCGCTGTCGGGGCCTGGATCGACGGCGCAATGCCAACCCGCGCCGAGACAGTGCGCGGCTATGTACAGGGGATGCATGCCCACTGGCTGTCGGCCAGGGCGCGCCAGGTCCTCGGCGCAACAACGACGGCGGAAGCCGCTATTGTCGAGACCCGCTTCCGCTACAACCCCGACGTCAAAAGCCTGCCTGCCATGGTGCCTGCGGTTATTCCGCTTCTTTTGATGATGATCCCGGCGATACTGAGTGCGCTGTCAGTAGTGCGGGAAAAAGAACTGGGTTCCATTGTCAATTTCTATGTTACACCAGTCACCCGTCTGGAGTTCCTCCTCGGCAAGCAGATACCTTACATTCTGTTGGCCATGATTAACTTTCTGATGCTCGCCCTACTGGCGGTCTTTCTCTTTGATGTGCCGGTAAAGGGGAGCTTCCCGGCGCTTGCCTGCGCTGCTCTGCTCTATGTCTATGCGGCCACCGCCCTCGGGCTGGTGATCTCCACCTTCATGCGCAGCCAGGTCGCTGCCCTCTTCGGCACCGCTGTTCTGACCATCTTGCCGGCGGTCCAGTTTTCCGGCATGAACGATCCGGTTTCGTCATTGGAAGGCTTTGGCGCTGTTTTTGGCCGGATTTATCCGACCACCCACTTCCTGACTATAGCCCGCGGCGCCTTTTCGAAGGGGCTCGGGTTCCATGACCTTCAAGCATCGTTCATCCCCCTGCTGCTGGCAGTGCCCCTTTTGACTGTTCTTGGCGTTGCTTTGCTCAGGAAACAGGAGCGCTGATCATGCGGCCAGCCAACATACTCCATCTCGGCATTAAGGAGCTGCGCAGCCTGCTGCGCGACCCGGTGATGCTTGTGTTGATAGTCTATGCCTTCACCCTCTCCATCTACAGCGCTGCTACGGTCATGCCTGAGACCCTGCATAAGGCGCCGATAGCCATCGTCGACGAAGACCGCTCTCAGCTCTCCATGCGGATTGCCGATGTCTTTTACCCACCGTACTTCACACCACCGGTAATGATCACGCAGGCGGAGATGGATGCCCGTATGGACGCAGGCCTTGACACCTTTGCTCTCGACATCCCGCCCAATTTCCAGCGTGATGTGCTGGCCGGACACAGCCCCGCCATACAGCTCAATGTTGACGCTACCCGGATGAGCCAGGCGTTCACCGGCAGTGGCTACATCCAGTCTATCATCGGCAGCGAGGTGAGCGCCTTTCTGCAGGGACACCGGTCGAACACGACCCCGAAGGTGGATCTGGCCTTGCGGGTGCGCTTCAACCCGCAGCTGAACAGGGCATGGTTCGGGGGAGTCGGTGAACTCATCAACAAAATTACCATGCTGTCCCTCATCCTCACCGGGGCCGCGCTGATCCGCGAACGGGAGCATGGCACTGTGGAGCATCTGCTTGTAATGCCGGTCACCCCCTTCGAGATCATGGCCGGCAAGGTGTGGGCCATGGCGCTGGTCTCTCTGGTGGGCTCAGTCTGTTCACTGTTCCTTGTCGTTCAATGGGCGCTCTCAGTACCCATTGAAGGTTCGATCCCCCTGTTCGTTGCTGGCACGGCAGTGCACCTATTCGCCACAACGTCGCTAGGCATCTTTCTCGGCACCATTGCACGCTCTATGCCGCAATTCGCTCTGCTTATGATGCTGGTGCTGCTGCCGCTGCAGATACTCTCGGGCAGCGTTACCCCACGCGAAAGCATGCCGGAGATAGTCCAGTACGTGATGCTGGCTGCACCGAATACCCATTTCGTCATGCTTGCCCAGGCCATCCTTTATCGCGGCGCGGGCCTTTCGGTTGTCTGGCCGCAGTTCATCTCCCTTGCCCTGATCGGAGCGACTTTGTTTTCCCTGTCCCTGGCGCGCTTTCGCAAAGCCCTCGGGATGATGGCGTGAGGCATGAGAGGCAAGTTTTCTGAATGGAGCTATCAAAATTACATTGACAAAAAATAATGTGAAGGGTTAGCTTAACAGTGTTAAGTAATAATACCGCAGTTAAGAGGTTGTGGTGGGAGTCAAGGAAAAAAGGGCCAAGTACAAGGAAGAGTTTCGTCAGGAGATTCTCGATGCAGCCAGGGATCTCTTTATAAATGAAGGATACGAAAAGTTTTCCTTGCGGAAGCTCGCTGAAAAAATTGAATACTCGCCGACTACTATTTATCTCTATTTCAAGGACAAGGACGCCCTGCTTTTCGCTATCTGTGAGGAATTTGCCGAGCGTTTTTTTACCAAGCTGAATTATATAAGGTCCCATTCTAAGGGTCCCCTCGATGCGCTCCGTCAGGCCATGCTGTATCGCATAGAATTTGGACTGGATAACCCTAATCAATACAGGGTGTTTTTTTTCACGAACCCCAATGTTTATGGTACGCAGGAAGACTTTATGACAAGAAAATCCATAGCACGGGATTCCTATCTGGTATTCAGGGAAATGGTGCAGGAATGTATCGAAACAGGGAAGTTTCAAGACCTGGGCGTTGAGGTAATAACACAGGCGCTTGCTGTGGCAACCCACGGATTAATAGCTGCGAACATTTTCAACAAAAGTTTCCCATGGGCTGACCAAAACGTGCTCGCTACCGCTTTGGTTGACGGCCTGCTGAGGGGATTCCAGAAGTGAGTGCGGGAATATTAGTAGAAAATTTGGAGGAATAGAATATGTCATTAGAAACGATGAATAAACGGACCAGCAACAGGACCAAAATGATTGCTCTTATGGTAATTCTCGCAGGGTCCCTGACCTTGACCGGCTGTGGAAAGCAAAAAACTCCGGCCGGGATGCCGCAGGGTGGCCCAGCCGAGGTCGGGATAGTAGTGGTGAAGCCGCAACGTGTTGCGCTTACGACCGAGCTTGCCGGACGGACCTCTGCCTTTCTCGTTGCAGAGGTGCGGCCGCAGGTGAGCGGCATTATCCAGAAACGCCTGTTTACGGAAGGCTCGGATGTGAAGGCCGGCGAGGTGCTCTACCAGATTGATCCCGCTGCATACCAGGCATCCTATAACAGTGCAAAGGCAGCGCTTGCAAGGGTTGAGGCCAACCTCATTCCTGCCCGGCTCAAGGCCGGTCGCTATCAGGAGCTTGTTAAGGTCAATGCAGTCAGTCAGCAGGAATGCGACGATGCAAGCGCAGCACTCAAGCTGGCGGAGGCGGATGTCGAGGCAGCAAAGGCAGCACTCGAGACTGCCGGGATCAACCTGGCCTATACCCGTGTCACTGCACCGATTGCCGGCCGCATCGGCAGGTCCTCGGTAACGACCGGGTCGCTCGTTACTGCCAATCAGGCGGCACCGCTGTCTACCATCCAGCAGCTGGATCCTGTGTATGTAGATGTGACCCAATCGAGCGCAGAGCTGCTCCGGATCAAACATAACCTCGCTACAGGACAGATCAAAAATAAAGCTAAAAGTGCGAAAGTAAAACTCCTCCTTGAGGACGGCACCCCATACCCGCAGACAGGTACGTTTAAATTCTCCGATGTTACTGTTGAACAGGGTACCGGGTCGGTCACCATCCGTACAGTCTTCCCAAATCCGAAGCAGGTCCTGCTTCCGGGAATGTATGTTCGCGCTGTCCTTGAAGAAGGCGTGAGCGAACAGGCCATCCTGGTCCCGCAGCGCGGCGTGACCCGCAACCCGGCCGGCAATGCTATGGTCATGCTGGTAGGAAATGAAGAAAAGGTGGAGCCGAGGGTAATCAAAGTCATCCAGACGGTTGGAGAGAACTGGCTTGTCAGTGAAGGACTGAAAGCGGGTGACCGTGTCATCCTTGAAGGCCTGCAGAAAGCGCGGCCAGGAACGCCGGTCAAGGCAGTGCCGTTTGGCAGCAATGCGGCTGGGACCCCTGCCGGTGCTCCGAAAGCGCCGGCAGCAAATAAATAAGGGAGACGCATTATGCCAAGATTTTTTATAAATCGTCCTATCTTTGCAGTGGTGATAGCGCTTTTTATCATGTTGGCCGGACTGCTGGCGATCAAGACCCTGCCGGTATCCCAGTATCCGCCGATCGCGCCGCCCCAGATCACCATCAACGCAGTTTATCCCGGCGCCTCGGCCCAGACTGTGCAGGATACGGTCACCCAGGTGATTGAACAGAAGCTGAACGGAATTGACAACCTGATCTACATGTCATCCGCCAGCGACTCAGCCGGGGCAGTTGCCATTAACCTGACCTTCAAGGCCGGCACTGACCCGAACATCGCCCAGGTCCAGGTGCAGAACAAGCTGCAGCTCGCCACGCCGCTTCTTCCCCAAATAGTTCAGCGGCAAGGGATCCAGGTAGTCAAGTCCACGAGGAACTTTCTGCTGATTGTCGGGCTCGTATCAGAAGATGGGTCAATGGACAGACACTCCCTGACCGACTACATGGTCTCTAACCTCCAGGACATCATCAGCCGCCTTGAAGGTGTGGGAGAATTACAGATGTTCGGCACACAGAATGCCATGAGGATCTGGCTCGACCCTGCCAAGCTGAACAATTACCATTTGACAACCAATGATGTGATATCAGCGCTGCAGGCCCAAAACGCGCAAATCTCGGCCGGTCAGTTTGGCGGCACCCCTGCCGGCAAGGGGCAGCAGTTGAACGCCACCATCACGGCCCGTACCCTGCTGAAGACAACAGAGCAGTTCGATGCGATCATTCTGCGCACCAATAGTGATGGCTCTACGGTGAGACTCAAGGATGTGGCCGAGAGCAGGATAGGTACTGAAAACTACGAAATGCAGTCATTCTACAAGGGAAAACCGGTGGGCGGTATGGCTATCCGTCTTGCAGCCGGGGCCAATGCGCTCGAAACAGGCGATCGTATCAAGGCCAAGATGGCGGAGTTGTCGAAATACTTTCCGGCTGGTATGAAGGTGGTCTATCCCTACGACACAACACCATTCGTCAGGATATCCATAATGGAAGTGGTCGAGACCCTTGTCGTGGCGGTCTTTCTCGTCTTTATCATTATGTTCATATTCCTGCAGAACATGCGGGCGACCCTGATCCCGACGATCGCGGTGCCGGTGGTGCTTCTCGGTACAATGGGCGTACTGGCAGCTGCCGGTTTTTCGATCAACACACTGACAATGTTCGCACTGGTAATTGTCATCGGCCTGCTGGTTGACGACGCCATAGTAGTAGTAGAGAACGTCGAACGTATTATGTCTGAAGAAGGGTTGTCGCCACATGACGCCACCATCAAATCCATGGGACAGATCACCAGCGCTCTTTGGGGTATCGCCACTGTGCTGACAGCCGTTTTCCTGCCGATGGCCTTTTTCGGCGGTTCCACAGGTGTTATATATCGCCAGTTTTCGATTACCATCATCTCAGCCATGGTCCTTTCCGTGCTGGTTGCGATGATCCTGACTCCTGCCCTCTGCTCTACCCTGCTTAAGCCGATCGAAAAAGGGTGTTCTCCAGGTGAAAGAGGCTGGTTCAGGTGGTTCTTCTGCCGGTTCAACAAACTGTTTGATCGCAGCCGGGCGCTGTATGAAAGGATCGTCGGCCGCTCCTTTGGCCAACCGGTGCGTTACCTTGTTATCTACAGCGCTATTGTTGCCGTCATGGTCTTCTTTTTCCTGCGGCTTCCGACATCATTTCTTCCTGATGAAGACCAGGGATTCATAGTATGCCAGATCCAGCTGCCTGCCGGTGCCACACAGGAGCGGACCATCCAGGTGCTACGCCAGGTAGAACAGCATTTTCTTACAAAGGAAACTAAAACAGTCGATTCTCTCATCACCGTTTCCGGTTTTAGCTTTGCCGGCCGGGGACAGAATATGGGGCTGGCTTTTGTGAGACTCAAGGACTGGAAGCTGCGCAAAACCCCGGACCTTAAGGCGCCTGCTGTTGCGGGCCGCGCCATGAAGGCATTTTCACAGATAAGGGACGGCATGGCCTTTGCCTTTTCACCTCCTGCCGTGGTTGAGCTCGGACAGGCAAACGGTTTTGATTTCCAACTGCAAGACAGGGGTGGCCTTGGACACGACAAGCTGATGGAAGCACGTAATCAGCTGCTTGGCATGGCCATGAAAAACCCCAAGCTGATAGCAGTACGCCCCAACGGGCAGGATGACTCTCCCCAATTCAAGCTGGATATCGATGATGTGAGGGCCGGTGCCCAAGGGGTCTCTCTGGCCGACATCAACAGCGTCCTCGCCACAGCCTGGGGCAGTTCGTATGTTAACGACTTTATCCAGGACGGCCGTGTCAAAAAAGTCTTTCTCCAGGCCGCTGCCAAATACCGGATGCTGCCGGAGGACATCAACAGCTGGTATGTCAGTAACAAACGCGGTGAGATGGTCCCATTTTCGGCCTTCTCCACTGCCCGCTGGCAGTATGGATCTCCCCGTCTTGAACGCTATAATGGCATTCCGTCCGTTGAAGTCATGGGTCAGGCAGCGCCAGGTATAAGTACCGGTGAGGCGATGGCCGAGATGGAGAAAATGGCCGCCCAACTGCCGGTTGGAATAGGTTACGAATGGACCGGCCTTTCGTATGAAGAAAAACATGCCGGGGCCCAGGCACCTGCTCTTTACGCTATCTCGCTGCTGGTAGTTTTTCTCTCTGTTGCAGCGTTATATGAAAGCTGGACCATCCCCTTTGTTAATTTGCTGATGCTGCCGCTGGGTCTTGTTGGAGCGGTTACAGCGGTCACGTTGCGGGTGCTGCCTAACGATGTTTATCTCCAGATAGGCCTGCTGACAACCGTAGGGCTTTCGACCAAGAACGCCATACTGATCATCCAGTTCATCAAGGCGCAGATGCAACAGGGCCATGAACTGGTGGAGGCCACCCTGTTGGCGGTTAAGATCAGGCTTCGCCCGGTCATAATGACCTCGCTCGCCTTCTTCTTCGGAACGCTGCCGTTGGCCCTCACCAAAGGTGCCGGGGCAGCAGCCCAGAATGCCATCGGCACTGCAGTCACCGGCGGCCTGCTCTCGGCCACATTCATAGACCTGATCTTTATTCCATTTTTCTTTGTGCTGGTCTCACGGATGTTTGGCAGAGAAAAACAGAAACCAGCTGTTGCCATTGCTGCGGAGGTAAAGTAATATGAAAAAACAATTCAGCAACTCATTCCGTGGGACAATTGTTGCTGTTGCCCTGCTTGCCCTCTCCGGCTGTAACATGGCCCCCAACTACACCCGTCCGGATGCCCCGGTCCCGGCTAGTTGGCCAAGCGGCCCGGCTTATAAGGCCAAGGATAGTGAAGCTAAGTCGGTTGACAAGGCTGCTGCTGACATCAAATGGCAGGAGTTTTTTATTAATGAGCAGATGCAAAAGCTGATCACCCTCGCACTTGAAAATAACCGGGACCTGCGAATAGCTGCGCTCAACGTTGAAAAGTCGCAGGCGCTTTATCGGATCCAGCGTGCCGATCTCTTCCCAACAGTGAATGCATCCGGCACCGGGATTGAACAGCGCATACCCGAGAGTATCTCTTCTACCGGAAAGTCCATGAACGTGCATCAATACAGTGTCGGACTTGGTTTCAGTGCCTATGAACTCGATCTTTTCGGTCGTGTGCGAAGCCTTAAAAGCGAGGCCCTGGAGCAGTTCTTCGCAACAGAGGAAGCACGCCGCAGTACTCAGATCAGCCTGGTGGCTGCAGTAGCAGGTAACTATCTGACCCTTGCCGCTGATAAAGAGCGCCTGAAAATTGCCCAGGACACATTAGAAAGCCAGCAAGCCTCATACAAGCTCATCAAACGACGTTTTGATGCTGGTGCCTCTTCGGAACTGGACCTCCGTCAAGCCCAGATCAGTCTGGATTCAGCCCGAATAGATATTGCCCGATTCACCAGCCAGGTGGCGCAGGATGAAAATGCACTGGCTCTAGTAGTCGGTTCGCCAGTGCCAGCTGATCTACTGCCGGCCGGACTAAGTCCGATTACGGCATTGAAAGAACTTTCCGAGGGTCTGCCGTCCGACATGCTGCAGCGCCGTCCGGACATTATGCAGGCAGAACACTTCCTCAAAGCCGCCAATGCGAACATTGGCGCTGCACGTGCAGCGTTCTTTCCCCGCATCGCCCTAACGACGAGCATCGGTGTGTCGAGCGCTCAGCTGTCAGGACTCTTTAAGGGAGATACCGGGACATGGAGTTTTGTACCACAAATCACCCTGCCGATCTTCGATGCAGGCCGGAATCGTGCCAATCTGGAGGTGGCGGAAGCCGACCGTAAAATATTGCTTACCCAATATGAGAAAGCTATTCAGAGCGCATTTAAGGAAGTAGCCGATGCCCTTGCACAACATGGAACACTTAACGATCAAATGGAGGCCCAGCAATCTCTAACGAATGCAACTTCCGAAAGCTACCGCTTGGCACAGGCGCGATATAACAATGGCATAGCAAACTATCTGAATGTCCTTGACGCCCAGCGCTCTCTATACAGTGCGCAGCAGGGGCTGATTGCCGTTCGCCTTTCCAGGCTCATTAATCTGGTGACATTTTATAAGGTCCTTGGTGGTGGGGGAGTGTAACGGCCACGTTATGCTCTTCCATCACATTTCTTCCAAAAGGCAACGATAGGACAGTCCGCAGAAAACTGTGCTTAAGAGAGAGTGTGACTGTAGCTGTACCGTTCCAGAAAATAGACGATTACTCAGCGTGTCAAGGCAATTAACCCCTTGACATGTATACCACTTAGTGGTATGGTAGGAATAGATGGTAATTTGCAAAACCAGAAACTTTTCGAGATGGGCAACAAAGGCTGGATTATCCGATAATGCCTTGAGAGAGGCCTTTCAAGAAATGCAGACTGGTTTGATCGATGCGGATCTTGGGGGCGGAATCATCAAGAAACGCGTGGCTTTGCCAGGCAGGGGAA
>Ga0209211_10011473_pt1 | contig 11311 bp, 12 predicted proteins | sample RifGroA2_FD_183992 | JGI IMG/M metagenome (GOLD analysis project Ga0209211, IMG submission 183992) | Groundwater microbial communities from Rifle, Colorado, USA - Groundwater A2 (SPAdes) (version 2) | ecosystem: Environmental > Aquatic > Deep subsurface > Groundwater | place: Rifle, Colorado...
ACTCGGCCGGCGCCGTACTCATTTTCTATGTGGCCGCGTCTCTGGTGGCGGGCATGGTCCTGAGTGTGGTGTTCCAGGTCGCGCACTGCGTGGAAGAGGCGGAGTTTCCGCTGCCACGAGCGGATTCGGGGCGCATCGAACACGCGTGGGCCGTCCATCAGGCGGAGACCACCGTCGACTTCGCCCGGCGCAGCCGAGTCGTCACGTGGCTGCTCGGCGGCCTGAACTTTCAGATCGAGCACCACCTGTTCCCGACGATCAGCCACGTCAATTACCCGGCGATCTCGAGCCTGGTGGAAACGACGTGTCGGGACTTCGGGATACCGTACGCGGAGCACGCGTCGTTCCGAGCCGGTATCGCGTCGCACTTTCGGTGGCTGCGCCGGATGGGGAGCCACCACCCTTCGACGATTCGCGGGACGGTGCCCTCGTAGCGTGACCGGCGGCGCCGAGGCTGCTCGGTCCGTCTGGTTGATCACGGCCTATGTGACCTCTTCAGTCGTCGGCCGCGTGAGGGTGTCCTCGAGACCCGTCCTGCAGGAATGGCCAGCCCAGTCAGGCGGCCCGGGTCGAAGCGATCCCGCCTGAGAGAGATGCTGCACGAGAAGCCTCGCACCTTCGTCCAGGGAGGTGACCGGGATCCTTTCCGGGGCAGCTCACCAATTCCGGGAGGTGTCCCGTGGCCGGACGGGAGGCTCGGCAGCGGAGATGTAGTCCTTCAGCGCGGCCCACACGCGCGGCTCGAGGGCGGGGTCCAGAGCGAGGGCCCGTTTGAAGTCTGCGTCAGCCGCCTCCGCCTCCTGGCGGCCCAGGCGGCACAGCCCGAGCGAGAACCAGGACTCGGAGACGTTCGGGTCGAGTTCGACGGCCTTAAGCAGGTCCCTGAGCGAGCCCTCGGCGTCGCGCAGATGGAACATCCGCATGCGCCCGCGGCAGTGGAAACCGGGGGCGTAGGTGTCGTCGTAGCGCACCGCGCACTCGTAGGCCGCGAGGGCCTCGTCCTGGCGGTTCTGGCGCGCGAGGGCCTCTCCCAGATGCACGTAGATGGGCGCGCTCGCGGGCAGGTGCTCGAGCGCGGTGCGGAACGACGCCTCGGCCTTCGCGTTCTGCTCTTGGCGCAGGAAGCAGATCCCCTTGAGGTCGATGGCCGCCGCGTCGTCGGGCTCGGCGGCGAGGATCTTATCCAGAGCCGTGAGGGCCTCGCCGGAGCGCCGTGCGTCGAGGAGATCCCAGACCCTGGCCAGAGGCTCCTCGCGAGAGCTCACCCGCCTCATCCCCTCGCTGGACCCAGCGCTTCGAGCACGTGCTGGCCGATCTTCTGCAGCTCCTCTTCGGAAAGCGCCTTGCCCATGGCGCGCGCGATGGCTCCCGCCAGGACCCAGGAGATGAGAAGAAGGGGGAGAAACATGATCAGAAAGCTCATGCCGAGGGCGCCCGTCCCCCTCATCTTCATCGCGACCCCAAAGATGAGAGCGATTCCCGCTGAAATGCCCACGAGCAAACCGAAAATGCGCGAGTACGGCACCACCTTCAGCTTGGCAGCGGTGGGATGCTTCGCCGGAAGCCGAAAGAATACGCGAAAGCCGCGCGCAGCGCCGGATACGACGACTACGCTCCACTGCACCCGCCCTCGCCGCGCGAACTCCACCCAGGTCCCGACGGTGTAGTTCGGATAGACCTGCCTCAGCCGCGCGTCCACCCCCCGCACGAATGCGGGCATCGCTTCTGCGTCGCGCGCGAGTTGTTCGTCCGTCAACTTGATCTGCTTTCGGAAGGCCACGCCAAGTCCTCCGTCTTGCGATTCCGCATCATAGCGCGGCGGCACGCACCTGGTCAGAGCGATGAATCAGCGCCGGATCAAAGGTTGTGCCGGCTCCCGCCGAGCCGCCGCACAGCGCCTGGATCCGCGAACTCGAGAAGACCCCGCCGCCCTGCTGGGCGTGGACCGCCGCCTCGGCGCCCGCGTCGACGAGTTCGCGCACGGAGCCAGGCGATCGCAAGGGAATCTGATCGCCCACGGCGCGACCTTCGAGGAGATTCTCGCTGGCTCCCCCGACCTCGAACGCGAGGACATCCGGTAGGCGATCGAATACGCCGCTTGGCTGACGCGCGAAGAAGTCCGGCTGCCCTGATCGACGGCCGTGCGTTTCCTCGCCGACATGGGCGTGGATAGCCGGGTCGTCGACTGGCTGCGTGGCCAGGGGCACGACGTCGTCGAGGACACCCGACACCGGATCTCGTACTTGCCGATTGGCGAAGGCTGAGCCGGAGGAGGTGTCGTCTTCCCCCGTCGTGCGTCGCGCCTCGCCTCGCGCCCCGGTACCGCGTGTCGCGGGAAGGGCGCGCAGCGCGAGAGCCCGGAGACCGATCTGATCCCCTCCGGTCCTGCGGCACACCACACCGCACAGGAGGTGCGCCACGCGGAAGACCCGTCAGAGTCGGTCGAGTCCCGTGATCCTCACCAGCACGCGGCGCGCCGGGTCGAGCACGTAGAGCGTGCCGCCGCGGGTGCGGACGATGCCGCCGAGCCCGCGCGTGATGGACACGCCGACGAGGCCGCGCATGGCGAAGACGGCGTCGGCGGTGGCGACGAGCAGGACGCGGTTCGTCTCGTCCCACGCGAGCGAGGTGACCGCGAGCGGCTCCGGCAGGTTGACCACCAGGCGCAGCTCGTCGCCTTCGAGCGCGTAGATCGCCGCGGGTGTCGCGAAGAAGACGCGGTCCCGGCCGGCGGCGACCGCCACGACGGGTTCCTCCGTCGTCACGGGGCGCTCGACGCGGCCGGTCCTGTCCACGACGACGAATCCGCGGGCCAGCTCGCCGGGAGCCTCGCGGCCGAAGAGGTACACGCGGTCGCCTGCCGGGGACGCCACCAGCTCCAGCCGTCCGCCGGGGGGCACCGCGAACAGCTCGCGCACCTGACCGCCGTCGAGCATCCCGGCCCTGCCGGCGCGGACGATCCACACCGTGCCGCCGTCGTCGATGCTGAGCGCCGAGACGTCGGCCAGGTCGCCGATCGGCGTGGCCTGCACATCCGCCGAGCCGCGGCGCTCGACCTGCACCACACGCCCCGCGGCGTGGAGGACCACCGGGCCGTCGCGCGGCGCCACGTCGAAGGGCACCGTGGGCCCGAGGCCCAGGCGCTCCGCCGCGTCCGCGGTCACGAGCGTCTCGAGGCGCAGCGGGCCCGCCACCCAGTACCGGGTCTCGGACGGCTCGCCGGCCAGCGCCAGGACGACAATGACCGCGACAGCCAGGAGCGCGAGGATCAGCAGCACCCGTCGCATCACTGGTTCTTCCACTGGCCGGTCCGGTGGATGGTCTGGAGCTGGCGATAGGCGTGGCCCAGCTTGCCCTCGATCGACCGCGGAGGCAGGGCCGCACGGGGGCTCTCGCGGATCTCCCTGGATGGGGGAGGGGACGGAGACGGCGACGGGCTGCTCCGCCAGCGCGAGGGACGATCGTCGTCGAGCGGCACCCAGGAGGTGGCCGCCGGGCGCGCGACCTCGACGGGCAGCGGCTCGGCCACGAGGACGACGGGCGCGGCGGCGGCCACGGGCGCTGCCACCGCTCGGGGCGCCTCCGCGGCGGCGACGCGGACGAGGTTCGCCGTGGGGTCCTCGATCCGCGGCGGCGGCGTGATCGCCAGCAGGATCGCCTGGAAGCAGTCACCGTAGCGATAGTGCATGGCCACCGAGATCCCGCCGGCCGTCAGCTCGCGCGCCGGCACCTGGAGGATCTTCTTGATGGGCGACGCCGCGGCCTTCTCCAGCACGCGCGTGATGCGCCGGGCGTCGCGGTAGGCCTCCGTCCACGCCGCGCGGGTCATCGCGCGGCTCCAGGGCGGGCTCGGCGTCGTCCGGTGCCACACGACGCCTTCGCGGATCGGCAGGAGCCTCGTCAGCCTCCTGGCGATCTTCTTCGTGAGCGTGCCGGCGACGATCACGCCCGCCGCGCGCATGAGCGCGTCGGGGTCCTCGAGCGTTGCGCCGAGGAACCGCCACGAGGTGCCGACGGCCTCGAGGGCGTCGCGGTTGTCGGCGAAGTAGCGGCGCAACGTCTGCCGGTAGAGGTCGCGGCGCCGCTTGTACTCCGCGGAGTCTCGGGGCAGCGCCCGCGTGGCTTCCATGAAGCGCCTGAGCCCCTCCGCCTGCCGGTCGAGCAGCAGGAGATCGGCCTCGACCCGGTCCGTCCGAACCTCCACGCCGGCCGTCAGCCCTTCGGTGACGAGGAGCGCCGCCTCCAGGCCGGCCACGAAGCCGCTCGAGTAGCGGACCGCCCACTTGCCGTGGCGGAGCCCGAGCCTGATGCCGGCCTCCACGCCGGTCATCGCCATGACCTTGGCGACGTCGCCCTCGATGGCGAACGGCGCCAGCAGCTCGCCGACCGCCTCGGCCTGGGCCCAGGCGCGCGCGGGCGCGAGCCATCCCCACCGGGGCTCCTCGGGCCGCTGGCTCGTCGCGGTCGGCACGCACGGCTGCAGGCTGGCCAGCGCCGACGGCAACTGGAACAGCGGGGGCGGAGACGGCGGCGGCGGGGGAGGCACCGGTGGGAACCGCGGCCTGTCGGGAGGCGGAGGGGGTGGAGACGGCGGCGGGAGCGGTAGCGGAGCGGGGGTGAGGGGCGGGGTCAGCGGGGGCAATGGCCTGGGCAACGGGAGTGGCGCCGGCAATGGGCTCGGCAGCGGCATGGGCAGGGGCGGCACGGGCCTCGGCGCGGGCGGCGGCGGCGCTGGGCGGAACTGGGCGAGCTGGGTCTCCCCGGCGGCGAGCGCGGGCAGGAGCAGCCACGCCGCGGCGAAGACGAGCCACCTGCGTCCCACGGCCGGTATCCTACACGGGGACGCGGTACGATGGCTCCGGGAGGTTTCCATGTCCATCGTCCTGATCACCGGCACCAGCAGCGGCATCGGCCTCGCGACCGCGCTCCACTTCGCGCGCCGGGGCCACGAAGTCTGGGCGGGGCTGCGGAGTCCGGCGACCGCCGGCGAGCTGACGCAGGCCATCGGGCAGGAGAAGCTCCCGATCCGTCCCGTCGCGCTCGACGTGGACGACGAGGCGTCGGTGACGCGGGGCGTGGGCGAGGTGCTCGGGACCGCCGGCCGCGTGGACGTCCTGGTCAACAACGCCGGGATCGGCGGCGGCGGCCCGATCGAGGAAGTCCCCGTCGAGTGGGCGAAGACGCTCTTCGAGACGAACTACTTCGGCGCGATCCGGATGATCCGTGCGGTGCTCCCGGGCATGCGCGCGCGCGGGAGCGGCGCGATCGTCAACGTGAGCTCGGTCGCCGGCCGGTTCGTGCCCGCGGGCCACGGCCACTACGCCGCCGTCAAGCACGCCCTCGAGGCGGCGAGCGAGGCCCTGGCGCAGGAGGTGCAGGCCTTCGGGATCCGCGTCGCGCTCATCGAGCCCGGCCTGGTCCTCACGCCGATCTTCACGAAGGCGCGCCGCTTCGCCGACCCGGCCTCGCCGTACTTCTACCACCTGCAGCGCCTCCTGCTGGGCTACCAGATGCAGCGCAAGACGCCGAGCCTGCCCGAGGACGTCGCGGCGGTGATCGAAGAGGCGGTGACGGCGCCCGCGCCGCGGCTCCGCTACCTCGTGGGCGAGGACGCGTGCCGGCTCGTGGCCGGCCGCCAGCGCCAGAGCGACGAGGAGTTCATCGCGACGGGCCGCCCGATGTCGGAGGCGGAGTACCTCGCGCTGATGCGCGAGCGGTACGGCTTCGACTGGCGATAGCGGCGTATACTCGCGGTGGGCCGGCGAGACCCGCACGCGCCGGCCGCTCACCTCCGGGGAGGGGTCCATGGCCAAGATGCCGCTCGAGGGCTCGTTCGTCGCGCTCGTCACGCCGTTCAACGCCGACGGCTCGGTGGACTTCGGCGCGTTCCGCACGCTCCTCCGCTTCCAGGAGGACCACGGCACGGCGGCGCTGCTCTTCATGGGCTCGACGGGCGAGCCCACGATGCTCACGCCCGAGGAGCGGCGGCAGATCGTCGTCGAGACCGCGCGCATGAAGACGGGCCGGATGCGCTTCTTCTACGGCTGCACGGGCGGGAGCACCGAGGCGACGATCGCCCACGTGCGCTTCGCGCGCGAGCACGGCGCCGACGGCGCGATCCTCGCCGCGCCGCCGTACATCTGCGCCTCCGAGGACGACATCGAGCGGTTCTTCCTCGAGGTCGCCGACGCCACGGACCTGCCGCTCGGCATCTACAACAATCCGCCTCGCGTCGGCACCGACCTCGGCTGGGAGCGCCTGCTCCGGGTCCTCAGCCACCCGCGCTACGTGGTGCACAAGGAGTCCACGGCGCGCGTGGCGCAGGTCGCCCGGGTGCTGGCGGCGCGGCCCGACGTGGCGGTGATGTGCTGCGACTCCCCGAACCTCGGCCTCGTCGTGCCGACCATGGCGCTCGGCGGCCACGGCACCGCGAACATGACCGGCAACGTGGCGCCCGCGGAGATGGCGGCGCTCTCGCGGCCGTGGCGGCGGTGGGAGGACGCGGCGGCGTTCCGGGAGACCTACCTCCGGCTCCTGCCGCTCCTGCACTTCACGTACTCGGCGACGAACCCGGTCCCGGTGAAGTCGCTGATGAAGGCGCTCGGGCTGCCCGCGGGGGACCTGCGCCGGCCGCTGCGTGCGCTCGAGGGCCCGGCCCTCGCGGCGGGCCTCGCCGCGGTCCGGGCGCTCGGCCTCGACCGGACGTACGGCTACAAGGTGCCGGGGCTCGACGCCCCCGGCGCGCCCGCGTCGCTCCGCGCCGCCGGCGAGGAGCCGGCCGGCGGCGGCGCGGGCTGCGTGCTCGGCTGAGGCGTCAGAGCCTGTAAACCAATCGCGTTGTCGAGGGGCGCCACGGCTGGGCCGGGGCGCCCCCAGGCGCGGGGCCGGGGGAGTCGGAGGGGGGCGTAGCCCCCTTCCGCTGAACAACTGGGGGGCGCCCGCAGCCCCCCATGAGGTCAGGACTCCTCGCCGAGATCCACGTAGAGGGCGTCGAGCAGCAGCTCGTTCTCGCGGGACTCGTGGTCGTCGAGCTTTCGCGCGAGGTCGCTCGCGACGCGCAGGATCTCGGCCACGGGGCCGGCGAGGACCTCCCGGGCCTGCTCGGCCAGCCGGTCCAGCTCGCCGAGGAAGGCCTGGTGCTCGCCCTCGAGGCGCTGGATCTTCTCGAGGTGCCGCCCCGCGCGGCCGCGGACGATCTCGAAGAACCCCTCGGGCGCCTCCTCGTCGGCGAAGTGGAGCACGGCGGCGGAGCGGAACTCGCGCAGGCGCTGGAGGAGCTCCGCGAGGTCGGGCGCGCTCGCGAGCCGCTCGGCGAGCTGCCGGATCTGCCGGTGCTGCTCGAGCGTCTGCTCGCGCGGGTCGGCGACGGGCTCGTCGCGGGCCGGTTCGGTCGTCATCGCAGGACTCCCTTCGTCAGGCCTCCGTGGCGATCACGCTCGCGAGGCGCGCGCCGGCGGCGCGGACCCGGAGGAGCCGGGCGGCGTGCTCGGGCGTCATGCCGAAGACGGCGGTCGCCGCCGCGTCGGCGGCGAGACAGGAGGCGGCGACCACGGTCACGCTCCGGACCGGCGTGACCCGCGGCGCCCCGGTCGCGGGGTCGAGCAGGTGGTGATAGCGCCGCCCGCCCCAGCGGAAGTACTGGAGGTAGTCGCCCGAGGTCGCGACCGCTGCGTCGCGCACCTCGACCTCGCCCGCCAGGGCCGCGGGATCCTCGGGCGACCGGATGCCGATGCGCCACGGCGCGCCGTCCGGCGCCGCCCCGAGCGCGTAGAGGTCGCCGCCGACGTTGACGAGCGCCTGCGTGACCCCGTGGGCGCGGAGCGCGTCCGCGGCCCGGTCCACGCCCCAGCCCTTCGCGATGCCGCCCAGGTCCAGCGCGACGTCGGGGTCCGTGAAGCGGACGACGGGGCGCCCGCGCCAGCGGTCGAGCGCGACGGCCTGGAAGAGGCGGCGGCCGGCGAGGGGCCGGACGGCGGCGCCGGACGGCGGCGTGCGCCGGCGCGCGACGTCCCAGAGGCCGATGGCCCGCCCGAGGGCCGGGTCGAACGCGCCGTCGCTCGCCTCGGCCCACGTGAGGGCCTCGCGGAGCACGGCGGCGGTCGCGTCGCCGACCGCCACGGGGCGCGTGAGGGCGAGACGGTTCGCGGTGCCGATCTCCGAGGACGCGCTGAAGCGCGTCATCAGCCGGTCGACGCGGCGAAGCTCCTCGATGGCGGCATCGATCGCCGCGTGCGCGGCGCGCGGGTCGGCGCCGACGACCGCGAGCTCGGCGAGGGTCCCCATCACGGGGACGGTCCGCCGCACGAGCTGCCGCGGCCGGCGGGCGGCGAGGGGGATGCTCGCCACGACGAAGGCGCCGATGCCGAGCGTGAGGGCGTCGCGCCGCGTGAGGCGGCGCGCGCCGGGGTTGTCAGCGTTGAGCATGGTCTGACTCCACTGGCGGCTCCACGGGTGGCTGGGGCCTGAGCTCGCACGCGTCGCACCCGGCGGACCCGACCGGGCACGAGCCGTCGCGGCCGCACGCGAGGCGCCGGCCGCGGGTCACGAGCCCGAACAGCGCGAAGAGCACGGCCACGGCGAGGATGACGAGGAGCGTGGTCATGGCGTGCTCACGACGACGAGAGCAGTCCCGCGAAGCCCATGAAGGCGAGCGAGAGGCTGCCGGCGATCATCAGCACGAGCGCCGTGCCCTTGGCGACGGCGGGGACGTCGGCCAGCTCGACGCTCTCGCGGATCGAGGCCATCAGCACGAGGGCCAGCGCCAGGCCGGCGCCGGAGCCGAGCGCGAAGACGAGCCCCTGGAGGAACGTGTAACTCCGGTTGGTCTGGAAGATCGCGAGGGCCAGGATCGCGCAGTTGGTCGTGATGAGCGGTAGGTAGATCCCGAGCGCGCGGAACAGCGCCGGGGAGAGCTTCTTGATCACCATCTCGACGATCTGCACGAGGGAGGCGATGACGATGATGAAGGCGATCAGCCGGAGGTACGGCGCGTAGGGGAGGACGAAGGTGTTGAGGGCCCACACCGCCATCGCGGTGATGAGGAGGACGAAGGTGTTGGCCGCGCCCATGCGGAGCGCGGTGTCGATCTTGCCCGATACGCCGAGGAACGGGCAGAGGCCGAGGAACAGCATGAGGGTGAAGTTGTTCACCACCATCGACGAGACGAAGATCCAGGTGAGGTCGCTCATCATGCGACCCTCTCCACGAGGACGGCCTCGTCCGTCGCGCGCGCCCGGGCGCGGGCGGTCTGCCGTTGCTTGTGCCAGGCCACCGCGAGCAGCACGAAGGCGAGCGTGAAGAACCCGCCCGGCGGCAGCACGAAGATGACCCAGGGCTCGTAGCGGGGGCCGAACAGGCTCACGCTGAGAAACGTCCCGCTGCCGAGCACCTCGCGGACCGAGCCCATGATGAGGAGCGCGAGCATGAAGCCCGCGCCCATCCCGACCGCGTCGAGCACGGAGCGCCCGACCGGGTTCCTGCCGGCGAAGGCCTCCTGGCGGCCCAGGATGATGCAGTTCACGACGATCAGCGCGACGAACGGGCCGAGCGCCTTGTAGATGTCGGGCACCAGCGCCTGGAGCCCGAACTCCGCGACCGTGACGAAAGTCGCGATGATGAGGATGTAGCTCGCGATGCGGATCTCGTTCGGGATCCAGCGCCGGACAGTGGACACGAGGAAGCTCGAGCCCACCAGGACGAAGAAGGTCGCGACGCCCATGACGACGCTGTTCGCGACCGAGTTGGTGACCGCCAGCGTCGGGCACAGGCCGAGCAGGTGGACCAGCACCGGGTTCTGCCGCCAGAGGCCCTTCGCGAGGTCCTCCCGGGGCGGCGCGTCCTTCGAGGTCGTCATCATGGAGGCGTGGCAGCTCAGTTCGGCCATGCGCTAGTTCTCCGTGCGGTAGGCCTCGAGCAGCGGCCCGAGCCGGCCGAGGGCATTGTTGATCGTTCGGATCACCGTCCGGGACGAGATCGTCGCGCCCGTGATCATGGCCACGTCGGTGGGCTTCGCCCGCTTGCCCTTGACGCCCGCGAGCGGCGGCTGCGCGCCGTCGAACTGCGAGACGAACGCCCGGTCCTTCTCGATCTTGTCGCCGAGCCCCGGCGTCTCCTTGCTCTCGAGCACCTTCATCCCGAGGAGCTTCCGATTCCGCGGGTCATAGCCGAAGATCAGGCGGATCGTGTCCTGGAAGCCGGGTTCGGCGGCGCCGACGGCGAAGCCGACCGCGCGGCCATCGGGCCCGAAGCCCAGGTAGACCTGCTCGAGCTTCTTCGGATCGACGCCGGGGGGCGGCGTCTTCGTGAGGGCGCCGCCGACGACGTAGAGCGTGTCGTAGCGCGCGGGCGCCTTGAGGACCTCGTTGACCGCCAGGTGCAGCGCGTGGGCGCGGTTGGCCTCGATCCGGGGCAGGGTGAGCCCGAACGCGATCACGAGGAGCACGCCGGCCACCGCGCCGCCCGCGCCGAGCGTGACGAGGAGGCTCGAAGGGCGGACCGCCGCGGGCTCCGGCAGGGGCTCCGGCGTCTGCGCGGCCACGCCCGTCGCGGCGCCGTCGGTCATGTCGCGGGCTCCACCGGCCTGGCGCCGAAGACGCGCGGCTGGGTCCACCGGTTCAGGTACGGCACGAGCGCGTTCATGATGAGGATCGCGTACATCACGCCCTCGGCGAGGCCTCCCCAGATGCGGATGACCACCACGAGGAGCCCGACGCCGGCGCCGAAGACCCAGCAGCCGCGGTTGGTGACGGGGGAGGTGACGAGGTCGGTCGCCATGTACATCGCGCCGAGCATCAGGCCGCCCGAGAACAGCATGAAGAGCGCGCCGGGGTAGCGCGGGTCGAGCTGGTGCAGGCCGCCCGCGAGCACCGCCACGGTGGCGAAGATGCTGGCCGGGATCCGCCAGTTGAGGTAGTTGCGCAGCGCGAGGTAGCCGCCGCAGAGCAGGATCAGGAGCCCCGAGGTTTCCCCGAGCGAGCCCGTGGTCGTGCCGAGCACGAGATCGAGCAGCGCGGTCGGCTGCTGCTCGAACTTCATGCGACCGAGCGGCGAGGCCGAGGTCAGGGCGTCGACCACGCGGGGGCTCGTGAACGGGAACGCGAAGTTGTCCCCCCGGAGCGCCCACCAGGTACCGGCGGCCGCGGGCACGGGCCAGGTGGTCATCGCCACCGGGAAGCTCGCCTGGAGGAAGGCGCGCCCGAGCAGGGCCGGGTTGAAGACGTTCTGCCCGAGGCCGCCGAAGAGGAGCTTGCCGATCGCGATGCCGAAGACGCCGCCCACGACGGCCATCCAGAGCGGGAGCCCGGCGGGCAGC
>Ga0209211_10011475_pt1 | contig 11310 bp, 9 predicted proteins | sample RifGroA2_FD_183992 | JGI IMG/M metagenome (GOLD analysis project Ga0209211, IMG submission 183992) | Groundwater microbial communities from Rifle, Colorado, USA - Groundwater A2 (SPAdes) (version 2) | ecosystem: Environmental > Aquatic > Deep subsurface > Groundwater | place: Rifle, Colorado...
TATTTAGCCATGGAATTTCCCGCACCTGTATTTCCATGGCTAAATACGTTTTCGTTACGGGCGGTGTCGTGTCCAGTCTGGGCAAGGGGATAGCCGCCGCCAGCTTGGGAGCGATTCTCGAATCGCGTGGCATCAAGGTTACCCACCTCAAGCTCGACCCCTACATCAACGTTGACCCCGGCACCATGTCGCCGTTTCAGCATGGCGAGGTGTTCGTCACCGAGGATGGCGCCGAAACCGACCTTGATCTCGGTCACTATGAGCGCTTCACCAGCGCCAAGATGGGCAAGCGCAACAACTTCACCACCGGCCAGATCTACGAGTCGGTCATCAAGAAGGAGCGGCGCGGTGAATATCTGGGCAAGACCGTTCAAGTCATCCCGCATATCACCGACGAGATCAAGATTTTCATCAAGCGCGGCGCCGAGGGCGCCGACGTGGCGATCATCGAGGTCGGCGGCACCGTCGGCGATATCGAGTCGCTGCCGTTTCTCGAGGCCATTCGCCAGATGGGCATCCAGGAAGGCCGCAACAATGCCTGTTACATCCACCTGACGCTGGTGCCCTGGATTCCCACCGCCGGCGAGCTGAAGACCAAGCCGACCCAGCATTCGGTCAAGGAACTGCGCGAGATCGGCATCCAGCCCGACATCCTGCTGTGCCGCGCCGACCGGGAAATTCCGCCCGAGGAAAAGCGCAAGATCGCTTTGTTCACCAATGTCCAGAGCGAAGCGGTGATTTCCGCGCTCGATGCCGACAGCATCTACAAGATTCCGGCCATGCTGCATGACCAGATGCTGGACGAGATCGTTTGCCACAAGCTGGGCATCCTTGCCCATGCCGCCGACCTGTCGGTGTGGAAGAAGCTGGTGGATGCGCTGGAGCATCCGCAGCACGAGGTCAACATCGCCTTTGTCGGCAAATACGTCGATCTCACCGAATCCTACAAATCGCTCACCGAGTCGCTGGTGCATGCCGGCATTCACTGCCGCAGCAAGGTTAACATCCAGTACATCGATTCCGAGGACATCGAAAAGAACGGCCCCGGCGTGCTGTCGTCGATGGACGCCATCCTGGTTCCCGGTGGTTTCGGTCGACGCGGCACCGAGGGCAAGATCGCGGCGATTCGTTACGCGCGGGAAAGCAAGGTGCCATATCTTGGCATTTGTCTCGGCATGCAGCTCGCCGTGATCGAGTATGCGCGCGATATCGCCGGGCTGGCCGGCGCGCACAGCACCGAGTTCGACGCAGAAACACCGCATCCGGTGATCGCGCTGATTACCGAATGGCTGGATCGCGAAGGCAAGATCGAAACGCGCGACGCGAATTCCGATCTCGGCGGCACCATGCGCCTGGGCGGGCAGAAGTGCCGGCTGGCGGAGGGTTCGCTGGCGCGCCGGGTGTATGGCAGCGAGGTGATCACCGAACGCCATCGTCATCGTTACGAGGTGAATAACGCCTATTTGCCACGGCTTGAACAGGCCGGACTGCGCGTCTCCGGCACGTCGGCCGAGGGCAAGGCGTTGTGCGAAATGGTGGAACTCGCGGAAAGCCAGCATCCGTGGTTCGTCGGTTGCCAGTTTCACCCCGAGTTCACCTCGAATCCGCGCAACGGTCACCCGCTGTTCATTGCCTATGTGAAGGCGGCGCTGGAGAAGCGGAAGTCGAAGCAATGAAGCTGTGCGGCTTTGGGGTCGGGCTCGATCAACCGCTGTTCCTGATCGCCGGGCCTTGCGTCATCGAGTCGCGGCAGATGGCTCTGGACACGGCGGGCGCGTTGCAGGAAATTTGCGCGTCGCTGGGCATTCCCTTCATCTACAAGTCGTCCTACGACAAGGCCAATCGCAGTTCCGGCAAGTCGTTTCGCGGTCTGGGCATGGAGCAGGGGCTGGACATTCTTGCCGAAGTGAAAAAGCAGATCGGCGTGCCGGTGTTGACCGACGTGCATGCGGAACATGAAGTGGCGGCGGTTGCTGCGGTGGCCGATGTGTTGCAGACGCCGGCGTTTCTGTGTCGCCAGACCGACTTCATCCAGGCCTGTGCCGCATCGGGCAAGCCGGTGAACATCAAGAAGGGCCAGTTCATGGCGCCCGGCGACATGAAGCAGGTGGTGCTGAAGGCCAAGGAAGCCAATGGTGGCGCAGACAGCATCATGGTCTGCGAGCGCGGCGCTTCGTTTGGCTACAACAATCTGGTGTCCGACATGCGCAGTCTCGCGATCATGCGCGAGACCGGCTGCCCCGTGGTGTTCGATGCCACGCATTCGGTGCAATTGCCGGGCGGGCAGGGCGACAGGAGCGGCGGGCAGCGTGAGTTCGTGCCGCTGCTGGCGCGGGCGGCGGTGGCGGTCGGCGTCGCCGGCCTGTTCATGGAGACGCATCCCGAGCCCGACAAGGCGCTGTCGGACGGTCCCAACGCCTGGCCCCTGGCAGCGATGGGCGGCCTGCTCGAACAACTGATGGAGCTGGACGCGCTGGTCAAGCGGTGCGGCATGGCAGCATGAAAAAATGTCGAAATTTTGTTTTTGAATTGAACGCAAGGAGATAGCCATGAGTGCAATCGTTGATGTCGTCGCCCGCGAGATTCTTGACTCGCGCGGCAATCCCACTGTCGAAGCCGACGTTCTTCTTGAGTCAGGTGTCATGGGGCGTGCCGCCGTGCCGTCCGGTGCCAGCACCGGTTCGCGCGAGGCCATCGAACTGCGCGATGGCGACGCCGGTCGCTTTCTGGGCAAGGGCGTGGTACAGGCCGTCGAAAACGTCAACACCGAGATATCCGAGGCCATCATCGGACTCGATGCCGAAGAACAGGCCTTTATCGACATGGCCCTGATCGATCTCGACGGCACCGAGAACAAGTCGCGCCTGGGCGCCAACGCCATTCTTGCCGTGTCGATGGCGGTGGCCAAGGCCGCGGCCGAGGAGGCCGGCCTGCCGCTGTATCGCTATTTCGGCGGTTCCGGTCCGATGCAGATGCCGGTGCCGATGATGAACGTCATCAACGGCGGGGCGCACGCCAACAACAATCTCGACATCCAGGAATTCATGATCCTGCCGGTGGGCGCGGGCAGCTTCCGCGAGGCCCTGCGTTGCGGCGCCGAAGTGTTTCAGCACCTCAAGAAGCTGGTGGACAAGAAGGGCTACCCGACCACGGTCGGCGACGAAGGCGGCTTTGCGCCCAACGTCGCGGGCAATGACGAAGCCATAGAGCTGATTCTCGCGGCCATCGAAGCCGCCGGTTACATGCCGGGCCAGGACGTGGTGCTGGGACTGGACTGCGCGGCGTCCGAGTTTTTCCGCGATGGCCGCTATGTGCTGGCCTCGGAGAAACTGGAACTGACCTCGGAAGCCTTCACCGACTACCTGGCGACGCTGGCGGATCGCTACCCGATCATCAGCATCGAGGACGGCATGGCCGAGGGCGACTGGCCCGGCTGGAAACTGCTGACAGATCGATTGGGCAAGCGGGTGCAGATCGTCGGTGACGATATATTTGTCACCAATCCGAAGATATTCAAGCAGGGCATCCAGCAGGGCATCGCCAATTCGATCCTGGTCAAGATCAACCAGATTGGCACCCTGACCGAAACCTTTGCCGCGGTCGAAATGGCCAAGCGCGCCGGCTACACGGCGGTGATCTCGCATCGTTCGGGTGAAACCGAGGATTCGACCATTGCCGACATCGCCGTCGGCCTGAACGCAGGACAGATCAAGACCGGCTCGCTGAGTCGCTCGGACCGCATCGCCAAGTACAACCAGTTGCTGCGCATCGAGGAAGATCTCGGCGATACCGTGACCTACCCCGGTCTCGACGCTTTCTACAACATCAGGAAGTAGGCCGGGCCGCGCGATGAACTGGCCGACGCTGGTGCTGGTCGTCCTCATCGCCCTGCTGCAGTATCCATTGTGGTTGGGCAAGGGCGGCTGGCTCCGCGTTTGGGATTATGACCGGCAGTTGCAGGCGCAGCGCGAGGTCAATCAGAAGCTGGAGCAGCGCAACGCCGGGCTGGACGCCGAAGTGCGCGACCTCAAGTCGGGCTTTGAAGCCATCGAAGAGCGCGCCCGCTTCGATCTGGGCATGATCAAGGAAGGCGAGATTTTCGTCCAGGTGCCGCAGAAGACCCAGCTTGCGCCGTCTGCCGAGCCATCCGCGGCGATCAAGCCGGCGCTGCCGGTCAAGCCCGCCGCACCGCGCTGAATCAGTCCTGCTGCTTGAGTTCGGTGCGGTAGCGCTGGGCGTTCGCCACATAGCCCCGCGCCGAGTTTTGCAGGCGGGCAACTTCCTCGTCGGTCAATTCGCGCACGACCTTGCCCGGTGAACCCATCACCAGCGAACGATCGGGGATGACCTTGCCTTCGGGGATCAGCGAGTTGGCGCCGATCAGGCAGTGGCGGCCGATGACGGCCTTGTTGAGGATTACCGACTTGATGCCGATCAGCGAGTCATCGCCGACGGTGCAGCCGTGCAGCACCACCAGATGGCCGACCGTGACATTGGCGCCGATCGTGAGCGGCACGCCTTTATCGACGTGAAGCACCGAGCCGTCCTGAATGTTGCTGTTGGCGCCGATGCTGATGGTGTCGTTGTCGCCGCGCAGCACGGCATTCCACCAGACGCTGGCATTGTCGCCGAGCCGCACGTCGCCGATGACTATCGCATTGGGTGCGATCCAGACCTCGCGCCCGAGGCTGGGCTGGCGGTCGCCAAGGTTGTAGATAGCCATCGATTACCTCCTTGTCCTGAACTCTGGCGCGGGTTCAGCGTTCCCGCTTCTTCCATTCCGGCTTGGCGCCGGCGGGCTTCTTCCAGTCCGGCTTCTTGCCTGCCGGCGGTGCGCGGCGCGGCGGGCGGGTGTCCACAAACTCGCCCGGCTCCATGACACGCGTCTTGAGCGCGAACTGGCGCACGCGGATGCGGCGCAATACGTCCATCAGGTCCGCCGGCAGGCCGGCGGGCAGTTCCACCGAACTGTAGTCGTCGAACAAGTTGATCTGGCCGATGTCCTTGCCGGCGATCCCCGCTTCGTTGGCGATGGCGCCGACGATTTCCTTGGGCAGCACGCCCTGATTGCGACCGATCTCGATGCGATAGCGCGCCAGTGTGCCCGGCGCGAAAGTGCGCGGCTGGACCGGCGTGTCGCCGCGGTTCGCTTTCGCCGGACGTTCGCGGCTCGGCTCGGCGGTCGGGTAGTCTTCGGTCGGCTTGGTCTTGGCGGTCTTGCGCTCCTTGCGCTCGAAAGTCGGCGCTGGTGATACGGCGGTTGAAGCGGACGCAGCGTCACGCGGCGCGTGATCGCTGGCGCCGGGCATCTGCAAGGGACGCTCGCGCGTCGCCAGCCAAGCCAGTGCGGCGGCGATCTCGCGGGCGGCGATGTCCTGCTCGCCTTCCATGCGGCGCACCACATCGAAGAAGAAATCCAGTTTCTCGGTCTTGATGATGTCGACCACCTGCTGGGTGAACTGCGCGACGCGGCGGTTGGCGACTTCGCCGGGCGTCGGCATGGTCAGCGCGGTGATCTTCTGCTTGGTTGCGCGCTCGATCAGCTTGAGCATGTACATCTCGCGCGGCGCCAAAAACAGAATGGCGCGACCGGTGCGACCGGCGCGACCGGTGCGACCGATGCGATGCACGTAGGCCTCGGTGTCGTAGGGCACGTCGTAATTGATGACGTGGCTGACCCGCGCCACGTCGAGGCCGCGCGCGGCGACATCGGTGGCGACCACGATGTCGATGGTGCCGGCCTTGAGGCGTTCGATGACCTGCTCGCGCAGGCCCTGGGTCAGGTCGCCGTTGAGCGCCGCGACGGAATAGCCGCGCGCTTCCAGCTTGTCGGCGAGCTCGACGGTGGCGGTCTTGGTGCGCACGAAAATCAGCGCGGCGTCGAAATCATCCTCGACTTCGAGGATGCGCGTCAGCGCTTCGAGTTTTTGCCCGCTGTGCGTCTGGCAGTAGGATTGGCTGGTGGCGACCACGGTGGACGTGGCGGAACGAATCTTGATCTCGCGCGGCTCGCGCAGATGCTGATGCGCCACGCGCCGGATCGCATCCGGCATGGTGGCGGAGAACAGCGCGGTCTGGCGCTCGGTCGGGGTATGTTCGAGAATCCATTTGACATCATCGATGAAGCCCATGCGCAGCATTTCGTCGGCTTCGTCGAGCACCAGCATGGACAGATTGTTGAGCACCAGGCTCTTGCGCTCCAGGTGATCCATGACGCGGCCGGGCGTGCCGACGATGACATGAGTGCCGCGCGACAACTGGCGCAACTGCACCACCATGCTCTGGCCGCCGTAGATCGGCAGGACATGAAAACCGGGCAGATGCTTGGCGTACTTTTGCAGCGCCTCGGCGACCTGGATCGCCAGTTCGCGCGTCGGCGTCAGGATCAGCGCCTGCGGCACGGCACGCTTGAGATCGATCTTCTGCAACAGCGGCAGGGCGAAAGCGGCGGTCTTGCCGGTGCCGGTCTGGGCCTCGCCGAGCATGTCGTGACCCGCGAGCAGGACCGGAATGCAGGCCGCCTGGATCGGCGAGGGCGTTTCGTAGCCGACATCGGCGAGCGCCTGAAGCAATGGCTGGGCAAGCCCGAGGGTGTCAAACCCGGCGGCAATGGTGTCTTGGGAGGTGGTCATGGCGTGCCTGCGCGGGGCAGGGAATTTCGAGGGAAAGGCGGGTCGGCAATGCAGGATCGACCAAAGAACCGCGCATTATCCCAGAGTCGGCCCCAAAAAGCCCGGTTTTATTCGCCCGCGGCGTGATCTTCGATCACGCGGTCGATGAACTTGCGCAGGAAACCTTCGGTTTGGGAGCTATGAAAACGGGCGATCTCCACCCCCCGGCTGTAGGCGATTACCGTGGGGAAGCCGCGTACCTGGTGCCTCCCCGCGATGCGCATGTTTTCGTCGGCATCGACATTGGCCAGCAGGAAGCTGCCGTTGTAGGCGCGCACGAGGCGATCCAGCAGCGGCGCCAGGACGCGGCAGGGCGCGCACCAGTCGGCGCTGATGTCGACCAGTACCGGAGTTTCCTGCGAGCGAATGACCACGGCCTCGTCGAAATCTTCTTCGGTGACATCGAAGATCGTTGTCGTGCTGCCTGCCATCGAATTCATGCCAACGTGTTTCAAATGCATCGCGACTGTTCCTTGTCTCAAACGCGCAGCAGCGCAATTTTCAACGGCGGTTGGCCGTCCGAACTCGGAAAATCGGCTTCCGGCATGATCCATTCCATTTCACGAATCGGTCGGCCGGCCTTGGCGGCGCTGCGCTGCAACTGATCCAGCCATGCATCGCGTTGCACATCGGCGACGTTGTTGGTGCAGATCAGCGTGCCGCCTTCGCTGGTACACAACAACGCCGGCTTGAACACGGAAGCGTAGTCATTGACCAGATCGACCACGCCGAAGGGGCTTTTGGCGTAGCGCGGCGGATCGAGGAAGACCAGGTCGAAGGTCTGCGCGTCGAGCTTGGGGAAGGGCGGCATGACCTTGCCGCGCACCCGCTCGGGCTGGCCGATGCCCGCATACTGGCGCATGGCGGCGAAGGCGTCGCACTTGACGAAGCGCGGGCGCACCGGCAGCTCGTTCAGGCGCGCATTCTCCTTGCCGATCATGATGCTGGAATCGGCGAAATCGACATTGACGACGAAGCGCGCGCCGGCCTTCGCTGCTGCAACGCCGACGCCGCAGGTGTAGGCGAACAGATTCAGCAGCGATTTGCCCGGCGCTTCCTGCATCACCCGTCGCCGCGCCGCGCGCAGATCGAGAAACAGCCAGGGGTCCTGGCCGGCGTGGCGCCCGGCGATGCGGTAGGTGACGCCCATTTCGTGCATCTCGCGCGCCATCATCGCCGCTTCGAGCTGATCGCCCGTCAGCGGATTGCCGATGCGGGAATTGGCGTGGCTGCGGTCGTTGTAGACCAGCGTCAGGCCGGGCAGCCGGGCGGCATAGAAGGCCTCCAGCGCCGCCAGTGTGTCCGCCGTCAGCGGGCTGTGAAAGCACTGTACCAGCAGCAGGTCGCCATAGCGGTCGATGGTCAGGCCGGGATGGCCCTCGACGCTGCCGTGGAATAGCCGGTAGGCGTCCGTCTGCTCGTCGTGCAGGCGCGGCAGAAGTTCGGCGCGCGCATCAAGTGCGGTGGCGAGCAGGGGAAGGAGGGCATCGGGCATGGCGGTTTCTCGGCAAAGGCGGGGCGATTGCCGCAAGGCGGCGATCACGGAAAGGGCGACATCTTACCCGCAAGCGCGTCTGCCATCGCCGTCCCGTCAGCGCCGACTATTGGTAGTGTCTCAGTTTGAAAAGCCTCGCTCTTGACATACGAGCGGCAGGCGCTACGCTGTGCGTACTATGCCTAAACGCTCAAGCACAGGTCGAAAAGACCTAAATCAACTGGCCGCGTCGATTGTCGCCCAGGCTACCGACGAAGAACCCAAGCAACCAGATCAAGCCGAGAAGAACCAGGCTGCGGTTGCGCTCGGGCGGCTTGGGGGGTTGAAGGGCGGCGCGGCCCGCGCAAAAAAACTGACCGCCGAACAGCGGTCAGAGATTGCGAAAAAAGCGGCGGAAGTCCGCTGGGGGAACAGGAAAATCTAAGTCAGAATATTTTCAATTGGATAACATAGTTTCTTGCTGTTTTCGTCTGTTAGGCAATGCTTGACCCACTCTGCGCACATAGCTTGCCAAAGTGCCTCCCCTCCACATTTCAATTCATTTGCGGCGAGCGTGATCCAATTATGATGATCGGAAAGCGTCATCGCCCGATTGCACGCATCATGGACAGCGGATGAATCGCGCCCGATTCTGCTCCATACGTCGGCCCATCCGTAGGACTGAAGACCCTTAAATACGACTTGCTCTGGGGCATCCCCGCCTGGCAATAAGATGCAGCCATTTGAATCCGCGTTATCCCCATCAAGGAAGACGCAGGTAGGCCGAGGGAATCTGTTTTGGGCGACCATGATTCCCAGTGCTTGACCAACGCTAGCGGCACCAAACGGAATAATCGTACAGCGGTTGAATATGTCTGGGCATTTGGCGGACAGCACCTCTCCCAAAAGTATCTTTGCCGCATGATCCTCTACGTACAGGTCACATTCTGGATGTTGTTCATCATCCATTTTAGTCATCGCGAACTGAGGACTTACCCCCGGTACTACAATTTTGGAGTTTTCGCTTTCGAGAATATGCAATCGTGCTTCTAACGGAAGCTCTTCAAGTATGTACGGAGAATGGGTTGTAATAATAATTTGGAGTTCTCGTTCTCTGCATTTCTCCGCCAAATCTCTCATCATGCGGCGTTGCGCTCTCGGATGAAGTGATGATTCGATTTCGTCGATCAGTATCAATCCGTACTTTGGCAATTCCGCTCGCATCAACTCGGCGACGGTGATTTCTCCCGACCCTTGGTGAAACCCGGAATATGCATTCTTGTTCTGGCTTAGCACCGGCACTTCCCGCGTGTCATCGATGTCAGTTATCGCCATTCTTGCTGAATCGTATGATCGGCCCATTACTGACGAAAAGCGTTGCACCTGAAGATCGGTAAATATTACCGATGATGCTTCTACGTGTTTTGATTTTGGAATTCGCGCGTAGCCGAGCCGTGTAGCAACAGGCTGAAGGCGATTGAGGTCTATATATTCGACCTCTCTTATTGGTCGTTCAGTATTCCCTAGCCATCGCGCAGTAGGTTTCCGGATCGAGCTACTTTGATGCTGATCTTTGCCCTCTTGAAAGCCAAACCTGATAGCGACATCTTCAATATTGTCCCAGGTTGTCTTTGGAAAGAACTCCGATGGAAACCATGTGCGCCCTTTTGTTTCGGAACGGTAAACACTTGCTGCCGCTTGAAGTATCGTGCTTTTACCTGATCCGTTCTCGCCAACAATAGCCATGATCGGGAATGAAAAGTTAATCCGCTGTCCACTCCATCCGCGCAGATTATCTATTTCAAGCCACTCCAGGCGCTTTGGCCAAGCAGCCCCACCCCCCCATTTTTTTATGAGCCGCCGCATTTCATCGCTTACGTTCATTTGTCGCTCCTGAGTCGTCGATCAGCGTTGGTTAAATGCTTCTCTTGGCACCTGCCAGCGTCACTATAACCGTTTTAATGTTCATTTGTGAAAAATAAAACGTACAATTAGGCGCTCTACGCTGACTGTAGAGCTACAGATAGATGGCCGCCAATGCAGCATAAAGCCTTTAATATGTAACTATCGTTTATATTCAATGAAGTGTAAACTGAACTAAATGCTTGACACATTAGGGGGTCGGTCTATAATTTCAACATGAACCGAATGCTTGAGAGGTTGCCATGAACAAGCTGAGTCTCCAGAAACGTGCCCAAATCCTTGGCCTGCTGGTCGAAGGCAACAGCATGCGCGCTGTTACTCGGCTGGTCGGCTGCTCCATCAACACCGTTACCAAGCTGCTTGAAGACGTAGGCGCGGCCTGCGCAGAATTCCAAGACAGAGCAATCCACAACATCAACAGCAAGCGCGTCCAGTGCGACGAAATCTGGTCGTTCTGCTACTCGAAGGAAAAGAACGTAGCGCCGGAAGACAAAGGCATCCTGGGCCACGGTGATGCCTATACATGGACTGCCATTGATGCAGACACCAAGCTGGCGATTTCGTGGCTTGTTGGTAGTCGTGATGGCGATTACGCCGAAGCATTCATAACCGACCTCGCCTCGCGCTTGGCCGGTCGCATCCAACTGACTACTGATGGATGGGGGCCGTACATCGGGGCAGTTGAGAAGGTGTTCGGCGGCGCAATCGATTACGCCATGCTGGTGAAGATTTACGAGGGTGAAGGCCAGCAAGACCAGCGCCGCTATAGCCCTGCTGGATTCGTGAAGGCTGAGAAGCGCCGCATCAACGGCAACCCGGATGTAAAGGAAGTCTCAACCAGCTACGTCGAGCGCCAGAACCTGACCATGCGTATGAGCATGCGTCGCTTCACTCGGCTTACCAATGGGTTCAGCAAGAAGATCGAGAACCTTGGGCATGCCGTGGCGCTTCATTTCATGTTCTACAACTTCGGGCGCATCCACAAGACGCTGCGCGTAACGCCAGCAATAGAAGCCGGCATTGCTGATCATGTATGGACTTTGGAAGAGATTGCGGCGCTTGTGAAAGACGAAGCGCCAGCCAAGCGAGAACCATACAAAAAGAAGCAGAAACACTAGGGAACCACTGAATAAGTTGCAATCAATGCGGTTGTCATATATAATTGGCCTCTCGGTTTGAACAGTGGCGGACAAGACGATGAAACAGATGACGCTGGCGGCAGTGAAAGGATTCCAGAAGCAC
>Ga0209211_10011476_pt1 | contig 11309 bp, 8 predicted proteins | sample RifGroA2_FD_183992 | JGI IMG/M metagenome (GOLD analysis project Ga0209211, IMG submission 183992) | Groundwater microbial communities from Rifle, Colorado, USA - Groundwater A2 (SPAdes) (version 2) | ecosystem: Environmental > Aquatic > Deep subsurface > Groundwater | place: Rifle, Colorado...
GGTTTGCTGCCGGTTATGAGGATAAGGATCAGTTCTTTATCTTTGCATCACATCACAAAGATGTACTCCCCTTGTTAATTCTTCTCTTTGGAAGCAGCCAGTATTTATCAAACTTCCTTTTCTCATCACCTCAGGAAAATCTTGCCTGGCTGACTGGTAAAGACCTCCTGAAGGAATCTTTAAGTAAAGAATCAATGCTTGAATATCTGCGGGGGCTGATATCAGCCAGGACATCTCTGAATGAACTAAAGTCAATATTGAGAAAGTTCAGGAAAAAGGAATATATAAGGATTACATTAAGAGACGTGCTTGGATACGGGACCCTTGCTGAGATTACCCGGGAGATATCTAATGTTGCTGATGTATGTTTACAAATTGCATATGATGTCTGCAACAGGGATATGGTTAAGAGATATGGAAGGCCAATGTATACTGATATGGATGGTGATATACATGAGTGCTCATTCACTGTCCTCGGTATGGGTAAACATGGCGGAGAAGAGTTAAATTACAGTTCGGATATAGACATTATGTATTTATATACATCTGAAAAAGGGGAGACAACCAGCGGTTTACTGACAAATCACCAGTACTATGTAAAACTATCAGAGATGATAAGCAATGTTATTGGTGATACAACGGATGAGGGTTTTGTCTTCAGGGTGGATACAAGACTCAGACCAGAGGGTACGAGGGGTGATCTTGCATGTTCCCTGAGAAGTTATGAGGTCTATTACGAGTCATGGGGAAAGACATGGGAGAGGGCTGCTTTACTCAAGGCAAGGCCTGTTGCAGGTGATGAGTTGCTCGGCAGGGCTTTCCTAACAATGATACAACCCTTTGTATACAGAAAATATCTTGACTTTACAGCTATAAACGAAATCAGGGGGATGAAGACAAAGATAAATCAGAATTTAGAAGTCAAGGGGAGGGATATAAAGGATGTAAAGCTCGGCTACGGCGGAATACGCGAGATAGAGTTCTTTATCCAGGCCTTGCAGTTGCTATACGGCGGTAAAGAGCCCTGGATCAGGGAGAGGAATGCCTTGCGTGCCTTGCACAGGCTTGCACAGAAGGGATTCATATCATATGAAGAAGAAGGGATCCTTTCAAAGGCATATCAGTTGTTACGACGTATTGAACATATGATACAGATCGTAGGGGAACGTCAGACACATGTTATGCCAACAGACCTCAGAGAACTTACAACACTTGCGAAAAGGGTGGGGTATAAGGATAGAGACAGATACATGGCACATGAACAGTTGCAGAAAGATTATGATTATTATACACAATCTGTGAGAAAGATATATGATGATCTATTCAGAGAAAAGGGAGAGGAAGCGGAAAGAGAGAAGGCAAGTGATGCTGAAATTATTGTTGGTGATGTTTTAGCAGAGGATGAGGCTGTACTCATCCTTTCAAAATATCACTTTAAAGACCCTCACAAAGGATACAGGAATGTGATACTGTTAAGAGATGGGGCTCCGTTCAGTCACCAGACCCCGAGAAGCCGTCAGATATTTCTGCGTATATTCCCGGGCTTTTTCCGGCAAATAACATCATCATCTGATCCAGACCATGCCCTGAATAATCTTGAGGCACTGATATCATCAGCAGGGGCGAGGGAGACGCTCTATTCATTTTTTGAAGATAATCCCCAGGCCATAGAATCTGTTATAAGGCTCTTCAGCGGCAGTGAATATCTTTCTAAGACAGTGATAAGGCATCCTGAGATAGTAGACCTGTTCCTTGACCCGGATGAATTACTTGAGAAGAAGACAAAGGAGAAATTACAAAGAGAATTATTCTCAGTTGTAGAGCAGTGCGGGACATATGTGGAACGGCTTGATACATTGCGGAAGTTTAAATATACAGAAGAACTCCGTATAGGCTATCTCGATATAATGGACTATGTGGATACAGTTGAGGCATCAAAATATATCTCTGCACTTGCTGACGTATCTGTTGCAGGTGCCTTGAAGATGGCAGAGGAGGAGATAGGAAATTCATATGGAGAGCCTGTATGCAGCGCAGATAGAAAGAATGTCAGGGCAAGATTCTGTGTTATAAGTATGGGCAAACTCGGTGGAGAGGAGATAACCTATGGATCAGACCTTGACATAGTCTTTTTGTATTCAGGTGAAGGTGAGACGGATGGTAAACATTCAATCTCAAACCATGAATATTTTTCTCATCTATCAAGCAAGATCATTTCAGCCCTGACATCAATAACAAGGGAAGGTACTGTCTTTAAGGTGGATGTAAGGCTTAGACCCTCAGGTTCAAAAGGGCCGCTCTGCCAGTCTATCGAGGCGTTTAGATCTTATATGAAAGAGCATGTTGATATATGGGAGCTTCAATCCCGTACCAGGGCCCGTGTGGTTGCAGGGGATGAGTCACTTGGACATGAGTTTATCGAACTTAATCATAACCTGTTGTATAAAAAACCTGCGCTGGTTAATTTGGCAGATTCTATAAGGGGTATGCGTCAACGTATGGAAGCAGAAGTAAGTAAAGAGGACAGTAGCTATTATGATATAAAGGTTGGAAGAGGAGGGATAGTTGATATAGAGTTTATAGTCCAGTACCTTAAATTATTGTATGGGTCAAAATACGCAGGTATAAGGGTGACGAATACACTTTTATCATTGGAGGCCCTTTGTAAGGAGGGTCTGTTAAAAAAGGATAAATATTCAGTATTGAAGAAGTCATATATCTTCCTCAGGACGCTTGAGAGCAGGCTCAGGATAGTCCATAACATGCCATCACCTCTCCTGCCAAAGTCGCCTGAGAAACTGACATCTCTTGCTAAGAGGATGGGATACAAAGACACAAAACAAGTCACAGGTCAAAGAAGGCTCCTGAAGGAATTTGAATCCATGAGGGAAAAAGTGAGGGGGATATTCGATGAGATAGTGGCTTGACAATTAAGTGTCAATCCTTTTTCCTGCGGTTACCCTTTACAGGGGCATGTTGTTTTTCATAACTTTCTTCTATAACCCTGAGAACCTCTTCCGGGTCATCTGTAATAGTGAAGAGGTTTAAGTCTTCTTTGCTTATAGTTCCGGCATGTATTAATGTGTCTTTCATCCATTGAATAAGGCCATTCCAGTAATCCTTACCGAACATAATTATTGGAAATCGCCTTATCTTGCCTGTCTGCATCAGTGTCAGGGCTTCAAATAATTCATCCATTGTCCCAAACCCACCAGGGGTTATTACATAACCTACGGAATATTTTACAAACATTACTTTTCTCGCAAAAAAGTATCTGAAATCCAATCTTTTATCCTGATATTTATTTGAGTACTGCTCTTTTGGAATCTCTATGTTTAATCCTACAGAAAGGCCCTTCCCCTTTTTTGCCCCCCTGTTTCCTGCCTCCATAATCCCCGGCCCACCCCCTGTTATTATTGAGAAGCCCTTTTTAGACAGAAGTTCAGCTACCTCCATTACCTTTTTATAGTAAAAACTGTTACTCGATAGACGGGCACTTCCGAATATGGATACCCCGCGTTTAATTGTGCTAAGCTCCTCAAATCCCTCAACAAACTCGCTCATTATCCTGAAGATACGCCATGTTTCGTGTCCCCTCAGGTCATCCATATTACTCATATCCCCCTATTTGCCTTTCTTAATTAATTGAATAAATAGAACCGAAAATATATAACCGATGAGTATACAGAAAATAAATAAAATTGCAATCATAGAGATGGAGTTTCAAAGGAGGGGCAGGGAATGAAGACATTAAAGGAACTTATGCAGAGGTATTTTGAAACAATCCTCGTATCTACAATTGTCCTTATCCTTCTGTTTATAGATATATTCATCGTAAACAAGATGGCCTTTCTCTACTTCTATTTTCTGCCGGTGCTTGTTGCCGGATATTATATAGGTAAGAGAGGGGCAGTCCTTACCTCAACCATGACCATTGCTTTAGTGGCCTTAAGGGTACTGATATCTCCAGGTACATTTATCATTAATATGCAAGGGACTTTTGATTTATATTTTCAACTTGTAATATGGGGAGGTTTCCTTGTGCTCTCAAGCTATGTAGTAGGGAGATTATATGAAGAGAAAGAGGACCAGTATCAGAATCTCAGACAGTCTTATGTTGGTGTTATAGAGATCCTTGTGAAATACATAGAGTCAGTGGACAAGTATACAAAGGGGCATTCTGTCAGAGTGGCAGATATAGGAATGGATATCTCCATTGCTATGGGCCTTTCAAGGGAAGAGTGTGAGAATGTCAGAGTTGCCGGGCTATTACACGATGTTGGTAAGATTGAGGTCAGTATGGACCTGATAAAAAAGGCCGCTACCCTTACAAAAGACGAGAAGGATGCGATGAGTAAACACCCTGAAAAGGGGGCTAAAATATTATCTAAAGTTGGAAATGTATTGAGCGAGGCTGTACCTATTATCCTTGCCCATCACGAATACTTTGATAAGCAGGGTAGTGAGAAGGGGAAGAAGGTGGATATGCCATTAGGTGCGAGGATAATCGCAGTAGCAGATACTTATGATGCCATAATTACAGACAGGCCATACCGTAAGGGTAAACTTCCCTGGCAGGCATTGGAAGAGATAGAGAAGTTTTCCGGTACCCAGTTTGATCCGGAGGTTGTTGATGCCTTCCGTCATGTAGTAAAAAATTATATGGAAGGAGATCATGTAGAGAGCTTAGTCACACAGCAGTAGATTTTAAACCTTACCTTATAGTTACTAATCTTCTAAAGTATTTGACTTTCCAATGGCAAGATAATATTATTTAATAATCTTTACAACCTTAAGAAAACGGCAATTTTTTCATTATATTTATGATGCTAAGTGAAAAGGAAGAGAACATAGATTTAGACCATCTGTCTGATGAAGAGCTTCTTGAACTGATGGACAAGGGCCACATGCCGGGACATATTGCAATAATCATGGACGGAAACGGCAGGTGGGCAAGGATGAGAGGGCTTCCGAGGATAGCAGGTCACAGAGAAGGGATAAAATCAGTCAGAGAAATAGTTACATTCTGCCGTGAGGTAGGGATAGAGGTGTTGACAATTTATGCCTTTTCAGCAGAGAACTGGAAGAGGCCTGAATTGGAGGTTAAAGCCCTTATGATGTTCCTTGAGGAATATCTTCAAAGGGAATTAAAGACACTGATGGATAACAATATACGGTTTATGACAATAGGGCAGACTGATAAACTTCCGGGCTCAGTAAAAAAATGGATAGAGAAGGTAGAAAAGAAGACAGAGCATAATACATCTATGATATTAAATATAGCATTGAGTTATGGTGGGCGGACTGAGATAGTTGATGCAATATTGCGTATCATGAATGATATTACGAATGGCGCTATAAAACCTGAAAATATAGACAGTAAATTATTTTCAAACTATTTATATACAAAGGGCCTGCCAGACCCTGACCTGATGATAAGGACCAGTGGTGAAACACGTATTAGCAATTTCCTTTTATGGCAGATAGCCTATGCAGAGTTATATTTTACCAAGACCCTCTGGCCGGACTTCAGGAGGCATGACCTGCTTCTTGCTATCCTCGACTATCAGCACAGGGAAAGAAGATTTGGCATGATAGAGGAGCAGATTACAAGGACTAACTGATGGGAGGAAAGAGGGTTGTAACCGCTATCGCACTTATCCCTTTTCTTTACCTCCTTGTCAAGTATCTACCCCCTCTCTTTTTCTTTTTATTTGTGGTTATTGTGGTCTTTATAGGACAATATGAATACTATAGATTCTATTACAGGGAGTTTAATAAATACACAATTCTGGGTTTTTTCCTTGGTTTTCTGACCCTCCTTACCTTTGATAAAGATTTTAATTCCCTTGTGGCAAGAGACGCGGTCTTGAGCATGGTGGTATTAATATCACTGATTGGTTTCCTGTTTCTTAAAGCGAACCCTAAAGATACCCTCCCTGGAGTTTCAGTAATATTGTTTGGTGTATTCTATATTTCATGGACATTAGGACATTTGATCCCTTTACGAAATCAATTAAACGGAGAGAACCTTATTTTCTTTATCCTTATTGCAACATGGGGTGTAGATACAGGTGCATACTATTTTGGAAAACTCTTTGGCAGGCACAAACTCTCCCCTGTTATCAGCCCCGGCAAGACTGTAGAGGGTGCAATTGGCGGCGTTATTTCGTGTATAGGGTTTGCCTTTTTAGCGAGGTGGTTGTTCTTAAGAGAACTTACAATAAACAATACTATACTGATAGGTCTGATATTCGGTGTGATAAGTCAGCTTGGGGATCTGACAGAGTCAATGCTGAAGAGAAGTGCCGGGGTCAAGGACTCTGGCAGCCTCCTTCCGGCCCATGGCGGGATGCTGGACAGGATTGACAGCATTATATTTACAATACCGGTTTTTTATTATTATATTAGATATTTCGTACCTGAAATAACATTTTTGCCTGTATGATTAAGAATATATCGATATTAGGTTCCACCGGTTCTATAGGGTGCAGCACACTGGATGTGATATCCCGGTTTCCTGAAAGATTCAAGGTCGTTGGCCTCTCAGCGTGCGAGAATATAGACAGGTTAGAGCAACAGATAAGACGTTATAAACCATCAGTAGTGTCTTTAACAAATGAAAAACACGCCTCAGTGCTTAAAGAGAAGTGTAAGACACTTGACGTAGATATACTCTCAGGAGTGGAAGGACTTATCAGGGTCTCTACACATCCGGAGGCCGGTATTGTCGTATCTGCAATAGCCGGTTCAGCAGGACTTATCCCTACACTTGCTGCTGTCAAGGCCGGAAAGACTATAGCGCTTGCGAATAAAGAGACCATGGTCATGGCAGGTGAGATAGTTGTTAGAGAGGCAAATGAGAAAAAGGCAAAGATTTTGCCGGTTGATAGTGAACACAGTGCCATATTTCAAGTGATGGAGAAGGGGAGATGGGAAGAGGTTCATAAGATTATCCTTACTGCATCAGGCGGGCCATTTCTCAGAACGCCTTCCGAGGAGAGAAAGAAGGCAACTATAAAAGATGCATTGAGACATCCAAACTGGAATATGGGTGCAAAGGTTACCATAGACTCAGCCACCCTTATGAATAAGGGTCTTGAGGTAATTGAAGCGAAGTGGTTGTTCGATGTGTCAGTCAACCAGATAAAGGTATTGATACATCCCCAGAGTATAGTCCATTCCATGGTAGAATTCAGGGATGGTTCGGTTATTGCACAGATGGGGATGCCCGATATGAAAGTACCGATCGCCTATGCACTTAGTTATCCGGAACGGCTGGATCTTGTTATGCCGAGACTTGACCTTGCAAAAACCGGGAACCTTACATTTGAAGAACCTGACAAGAGAAGATTTCCGTGTCTCTACTATGCATATGATGCTATTAATGAAGGTGGGTCAATGCCTGCTGTCCTGAATTCTGCTAATGAAATAGCTGTGCAGGCATTTTTGCACGGGAGGATAGGATTCCTTGATATAGAGAGGATTACCGGTGAAACTATGGGAAAACACAAGGCATTTTGTATTGAGACCATAGAGGATGTATTACATGCAGATAACTGGGCAAGACAGGAGGCTGAAATGATAATAGGGAGGCTCGCAGGTAAAGGATAGAAATAAAGGGGGATTTATTAAATGTACACTCTGTTGGTTTTCATAATCTGTATAGGAATACTGATATTTGTCCATGAACTTGGACACTTTATTGCTGCAAGGATAAGGGGGATCAGGGTTCTCAAGTTTTCTCTTGGTTTTGGACCAAAGATAATCGGTAAAAAGATAGGGGATACAGAATATCTTATCTCCGCACTCCCGCTCGGTGGTTATGTAAAGATGGCAGGGGAGAATATGACTGATGTATCGACAAACGCACCTGATGAATTTTCTTCAAAGAGCGTTTCTGATCGTGCAACAGTTGTATTGGCCGGGCCATTAATGAATATCATAGTTTCTTTCCTTTTGATGCCCCTTGTGTTTTTTATTGGTATTAATATGCCGGCATTTCTCGAAGAGCCTCCGATAGTGGGTTGGGTAGAAGACGGTTCACCTGCCAGTAATGCGGGTGTGATGGTTGGTGATCGTATCATGAAGATGGATAATAAACATGTATCAGACTGGGAAGATGTAGTCACAGTTATTTCAACCAAACCTGAACTTGGAATAAAGATGGAGATTGAAAGTGGTAATGAGATTAAGGAGGTTTTTTTAGCAAGAGGGGAAGAGACTCAGGTTGGCGGGGGTGGATATGCAGGGATTCTTCCTGACTTGCCCCCTGTCATAGGGAAGGTGAATAAAGGATACCCTGCAGAGAAGGCAGGCCTGAGGGAAGGAGACAGGATAGTATCTCTTGATGGGAACCCTGTCATTAACTGGTATCAGGTCTCATCATACATAAGGTCTCACGTTGATAAGGATATTGTTATAACTGTTAAGAGGGACAATGAAGAGGTCACTGCTGCTGTAAAACCCATGAAAGACCAGGCAGCAGGATATGGTGTTATAGGAATAATTAATCAGCAGAAGACCCTTGTAAAAAAGTTTGGAGTAATAGAGTCGATAACCCAGGGGTTGGGGAGGATGTATGAGTTAACAAAACTGACTTTTGATGTCCTGAAGAGGCTGTTTTCTCTGAAGCTCTCAATAGAGACCCTCGGCGGTCCAATAATGATTGCAAAACTTACCGGTGAGGCAGCACAGTCCGGCATATCTGATCTCATTGCCTTTATGGCCTTTATGAGTTTACAGCTTGGCATATTAAATCTCCTTCCAATGCCTGTACTGGATGGTGGTTGGATAGTCTTTCTGATTATAGAGAAGATCAAGGGGAGCCCCCTGAACAAAAAGACAATGGAGGTAGCGCAGACAGTTGGATTTGCATTACTGATTACACTGATAATTATTGTATCGTACAATGACATACTGAGGGTGTTCAGATAGAAGAAATGATTAACAGGAGAAAGACCCGGCAGATAAAGGTTGGAAATGTACTAATCGGGGGTGGTGCGCCTGTTGTTGTTCAGTCAATGACTAATACTGACACACGGGATATTAATGCTACTGTTGTACAAATTAAGAGGCTTGAAGATGCTGGATGTGAGATTGTCAGGGCAGCGGTACCGGACAAAGAAGCTGCAGAGGCGCTGAAGGCAATCAAATCTTCTATATCTATACCATTAATAGCGGATATTCACTTTGACTACAGGCTTGCGCTTTTGGCCATTGCGAATGGGGCAGATGCCTTGAGACTCAATCCCGGAAACATAGGAGATGAGAAGAGAATTGAGCATGTTGTAAAGGCTGCAGAAGAGAGGGGGATCCCAATAAGGATAGGTGTCAATGCGGGATCCCTCGAAGATGATCTCCTCAATAAATATGGTCATCCTACTCCTGAGGCAATGGTTGAATCTGCAATGAGACATATCAGAATATTAGAAGATTTTGACTTTTATGACATGAAAATATCCCTTAAGGCATCTAATGTATTTACAACGCTCAATGCATACAGGCTTATTTCAGATAAGGTTGATTACCCGCTGCATGTGGGTGTATCTGAGGCAGGGCCTCTTCTCTCCGGAACAGTGAAATCTGCAATAGGGATAGGTCTCCTGCTATTTGAGGGTATCGGTGATACAATAAGGGTTTCTCTGACAACGAACCCCGTTGAAGAGGTAAGGGTTGCATATGAGATATTAAAGACACTTGATATCCGGCATCGTGGTGTTAATATTATCTCATGCCCCACATGCGGAAGGATGGAGATAGATATTGAGAAGATTGCAACAGAGGTGGAGAAAAGGCTTTCCCATATAACATTACCACTTAATATCTCTATACTCGGATGCGTGGTAAACGGGATAGGGGAAGGGAAAGAGGCTGATGCAGGTATTGCAGGCGGCAAAGAGAGCGGTCTCTTGTTCCGGGATGGAAAGGTTATAAGGAGACTAAAAGAATCTGAGTTGGTTGAGGCATTGATAAAGGAAGTTGAGGATTTAGTCCAAAATAAAAAATGTACTTCTCTAAACTGTTAATACCAACCCTTCGTGAAGACCCTGGAGAATCAGAGGTAATAAGTCATAAACTTATGATGCGTGCAGGCCTGATAAGAAGGCTTGCAGCAGGCATATATAATTACCTCCCTTTAGGCTACCGGGTAATAAAAAAGGTTGAAAATATTATTCGTGAAGAGATGGACAGGGCTGGCGCCCAGGAGGTATTTCTCCCGATGGTGCTTCCTGCAGAGCTGTGGCAGGAGACAGGAAGATGGGAAAAGTATGGAAAGGAGCTTCTTAGGCTGAAAGACAGGAATGACAGGGATTTTTGTCTTGGTCCCACACACGAAGAGGTGGTAACAGATATCGTAAGACGGGAGGTTAAATCCTACAGACAGTTACCATTAAATCTATACCAGATACAGACAAAGTTCAGAGATGAGCCGAGAGCGAAGTCGGGTCTTCTTCGCGGCCGGGAGTTTATGATGAAAGATTTATACAGTTTTCACGCCTCGGAAGACGATCTTTTTCGGTACTATAAAGAGGTTAAGGTGGCCTATGATAAGGTTTTTTCGCGCTGCGGGCTCAAAACCTTTTACACCGAGGCCGCAGGAGGAGATTTTACCGTTTCAAACACGCATGAGTTTCAGGTTGAGGCGCCCTCCGGCGAAGACGAGGTGATGCTTTGCCGGCTCTGCGGCTTTGCGGAGAATCAGGAGATCGCGAAGGTGAAAGCGGGAGTACCGTGCCCAAGCTGCAAGAGTGGGGTTATCGAGAAAATTAACGCGATTGAGGTGGGGAACATTTTCCCGCTTGGCACCAAGTACTCCGAAGCATTCAATCTCCGCTTCTTGAATCAGAAGGGGGAGAAGGAGCTTGTGGTGATGGGTTCCTACGGCATCGGCGTTAGCCGGCTTATGGGCGCTATCGTCGAAGTTCGGAGCGACGGAAAAGGTATCGTCTGGCCGGAATCGGTCGCGCCTTTCGCGGCGCACCTACTCGTGCTCGGTGGAGACAAGGCGCTTCAAAAATTTGCGGAAGGGGTGTACGATAAGCTGGAAAAGGAAGGCGTCTCGGTATTATTTGATGACCGGGCCGACATTTCGGCGGGCGAGAAGTTCGCCGATGCGGACCTCATCGGGATGCCTTTCCGGGTCGTAGTAAGCGAGAAAACGCTTGTCCAGGAAAAAGTCGAGGTGAAGCGCCGCGATGAAAAAGAAGCCAAGTTAGTAAAACTTGAAGAGTTGATAAAGGTTCTAAAATAACGCTACGAAATACGAAATAATACGAATATACGAAAAAGTTTTATCCCCTTCGCAT
>Ga0209211_10011477_pt1 | contig 11309 bp, 10 predicted proteins | sample RifGroA2_FD_183992 | JGI IMG/M metagenome (GOLD analysis project Ga0209211, IMG submission 183992) | Groundwater microbial communities from Rifle, Colorado, USA - Groundwater A2 (SPAdes) (version 2) | ecosystem: Environmental > Aquatic > Deep subsurface > Groundwater | place: Rifle, Colorado...
CGTTGTTCTCTCAATTGGCGAAAAAATTTGGATTTAAGGTCAATATTGTAAAGGCTGTGAAAACGCATCACGAAGTGATCAGTAGTACCAGAATCCGTAATCTTATCAGAGAAGGTCATTTAAAAAAAGCCAGTGAACTATTGGGCCGTCTGGTTTCAGTCGTTGGCGTTGTTCAGCCCGGAGACAAAAGAGGGAAAGGCTTAGGGTTTCCGACGGCGAATATATATCCTACCAACGAAACACTTCCCCCCGCCGGTGTCTACGCCGTGTATGTTGTGATCGACGGCCAGCGCTGTAAGGGAATGGCGAATATCGGCTATCGGCCGTCCTTTCAATCCCATCCCAACCAGATCAACCTCGAGGTCAACATCTTTAATTTTAGGCAAAATATTTATGGCAAAGAGATCATCGTGGAATTTGTCGAAAAGATCCGCGATGAAAAGGTTTTTTATACCAAGGAATCCTTGGTAAGGCAATTGGAGTCCGACGAGAAAAAGATCCGCCGGATTTTTAAGCGAGTTCCCGTGCACTTCCTGCCGTAGGACTTTCCCCAATAGATCCCAAATTTCCCTTCAAAATGCCTCAGGATCGCCTCTTCCTGGGTGTTTTTTTGTCAGAAGCGCCCCCATATATTGATTTATTTGCTTTTTAGGCACAACCTATTGTATTTAAAGAAAATACGTAAAATTTTTTTTAATTAGGTGTTGACATACCCTAGGGGGATTCATATAATTGAAAACAAGTGGAGCAAAGTGGGGTGAAGTGGTTTAGCTCCGGTTTTTTCTTTTTAATATGAGAGACCCTAATGTTTTACGGTGAATACAGTCACACAATCGATCGAAAAGGAAGGCTTATTCTCCCTGCGCGTTTTCGCGAGATATGCAAGGAAAATGGGATAGAAAAGTTTTTTGTCACGCGAGGTTTAGACAAATGTCTATTTATGTTTAACGAGGAGGAATGGCGCGTGCAGGAGCAGAAATTTAAGACCATGTCATTCACCAAACAGGAATCCAGGAGTTTCAATCGATTGTTTTTTTCCGGCGCAGTTGATGTGGTGCCTGACCGTCAAGGACGCTTCATCATTCCGCAATATTTAAAAGACTACGCCGACATAAAACGGGATACGGTCATCATCGGGATCTCCAACCGTATCGAAATTTGGAATGGGCATGCCTGGCAGGAATTTTATAGCCGTTCCAAGGACACCTTTGAGCAGATCGCAGAAAATATAATAACCCCTTAGAGGAGGTGGATTGATGCAGACCAGACAGTTTAACGAAGTTGTTTTTAAGCACATGGTAGAGTTCCCCAGCTTTGATTGTGTCTTTTGTTCGACGGAGGAAAAAACAACGGGTCGTACGCGTTTATTTTTGATCTTTAATAACCGCAGCAAGGTTTATCAAAGAAATGGCCTAAAAGGCACCTGGGATGAGATCCAAAATGAACAGCACTCTGATTTCATCCGGACGCGATTTGATCTGGCCGTTCAGGAAAATGGTATCCCGCGGTATACGAGCTAAATTACGAATTGATTTCATGGACATTAACGAGAAAATCATGGCGCAAGATCAAATACATAAACCCGTCATGGCGAAAGAGGTTGTCGAGTATCTCTCGATCAATCCTCAGGCCTGCATTGTCGACTGTACGGTGGGTTTAGGCCAGCATGCGGCTGCCATTGCCCAGGGATTGCAAGAGGGCGGTTGTATCGTCGGAATTGACAGGGACGGACATGCGCTAAGCATTGCTCAAAATGAACTGCAGGGGCGTCTTATCAAAACGCATTATATTCATGGCGACTATCGAAACATTGACCGGATCTTGGAATCCCTGGGGATCGTAGAGGTTGACGGGATCCTTTTAGATCTGGGGATTTCCAGTTATCAGCTGGATAACCCGGATAGAGGTTTTAGTTTTAATTCGGAAGGGCCGCTGGATATGCGCATGGATCAGGAGAGTTATATCTCGGCTTATGATCTGGTGAATTCACTTTCTGAAAAAGAGATCTCCTCCATACTAAAGAATTTCGGAGAGGAGAGGTGGCACAACCGCATCGCGCATTTATTGGTCGAAGAAAGGGCTAAGAACCCTATCAACTCAACCCAGGACTTAAAAGAAATCGTGGTCAGGGCCATCCCTTCACAATTCCGTCATCAGAAAATTCACGCCGCCACCAAAACCTTTCAGGCTTTTCGGATAGCGGTTAACCGGGAGCTCGAGGCCTTGGAGATCGCGCTCGCGAAAAGCGTCTCCTTGCTTAAAATCGGAGGCAGGATCTGTGTTATTTCTTTTCACTCTCTGGAAGACAGGATCGTGAAACAAAGCTTCCGTTACTTTGAGAAGCAGGGATTTTTTTCCATACTGACAAAAAAGCCGCTCACGCCGACTGAAGAAGAAATAAGATCCAATCCAAGATCACGCAGTGCCAAGTTAAGGGTCGCGGAAAGGATAAAGTAGGTCCATGAAAATATCCCACGCCATTAGAATAATGTTCTTTGTGACCCTGTTATCCTTGATCTACATCAACATGCAGATGCAGATCTATGATCTTGCCTACAAGGGCAAGATCCGGGAGGGTATCGTTAAGCAATTAAAGGAAAGCAACGGGATCTCCACTTACAATATCTTAAAACTTAAATCAGCCAATAATTTAGGGTGCCTGCTCTTAGATGAAAATTCAGAGATGAAGTTCCTTGATAAGTCTCAGATCATTAGATTGCCTGTCGCCGCGCAAAGAAAGAATAACAATAACGTAGCCTTGGCAAAAGAGCAGGAAAATAAATTCAATAGTTGGCTAAATATTTTTAGCTTAAAATCTGAAGCAGAGGCGAGGCCGCAGCATTAATGCAAGCACGACAGCACACCCTTCGGTTTTGTGGCGTCCTTTCTTTTTTTATTTTAAGCCTCATTGTTTTTATCTTTAAATTAACGTATATTCAGATCTTCCGTTCCGAACATCTCTCCAAGCTCGCCAGCCGGCAGCACAATTATATGATCGACCTGGAGCCTATCCGTGGCACGATTTACGACCGCCAATTAAGGCCGTTGGCCTTTAATGTCACGGCCGCTTCACTGTACGCAAACCCAAGGATCATGGGCCAGGCAGACAAAGACAAGGCCGTGGCAGAGTTGCCTGCCCTCTTAGGGGTGAGTGCGGATTTCATTCAATCTAAATTAAGTAAAAATAAATATTTTGTCTGGGTAGAGCGTAAACTTCCTCAGGAAAAGATTAAAAGGATTAAAGCCCTCAAGATCAAAGGCATCGGCTTTCGTAAGGAAAGTAAACGTTTTTACCCCAACCAATCTCTGGCCGCCCATGTCGTCGGTTTTGCGGGGATCGATAACCAGGGCTTAGAAGGCATTGAACTGCAGTATGATCATTTTCTAAAAGGTAAAGAAGGTTGGGCGCAGATCTTGCGTGATGCCCGCCAGCGGGAATTATTGATCGAAAAAAGTTATCTCCCACCGGAAGACGGATTTAATATTGTTTTAACGATCGATGAGACGATCCAATTTTTGGCTGAAAGGGCCCTGGATAAGGCCTTTCAAAAGCATAATGCCAAATGGGCTACCATTATTGTTATGGACCCGAAAACCGGAGAGATCTTGGCCCTCGCCAATCGGCCTACGTACGATGTCAGCCAGGTTGAGATCGCGTCTATCGAAAGCCGGACCAACCGCGCCCTGAGTTATACGTATGAGCCGGGTTCTGTTTTTAAGATCGTGACGGCAGCAGCGGCTTTACAGGAAGGAACTTTCAAAGAAGTCGATAAAATTGATTGTGAAAATGGTTCTTACCGGGTTGGCAGTCATATCCTGCATGATGCCCATCCTAAAGGAATATTGACCTTCCAGCAGGTCATTGAAGAATCCAGCAACATTGGAACAACCAAGATCGCCCAGAAATTAGGGCCCACGACATTCTTTAAGTATGCCGATAAATTCCGCTTCGGTCATTTAACCGGCATTGATCTAAAAGGAGAGGTTGACGGAGTTTTAAAAAATCCGTCGGTTTGGTCGAAAACTTCTATTGCCGCTGTTCCTATTGGTCAAGAAGTCACCGTGACACCTTTACAGCTTGTGGCGGCCATAGCGGCTATCGCAAATGATGGCGTCTACATGAAGCCGTTTGTGGTAAAATATCTTAAAGACAACAACAATCAAATCATTCGATCGTTTGAACCTCAAATTATCGATCAGGTGATTACCGTTGAAACATCCAAACGGCTAAAAGATATTTTGATAGGTGTGGTCCAGGACGGGACAGGTAAGAAAGCCCAAATCAAGGGTGTGAGTGTCGCCGGAAAGACCGGCACGTCGCAGAAAGTCGTTGACGGCTTGTATTCGCACAGTAAATTTTTTGCCTCTTTTATCGGATTTGCCCCGGCGGAAGACCCTCAAATCGCTATTGTCGTTGTGGTGGATGAACCTCATCCGAGTTATTATGGAGGAACAGTGGCAGCACCGGTCTTTCAGGAAGTCGCTGAAGATACGTTAAAATACCTGCAAACGGTGGCTAATCCCATTGAGGAATATGCAATTAAGTAAGTTATTGCAAAATATTACCAAAGAAAAAATACCATCTGATGTTGCCCATTATGATATCCGCAATGTCTGTTCAGATTCCCGCAAAGTAATTCCCAATAGTCTCTTTATAGCGTTAAAAGGTTTTAGCCAAAATGGTGAGGATTTTATTCCCGATGCGGTCAAAAAGGGTGCGGTGGCGGTTATAAAATCCCCAAGCGGCTCCCAATCTAAATCTTTAACTAGCCGGCTCCCCAAAGATCCCAATGTTTTTATCCTCGAAGTTGAAGACACGAATAAAACCCTGCGGGAGATCGCCGCAAAATTTTATGACCATCCTTCTTCCAAGGTGCGTACGATCGGCGTTACCGGCACCAACGGCAAAACAACCACGACCTTTGTTATCGAATCGATCTTGCAAAAAGCCGGCCAGGCCTGCGGGGTTTTAGGGACGATTAACTATCGCATCAACCGGGAAGTTTTTCCCGCGCCCAATACCACCCCCGATGTCATCGGGATCCAGCAGTTTCTCTATAATTTAATGCAGAAAAATATCCCCTATTGCGTGATGGAGGTCTCTTCCCACGGCCTGGATCAGGGGAGGGTGGATTTGATCGATTTTAAGGTGGGGCTTTTTACTAATTTGACCAGCGATCATCTAGATTATCACCAAACAACCGAGAAGTATTTCTTAGCTAAGGCCAAATTGTTCCAAAACCTATCGAAGGGATCCCATGCGATCATCAACGGCGACGATCCGTTGGCCAAACAGCTTAAGGCTATGACCAAGGCGAAGGTTTACACTTTCGGGGTCTCTTCTGACAGCCTCTTTTCAGATCAAATGCCCGCAAGGGAAAATGATCAATATTAGAAGCAAATTGATCGGCCTGCACAATATTTATAATATCTTAGGCGCTGTAGCGGCCTGTTATGCGGAAAAAATCCCGATATCCTCGATCGAGAAAGGCGTGGAGGAACTCGCCATGGTGCCGGGTCGTTTAGAAAAGATCAACTGCGGCCAGGATTTTCATGTTTTCATCGACTACGCGCATACGGAGGACGGCCTTAAAAATGTTTTAAGCTGTCTTCAGGACATCAAAACCAGAAAACTTATCGTGGTTTTTGGCTGCGGCGGGAACCGCGACAAGACCAAAAGGCCGAAAATGGGCAAGGTGGCCAGTCAATTGGCAGAGATCGTGATCCTGACCAGCGATAACCCGCGTACGGAGGACCCGCAGGATATCATCGATGAGATCATTGTAGGATGTTCTAAGGAAAATTATGCCGTGAGCGCTGAGCGCAAGGAAGCCATTTACTACGCCCTGCATCTGGCGCAAAAGGACGATGTGGTCCTGATCGCCGGCAAAGGCCACGAAGATTATCAGATCTTTAAGAACCAAACGATCCATTTTAATGATAAAGAGGTCATCCAGGAATTTTTCGCTGCCCGGAAACTTGTCAATAAGGCGTGATGCAATTTAACTTAAATGAAATCATAGATGAGATAGGCGCCAAAGTCCTGCAAGGGAATGCGGATATCAGAATAAGGGGAGTTTCTATTAATTCCCGAACGATCAGGAAAGGCGAGTTGTATATCGCCATTGTCGGCAAGCGTTTGGACGGTCATGATTTTATCGGTGACTGTATTAAAAAAGGGGCGGCCGCGGTCATTGTTTCGAAAAAAGGCGGATTTAAGAAAGACATCCCTGTTTTATATGTCAAGGACACGACCAAGTCCTTGGGTTTCCTGGCGCGGTTTTATCGACGAAAATTTAAGATCCCGCTGATCGCCATAACCGGCAGTAGCGGAAAGACAACGACCAAAGAAATGGCGGCGCATGTTTTATCCAGCCGTTACAATGTCCTTAAAAATATCGCCACGGAGAATAATCAGTTTGGGGTGCCGTTAACGCTTTTTCGGTTAAATCCCAGACATGAGATGGTTGTTTTGGAATTGGGAACAAATTGTTTCGGTGATATCAAATGGTTGGCCCAAATAGCGGAACCGACTGAGGCTATTTTTACAAATATCGGCGCATCGCACCTGGAATTTTTGAGATCGCCGGCCGGGGTCTTAAAAGAAAAGTCTGACTTGGTTAAATATATGTCCCCCACGGGCAAGGTCATTTTAAATTATGATGACCCGTACTTAAGAGGGTTAAAGGTCGGGAAAAGGCAAAAGATAATATCTTACGGGGTCCATGCGAGGTCCAGGTATAAGGCCGAGGTCTTGCCTTCCAGCGGCCCGGTCAATTTAAGATTTCAGATTCATAAACAAATCTTTGAATTAAAAACACCGGTGCAGCATAATATTTATAATGCCTTGGCCGCGATCAGTGCGGCCAGATTATTTAAGGTAGATGTTGCGGATATCCAGCGGCGGCTTAAAAGTTTCCGTTTCCCCAAAGGCCGGTTCATGATCAATCAAAGGCGGGGCAGTTGGATCATCGATGACACCTATAACGCGAATCCGGTTTCTTTTCGAAGTGCGATCGAAACGTTGGCGCAGATCCGGAATAAAGGAAAAAAGATCTTGATCTGTGCGGATATGCTTGAATTAGGCGAAAAGACAGAAAGATTGCATCGCGAAGTGGGCGTCTTGGCCGGCCAGCTTAACATCAACCTTGTTCTCGGTGTGGGAAAGCTGGCTAAGTTTATCTGCGAAGATGCAAAGCGGAACAATACGGACGTGTCGGCCTTTCATTTCGACACTGTGAACAAGCTTCACCAGCGGCTGCCTGGGTTTTTTAAGCCCGGTGATGCGATCCTGGTCAAGGGTTCCCGCGGGATGCATATGGAGCAAACCGTGGAATTTTTAAACAAACTTTTAACGCATAAAAACTAAACATGTTCTACTACCTGTCAGAATTTAAAGACCTTTTTCCGTTCTTAAATATTTTTAAATATATCACCTTCCGCGCGGGGATGGCTGCTGTGACCACATTCCTTTTATGTGTTATCTTGGGCCCAATATTCATCCGGAAATTTAAACAGATCCGGATCCAGGAAAAGGCCAAGCGTGAGGACGCCCCGGCGTTGGATATTTTTCAAGTGACGAAGGAAGGCACCCCCACGATGGGAGGGGTTTTTATTATCGGAAGCATATTGATCTCCGTTCTTCTGTGGGCGGATCTGAGCAATAAATTCATTCAGATGACGATCTTTACCTGCGGCTGGTTAGCGCTGGTTGGGTTCTTGGATGATTATGTCAAATTGCTCCATTCCTCTGAGCCGCATCTTTTGGATGACAAGATAAAATCAAACCATATTTTAAGCCGGTTGCAGAGGCGGGGGCTGCTGAATAAATTCCTGGCAAAAAAAGGGCAGCGGGGCTTACCCGCCCGGACAAAGTTTTTGTGGGAATTGGCGCTGGGACTGCTGGTCGGGTTTTTTATTTATTTGGATCCGGCCATATCCACCAAATTAGACGTGCCTTTTTTTAAAAATTTGGTGATCAACCTGGGGCTTTTTTATATCCCTTTTGTAGCGATCATAGTGGTGGGGACGTCCAACGCGGTTAATTTAACCGACGGGCTGGATGGGTTGGCCATCGGGTCTGTTCTGATCGTCACGCTGACGCTGGGCATTTTAAGTTATATCACCGGGCATTTGAAGATGGCCGAGTATTTGTTTGTCCCGCATATTACCGGGACCGGGGAATTAACGCTTTTTTGCGCCGCGATCATGGGCGCAAGTTTAGGGTTCTTGTGGTTTAACTGTTACCCGGCTTCGATCTTTATGGGGGATGTCGGATCTTTGGCCTTAGGCGGAAGCCTCGGCATCATCGCGGTCTTTATTAAAAAAGAACTGCTCCTTGTCCTTTTGGGAGGGGTTTTTGTTGCCGAAGCGCTTTCGGTTATCCTGCAGGTGCTCTCGGTAAAGTTACGCAAAAAGCGGATCTTAAAAATGTCTCCGCTGCACCACCATCTGCAGCTCTCCGGATGGAGTGAATCAAAGATCATCATCCGTTTTTGGATCATTGGTATTATTTTGGCCCTCATAACCCTGACCACCTTAAAGATCAGATAATGGAGTTAAAAAATAAAAAAGTCACGATCATCGGTGCAGCTAAAAGCGGACTCGCCGCCGCGCAATTGATTTTGGAATTAAAGGGAACGCCGAAGATATCTGATAAAGAACCGTTTGAGAAATTACCCAAAGATGTCCAGTCCTGGATCACTAAAAATAAGATCAGCGCGGAATATAGCGGACACATACAAAAATTCATCGAGGACAGTGATCTTCTGGTCATAAGCCCTGGTGTAAGGCGGGATGCCTTGCCTGTTCAATGGGCGAAGGCCAAGAAGATCCCAGTGATGGGCGAGGTGGAGCTGGCCTTCCGATTCTGCCAGCGGCCGGTCATCGCCGTCACCGGCAGTAACGGCAAAACCACGGTCTCAACCCTGATCCGGGATGTGATCGAAAAATCAGGGAAGAAGGCCTGTCTTTGCGGTAACGTCGGGAATGCCTTTTCGAATTTTGTCCTTCGGTCCCAAGAGTACGATTATTTTGTTTTAGAGATCAGTTCGTTTCAGCTGGAAACGATCGTTGATTTTAAGCCTTTTATCGCGGTCTTTTTAAATTTTAATCAAAACCACCTGGACCGGCACGCGGACCTGGAAGAATATTTTCAGGCCAAGAAAAGGATCTTCTTAAACCAGGGCAAGAATGATTTTGCCGTTTTGAACGCGGCCGACCCGGCCGTAAGCTTACTGAAAAAAGAAGTCAAAGCGCAGGTTAGGTATTTTAATGACCCCAAAGTCCCCCAAAAGTTTAATAACCCGAATTTTTTAGCGGCTTTGGAAGTGGCCAAGATCTTGAATATTAAGGAAGATGTTTGCGCCGATGTGTTTACCCACTTTAAGGGCGTAGAACATCGCATTGAAATGGTGAGAAACATTCATGGCGTGGATTTTATCAATGATTCCAAATCCACTACCGCTGAGGCCGCCTTAGAGAGGATCAGTAAACCGATCATTATGATCTGCGGCGGACGCGACAAACACATTGATTTTACGGTCCTGCGGGATTTGGTCCCCAAAAAGGTAAAAAAGATGTTCGTCATCGGTGAATCCAAGGAGAAGATCAAGGCCTCGTATCAGGACCTTATCAAAGTGGAGGAGTGCGCGACCCTCCAGGAAGCGGTGACCCGGGCCCAGCAGTCAGCCTCCACCGGCGACTGCATCCTGTTAAGTCCCATGTGCACCAGCTTTGACATGTTCTCGAATTTTGAGGAGCGCGGCAAGGTTTTTAAAGAGATCGTGAATAATTTGAAAGAGAAGGCCTTGATATAGATCTATGCGTGACATCAGGCGGTCCATAGTCTTGATCGTTTTCACACTGATCTGCATCGGCATTATCATGATCTACAGCAGCAGCGGCATTTACGCGCTTCAGCAGCTCGGTGACAGCGCCTATTTTCTAAAACGCCATCTTATTTTTTTGTGTGTGGGTTTTATTCTGGCCTTAGCGGCCATGAGCATCGATTACCGCGACCTTAAAAAATACGCGAAACCGATGATCATTTTGGGGGTCATCATGCTTTGCCTGGTCCTGATTCCGGGAATCGGTAAGGCAAGCTACGGCGCTAGGAGATGGTTCCAGGTCGGGCCGCTTAATTTTCAGCCGTCGGAATTTGTCAAGATCGCCATGCTGATCTATTTGGCAGATTTTTTGTCGCGGAAACAAAATAGGGTCCATAATTTCTTTGACGGATTTTTGCCGGTGTTAATGGTCGTGGGTGCGGCCAGTTTATTGATCTTGAAACAGCCGGACCTAGGAAGCGCGGTCTCCATCGCGGTTATTGTTATGACGGTTTCGTTTGTCGCGGGGGCAAGCGCGAAGCAGATCGGGCTGATCGCCTTAATGGCCCTGCCGGTTGTGTATCTGCTGATTATCCGGGTTCCTTATCGGTTAGCCCGGATCATGGCTTTTTTGGATCCCTGGCAGGACAGCCAGGGCATAGGCTTTCAACTGACGCAATCGCAGATCGCATTAGGCTCGGGTGGGCTCTTCGGCGTAGGTTTGGGAAAAAGTATGCAGAAACTTTTTTATCTGCCGGCCGCGCATACGGATTTTATCCTTTCTATTATCGGAGAAGAATTAGGTTTCATCGGGGCGCTAGCGGTTATTATGTTATTTATCATCCTCATTTGGCAGGGGGCAAGGCTGGTGAAGCGCACGGCCGACCCCTTCGGTTATTATTTAAGTTTAGGGATCATCCTGATGCTGAGTTTGCAAACGGTCGTCAACGTGGGAGTGAGCATCGGCGCTTTACCGACGAAAGGATTGCCGCTTCCTTTTATCAGTTACGGCGGTTCGGCCCTGGTTTTTAATATGATAGCGGTCGGGCTTTTATTAAATATCTCGAGGGTCCAGGACATATGAAATTCATTATCGCGACCGGCGGGACGGGCGGCCATATCTTTCCGGCCTTGAACGTGGCCACGGAATTAAAACGGGAAGGCCACAACGTGCACTTTATCGGCGTTTTCGGCGATTATAAGGAGCGGATCGGCAAAAAAGGTTTTGAGATGGACGAGATCGAAGCCAAGGGTTTTTCTGTGGAAAAATTTTGGCCCGCTGTTCTGGGGATGTTAAAATCTTTGAAAATGTCCTTTCGGCTCTTAAGGCAGTATAAGCCGGACGGCGTCGTGGGCTTCGGCGGTTATGCCTCGTTCCCCGTTGTCATGGCGGCATTTTTTTTAAGGATCCCGACATTGATCCATGAGCAGAATGTCATGCCGGGCAAGGCCAATATCGTTCTGTCTAAATTCGTCAACCGC
>Ga0209211_10011479_pt1 | contig 11309 bp, 10 predicted proteins | sample RifGroA2_FD_183992 | JGI IMG/M metagenome (GOLD analysis project Ga0209211, IMG submission 183992) | Groundwater microbial communities from Rifle, Colorado, USA - Groundwater A2 (SPAdes) (version 2) | ecosystem: Environmental > Aquatic > Deep subsurface > Groundwater | place: Rifle, Colorado...
TTACTGGGTTTAAGATGGAAATAAAATTTTGCACAAACTGGGTAAGGTTTGTTGGTTTGTCACCCAGCTTCCACTGCGCAAAAGTGAAAAGTGGAAACAGGCCATACGAAAATACGAAAAGTACGAATATACGAAAGTTTACGAAAACCGACTTTAGTACACACCCCCATTTCGTATTTGTTCGTATATTTGTATCCATTTCGTATTTTTGTATTTTAAGGGGTTGGACACGTAAGACCAGCCGTGCCCAACTGCTTTATGGTACCGCATATAACCGCCGAAAGAACTTTGGCGCCGAGAAGAATGGCGATGCCGATAACCGTCCAGAGAAAAGCCGTTTTGGCTTTGCTTAATTTTTCCTCGTTACCGCCAGCCATAACCATTAGAAAACCGGAATATATCAAGAAAAAAACGGCAACGACGCCCGCTATCGGAAAAATAGTGTCAAGAAGAAGAGCAATGAACGCGGCTAGCGTGTTGGTAGAACCGAGAGGATTTGGAATAGTGGAACAATTTGGGTCACTGCCCTGGCAAACATTGGCATAAGCAACGCCAAAAACGCCCAGTACTAACGCGTTGACTGTCGTAAAAATGGATAACTTGATGGATTTGATGGACACGAAATTAAGTTTAAAGTGTAAAGTGTAAAGCAAAAAAATCCCCTCTGCTATTTTAAATTTTGCGTTTGAAGTTTTGAGCTTATAGCGGCTTCACCTCACTTGAATTAATAAAGTCTGAAGCAAGAAGACCCGCATTGATGGCGTGGACAATGAGCCAAGCAGAAAGCATCAAAAGAAAACCGACCAGCACCTTACCGAAAATTGATTTGGCTTTCTCTATTTTACCCATTTCTCCGCCCGCTGTCATCATCAGAAAACCGGCCCAGCCGAAAGCCACCGCTGAAAACGCCGCTCCGAGAATAATGAGGTAATTGGCAACTTTGCTGACAAGCGTAATAAAGTCGTCCCAGCCGCAAGGTTTGTCAACAACACCGTCCCCTTTACGGTCAACCGTCTCGGTTCCGGTTTTGTTGTCCAAGACATCCTCCGTACCGCAAGGAATAAGACCTGCCTGGGCTACGACAACAACCGGCATCGCCGAATACAGGCTTAAAATAATAGCTATGGCGCTGACAAAAATTATTCCCTTCATGGTAGTTGTAAATTGTCAGATTCTAAGATTTTAGTAAAACGAAACAAAAAATATCTTGGTTTGTATTATTTCCCCTTTCTTACAATCCCAAGCTTGCAACTTTCAACTTTTAACTATTTTAAAACCTCCTAAACAAACCTTGCAAACTCTTTCCGGCAGTTTCAATCGCCCGGCCCGCTTCAAGCTCCCCCCCTGTGACTGATTCTATCATATTCTGGAAAATTGTTTTTGAAGCAACTGGGTTAGGGTCAAGCCAACCGCGAGCTCTTATGGCGGAATTGTAAAAAATAGATTGATACGGATCGCTTGGATTGGTATTAAGCATATCGCGGCGAACCGGCGGAAGCCCCGAAACTTGATTCAAACGGCCGATGGGACCTCTGCCTGTTATGGCCATAATAGCTTGGAAAGCGCCACTGCTATTCCTGGAACTTTTTAGAACAGCCAACCCATACATCCGTCCAAAAGTAACCGGCACAGACGCTCCTTTAGGTTGCGGAAAAAAGGTAACGTCAAAATTGAGATTCGGATTTTTATCACGAATCATTGAAATCTCCGAAGCGAAGCCGAAATAAAAAGCCAAGTCGCCGGAAACAAACATATTAAGAGAATTGGGAAGCGCCCGATTCCAGGAATAATCAGGCTTCACCGGATTGGCAAAATCGGTATAAAAATTAATAGCTCCAATACTGCCCAAGGTTGCGGGGTAAAGCCTTGAGTCAAAACCCTTTTCTCCGTATACGGTAATGGGATTGCCTGTTTGCATCAAAAAAGCCGCAATAATCTCTTTGGCGTTGGCGATATTGCGAAACTCCCCCAAAGCGACTCCGCTTTTTAGAATATTGAGATTGATGTCTTTAACGGTAAGTTTGGGAACCATAGTGATAAATTCATCCCAAGATTTCGGGGGTAAAGCATAACCTCCTTTTATCAGTAAATCACGATTCCAATACATCACTAAAGGGTCAAGAGAAAAAGGCAGAGCAATAATTCCCCCGCTATCCAAATAAAGCTCGCCTTCCTGAATAAAGGTATCTTTGAATGTTCGAGCGGGTAAGGAGCTGTAAGGCAAAAACAAAATTTTATCCCTATGCCTCATAATCAAATCATGCGGAAATAAAATGGCATCCGGACCGACCCCTGACGCGAGCGCTTCCACTAACTCCTGGTCAAAATTTTCCGACCGTTTCTCAATGTAGGTAATTTTATAACCGGAATTGCCTTCCGTAATATCTTCAACGGCATTTCTAAAATGATCGTCGGAAATAGTTCCCCAAATAACCACCGGAAGATTATTTTTTTTACCGCCGCTTTGAGTAGTGGCAAGAATAATAATGCCGGCGACAAGCGCTGCCCCAAAAATCACCAGAACGATTGCTTGAAAAGGGGTAATCTTCATAATGATACGAAAAATTTATACAAATATACGAAATTATACGAAATTATACGAAAATTACAGTGGCACCAAAAATACCTTTGTATTTTTTTGTATTTTCGTACCTATGTTCGTATGTTAATTTTAGCATGTCTATTTTCGGAAAATAAGACCATAGTGGTGGGTGCCGGCGGAAATCTCCCGTTCAAATTTAAATCCGGCTTTTTCAAACAAAGAGCGAGCAACATCCGAAGCGAAGACGTGTTCCGGTTGCGGACCAATGCCACCAAAGGACTCACTCCAATCAACTATCAGCACTCTGCCCAAGGGTTTCAGAATTCTTTTGACCTCAAGAGAAAAAGCACCCTTGTTGACTATTTGAAAAAGAGTATCGCAAACAAGCGCCGCGTCCACCGAAGCATCGGACAACCTGCTACCGCCAATTTTTTCAATGTTGCCCCACAAAGCTTCAATATTACCTAGTCCGCTTCGCTCCGCTTCGTTTTTAATCTTTTGAAGCATCTCTTTCAGCACATCAATGGCATAAACCCTGCCCAGCCTTCCAACCGCGCGGGCGGCGGCGAAAGTGTAAAAACCGGCTCCCGAACCAATATCAGCGACAACCGAGCCGGATTGAAGTCCGAATTGCTCTATGTTTTTTTTAGGGTCGGAAAACATGATAGATTTTTAATGAGCGAAGTGAATATAAAAATCATCACCCCCTCACCCATTTCACTGAATAACATTTTTTCTATAGGACCACCCAACCTTTAATGTTTAGAGTATTGCTTATTATATGTTTACTAGAATGGGTGAAATGGGTGAGGGGGTCTAAGAAATTATACTCCTTTAGGTCGTTAATTTCAAAGACATGTAAGACTCGCGATGGCGTCCCCTTCCCTAAGCTTCATAATCCGAACGCCTTGGGTTTGCCGACCGATGACGGGAATTTCTTTGATGTCAACTCGGATCACTTGGCTTTTTTTAGAAATGGCAATGACTTCTTCCGTTTCCGTTTCGTCAATAACTTTTGAAGCCATCAGTGCTCCGGTCTTTCCGTTAATTTTAGCGGTCTTGATGCCAGAACCACCGCGTTTTTGAACCTTGTATTCTTTAAGCAAAGTTTTCTTGCCGTAACCATTTTCCATAATTACAAGCAACGCCGGATTTTTGTGGGCTTTTTTGATGACATCGGCGCCGACAAGCGCGTCGTTCTTTTTTAAACGGACAACCCTCACCCCTCCGGCATTCCGTCCCATTTCACGGATATCGCTTTCTTTAAAACGGATGGATTGGCCGTTCTTAGTAACTACTATGCATTCATCGCCCTTTTCCACGAATGAAGCCGAGATCAGTTGGTCATTCTGCTGAAGTTTGATGGCGATTAGACCGGAGCGACGGACATCGTGAAAGTTTTTGGCTGCCACTTTTTTACCGACGCCGCTTCTGGTAACCATCATAAGCGAAAGGGTTGATTGCTTAATCTCCTTCGGCATTGCCAAAATACTGGTTATTTTTTCTTCGTCGGAAAGAGGTATAAAATTCATAATTGACTTACCCCGAGTGGCTCTTTTGGCTTCAGGAATTTCATACATTTTAATCTGATAAGCTTTACCTTTGTCGGAGAAAAACAGAAGGTCGCTGTGAGTGGTGGTAGTCAAAAAAGTGGTAACAAAATCCTCTTCCTTGGTATCAAGGTCAACGACGCCCACTCCGCCGCGCTTCTGCTTTCTGTATTCCTCCGGGTCGGTGCGTTTAATGTAACCGCCTTTAGTAAGCACCAAAACGCTCTCCGTATCCGGTATCAAATCCTCCTCGGAGAACGAACCGGCGGCTTGCTTGATAATTTTTGTCCTCCGTTCGTCGCCGTATTTTGCCTTGATTTCTTTAAGTTCGTCTTTGATAATAGAAAGAATTTTTTTAGGACTGGCCAAAATTTCCTTGAGAGATTTTATGAGAGCTTGCGTCGCCGTAAGCTCGTCTTCAATTTTCTTGCGCTCAAGTGAAGCCAAACGCGCCAGTTTCATCTCAAGAATGGCCGTGGCCTGCCTTTCCGAAAATTTAAACTGCTTCATCAAGTTTGCCTGCGCTTCCGCCGTATCCTTTGATTTCTTGATAAGTTTGATAATTTCATCAATATGGTCAAGGGCTTTTTTGAGACCAAAAAGGATGTGTTCTCGCTCTTCCGCCTTGCGCAAATCAAATTCCGTCCGACGGCGAACCACAATCACTCGGTGAGCGACAAACTCTTCAAGAAGCGCTTTGAGAGAGAGCGTTTGGGGAATACCGTCAACAAGCGCCACCACATTGAAATGAAACGACTCTTCCAGTTGAGTGTGCTTGTACAGAAAGTTAAGAATTTTCTCCGGATAAGCACCCTGTTTCAAGTCTATGGCGATGCGAATGTCTTTCGCCGATTCGTCGCGCAAGCCTTTAATGCCCTCAATTTTCTTTTCGCGGACCAAATTGGCAACCTGCATAATAAGTTCGGCTTTGTTCACCCGATACGGAATTGAGGTGATGATAATTTGAAAAACTCCAGTTTTGTTTTCAACGATTTCCGCTTCTCCTCTGGTAACCACTCCTCCTCTGCCGCTACCGTAGGCATGCATCAAATCCTTGGCGCCAAAAACGATACCGCCGGTCGGAAAATCGGGACCTTTGATAAATTGCAAAAGATCTTCGGTGGTCGCGTCCTTGCGTTCAATCAGATGAACGGTGGCGTCCGTCAATTCACCAAGATTGTGCGGAGGAATATTAGTCGCCATGCCGACGGCGATCCCCAGTGTGCCGTTGAGCAGAAGGTTCGGGATAGCCGTGGGTAAAACGGTTGGCTCATTTCTGGTGCCTTCGTAATTCGGCCTCCATTCAACCGTTTCTTTTTCTATGTCCCTGAGCATCTCCGACGCCAACCGAGACATTTTTGCTTCGGTGTAACGAGGCGCCGCCGCCGGATCGCCGTCTATGGAGTTGTGCGCAAAAACACCGGCCGCCAAAGCGAAATTGTGAGTTTTGTCAATAGTCAAATCATAAACATCCTGTCGCTCTGAAAGACGTTCAACTTTTTCAACCTTGTGATTTGAAAGAAGTTCAGCCTGAACGCGTTTTGAATCCCCCGCGTAATATTTTTCCACGCCTAAAATCCAACCGGTCGCCGCTTTGTTCGGATACAATTCCAACCTAGCTTCTTCGTATGTTCCCGGTGACAAAAAAGCTCCTTTTTCAAAAACACGCCGACAGATTTTATCAAATTTTAACTTTCCTGTTTTATTGGTAATACGATTCTTATTGCCTTTAATAATCTTCCTGCGCATTGTCAATCGATATTCTGGATTCTGCCACAATCGCTTAAGAGTGGCGGTTGCTCGTCTACTTAACTCCAAACGCTTTTCCGGATGATTTTGTATAAATTCTTTATTCACATCGCTCAAAAACTTTCGCATCTTTTCTCTGTAGACAGGATTGCGCCAGTTTTCCAAATTTCTTTCTGAGATCCGCTTCGCGATTTTTGCTTTGTTAGCCGGATTATTCCAAAATATTTCTCTGCCTTTTTTCAATTTTAGAACATACTCTGAATCATTCTTGTGCCTATTTCGAGTCAAAGACGAATGTAAGCGCCAATGATCAAGCCATTGCATCCTCCTGATGTTATCCGGAGAATTATTCAACTTATTGAAATCTTGGTGATGTCTCACTCTTCCGTCTTTTTCGGCATATGCGCCTAAAGCAAGATTATAAATATCGGCTAAATGATGGCTAAAAACCCACAAACCGCTTTTTGGTTGATAAATCATTTCATATCCTTCCATATCAGAAAGCGGACTATCCATATTCGTTGAAAGCCGAGTATATAAAGGCATGAGCGAAATGCCGCGTTGAAGATTTTCGGCTTCAATGTAACTGCCCCCCTTTGTCATAAACTTATGGTTGGGTGTGCATTTTATCTGATCTCCGCTATCAAGCGTAACAAGAACGAGTTCGGCGTTTTTCTTAGTTAACCGCGGGCTGATAATCCGAGCTATTTCTACTTCCCTTTTGTCGTTTACAGTAAAAGTATAATTGGTTTTTCCCTGCGCTTGCTCTTCAACAAGTTCTCCAAAAGATAAAGACCTTCCGTCACTAAGGCGAACTCTTGTATCTTTCGTAAAACAACCAAAATTTCCTTGACCGATGACCAGCGGATAACGAATGGAAAAATCTTGAGCCATTTTTACCATTGACTCGTAAACGGCTACATCGCCGTGGGGATGATAATTGCCGGTAACATCTCCGGTAATTTTCGCGGACTTGCGGGTTTTAGCGCCAGCGGAAAGCCCGAGCTCGTGCAAAGTGTAAAGAATCCTGCGATGTACCGGTTTCAAACCGTCGCGAACATCGGGCAAAGCTCGGGAGGTAATAACCGACATGGCGTAGTCCAAATACGACTCGCGCATCTCGGTTGAAATGTTGCGTGAAAGAACGCCTTTATGCTCCTTTTGCGGTTCTTTTTTTGGCTCTTTTTGGTCGGCCATAACTCAGGAATTGTATCAAATTAAAGGTTAAAAGTGAAGCGAAATTTTTTACTCCTACTTCTTAGTCTTAGGGAAGTTGCTCCGGAGAAGTCGTTGCGTTCCCACCGAAAATATCATTGCCTATTTTTTTGACCAAACTATAAAAATCCGCGATATTCGCCTGAATTTCATCAATCGGCCTTAACTGCTTTTCCAAAGCCAAACTGTCAACCTCATCAATGTCCATGTTGGCGTTAAAACTTAAGAGCCAAAAAATAAAAATAATCCCCGTGATAATACTGGTACTCAAAAACAAAAAACGTTTTCTGTAAGCAACGGGTTTCTTCCGGAGTCGCTCTATAAAATCCAGCATAAAAATATAATCCTAATATAGAAATGGTATCCAAATGCCGCAAATAACGAATGTGTAAATAGTTTAATTCATTTTATTCGCGATTCTCGGCATTCGCATTATTATTCGTGGCATTAAGATTATGCTTGCGGAGCAAGAACGAGGATTTCCCCTTCTTTCCCTTCAAGGTCTTTTTTCTTAAGAGTTAATTTTTCAACCGGCTTTGTTCCTTCTTCTCCCACTTCTTTGAGGAAAACTTTAAGATTCTTGTCGCTGGTATTCTCAAAATGAGAGGGAATTATCAGTCTCGGCTCAAGTTTGACCGCCAGTTCATAGGCTTGCGCCGACGAAATAACGCCTTCTCCCCCTACCGGCACAAACAGAACATCAATATCGTCCAAAGCTTCTTTGTTTTCTCCCAGCAAATCTTTGGAATCAAGCGCTCCCAGAAAACAAAGATTCATACCCTCAAGTGAAATGCTGTAAATCGTATTGATTCTGGATTCTTTGGAATTGGCCGGTAAGTTGTAACGCGATTCGCCCTTAAAACCTTTGATAAAAATTCCTTTGATCTCGTATTCTCCCGGACCGGTAATGGCAAACGGCTCCCTCTCGCCGTGTTTTACGTTTTCCAAACCGTTGAAATCTTTGTCATTAAGACTGACGAGTGCTATATCGGCGCCGAAACGACTGCTCTTATGTTTGGAATTTTTGGAAACTGGATTAACCGCTATAACCGTCTCTCCGAATTGGATTTTGAAAGCCTCAAAACCTAAGTATGTGATAATCATAGGGAGAATAGTAAATAGAAAATGGAAAATAGTAAAGCCCCCGCACCTTGACCGCGGGGCGTTAAACCATGCGGCAAGACCATCCGAACCCTAACGTACAAGCGCGGGGTATTCAAGGTGCTGGGGTAAATCAGAAAACTAGCATACTGTAATGGATAAGAATTTGCCCTTAGTTCCTCTTTGTGTATAATGACTGCCATGCCTGCCCCGCCAAAGCGGGAATGCTTACGCAAAGGCAATTAATAAAACGAGCAAGAGCTAACCTTATGAACGGGGGTTCGTAAGCCTCTTGCCAACTTGGATTATGAAAAAGGATGATGACAAAGCTACTCTCAAAGAGGTCGCCGCTTTAGTGGACACCCTCCCAAACAACCTGACCGAAAAAAAAGGAGACGAGGAGGGGAAAAAAGAAAGCTTGATGGGTAAACTCCTCAAAGAATCCGGCAACCCGCCGGCTGTCGACGATTTGGTTGAAGGCACTGTTTTAAATATTGAAAAAGCGAAAGTTTTCGTTGACTTGCCACCCTACGGCACGGGTATTATATACGGGCGAGAATACATAAACGCCCGTGATGTCATCAAAAAAATGTCCCTTGGCGATAAAATCAGCGCCAAGGTAATTAATGTAGAAAACGAGGACGGTTACATTGAGCTATCGCTTCACGAAGCCCGTCAGGCTATGATTTGGAGTGAAGCTGAAGCGGCTATTCGCGACAAAACGATTCTTGACTTAGCCGTCAAAGAGGCCAATAAGGGCGGTTTGATTCTGGAATGGCAAGGCATCGCCGGTTTTCTTCCAGCCTCCCAGCTTAAAGCCGAACACTACCCGCGCGTGGCTGACGGCGATAAAGACAAAATTCTTGAAGAGCTCCGAAAGCTTGTCGGGGGTAGAATTTCCGTATCCGTCATTTCCTCCATTCCCAAGGAAGGCAAACTGATTTTCTCGGAGAAAAATCCTGAATCAAAAGAGAAGGAAAAAATCACCGGTAAATATGTTGTCGGTGATGAAGTTATTGGCGATGTTACCGGCATCGTTGATTTCGGCATTTTCGTAAAACTGGAAGAGGGGCTGGAAGGGTTGGTGCACATTTCGGAAATTGATTGGGCGCTTGTTGAAAACCCCAGAGCGCTGTTCAAAATCGGTCAAAATGTCCGGGTAAAAATTATTGAAATCAAGGACGGAAAAATTTCTCTCTCAATCAAAGCGTTGAAACCCAATCCTTGGATTGAAGCCGCCAAAAAATACAAAAAAGATGACGCGGTCAAAGCGGTCATTATCAAATTCAACAAGCACGGCGCTCTCGCCTCAATAGAAGAAGGGGTGGCGGGCTTGGTGCATATCTCCGAATTCGGCACTGATTTGAAACTGCGCGCCAACCTTGAACTCGGCAAAACTTATTCTTTTAAAATTACTCTCTTTGACGCAAAGGAACAAAAAATGACTCTGTCGTATGTGGGCGAGAAGAAGTAAAGGCGCTCAGAAGCTCTCGTGAAAAGGACCGGAAAAATCCCCGGCGAGGATTTTTCCTTATCCGCTCACCTCGCTCTCCCTCGCCGACTCTGGAACCGGCCCGCTCGGCTCCTCGCCGTCCTTTTCACGAGACTTTCTCGCTTAGATATCGAGGTCAGAACCTCGATAGAAAATCGCCTCCGCAATGTTCTTGCGGGGTACTATCCTCGCTAAGATACCGCCGCCAGCTTCCTAAAGTTGAGGGTTACTAAGACAATACAACTTCTTCCCCGTTGCCGATTAACTCCACTTTTCCGTCTTTTATTAAAAGCGCCTGCTTATCGGTGAGAATTTTTACCGGATACACAGCCTGTGAAATTTTTTCTTTCAATAACTCACGGTACTCCGGTTTATAGTGAACCGTTAACAAAAACGGCACAAGATTCATGGCGGTCAAATCAGTAACAGCGTAATGGTTATATTTATCTTGATGTGCCCATGTCGCCATTTCAATAGTCGGACACGCGATATAGCTTCCGGCACTCGCTCCCATATAAATTAATCCTTGCGGCAACAATTCTTTAACAATGTTTTCAAAACCGCTTTCTCTAATTGCCTTCAGCAACAAAAATGAGTTGCCGCCTTCCACATACACCAATTCTACATTTTCCAGAATGCTCTTCAAATTTTTACCTTTTTTTTCATCTAAATCCACCTCAACGCAATTATATTTTTGCTCTCTGAAAAAATTGCGATTTCGTTCAAAATACGCTCTATCCGAAACTCCTTTTGAAGCGGTTATCACATACGCCACTTTGAATTGATTGAAGGGTTTACCTAAAACCGGCGGTAGGTTACCGCTAATCAAAAGCCTCAAGCTGGACAGAAGCAGAAGCGTCTTTTTTTCTTCAGTTTTCAACTTTGAACTTTTAACTAGCACTTATTGGTGATATTGGCTCATCGCCTTCTCGTGACCCTCGGTGATAAGAACGACCAGGCCTTCCGAAACATGCTTCGCGAGTTTTTTGAGCGCGGTCATTTGTTCTTCCGTGAATTTCCCCAAGATTATTTTTTCTACCGTTTTGTCATCTTGTGATTTCTTGACGGCGGAAATGGAATTGGCGATACCGACGCGAACCCTGACAAACGCTTTGGTCTTGATTGCTCTTATAATAGACTCCACCCCGCGGTGTCCTCCGGAGCTTTTATTGAACGAGATTTTAAATTTCCCGAACGGGATATCCAAATCATCATGAATAATTACCAGCCGTTCGGCTGCTTTCTTGCTCTTGATAAGCGGCGCAACGGAAGCGCCGGATTTGTTCATGAATGTTTCTGGCTCTAGCAGCATGACTTTTTGCTTCTTACCGTTCGCTTTTTCAAGCAGCCTCACTTCACCGGAAGACACCAAAGCTTTCAGCTTCGGATTCGCCTCCCAATCGGGAAAACCCTGCGCTTTCGCGAATACGCTAAGCACGATTCGCCCCGTGTTGTGACGGGTATTTTCGTATTCTAAACCAGGATTTCCCAAACCAACCAAAATATGGGGCATTTTTTTAATTTTTAATTATCACAATTTACACAATTTTCATTGAATTTTCGATGTTTTAATTTTCAAAACTGAAACATTTCGCGCGTTGATTGAAAATTGATAATTGTAAAATTGAAAATTTGATGTTATTACAAAAATATACATCGT
>Ga0209211_10011481_pt1 | contig 11308 bp, 7 predicted proteins | sample RifGroA2_FD_183992 | JGI IMG/M metagenome (GOLD analysis project Ga0209211, IMG submission 183992) | Groundwater microbial communities from Rifle, Colorado, USA - Groundwater A2 (SPAdes) (version 2) | ecosystem: Environmental > Aquatic > Deep subsurface > Groundwater | place: Rifle, Colorado...
CAAGATCCAGACCATCAAGAAAATGGCCTACGGCTTCCGCAACCGGGAGCACTTCAAGACGGCCATCTACTTTCACTGTGGAGGCCTCGATCTCTACCCGGCGACCCACGGAATACCCGGATGAACCATTATTATAAGTCCGTGCCGCACACGACCCAAAAAGCCCGGCGCGGCCGGCAGCGGTGGCGGGCGCGGTGGCGGGCGCGGTCGGGAGCGCGGTGTATAGTGGGGCCACCGTGGCGAAGGTGCTGTGGGAGCTCTGGAGAATGCGGAGGGCGCAGATGAAGCAGGCCGATCCGGCCGTGGCGGCCCGCGTGCCGCCGGGCCAGACCCTGACGGCGAAGTGGCCGGTGCTCACCTACGGGCTCACGCCCCGGTTCGACCCCAGGACCTGGACCTTCCGCTGCTTCGGGCGCGTCGAGCGCGAGACGGTGTGGACGTGGGCGGAGTTCCTGCGCCTGCCGCGCGTGACGCTCACCTCGGACATCCACTGCGTCACGCGCTGGTCGAAGCTCGACAACGTGTGGGAGGGCGTCTCGATCCACGAGATCCTGCGGCTCGTCCGGCCGCTCCCCGAGGCGCGCTGGGTCATGCAGCACGCCGACCCGGACTACACGACCAACATCGCGCTCGCCGACCTCGCCCAGGACGACGTGCTGCTGGCGCTCCGCCACAACGGGCGCGACCTCGAGCCGGACCACGGCGGACCGCTGCGGCTGGTGGTGCCGAAGCTCTACTTCTGGAAGAGCGCCAAGTGGGTGCGCGCCTTCGAGTTCCTCGACGTCAATCCGCCGGGGTTCTGGGAGCAGAACGGCTACCACATGAACGCCGACCCCTGGAAGGAGGAGCGCTACGCCGACCAGGAGACGCGCGCGATGCAGCAGATGCGCGCCGAGGCGGCGCGCACGCTCCGCGACCGGTAACCGCGCGGTCGCGGAACCCTGCTACGATCCGCCTGATGGCGCCCGCGCACCGCCCGACGGCCGCCGCCCGCTCCCGCGGCAAGCTCGCCGCGGCGCTCGGGCTCACGCTCGCCTTCCTCGTCGTCGAGGTGGCGGGCGCCTGGTGGACGGGGAGCCTCGCGCTCCTGGCCGACGCCGGCCACATGCTCACCGACGCGGGCGGTCTCGCGCTCGCGCTCTTCGCGATCTGGGTCGCCGGGCGGCCGCCGACGCCCGAGAAGACGTACGGCTACTACCGCGCCGAGATCCTCGCCGCGCTCGTCAACGGCCTCGTGCTCCTCGCCGTCGCCGCCGGCATCCTCTGGGAGGCGTACCGCCGCCTGCTCGCGCCGCCCGCGGTGCTGGGGGCCCCGATGCTCGCGGTCGGCGCCGCGGGCCTCGCCGTCAACCTCGGCGCGCTGTGGCTGCTCCGCGGCGGGGCCGCGACGAGCCTCAGCGTGCGCAGCGCGTACCTCGAGGTGGCCGGTGACGCGCTGAGCTCGGTGGCGGTGCTCGGCGCCGCGGCGCTGATCCTGACGACGGGCTGGACGCTCGCCGACCCGCTCGCGAGCGGCGCGATCGCGCTCTTCATCGTGCCGCGCACGTGGGGGCTCCTGCGGCAGGCCGTGAACATCCTCCTCGAGGGGACGCCGCCGCACCTCGACCTCGCCGAGATCGAGGCGGCGATGCGGCGCGTGCCCGGCGTGCGCCGCGTCCACGACCTGCACGTCTGGACGCTCACCTCGGGCCTGGAGGCGATGAGCGCCCACGTCGTCGTGGAGGACGTGGGCGAGAGCGAGCGCCTGCTCGAGGCGCTCCACACGGTGCTGCACGCGCGCTTCGGCATCGACCACACGACGATCCAGCTCGAGACCGCGCCGCCGGCGGTGCTGCGCATCCAGGCGCCCGGTCCGGCCGACCCGGCATAGTCTGGAGCCACGAGGAGAGGACCATGGCGACCTTCGCGCTGACGGACAAGGCGGTGCTGCTCCGGTCCGAGGACGACGTCGCGGTCGCGAAGGCGGAGATCCCCGCGGGGTCGGTCCTGGAGGACGGGGCGACCCGCATCGCGGTCGGGCAGGACATCCCGCCGGGCCACAAGGTCGCGCGCCGGGTGCTCGCCGTGGGCGCGCCGGTGCGCCGCTACGGCCAGGTGATCGGCTTCGCGACGCAGCCGATCGCCGTCGGCGACCACGTCCACACGCAGAACCTCGGGATCGGCGAGCTGGGCCCCGATCGCTACGACGTGGGCGTGGACGCCCGGCCCGTGGACTTCCACCCCCCGAACCGGATGCGCCACTTCGACGGCTACAAGCGGGAGGACGGCCGGGTCGGGACGCGCAACTACGTGGCGATCGTCTCGGGGGTGAACTGCTCGGCCAGCGTCAGCCAGTTCGTCAAGGACCGGTTCCGCGACGTCCAGCGGGAGTTCCCGAACGTGGACGGCGTGATCGCGATCACCCACAAGTCGGGCTGCGGCACGAAGCTCTTCGGCGAGGACCACCTGGCGCTCCAGCGCGTGCTCGCCGGCTACGCCAAGCACCCGAACGTCGCCGCCTACATCCTGGTCGGCCTCGGCTGCGAGGTGAACCAGGCGGCCGTCATGGTCGAGCGCCAGCGCATGGCCGCGCCCGGCCACCCCGAGCGTCCGCCGTTCCTCGTCAACATCCAGGAGGCGGGCGGCATCCGCAAGACCGTCGAGCGCGCCGCCGCGGAGGTGGCGGCGCTGCTGCCGCGGGCGAACGCGGCGCGGCGGAGCAAGCAGCCCGTCTCGGAGCTCGTGCTGGCGACCAACTGCGGCGGCTCCGACGCCAACTCGGGCATGACCGCCAACCCGGCGCTCGGCTGGGCGGTGGACGAGCTGGTGCGCTACGGCGGCACCGGCGTGCTCGCCGAGACCCCGGAGATCTACGGCGCCGAGCACCTCCTGATCCGCCGCGCGGTCAGCGAGGGCGTCGCCAAGAAGCTCCTCGACCGCTACAAGTGGTGGGAGTGGTACTGCCGGGGCATCGAGGCCGTGGACACCAACCCCGCGCCCGGCAACAAGGCCGGCGGCCTCAGCACGATATTCGAGAAGTCGCTCGGCGGCGTCACGAAGGGCGGCACGACGCCCCTGATGGACGTCTTCCTCTACGGCGAGCCGATCACGACGCGCGGCTTCGTGTTCATGGACACGCCCGGCCACGACCCGGTCTCGATCACGGGCCTCGTCGCGGGCGGCTGCAACCTCATCTGCTTCACGACAGGCCGCGGCTCGGTCTTCGGCTGCAAGCCCGTGCCCTCGCTCAAGCTGGCGACGAACTCGCTCGTGTACCGCCACATGGAGGAGGACATGGACGTGAACTGCGGCGTGATCCTCGAGGGCACGCCGCTCGCGACCGTCGGCCGGCAGATCTTCGAGGAGCTGCTCGCCGTCGCCTCGGGCAAGCGCACGAAGAGCGAGCTCTCCGGAGTGGGCGAGGAGGAGTTCGCGCCCTGGATCATCGGGCCGGTGATGTAAGATACCCCGGAGCTGGGGAACCAAAGGGGGTATCCCGTTGGCGACACGCGTGTCCCGAGGGGCGACTCGTCGAAACGCCCTCACGCCGCCGGCTCCCGGGGGCGTGCGCTTCATGGTGAGGACTCGAGCCACCGGCAGAGCCGGAGCCTGTAACAGCGACGGTCGATCATGCTGATATCCGTGGATTGGGTACCACCTTACTGGTGTCCGTCGCGGCGCCTGCTTCGCTCTAGGGGCGAGGGTCGTCGGCCTCGTAACGCCGTCACAGCCTGGATGACAAACGTCTGCTAGTGAATGTCACACTGGAGGCACTCATGAAGATCCTCTCCACGCTAGCCACTGCAGGCGCCTTCCTCCTGATAGCCGCCGGGCTCTTCGAAGCTTTGGCAGAAGATCCGTCTGCGGTGCGCCGAAAGGCACTCGAGACCTTTTCGAGCGCTCGCGATCAGCGCAGTAAATCTCCCGCTCTCAACGAGGCAACGTACGTCGCTGCCCGATGATGCCGCGATCGCGCTATATTTGGGCAAGTTACAGGTAAGGGCGATTGCGAGACGGTCCAGAGCAGGGCGCAAGAAGCGCTTTTTCGGCCGGGCATCAGGGCGCCCGGCATAGCACCGATCTGTGGACCGCGCCAGACATGGGCCTCTGGACGGATCTACCCTTCCGCAGCGTCGATCTGCACTATTTTTGGATCGCAATACTGTTGGCACTTGGCGTATTCGGAGCTGGGTCATGTGTGTCTTGGTGGTTTGCACTCTATGAACTTTACATTGAGACCTTAGCCGTATATGTCGCGATCTTTGGCATCGCGTGGGTTTTGTGGGCAATCCGACGTGGTAGCCTCAGACTGCGCAACATCCTGGTTGATATTGTAGATCTCTTCTTGATGCCGGCAGATGAATACAAACAGCTGATCAATAACGGGGCAGTACGCATAGCTGACATTCGGAGGAGTTTGCTCTGGTCGCTTGTTCCTATCGTGATTGTTTCGCCATTGGTATATCTCGCGTTTCGCTATCCTGATTATTGGCTGACACGGTGGTTTCCTACCCTCGGCAGGATACTGCCGACCGGCTGGTATAATGGTGATAGGTGGTTGGAGAAAACGATCCTGTTCGTTCTTATACTCGTTCCTGTCAGCTTCCTGTCCGTGAGCTGTGGACGTGCGATCGCGATGTATACGGTGTTCATGTACCGCCTGGGACGATATGACCTAGTTCCGATGCCAGAAGTTGTGCGCTTCCGGTTGCGGTGTATAACGAAGCTCGACGCCCTGATCGTATGGGCTTGGTCCGTGGGCGTAATGCTATTCGTAATAATTCTGTTCCGTGCGTTCAGTGTGGTTTCTTGGGTCTTTATCGTTTGTACTGCTTTGGTCGGAGTCGCGGCGTTCATTGTTCCTGAGTATTCGTTCCATAAGAACCTTGAACGAATGTACGGCTCTCTGCTTTCCGGCCTGCGCGCCATGTATAACGATTATGGTCTGGCTGTAGACCGGGATCGCGTGCGACTGAATGTTGACGACCCCTTGAGGCGAGGCGAGATGGTGTTTCGGCTTCTTCAACCCTTGAAGCTGGACACATGGCTACTCAACCCAGAGGATGTTTTTCGCATCAGCATTAGCCTCGTCAGCAGCAGCGTTGCTCTGGCCTTGAAGTCCATCGTGATAGGCCCAGGGCCGTGACCACCGGATTCGACGTTCTCGTTGTCGGAGCAGGCCCGGCGGGCTGCGTGACTGCAGAAGAGGCCGCACGACGGGGCGCGCGGGTATGCCTGATCGAGCAAAGCGAGGAGATCGGATACCCGATTCGTACGAGTGGCGGGAGCTTTATCTCTGAGCTTCGGGAGTTGGGGATCAGCGAGCGCTTCTTTCATGCGATTCGGAGAGTGAAATTCGCCTCACGCAATCGGAGTATAGCTTTCGATTATCCGGAGCCGGTCGTGTGCGTGTTGGACGTGCGGGCGCTCTACCAACACCTGGCTCTGATGGCGGCGTCGGCTGGCGTGGAATTGCGTTTGGGTTCACGGGTTATAGATGTTGTTCGAGAGGGTACCAGGGTTTGCGGTGTGATTGTCCGAACCGGTGGGGCGACACATAACTACGCCGCCCCGGTTGTTGTCGACTGTTCGGGATTCGCCGCCGTTGTCCTCCGGAAAGCAGGGCTCAGAGACTCGTTTCGGAGGTTCGGGTTCGGTGCCGAGTATGACTTATACGCACCTCGATACCCGGAAGACGAGGCGCTGCTTGTTGTGGGATCGGACGTGATCCCCTGCGGGTATGGCTGGGCATTTCCACGAGGGGGTGGTCGTGTAAGGGTGGGTGTCGGCACGATTCATCCGGACACTCGCGCTGTTCCCCAGCGTTACCTTGACCGATTCATGCATGAATGTGCTGCGATTGCGCCATCTCTCATCGGCGCCCAGCCACTGGAGCGCCACGTCGGTTATATCCCATCGGAGGGAGTGTGTAGAGAGTTCGTGTTCGATGGAGTCATGGCGGTGGGCGACGCGGCCGGTCAGGCATCGACACTGTTGGGTGAAGGAATTAGGTACTCGATTAAGGCTGGGAGAATGGCGGGGCGTGTGGTGGGGGAAGCTGTTGTAAGCGGTGATCCCTCGAGAGCGCGCCTCAGTCAGTACCAGGCACGATGGCTAGCCGAGCACGGCCGGTTCATGCGTCTTGCGTATATCATCAACCGGCGGATCGCGCGCTATGACGACGCGAAATGGGATCGAGGGATCGCGCTTCTCGAAAAGCTCTCCCCTCAGGTATTTTCAAGGCTATTGATGAGCGATTTCAGCCCTGGGGTGCTGGCTCGAGTCGTGGCCGCGGCCCCGCGGGTTCTGGCTAGCGTGTTCCGTAGCTTCGTCGCCAATTGAGAGCATTCTCCCGTAGCACGCCCTGCGGCTGTCGGATGTCTCGTCAGCCCCATCTGCTTCGCGAGGAGCCGGCTGAGCGCGCTCGTCGGGCCCTCGAGCTGCGAGACGATCGAAAAGTGATGCAGCCCCCGCACGCACGTCGAACACCTCGCGGCGTAGCCGGCGGCTCCACCACACGTCGGCAAGCGCGTGAGTCTGGCGGTGGTACTCGGGGCCCTCGAGCCCGCCGACGGCGAGCAGCAGCGGAGCGGCGCGCTTCGGGACGAGGTGCACGGAGTTGTTCAGGCGTGCCGCCTTGGGTGTGAGCGCCAGGATCTCGTTCAGGTAGCAGAGGCGGATCGGCTCGAGGTCGTAGAGCCCGCTGATGCCGCAGCCCGCCTTGAGCACGCCGGCGCACTGCTTCTAGAGTTCGGCGGGGAGGGTATGTACGGCCTTCCCCGTCATCGCGCAGTGCGAAGTACCGGTTGCAGAGGACGATACGCCGGAAGCGTTGGCGGAGCGGGTTCAGGAACGCGAGCGTGCGCTCGTGGTAGACGTCTTGACGCGCATCGCAGATGGGCGTATCCGTCTGCCACGGGCCGAGCGCAATCATGAAGCGATGACACGTGAGAAAGCCCTGCGGATCCTGGGCGCGACACCTCAGCGCCTCCGCGACCTCGTGCACGACCTGTCGCCGGCGCAGCTCGGACGACAGCCGGCGGACGGGGAGTGGACGATCAGCGAGATCGTGAACCATCTCCTGCTGGGCGAGCGCGACGTGATCCTGCCGCGGCTGCGTCGGATGCGAGAGGAGGATGCGCCGAGCTTCCCGTCTTCCCTTGACGACCGGACGGGGTTTGCTGCGGCGCCGATCGCCGACGAGGCGGGCTGGGACGTAGAGCGGTTCCGCCTCGTTCGACACGAGACGCTGGCATTTCTCCGGGCGCTCGAGGAGGCTGACTGGCACCGGCGCGGGACGACGCCGACGAGAGGAACGCTGACCATCGAGGCGTATGTGGAATATCTGGCGGCTCACGACGTGGAGCATCTCGCACACCTTCAGCAGCTCCGGGCGCGGGTGACGGGGGAGGGATCTCACGCGGCGAGCAGCTGACGTGAAGAGCCTGCTCGGACGGCGGGTGCCGCACGCGCGGCAGATGCAGTGCCTCGCGAGGGTCTCCTCGCGGAGCCGGGCGGCGGCGACGCGATGACCCTCGAGGAAGTGGTTCAGATCGGGGATACGATCACGACATCCATTTCTACGCCGGGCGCGGGCCGGGGTAGCCGTCCCAGGTCAGGCGCGGGCCGTCGGCGGAGAACCCCGCGCCGGTCAGCGCGGCGAACGCCTCCGTCTCGCGTACGGGCCGGCCGGCCCATGTGAGGATCTCCAGCCGGCGCACCGGCCGCAGGAGGAGCGGGCGGTCCATGACCTCGCGGAGCGCGGCGACGACGCCCGGGAGGTCGGCGGGCTCCCAGCCGGCGAGCGGCGTGAGGTCGCGTCCCTGGCCCTCGGCGAGGAGGACCGGGCGGCCGGCGCGGAAGACGAGCCAGCTCGTCGGGATGCGCGGCGCAGCGACGCGCGCGCCGTCGGCGCCCGTGAGCGCGAAGACGCGGCCCCAGAGGTTCGCGGGGTCCGTCACGTTCACGAGCACGTGGGGCTCCGCGCGCCGCGCGGCCGGCGCGCCGAGGTCGGCGAGGGCGTCGCCGAGCGCGTACTGCTCGCCCGACAGGCCCTCCACGAAGTAGCCGCGGACGACCTCGCCGCCGTACTCCATCCTGAGCAGCGCGTGGCGCAGTCTGCTCCAGTCGCCCTGCGCCAGCTCGCGCGCCAGCACGCCCCAGCGCCCGAGCAGCAGGTGCGCCTGCGCCTCGTCGCGCTGCTCGGGCGCGAGGGGCTCCTCCTCGCCGAGCGCGCTCCAGCGGCCGAGCACCGGCGCGCGCCCGAGGACGCCGCGCGCCTGGCCGCGCCGCCGCCGTCGCGCCGCCGCCGGGCGCGGCGTCGGGCCCGGGCGCGCCGGCGTCGCGGCGGCGCCCGCGGCGATCGCGCCGAAGGTGTCGGGGCTCGCGAGCCCGGCCCAGAAGAGCGTCCAGAGCTCCTGGAGCACCTCGTGGGCGCCGAGCCCGGTGGCGCGCGTCAGGTCCTGGGCGAACGAGGCGCCGCGGAGCTGGAGGTGCAGGAGCACGTTCTTGGTGCGCGCGTCGAGCGCGGGCGGCCCGGCGGGCGGCTCCCGGAGCCAGCCCGCGTTCTCGCGGAGCGCGACGCCAACGCGCCCCGAGCGGCTCCGGCCGAACGGCGTCCAGACGATCTCGCCCGCGAGCCCGAGGCGGTCGAGCCAGTCGCGCTCGTAGCCCTCGACGCGCGCCGGGAGGAGGTCCTGCTCCCACACGCGCACGGGGAAGTCTTCGCCCTGGAGCAATTCGAGGGCGGCCAGCACGCCCTCGGGGCCGCGCAGGCGGTGCTCGGGGTGGAGGTGATGGCGCCGCAGGAGGAACGCGCCGAGCTGCTCGGCCGTCGCCACCGGGCGCGGCACGCGGCGCGCGTGGACCTGCCGGCGCTGGATCTCGTCGAGCACCGCGACGTGGACGTACTGGGGCTCCGCGACGTCGGCCAGCAGCTCGCCCCGGCGGAGGAGGCCGCGGGCGACGAGGCCCTCGAGCGCCCGCTCGACGTCGGCGTCGGCGACGCCGTAGCGCGCGCCGATCCAGCCGGCGGTCACGGGGCCGCGCGTGCGGAGCAGACGGAGCAGCACGCGCTCGAGGCCGTCGGGCGTGGCGAGGGCCGCGTAGAGCGGAACGTCCGTCGCCGGGATCCACGCGCGGTGTCGGCCCCCGAGCTCGAGCGGCGCCACGCGACGCTCCGCGGCGAGCGCGGTGAGGAGCGCGCCGGCGTCGCCCGCCACGCGCGCCGCCAGCTCCTCGGACGTCAGGTCGCCGAGGTCGTCGAGGATCGCCGCCAGCTCGTTGGCGTCGCGCGCCCGCCGCTCGGGCGTCGTGCGCCCGAGCTCCGCCTCCACGGCCGCGACGACGTCGGCCTGCAGGGCCCCCGCGGGAGCGCTCCACGCCTTCCGCATGGGGACGGCGTCGCTCCGACGCTCTTCGGCGTGGCCCGCGTCGAGGTACGCCCAGTCCCAGGCGAGCAGCAGCGGGTACACGAACGGCGAGGGGAGCGGCGTGTCCACGTGGCGCACCCACACCTCGCCGTCGTGCAGGCGCTCGAGCAGGCGCTTGAGCCGCGGGACGTCGAGGGCGTCGGCGAAGCACTCGCGCAGCGTCTCGGCGACGAGCGGGAAGTCGGCGAGCCCGCCGACCGCCTCCATGAGCGCGTCGGCCTTCAGGCGCTGGAGGTACGCGGGCGTCCGCTGGCCGCGCACGAGGCGCGGGATAAAGAGGGCGCGCACGGCGCAGTGGCGGAAGCGCGTGGTGAAGAGCGGCGAGCCGATCAGCGCGCGGCCGAGCAGCGTGTCCACCTCCTCGGGGGCGACGAGCGTGACGAGACGCTCGGGCGTCGGCGGGGCCTGACCGGGGGCGAACGACAGCAAGATGCCGTCGTCCACGTGGCTCGCCTCAACTTGGAGATGGAAGACGCGGCGGATCTTCTCGCGCAGCGCCATGCCCCAGGCGCCGTTCACGCGCATGCCGAAGACCGAGTGGATCATCGCGTGGCGCCCGCCCAGCTCGTCGGCGAACGACTCGACGACGATGCCCTGGTCGTCGGGGACGCCGTCGAGGACCTCGCCCGCCTTGACGAGCCACGCGCGGAGGGCCGCCGCCGCGCGCGGGTCGAGTCCGCACTCGCGCGCGGCCCAGGCCTCGAAGTCCGGCGCGTCGAGCCGGTCGGCGGCGTCGCGCCTCACGCGGCCGACCGCCCGGCCGAGCTCGAAGGAGCGCGACGGGTGCTCGCCCTTCCAGAACGGGATCGTCGGCGACATGCCCTGCGCGTCCTCGACCAGCACGCGGTCCGCGCGCACCTTCACGATCCGCCAGGCGTGAGAGCCCAGGAGGAACACGTCGCCCGGCAGGCTCTCGGTCACGAACTCCTCGTCGAGCGTGCCGACCTTGAGGTCGGTGTCGGCGACGAAGACGTCGAAGAGCCCGGCGTCCGGGATCGTCCCGCCCGAGGTCAGGGCGAGGAAGCGGCTGCCGCGCCGCGCGTGCAGGCGCTCGTTGACGCGGTCCCAGAGGATCCGCGGCGCGGCCCCCTTCACCTCGGCCGGCAGCGGCTCGGCGAGCATGCGCACGACCGCGAGGAAATCCTCGCGCGCGAGCCCGCGGTACGGCGCCGCGTTCCTGAACCGCGCGAGCAGCTCGTCCACCCCGAGCGACTCGGCGGCGACGGTGGCGACGACCTGCTGGGCCAGCACGTCGAGCGGGGCCTCCGGCCCCTGGAGGCGGTCCAGCTCGCGGGCGCGGATCGAGCGGACGACCGCGGCGGCCTCGACCAGCTCCTCGCCCTTGGTCACCAGGATGCGGCCCTTCGAGACGCGCGACAGGAGATGGCCCGAGCGGCCGACGCGCTGGAGCGCGGCGGCCACCTGGCGCGGCGACTGGAGCTGGACGACCAGGTCGATCGCGCCGACGTCGATGCCGAGCTCGAGCGAGGAGGTGGCGACGAGCGCTCGGAGCGCACCCTCCTTCAGCCGGTTCTCGGCCTCGAGCCGGGCGCGGCGCGAGAGCGACCCGTGGTGGGCGGCGACGAGGCCCTCGCCGACGCGGTCGCCGAGGTCGCGCGCGAGCCGCTCGGCGGCGCGCCGGCTCTGGGCGAAGACGAGCGTCGTCGCGTGGGCCCGGATCAGCTCGCTGATCTCCTGGAGCGCCGCGTCCCAGATCGTCTCGCTCGAGGCCGTCAGGAAGTCGTCCACCGGCGCGAGCACCCGGAGGTCCAGCTCGCGCGCGAAGCCCGCGTCGACCGCGACGGGCTCGCGCGCCGTGGCGCCCGCGAGGAACTCGAGGGCGGCGGAGACGGGGTGCACCGTGGCCGAGCAGCCGATGCGCTGCGGGCGGGCGCCGG
>Ga0209211_10011482_pt1 | contig 11307 bp, 8 predicted proteins | sample RifGroA2_FD_183992 | JGI IMG/M metagenome (GOLD analysis project Ga0209211, IMG submission 183992) | Groundwater microbial communities from Rifle, Colorado, USA - Groundwater A2 (SPAdes) (version 2) | ecosystem: Environmental > Aquatic > Deep subsurface > Groundwater | place: Rifle, Colorado...
TGATAGTGACGGCAGTTGGGGCAGAGTCGGGGCAGTGGAATATTCATTCTTTTATAGAAAGACAATTCTTCATGAATAATTTTAAAGGCTTCAGTACACTGATCTTTACATTTTCCGCCATGCTCGCAAGCAATAACTTTATTTTCTATATCTTCTGCAACATCTTTTATATGATCTGGAATATCCTTATTTTCTATTTCAATCTTATAATTTCTTGCTTCCCTGTCTGCCCATTTATAACCCTGCTCCAAGACTTCTTCTTTGGTTAAAGGGAAGTATTCTTGAGCAATGGTTTCATTGTAGGCGAAGGACGATAATTCTGCTGGAAAGAACTCGCCATACTTGTAGATTCTTCCCTTTTTATCAACATACGGCATATCATTCATGTGCTGGATGATTTTGGGAACCAGAGCTTCATATTCTTCTTTGGTATATTGTTTGTTTAGAATAATATTTTCTTTATTTTTTATACTTATACAACCAAAAAGATTAGAAGATGATATACAAGATTCTATATATTCTACATTTTGTACCATATCGAACGCTGAATAAGAAAATTTAACATTATAATCATTAAGTGCCCCTGTTATATATTCATACATCAATTCTCCTTTTCCAGCATAATCAATATCCATACTATCTTTTTGGAGAAAAGCTCTGTAAATATTTTTTAAATTTTCAGCATCATGAACATTAAAACAATTTATGCAATTTTTTACATTTAATAAATTATCTCCTGTTGATTTAATTGATTTAATAATATTTGCAAAACGATAAATTGCTTGTTTTTTTATTATTTCAAATTCATAAATTAAAGACTCGCGAGATTTTCTACTTCCCAAATTAAGTTTTTTAATTTCGTTAAAATAATTCTCTCTGGAATATTGTTTATTATAAATATAAAACCTTTTATTTCGTAAATTAAAAGAAAACATGCAATTATTACAATTTATACAATCAATGAGAAAATATGAATTCATACAGTTCCGGGAAAGAATAAGATATTGACAATTATAGTTTTTCTCACATTCAATATTTTCATACAGACTATCTGATTCCTTTATACTATGACTATCGAAAATATTAAAAGATTTATCTACCCCCCAAGAATAAAAGATATTTTCGGAACCAAGCACTATTGAAATTGAGAGGTAAACATTTCTAGATTCGCCAACCATATTTGAATAATCTGAATTTATAACATTCCTTTGAAATATTCCGAAGCGTGGAACAATTTTCGATAATTCTTGAAATTGTTCAAAAAAGGGTTTGGAAAAATTATAATCAATTCCATAAATCATTGGATTCCATTTATCTGAATACCAACACTCTCTACAATAGACCGGAAAAATTGTATTGGAAGGATACATAGATATAAAATTCTTCTTACATAAACTACAAAACCGTTTATATAAGACCCTTTCATTTCGCCACATAAAACGCCGCTGTTGCCTGCACTCCGGGCAAAAAGTCGGCGGGGGGACTTTTCCACCAGAGGCGGATGAAATTTTTTCGTAAAAATTAAAATCCTCCGGCTCGATGACGAAATTTTGCTTGCAGTTTTGGCATATTCGGTTTTCCACTTTTTGATTTGACATATATTTGTGATTTGATACACTTAACGTACAAATGGCTTCGGCCCTCCCTTGCGCAAGCAAGGGTATAAAAGGGGAAATCAGGTAAGTAATTGCCTGATTTTTTCTTTTAATACTAAAAAATCTTTCATTATGTAATTATAACATTAATACACTATCCTTAGGCTAGTAAACCTCCTGCTGGTAGCATTTCTCGCAGTAAACAATCTCCGGCCGGTCGGGGGCATAGCTGGTTTCGAATTCTGTTTCGCATTTACCTGTACTGTGATTGTGATGATTTTCCTTATCGCACATGCATTGACGATGCCAGAGTTTGAACGGATTCAGGCGCCTTACTCTTGCGGAATGGCGGCAATAAAAACATCGCCGAGGGATCGGAATTTGCATTTTTTTATAAAAAATCAGCTCGTTCGGAATAATTTTATAATTCCTTTCGCATTCAATACAACATAGAATTTCATCTACTATATCGTCTTTAATTTTATTGATTGAATCCGGAATATCTTTTAACAAAATTGTTTCTTTACCGGTGGTTTTTTGGAGATTATCCTGCCATTTGTAACCATTTTCCAGCGCTTCGTTCTTTCCAAGCGGAAAATGCTCCTGCGCTTGGGTTTCATTATATCCGAAGGGCGAAATCTCCGTGGGGAAAAATTCTCCAAAACGGTATTCATTTCTCTTTTTATCTATATACGGCATTTCATTCATATGCTTGATTATTTTGGGAATTAAGTTTTCATATTCTTCTTTCGTATATTGCTTGTTAAAAATACAATAGCTTGCATTACGCAAACCCACACATCCAAAAACATGCTTACAGTTATGGCAGTGCTGAGTATAACGAATGTCCTGACTTTTCACCGAAAAAAGACCGAAGAAATTAAGCTGTGAATGGTCAACTATAGCTCCTTCGTAACATTCAGAAAGTTCTCCGGACATCATTAAATCATAAGAGTCCTTGCTTGTTGTGACAAAATCGGCATATCGGACATTTTCGCAATTTTTTGCCACAAAACAATCTTTGGTATTTTTGCTGTGTGAAACAATATCTCCTGAACAATTTATAATTTGTTTCGTCCAAACATATCGGCGGGGGTATTTCAAAATAAATTTCTCATATTCTTTTTGTGCTCTTTCCGCGCCGAAAAAAGTGTCCAATTTATATTCATCGAGTATTTTCTTATATTCTTCTTTTGTATACTGCCTGTTTTTAAAACAATATCTTTTATGCCGAAGTCCGGCGCACATAAAACAATCTTGGCAATCCGAACAGTCATAAAGAAATTGCGAGTTCATGCATGACCGGCTGAAAAAGGAATATTTTAAATTGTGTCCATGGGTGCAATTTATGCAATCGTACAGAAATGATGTCTCGGCCATGTTAATCATTGAATCCATTATGTCTTTTCCGGCGTTAATGAAAAAACTGTACATAACATTTTCGGCATGCCATCCCGAAAAAGCCATATAGCAATTCTTGGAAAACCACCAATCGTGGGTATATTCGCAATTCAAACTTGCAATATCGTCGTCATTTACAACCGCCATATGGGGGACTTTGTGCATCAACTCTTCAAATTGAACAAAAAACGGTTTGGAAAAATCATAATCCATTGCATAATCTTTCGGGTCCCATTTATCGCTCCACCAGCATTTGTTGCAATAAATTATTATTCCCGAATCGGGTGAATATATAGTCACGACGGACCCTCCACACAAGTTGCATTTATTTGTGTACAGCGAGATTATATTTCTCCAAGCATATCTCCTTTGCATTCTGCACAACGAGCAAAATGTCGGCGGAGGGACTTTGATTTTTTCATAAAAAGCAAAATCATCGGACTCGATGACGAAGTTTTGCTTACAATTTTGACATTGTCTAGTTTCGTTTTGCATATTTACCTATTCCACAATTCTATAGAATATTGGAATACTTTAGGATGCTTAAAAATATAAAGGCAACCGCACGCACTCTTTTTACAAGAGTACTTTTTAAAAATACGCGGAGTGATTATTCAATGCAAGTGGCCATCCATTCCTTGTAGGGGCGGTTGATGCGGTACACGGCCGTGGCGGCGACGCACGGCACGCTGTAACTGTGATTTTGATGCAATAAATCTTCGATATTCTGCAATTTTTTTTCAACTGTCTTAATATACATACCGACTTCAGAATGATTCTGAAACTCCCCTTCCCAATTATACATTGATTCAACCGGCCAAGTATTGACACAGCTGGCCATTTTTTTTTCAATAATGAGCCGGCCTATTTTTTTGGCTTCTTCCGCGTCGCGGCAGGTTGTGTAAATAAAAATCATTTTATTATTATTTCTCATAATTTTCGACCTTTACGCTAAACCATCGGCTGGCCGGTTTTATCTTTCTTAGAATCATCCGAAACAGCCGGCTGTTCATCTGAACCGGCTTCGCCGGAAACGGCAGTTTCCTTTTCTCCCTTTTCCGGTTTTTCCTGCAAATTTTTGCTCTGGCCCTCAATAATGGCTTTTTCCTGCGCGCTCCGGATAATCATGGCTTCTTCTTCGGCAATTAATTTCTTGGCCATGTCCGCCGGTATGGTATATTTCTGGCGCGACTGCTCGATAATTTCTTCCTTAAAAGACCGGTGAGTGGGTGGCAAAACCTTAAGCGTCTCGGCGGAAAACGGATCATAAGATTCGCCGTCAATAACCATTTTCACGAAAAATTCTTGCATACCCAAATTAATCATATCTTTGGTGTCAAAAATCGGCGCCATTTCCGGCTTGAGTTTTACCGCGTCTTCACCGCCCACTCGAAAAATAATAATACTTCCGACATTACCCAACACAGCCGCCTGCACCCGCGGAATTAGTTGGCCGACATACTGGTGCGCCACGGTCAAGCATAATCCGTATTTGCGCGCTTCGGATAAAATATTTTCAAAAGTTTCGGTTACTAAATTATGAAACTCGTCTATATAAAAATAGTAATCATGACGGTCTTCCTCGGGTATGGAGGCGCGCGCCATGCCCGCCTGTTTTATCTTGGTCACAAACATTGAACCCAAGAAGCTGGAATTTTCTTCGCCCAATCGGCCTTTACATAAATTAATAAGTATAATTTTTTTTTCGTGCATTAATTGTTCCAAATCAATTTTATTTTCTTTTTGTCCGAAAATGTTGCGCAGAAGCGGGTCGGACAGAAACTGTCCGAGTTTGTTAACCAGGGGAATAATGGCATCAGTGTCAAACTTTTCGGACCAATCGGCAAATTCAATGGCCCAGAACCGGCGCACCATATCGTCCTCGATATACTCCACGACTTTCTGGCGGTAATTGCGGTCGGTCAGCATGGAAATCATTCCGCGCATAGTGGCGTGCGGATAATCTAGCAAAGCCAAAACGGTAAAGCGAAAAACATGCTCCAGACGCGGTGTCCAGTTGGCGCCGAATTGCTTTTCCATAACTTCAATCAATCCTTGGGCTAATTGGTGTTTGAAAGCTGGATCGATATTGGAAAGAGGATTGAAAGATGCCGGATAATCCATATCCGGCGGATTAATCAAAACCACGTCATCAATCCTGTCTTCGGGTATGAAATCCAGTATGGCTTCAATCACGTCGCCGTGCGGATCCATCAAACACAAACCGTGGCCGTAAACCAAATCCTGGCGAATTAAAAGTTCTAAAAGTTTGGATTTACCCACCCCGCTTTTACCAATAACATATAAGTGGCGTCGGCGATCTTGGCGCTTGATACCAAAAATAAATTTCTTTTCTTCCAGAGAAGCCACATAATTAGTCCGCCCAAAAAAAGAAATGTCTTCGGGTTTAACTCGGCCATAAATTGGCAGCTCTGGCGGAGGTGGAGCATATTTAATTATCTGTACCTTGCCAAGTTTGGCCATATATACTTATTTTACCGCAAAATAGCTAAGTTACCAATGTCCCCGCGTCCGCAAAAAGACGATCCAGAGTTGATTGGTCAGGCGCTTCGCCAATTAGGCGTAACACCGGTTCGGTGTTAGAAGGTCGAATGTGCAACCAGCTCTTGTCTGAAAAATCCAAACGCAGGCCGTCAAGCATATTGCTTTTGGCTTGGGGAAATTTTTTTAGGAACGTTTGATATAACGCTTCGGTTTCACCCTTGAATTGTAATTTTTCTTTACGAGTAAAGTAACGCGGAAAATCCGCGACAATTTCCGATACGGTTTTTCTACCTGCCTGCGCAGGCGGGTGCTTAGCTAAAAGATCAAGAATAAGCGCCATGCCAACTAAACTATCGCGCGCTAAATTTATCTCCGGATAAATCACTCCCCCATTGCCCTCACCACCGACAATCGCCTTGTGTTCTAAAATTCCCTGAACCACGTTGGCTTCGCCAACTTTGGTACGCCACACGCGTCCACCGTATTTTTCGGCAATATCATCAATCACACGCGAAGTGGAAAGGTTTATCACCACATCGCCGTGAGTTTTTGATAAAACACTTTCCACCGCCAGCGCCAGCGTAAATTCTTCGGAAAGCACTTGTCCTTTTTCGTCCACTACCACTAAACGGTCGGCATCTGGATCTTGGGCGAAACCAATGTCAGCTTTATTTTTCAAAACCGCTTGAGCAAGGTCGCCAAGATTGACCGGCAATGGTTCAGGTGGACGAGCAAAAACACCGGTGGGCTCGCCGTTTATAATAAAATTTTCGCAACCAAGTTCGCGTAGAAGTTCGGGGGTCGCAAAACATCCGGAGGCATTAACTGGATCGGCTACAACTTTAAAATGACGAGTTCTTACGGCCGAAACGGGAATCTTCTCAATTATGGTTTTAATGTGTTGGGAAATGAGCGTGTTATCGTGGACTATTTCCCGCACTTTAATATCAGGCCGGGGGGTGTTTGGGAGGCGTAAAGATTCAATTTCACGAACTTCATTTTCATCGGCAAAAAGACCTTTTTTGTTTACAAATTTAAGACCATTGTATTCAATCGGATTGTGGGAGGCGGTAATGATCACGGCGCCGTCAAATTTCATTTCGCCCGTCTGCGTAGGCAGACGGGCGGAAAAAATCACGGTGGGGGTCGGCAAAATGCCACCGTCCGTTATTTCCATTCCCTCGGTCGCCAGCGTTCGGATAACTATATCGCGAATCAAGGAACCGCTCGCACGCCCATCACGGCCTATTAAAATACGCCAACCATCTGTCTTTTTTACAAAGCGCGCGAAAGCCGAAACATAATCAGCCACAATTTTCTCACTCAAACTTTCCGGCCAAATCCCGCGCAATCCCGAAACATTTAGTTTCGAAACTTTATCCATAAAAATTATAATTCGGTCGCTGTCTGGATTCTTTCCAGGGCCAATATGAAAGCGGCACGGCGCAGGTCAGTTTTTAATTCTTGGGATTTGGTAAAAACATTTTGAGCTTCAGTTTCCATTATTTTCTTTAATTTTTCCAGCACTTCTTTCTCGCCCCAATGCTCCCCTTTCAGATTTTGTTCCCATTCAAAAGTGGAAACCGTCACCCCGCCAGAATTAGCCAAAATATCCGGCACGACCGGAATACCACGCTCGAAAAGAATATCATCAGCTTCCGGCGTAATGGGGCCATTGGCTAATTCTAAAATAAATTTAGCTTTTATTTGCGACGCGTTTTGGGCGGTAATCTGATTTTCCAGCGCCGCGGGAATAAGAATATCGCATTCGGATATTATATTTTCGGCATGAGTGATGCTTTCGGAACCGGCAAAACCTACCACGCTCCCGGTTTTGTTTTTATGTTCAATAAGTTCAGCGACTTTAATGCCGTCTATTTTTCTTATAGCCCCACGCGAATCAGCCACGCCAATAATCTTATGCCCGGCGCGTTCAAATGATTCCGCCGCGTTCAAGCCGACATTTCCAAAACCATGAACAACAACCGCGCATTTTTCCGGAAGTTCGTAATACGCGCGCAGTTTATCGAAAACATAAAACCCGCCCAGCCCGGTGGCTGGACCTCGGCCCTCCGAACCACCCTTATCCAACGGCTTGCCGGTAATCACGGCGCCGGATTTGTCGCCGGTTATTTTCGCGTATTCATCAACCATCCAAACCATTATCTCCGGCGTGGTATTCACATCCGGCGCCGGTACATCTTTACGCGGACCCAGAATGTCAGCAAAGGCGCGCATCCATCCACGAGCCAGTTTTTCCAGTTCGGTTTTAGAAAGTTTTTTAGGGTCAACCGTAATACCGCCCTTGCCACCACCCATGGGTAAATTAGCCACAGCGCATTTGAGCGTCATCCAAAAAGCCAATGCTTTAACTTCATTGATATCCGTTTCAGGATGAAAACGTATACCGCCCTTATACGGCCCGCGGGCATTATTATATTCCACGCGATAACCTTCAAAAACCCGTAGCGTACCGTCATCCATGCGCACGGGAATATGCGCGCGAACTTCGCGCTGGGGCTGATGTAAAAGCGTCAAAAAATCTTCAGGAAATTTCTTAACTTGATTGGCGCGTTCCAGTTGCCGTAAGGCGTTTTCAAAAACATTGGGCATAGAGTTAGTATTATATCACCATAGTTGTAAAAAAAGAAAATAAGTGATAAGGTGGAAATATGGAAAACCCCGCAGAAAAAACCGATGACGAATTCCTAAAAGAACTGGAAACGGAAAAGAAAGAACTGCTAAATAGAGCCAAAGAAGAGATTTTAACTAAATATGAGAAAGGTGAAGATGTGACACCCGAACTATTTGCTATTAAAGAATCTTATCGAATTGGAAATAATTTAAAGAAACAACCAGATAGACCCTCACTGGTTTCAAGCAAACAAAATAATTTTCTACGAACAATCTCAAAATCACTAGTAGCTATGGATGAATTAAAAGCAAAATATCCTGAAAAAGTAATACCAATACTTTCCGACAAACCCATTCAGGAATGGCCTGAAATAGTTAAAAAAACTTTGTATCCGCCAAGCACCGCTAAACGAAGATGGACCACTTGATAAAAATTTAATTAGGCGTATAATCGAGATATTATTAATTAATACTTAAATAAAATGAAAATGGGATTTTCTGAAATACCTGAAATGCCTAATGTGCTTAATAAGTCAACCTTAGATGAAAGCAAGGAATTTTCCAAGTATTCAAAAATGACCAACGAGGAAGCGGAAAAAATGATCGAGAAAATATGCGCAACCTCCAGTTCAGAAGAAGAAGTGATAGGGAAAATAAAATCACTCGGTGTTGAAAGAGACTTTGTGGTTGGCAAGTTGGGTACCGGAAATTCAGTTGGGATTGTAATAGAGTATCCTGATGGAATAAATCTTTTAAGAAAAAACTTTGACCTTAAGAAGGGGCAAAATGACTTAAAGACGGCGGCTTGAGCTAGAATACAGAACACCAGACAGCGCCCCGGGCGCTGTCTTTTGGATTATCTGGATTATCGTGTGGACCCGCGGGGAGTCGCACCCCGGACTCGTCCATGCCATGGACGCGTGTTACTGCTATACCACGGGCCCTGAAACTTAAATAAGTATACTGATTTTTTTAAAAAATCAAAGCGGATGATTTTACTCGTCTTCTTCTTTTTCGTAAATAAATCCGCCGGCTTGCATTTCCCAAAGTTTTTTATACAAACCCCCCTCTTTACCTAAAAGTTCATCATGGGATCCGTCTTCAACCACCTTCCCTTTATCAATAACTACAATTCTATCCATTTTACGCACGGTAGACAGCCGATGCGCGATAACAATGACAGTTTTACCTTCTATTAATTTTCCTAAAGCATCCTGAATCAACGCTTCCGAATGCGAATCCAAACTGGAAGTCGCCTCGTCCAACACTAAAATCGGCGCGTTTTTTAAAATAGCCCGCGCGATAACCACGCGCTGGCGCTCGCCGCCCGAAAGCTTCACCCCGCGCTCACCAACATAAGTGTCATAACCTAAAGGAAGATTGTGTATAAATTCATCACAGTGGGCGGCGAGCGCCGCGGAAAATACTTCCGCATCCGTGGCATCGCGCTTTCCGTAACGGATGTTTTCCATCAAGGTTCGATGAAAAAGCACCGGATCTTGCGGAACCAAAGAAATGTTCTTGCGTAAACTTTCTTGAGTAACATATTTTATATCCTGCCCGTCAATTAAAATCTTACCGTCATCTAAATCGTAAAAACGGAAAAGTAGGCGCGCGAAAGTGGATTTACCGGCGCCAGACGGACCTATGACGGCAACTTTTTCGCCCGGTTTTATTTTAAGATTAATTTTATCGAGCACTGCGCGCGTTTTGTGAAAATTAAAAGTTGCGTCATGAAATTCTATCTCCCCTTTTGCGACAACCAAAGCAGTAGCTGTCGGCAGATCGCGAATCTCGTGCGGTAAAAGCATAATTTCAGCCATTTCCTTGGCGTCGGCGTAGCTTTCATAAATATCGCGCGTAACACGGGTAAATTCCCAAAGATGCTGGTTAAGAGAAAAAAGGTAAACCTGAACAAGCACAAAAACACCTAATGTTAAAATGCCGGCCTGCCAATAGCGTAAGGCGTAATAAAAAAGAAAAAATTCAATAAGAATCATGCAAGCCCCCTGAACGCTTCCCATAATTTCATTCAAACCCCATGTTGTCCAGCTGGCTCGCGCCTGTTCGTTGGAGATTTTTTTAAAGCGCGAAGATTCATCATTAAAGGAAGTAAAAAGCTGGATAGGATTCTGATTGGAAATATCATCAGCTAAAAGTCCAGTAGTGCGCGAATCGGCTTCGGCTTGGCGAATATCGTATTTCAGTTTCCAACGCGCGAAAAAATAATTAAATAAAATCAAAAACACCGCCCAAACTATCATGGCATACATGATTGCACGGCTAACCGACCATAGAATAATTGAAATCCCGATAATTTTCACTAAAAGCGGTAAAATGCTCCAAATTAGCCGGTCGGTCAATCTTTCAAAAGATCGAGCGAAACGATTAACGCGCTGAACCAAAGAACCCGTGAAGTTGTTGGCAAAAAAAGTATGTGAGTGATTAATCATGTAATCAAAAGCTCGCTGGCGCAGTTTGGCCATGCCATGAGATTCAAAAAAAATTACGCTGAAATTGCAAAGACGCCAGAAAATCCAGCTAAAAAAATGTATTAAGAGAATTAGAACCAAAATACGCACTAATGCCGTAATCTGCGCCGACGTTCCGCTTAAGGTGTCGAAAAAATCTCGATATAAAATCGGCGGAATTATATCCGCTATGCTGGCTAAAACTATACCAGCCACGGCCAGAAAAAAAACCAGACGTTCTTTTGAACCAAGGGCATACCAAAAAAGCCGAAATAAAACCCCTACGCTAACCGCCCTTAATTTAGATGGATTAACGACACGCACAAGCTATTTACAATCACACTTACTTTCAGCCTGCTGGCAACCTTGGCACTTGGGCTTGCAATTCTCTCCTCCGCAAACATGTTTATCGTCGGGAGTAGTAGATTCATCTCCGCACATATCGCACTTAAAACCGTCCGTGCCGCAACAAGCGCAACCCTTGCATTTATTGGTATCATCCATATTAATAAATAGGTTAAAAAAATAATAAAACGACCTCTTATATTATATCAGACCTAACGCAATTTTACGACCAAATTATCCCCAAATAAAATTACGACCAAAATGTCCCCATACTGCCGTGCGCGCGTAAATTGGCCGGCAAAGTTTTAAAAATTTAATAATACCCTGTGGCGTAAGATCGTAGCCGGTGACAGGTC
>Ga0209211_10011483_pt1 | contig 11306 bp, 16 predicted proteins | sample RifGroA2_FD_183992 | JGI IMG/M metagenome (GOLD analysis project Ga0209211, IMG submission 183992) | Groundwater microbial communities from Rifle, Colorado, USA - Groundwater A2 (SPAdes) (version 2) | ecosystem: Environmental > Aquatic > Deep subsurface > Groundwater | place: Rifle, Colorado...
TTTTTTTAGTTTTTTTGTTCGTTTGATATTTTGTTCGTTTGTTCATTTTTCATGAAGAAGCGAGGATTTACACTAATAGAACTTCTGGTTACCATTTCGATTATCTCGGTTTTAACGGCTATAGGTCTGGCTAATTATACCGTCAGCCAGAAGCGGGCCCGCGACGCTAGGCGTCAAGCAGATTTGGAATCGGTCAGATCGGCGCTGGAAATTTACCGGGCCGACAATTTGGCCACCGGTTATCCATCGGTTGGTTCTTATGCTGCTCTCTGTCCTTCTCAATCTGATCCAATTTGCCGTAGTGGTGATCCACTTTTCAACTATTTAAGTCAGTTGCCTCTGGACCCAAAAAATACCGCCCCGTATACATATACTTATACCGGCGGCGGGAATACTTATACCATCTGTGCAAATCAATTGGAGAGGACGGCAATAGCTTATTGTTTGACACCACCATAATAAATTATAAAACTAACAAATGCTCAAATCCCAAACGAACAAAAAAAGCAGATAAAAACTCGTAAACAAGAAACAGATAAAATTATTGAGTTTGTTAATTTGTCTAATTTGTTAGTTTATTATTAATGCAATCTGGTTATTCTCTCATCGAAGTTTTAGTTGCGGTAACCATCATCGGAATTTTAACCGGCTCAAGTTTAGTAGGATATAACCGGTTTCAGGGCCGTCAGGGATTAAAAAGCGCAGGGGAACAATTGGTTTCTGATTTAAGGCTAACCCAACAAAAAGCTTTGTCTGGAGAAAAAGCTGCCGGATGGTGTCAAGGGGCCGATGAATCGCTAACCGGCTGGCGGCTTATATTTACTTCTGCCGCAGAATACGATATCAAAGGAGTTTGCAGCAATGCAGCGACAACGATATTTAAATCCATTACTTTGCCGAATTCGGTTACTAAATCGTCAGGAGATTCATCTGTCGATTTTGCGGCGATTAACGGTACAACCAGTGACGCCAGTTTTGTTTTAAGCCGGCAATTGGGAACATCTTCATCTCAAATTACGGTTACCACTACATCGGCGGGATTGGTCAGATTATCGGTGATAACGGATATGCCTTAAAATAAAAATGAAGAAATATTTTCAAAACTTATTCTTACTTGTCATTCCCGTGAAAACGGGAATCTATTTCAATAATTATTTATATAGATTCCAGCTCAAGGCTGGAATGACACGGAAAGGCCAGTCTTTAATAGAAATTTTGATCGCCATTTCAGCCATTACTATAGTTTTGACCGCTTTGGTGTCGGCTGCCACCCGTTCCTTGTCGGGATCAATTTCCGCCAGAACTCAAGCTTTGGCCACAAAGACGGCTGAAGATCAAATGGAGAAAATCAGGGCTTTCAGGGATAGAAATGGTTTAGAAATTATTAGTTGCGACGATAAATGTTATCTAAATGATTCGCTGCAAATACAAACAGGTAAACTGACTATTGACGTGCTTTCAGTTTGGTTTATGGTGGATGTTGCCGGTGTAACATGTCCGGCCGGAAACCGCCAAGTTACCGTTATATCGGAATGGACAGATAGGGCCGCAACGCCGCATCAGGCAAAATCAGTCAGCTGTTTTTCATTATGGCAATAAAAAAAGCCCACCTGTCGGCGAGGCAGGGTTTTACTTTATTGGAATTGTTGGTGTTTGTAGCCTTGGCGGGCTTGATATTGGTTGGAATCACCCAAGTTTTGGGATCCACGTTGGCCGGATCAGGCAAATCTCAAGGTATGCAGCAGGTAAAGCAAAACGGCCAATTAGCGATGTCGACAATTTCCCGTTTATTGCGTCAGGCGAACAATATTGATCCCCTTGCCTGTGCTAATAGCAACCAGCTCAATTTTACGGTTTCCGAAAGCGGCGCTGATGTTACTTACACTTTTCAAATAGACAGTCAGCGTCTTAAAAGAACCAGAAATGCCGGCGTTCCCGTCGATTCATTCGTTACCGATGACCAAGTCAGGGTGACCGATTTTACCTGTAATTTGACCCCTCCTTCCAACGGCCAACCGGCTATTGTTAATTTGTCTTTCAATATCGATAAGCCGGGATTGTCGGTTGAGAATATTATTGCTAATATTAATTTTAGGGACAGCGTATCTTTAAGAAACTATTGAATTAGAGTTTCAAAATATGTATGATGAGATTATATGAATATTTTTAAGCGGAAAGGCCAAGTGGCTTTGGTGGTGGTATTAGTGGTGTTGGTGGGATTGACTATCGGTGTCGCTATTTTAGGCCGATCGGTTACCAATGTGGGAATTAGCAATCAGGAAGAAGAAAGGGCCAGATCCTTTTCAGCCGCCGAGGCCGGAGTAGAAGATGCCTTGCGTCAGGATTTATCGATTCTGGCCGGTTCCGGCGGAAATTTTAATGTCGGTAATTCGTCAGTGTCTTATAAAGTATCTAAATTAACCAATGTAACTGCTGAAATTAATCCGGGCGAGGTGGTAACAGTCGATTGGAGCAAAAGCGGCGCTTCGGCATTTAGTGTAGCTTGGACAGGAACTACATGTTCTTCTAATTTAGTGGCTACCGCTATCACTTCTGCCGGAACGGTAGTCCATTCTGTTCCATCCTCTCCTCCGCCTCCAGTCACTTTTTCTAAAAGTCCCGGCGGGCTGGTCAGGATGAGATTCGTCGGCTGCCGGACGAATGTGACAATTAACGGAACCGGAGGGGATCTGTCTTTTTTTCAAGTTGATTCCGTGGGAACATCCGGAGAAGCCAATTCGAAGGTGGAAGTGGTTAGATCAGCCCCGGCGGCTTCAGGCTTGCTAGATTTTGCTGTCTTTTCCGGCGGGGATATTAATTAAATAAGATGGCTGAAGAAATTATTGGTTTGGATATCGGCACCAGCAGTTTAAAGGCGGTGGCGCTTAAAGCTACATCTAAGAGTTTTGCGGTTAGAAATATATCTATTGCCGCCAATCCGATTGGGCGGGTTTTGTCCGACTCTCCGGCCGAACAGGATAAATTAGTGGCTCAAGTTAAGGCTTTGATTAAAAATCTTCAGCCGGCAAGCAATAAAATCAGATTAGGACTAGCTGAAAATCAGGTTTTTACCCGGGTAATCTCCGTTCCCGTTCTGTCGGAAGCAGAATTATCCAGCGCTATCAGGTGGGAAGCAGAGCAGCATATTCCGGTCCCGATTTCAGAAGTTCAACTGGACTATACTGTTTTATCCCGTCCGGCCAAAGGAGTTAAAGAAGGATTAATGGAGGTGTTGCTAGTGGCAGCCAAACACGAAACTGTTAGCAGATTGGCCGATATAATGTCTTTGGCAGGTCTGGAAGTAATCGGTATAGAGCCCGGACTCTTAGCGAGTTCCCGATATTTTTCTGACAGCGATGGGGCGACTTTTTTATTGGCTAATATCGGAGCAAGTACCAGCGATTTTGCGATTATTTCTGAAAACCGGTTGAATTTAACCTATTCGGTGCCAATGGCCGGAGTAGCCCTAACCAGAGCGGTTGAATCGAATTTGGGTTTAGAAGTATTGCAGGCGGAAGAATATAAGCGGGCTTATGGGATTGATCCCCGGCTAATGGAAGGGAAAGTCAGAAATGCATTATTGCCGGTATTTTCGGCTATAATGTCTGAAGCTAAGAAAGCCATAAATGGTTTTGAATCAACCCAAAGAAATAAGAAGGTTCAGCGGGTAGTCTTGTCCGGTGGATCGGCATTGATGCCCGGAATTTCAACTGAAACAGCTAATCAATTAGGTGTATCTGAAGTTATTTTAATAAATCCTTTTCAGGGACTTGAATTAAGTTCAGGTTTGAAAATTCCGGCAGAAGCTTCAGTTTATTCAGTTGCCATCGGATTGGCAATGGGAGTGTAAATAAAAATGAAAAATATTATTAATCTATTACCTGAAAGCGCCATGGAAGGCAGCCGGCGGTTAGCGGTTTTTAAAACCATACAGATTATTTTAATCACCCTAACAATGGTTTGTTTAGTTTTAACTATCGGTATTTGGGCATTAAGTTTAATAGTCGGAAAAGGGGTGGCAGCTGAAAACCTTAAATCTCAAGATCTGGAAGCCAAAATTACGGCTTATTCCAAAAAAGAACAACAATTTTATTTGTTAACTCATCAACTGGATAAAGCCGGTGGATTATTAAATTCCAGAACCCAAATAGAAAAAAAATTGAATGCAGTAATGACAGCGTTTCCGTCTGATGCTAATTTGTCATCCGCTAAAATTGAAGCGTCAGGAAAAAATATTTCCGTTACGCTTTCGACTGACAATCTTGAGAAAATGATTAAAGTTGTAGCTGCGGCTAAAACCAAGCCATTTTCGTTGGTTAAAGTCAATGATTTTTCCAGGGGATCAAAAGGAGAATACTTAATTGATTTAACTGTTGAAGTATTATGACACCAATATTTACCCATTCTTTAAGTTATCACGAATCCGCCAAGTTCCAGACCATTTATTTGCCAATTCTGATCGGATCAATGATATTTTTGGTAATTTTTGGCGGATTTGTCCCGGGATTTAATTCGTGGAGAGAAAATTCCGCAATCCTGAAGCAAAGGCAGGAAACAAATTCTATTCTATCAAGTAAAGTTTCAATGCTAACCAGTCTTGACTCAACTGAACTTCAGTCTAAGCTGGATTTGGTAACTAAAGCAATCCCAATAAAATCTCCCTACAGACAGGCTTTGGCGTCGCTGTCAGTTTTAGCGGAGCGCAATAAAATTTCAATTGACAGTTTAGAGCTTGTTAAGCAAGGCTCAAGTTTGGGAATAATAATTTCCGTTACCGGAACTTATCCTAATATTTATTCATTTTTGCAGACTATCGGAAATATTCTACCTTTGACTTCCGTCAATGCCATTGATTTAACTTCCAGATCAACCTCTTCCGATTTTACGGAAAAAACGTATTCGGCAAATCTTAATTTTAATTTTTATTTTCAATTACCCCCTAAAACGTTTGGGAAAATGACCGAAAAACTTCCGGTAATTTCAGCAGTAGGAGAAAAAAGTTTGCGTACCATGCAGGGATTCGAATTTTTTGACCTGCAATCAGCCGGAGTTTTAACTGTAGACGGAAGCGATAGAGCCGCTAAATTGTTTCCGGATTGAGGGACTCCACATTAAAATTAAACCGTTTTTGATCCTTGAGAGCCAGAATCTTGACCAATGACCTGATGGAATTGATAGTCTTGCCGCCCTTACCGATAACTTTTCCCATATCCTCGGGATTTAATTTGGCGGTAATTGTTACAGATTCCTCATTTTGCAGGGACTCAATTTTCAAATCGTCAGGATGGTCAACTATTTTATTCAGGATATATTTAATTAATTCTTCCATTTTTTTTAAGATTTTTTATACAAGTTTCTGACCGTATTAGTAGGTTGAGCTCCCTGATTTATCCAATAATCATACCTTTGTTTATCTAAACGGATAAGAGGAGGATTCATCAGCGGTTGAAAATCACCGATATTTTCCACGCATTTTCCATCACGTTTAGATTTGGCTTGCGCAATGACAAAACGGTAGGTGGGCTGGTTTTTTTTGCCGGTTCGCATCAATTTAATCTTTAGCATAGTTAACATTATATCATTTTTAAAGCCGTTTTGGCCGCTTCCTGCTCTGCCTCCTGTTTACTGGCTCCTTTTCCGGAAGCGGTGGGTTTTCCGTTAACGACCACTTCTGCAGTGAATATCCGTTGATGGTCAGGGCCGGAAATATCGATTATCTTATATGTTGGTGAATTAAATCCTTGCGCCTGGACAATTTCCTGAAATTTGCTTTTTGAATCTAGTTTTATGGCAATCTTTATTTTTTTATCTGCATTAACCAAAAGCGTGGAATAGATAAATTCTTTGGCGGCATCAAAACCTTTGTCCATGAATATAGCCCCAATTACCGCTTCGACAGTATCGGCCAAAAGCGAAGTGTTGTATTCTCCACTTTCTTTTTTCTCCCCCTTAGAAATAAAAATACTTTTGGGGAGGTTTAATTCATTGGCTAATTTAGCCAATGTTTCCGTCCGGACCAAAGCCGTTCTGGATTGGGTCAGTTTTCCCTCTTGGTGTTCCGGGTATTTCAAATAGACAAATTCACTAACCACCAATTCTAAAACAGCGTCGCCCAAAAACTCCAATCTTTCGTTGTGGGAGTTCCCTTTTCCTTCATTAACCGCGCTCCTGTGAGTTAAAGATTGTTTTAGTAGATTCGGATTGTTAAATTTTGGAAGGTTCATTGTTTTTTAATATATTTCCCAGGATTCCGTTTACGAATCCGGGGCTGGATTCAGATCCGAATTCTTTGGCCAATTCAACCGCTTCGTCAATTATAACTTTTGGCGGAGTTTTCTTCTCTATCGCCATTTCCCAAATTGCAACGATTAATACGGCCTTGTCGACTTTGTTGATCCGCTTGGTTTTGCCTTTGGCGGCTTCCGATATAAGCAATTCAATCAGTTTTATTTTACGCAGGATTTTTTTGGCCCCGACAGAGGGATTAATTAAATTATGGAAGGTCCCTGAAAAGAATTCAACCACCAGGTGTTTTCTTTTTAGATGACGTGAATCAGTTTTACTTTTCACACGGTAGCCGGTTGTTCGGAACAGTTGGCGCAGACAAAATGCGGCCGTTTAAGATTGCCGCATTTAGGGCATTTAGTTAAAGTCGGCAGGACTGCGACATGACCGGCCCGTCTTTTTCCCCGGCGGTAACTGCTGATTTTTCGTTTAGGTAGAGCGCCCATATACGCCTATTCTAATTCAAAGCCATCTGTTTTTCAAGCATGGAATTTATTAAGACTTTAACTTTAGGATATTTGTCTAGATTATTTATTATTTCTTGGGCAATTTGGCGGATTTTATTGACCTTTTTATAATCAGAAATATCGGCGATTTTGAATTCCGGCCAGCCGTGTTGAAGGGTAGTCCAGACGCTTCCGGGTCCGCGCATTTTTAAATCCATTTCAGCCAACTCTAAGCCTTTGCCGGTTCTTTCTAAAATATTTAATCTGCTGTTTGCCAGATTATCGGTTGAAAATAACAAGCAGTATGATTGAGAATCATTCCGGCCTACCCGGCCGCGCAATTGATGAAGCTGGGCCAGCCCAAATCTTTCAGCCCCTTCAATTACGATAATTTTGGCTCCGGGAATATCTATCCCGACTTCAACCACAGGAGTCGCCACCAGAATATCAATTTTACCGGCCTTCATGTCCGATAAAATTTGGGTTTTCTCTTTTGGTTTCATTCGGCCATGAACAAGGCTTAATCTTAATCCGGGGAAAAATACTTTCAGCCTTTCGAATTCAGTGGTTACGGCCCTAACGGATTTTAGAGTCTCCAGAGCAGAATCTTCCACAAACGGACAAATTATAAAAACTTGTGAACCTTGTTTAACTTGGTCTGAAATCCACCGATAAGCGGATAATCTTTTAGTTTCAGGAATAACCCAAGTTTTTACCGGTATTCTTCCTTTAGGCATATCCGTTAGAGTGCTGACGTCCAGATCAGAATAAAGGGTCAAGGCCACGGTTCTGGGAATAGGGGTGGCGGTCATGGACAGAACATGGGGGGCAGGCTCTCCGTTAACTAATTTTCCTCTTTGTTCGACTCCAAAGCGGTGTTGTTCATCGATTATTACGAGGGAAAGTCTTTTTCTGTCAATTAATTTATCCGCTCGGTTGTGGATAAGCGCTTGAGTTCCGATGATGAGGTTGGGCTTATTTAATACTGAATACTGAATACTGAATACTGAATTTGAAACAGCTCCGGTTAGCAGGGCTACTTTAATTCCAAATGGCATTAAAAGTTTTGTCAGGGTTTCGGCGTGCTGGTCTGCCAGAACTTGGGTGGGGACCATGAAAGCCACCTGTAGGCCGGCTTTTATGGCAGAAAACGCGGCAACAGCAGCGACAATCGTTTTTCCGGAGCCAACGTCTCCCTGAAGCAAACGGTTCATGGGATGGGTTTGGTTTAAGTCATTAAGGATTTGGTCAATTGCGGTTATTTGTCCTGGAGTCAATTTAAACGGTAATGACGAAATGAGCTCATCAATTTTTTTCTTATCAATGGGGATAACCCTGGCTGTTTTTTCTTCCAGCTGTTTTCTTCTGATTAAACCATTGGCCTGAAATTTAAAAATTTCGTCAAATTCTAATCTGTCTCTGGCTTTTGCCAATAGATCCGGTGATGACGGAAAATGAATTTCTCTGAGGGCTGTTTTTAGGTCAAGCAAAGATTCGGCGATGGTTATTTGAGATGGGAGCCATTCTTCAATTGGAATCTCGAGAAGGCTAAAAATTTTACCCCGCAACCATTTAGAGGTTAAGCCTTTGGTCTCGGGATAAACCGGAACCAGCCGGCCGGTGTGGATTGTATCAATTAAGTCCCGGCCTTCGTAACCGAAGGCCGGGACTTTTAATATTTCGTATTCCGGATTTTGCATGACCAAAAATTTTCCCTGCCATTCTACTGTTCCGGCTACGGACAAATTAATCCCGGGAGAAATTATATTTTTTAAAAATAATTGATTAAACCAATTAATTTTTAATTTTCCTGTTCCGTCGTCGAGTTCTGCCTGCTGAATAGTGAATCCTCTCTTTTTGGTGAATTTGTGGGAAAACGAAGTTACCTTGCCGATGACGGTAACCTTCTCTCCCGGCTGAAGGTTGGAGATCGGAGAAATCAAAGAATAATCTTCGTAACGGACCGGATAATAATTAATTAAATCTTCCAGGGTTTTAATGCCGACTTTGTCAAGGAGTTGAAGATACCGTTTTTGGACAGAAGGATGAATGATATTTTTAACGGAATCAGTCAGCTTAAAAGCCATTATATTTAAAGAGCCGAAAATAACGGAAGCAATGACGTGGCCAAAATTGCCAATGAGGCGATAATCGTAATAATTGTCCAAATTCCCCGTTGTTTTTTAGTTAGTTGCATATTTGTTCAATGTCATTCCCGCGAAAACGGGAATCTATTCCAATAATTATTTATATAGATTCCTGGTCAAGCCAGGAATGACAAATTTATTCTTTTATTTTAAACCAATGCCTTTTCCCAACCTTAATTTCTTTATTGATAAAATTTGACATCAATTGATTTGGGTTAATAATTGGTATAACTCCGTGTTCAGAAACTGCTTTTTGATCAATAAGCCTTTTTGCCTCTCCTCTACTTTGGGCCGCTCCCGATTTGATCAATCCGTCAACGATGGTCGCGGTAGAAGAAAGAGCAGAAAGATGTATGACCGGAATTTCGGCAGGTGTTTCTCCGGCTTGGATTGTTTTTTCAAAATTTATTTTGGCGGAGTCAGCCCGGCCTTTTCCGTGGAACCGGGAAACAACATCCAGACTTAATTCTTTTTTGGCGTCCATCTGGTGCAGTTTTCCGGAAGCAATTTCGGTTTTTACCTGTCCGACTCTTGTCAGCGGAATATCAGAAACCAGCTCCATATAGGGGATAATTTGTTCGTCCGGAATGCTCATCAGTTTTCCGAACATGTCTTCAGCCGAGTCCGTCAGCCAGATGCAATTACCTGAAGTTTTACTCATTTGTTTTCCGTCAGTCCCTAAAATCATTTGAGTCGTCAAAACAAATTTTTCCTTCCCTTTCATTTTTCTCATTAGTTCTCTCCCAACTAACATATTAAATTCCTGATCAGTACCGCCGATTTCCAGATCTACATCCATTGCTACAGAATCGTATCCCTGAAGTAAAGGATACATAGTTTCGTGATACCAAACAGTATCTCCCCGTGCCAATCTTTGCTGAAACATCTCTCGTTTAAACAACTGAACAGCCGAGATGTTTGAAGCGATATTTATTATGTCCTTAAGAGTTAATGGAATCAACCAGTCGCCATTTTGTTTAATCTTAACTTTATCGAAATCCACAATTTTTTCCGCTTGATTCTTCCAGTCCTTGATGTTTTCGTCAATTTCTTCCTGGGTGATAAGTTTTCTAGCCGAATCTCTCTGCGACGGATCGCCCACCAATACTGTTCCGGTCCCAAACAGAAAAATCACCTCATGACCATCATCGGCAAACTCCATCAGTTTTCTCAATCCAATCGAATGTCCCAAATGTAATTTTGTCCCAGTTGGGTCAAACCCTTGATACAGACGTATTTTCCGTTCTGTTGTCAGTTTTTCCAATCCTTCTCGACTCGGCAATATTTTTTCGACACGACGCGACAATAATTCAGATTGAATATTTTTCATAAGTTTATTGAACTTATTATAAAACAATTCTATCCTTTTTGCAGCCACCTTTATGATTACTCTTGAATCTGTCAAATTGGTTTGGTAGGATGGTTATATGGGCTTAACGAAGAAAGATATAAAAGAAATCGGGGAAATTGTGGGAGTAACTGTCGCTCAATATCATGAATTAAATGTCCAGCCGGAATTCGATAAGATTCATGAAACTTTGGCAAATTTAGACGCTAAGATAGAATCAGGCTTGAGCGATGTAAATCGTAAATTAACGGATTTGAATATGGACACTCCGTCACGAAAAGAATTTAACGAGCACGGCCAAAAGATTCAGAGGCTGGAGTGCGAATTGGGATTTGTTTGAAACTAAAAAGAATTTAGCATCTTGAACAATCAGTCTAATGGCAATTTCATCGAGGTAGTGGCGATTTGTCAAAAAGTAGCTTCATTGCCGCGTTGACCATCAAATCAACTGCTGTGTACTCAAAAGGTGGTTTATCACCGGTATTTGTACAGTATCTACGAATTTGCTGTTTCATGGAAACCATTCTTGTTTCGGACATCTCGAAAGGAACAAGCCAAGTTGCAAAAGCTACTGCCAGGGGAATAAAGTTTCGTTCAACAGTCTCACCCTGAGCTATCTGAAAAAGTCTATCTAGATCACCCTGCACAAGAAGTCTTTCTAATGTCCATAGTAATCCCGGAAGGGATAGAAAGAAAAAAACGTGTAAGTCTTTATGACTCTGATTAATTTTCGCTAAATCCTGCTCAATCATAATTCAAATTCTATCAAATCGGCCTTGAATTTGTTAAATTTGTTATTCTATTTTTAAAACCAGACATGTAAACTGTCAATAAACTCGCACACGTGCGCTGATTTAATGACAATATTGTCAATAAAACGATACACGTGTCAGGATTTATTGACAAATTTTTATAGATTATGAATCAGTTCTAGGGTCTGGGGTAAGGATGTCCGTCTTGCCTCACCAGAAAATCTTACCCTAGCGGGCTTCGTTGAATTGAATCAAATCTTACCGAATCCGTCTTCAGCCTCTGATCAGTTTCTTCCCCAATTCAGTAATTCTTAAGATTAATCTTTTA
>Ga0209211_10011485_pt1 | contig 11305 bp, 10 predicted proteins | sample RifGroA2_FD_183992 | JGI IMG/M metagenome (GOLD analysis project Ga0209211, IMG submission 183992) | Groundwater microbial communities from Rifle, Colorado, USA - Groundwater A2 (SPAdes) (version 2) | ecosystem: Environmental > Aquatic > Deep subsurface > Groundwater | place: Rifle, Colorado...
ATATTGAGGCACCAGGATTCTCCCTTGTTTATCGCAAGCCACTTCGCAGGCGCCGGAAAAATAAAGACGATTGAATTGTCTTGATTCCTGCCGGGTGAAGGGCATGTCTTTAAATTTCCTTTCCTGGGCTTTCCACTCTTCTTCGGTGAAAACGAAAAGACATTTGTCCAGACCTCTCGTGATGTAAAATTTTTCCGCGTAGTGCTCCTTAAAAATTTCGCGGAACTTGGAGGGCACTATCAACCGTCCCTTTTTATCTAGCGAATGTTCATATTCACCGTAAAACATCGTTTTCCACTTTCCTCCACTTTACACCACTTTATGACATTGGGAGTATAAAATGCCCTGTGATTCATGTCAACAATAAGTTTTTAATTTTTTTCAGAAACCCCATATAACACAATATGTTGTGGATATTGGCTCAAAGAGCTCTATAAGTAGAAAGCGCTGTTTTTTCCGGCTTTAAATCATCGGCAGGAGAGAGGGGATAGCTTTAGCTAAATCTTTAAAAGCAAAGATGTTAGCTAATACGGCAACAGATGAGAATTGTCTTTCTGGGACAGCAAACCACTTGGGGATGTCAATGATAACTGAGGAGACAAAACCAGACTAAGCGGGGAATTTAATTTTCTTCGTAGAGAATGCGCGTACAGTTTTCACACAGAACAATCTTTTCTTGCAATTTCACTTCATTAAGGACTTGCGGACGCAGTTTCATTTGGCAACTGCTGCAGTTTTCATTGTCAATTCTGGCCAAGGCCATACCGCTCTTTTTGGCCAGAATCTTTTCGTAAAACAACGCGATTTCCGCGTTGACCTGGCTTATAAAGGCCTTACGCTTGGACTTGAGATCATCTATCTTAGATTGACACTCTTTTTCCCGCAGGGCCAGTTCCGCTTTGCGGTCTGCCAATTTTTTTTCCTCGAGCTTCATAGCTTCTTTGCCGGCATTGACCTGTTTGGTTTCCGCTTCAACCTCATCCATAAGAAGGAGAATAGCCTCCTCCAGCACGGAGTTATCCGCCTTCATATTGGCTATTTCCAAGCGAATAGCGGAATACTCCTCGTTGGTTTTTACGAGATTCAACTGTCCCTGGCGTTTGATAATCTGTTCCTCTTTCTGCCCAAGCTCCATTTCCTTTTCCTTCTGCTTGAGCTTAGCCTGCTTCAACTTATCTTCCAACGCTTGAAAAGCCTTCTTCTCGGAATCAAATTCGTTCTCATAAGCCTTCTGTTGAAGCGGGATTTGCATCACTTCCTGGGAAAAATCATAAATTTGTTTATCCAGAATTTGAAGATCTTTGAGGATTTGCAGGTCTTGTTTGAAGGTATTGGTCTCGGGCATAGGGTTTCATTATATTGATAATCCCCTGCCCCGCAACTAAATTTTCCTGGTTTAATCCGGCAACTGATCAGTCAAAGCAAAAAATGCCGCGATTTCTTCACGCGTCAAGCGCGAGCGTTCATAAAATGAGGACAATAAAAATGGAGATTCGGCGGCCGAAACAGGCTCAGAGGTCAAAAAATCCTTTTGGAAATGGAGCGAGCGCTGCCTCTTGCGGCGGAGAACCTCTTCTTGCTGAAACGCGGTGCCTGCCGAAAAATCGCTTGCGGCGGAGGCAGCTGACAGGGCATTCCGTATCTTTTCCTTCAAAGGATCCAAATTTTCGAGCCAAATCAATTCGTGGCTCAAAAATCTCTTCACCAAATCAGACCATTGAAATGCTATGTGCTGCAATTTGAAGTCGCCGGGTTCATGCCAACGGACAAAAGGTTCTTCCTTAAGAAAAAAAGAAACTCCCTTTAGCAAACGAAACGCGTTTTTCAGAGAGCCTATGGTTGGCCGCACGGTGACAAGCACGGCGGATGCCAAAGGCATAAGAGAGTCAATAATATCCGGATAGCTCCATGGAAAATCAACCAGCCATAGTTTTCCCTCCCCATCCGAGGCCAGCTCTTCAAAAACCTGGGGCGCACAAAACAAAGAGGGGGAAATGCGCATCTCCGGAGAATCCTGGCGGTCTCGAAACACATGAAAGTCTGCAAGTTGAATCTCCAACTCCAAAGTTTTGGCAAGTGAGGCATTCATTTCAAACGAACAATCAGACCATGAATCCGATCCTACCAGCAAAACAGACTTGAGGCGGGATTGCGTTTGTTCGCGCGCTGACTGGCTGGACAAAAAAAGATGGGAAACATCTTTCAACCCCCGGCGCGTTTGCTTGTCATCATTTTCCATACAAATGCGCTCCCTGCGCGCCCACCTCGAGGACGGAATCCGTCCCGCCATAAGGATTCGACTCCGCTCGGGAGTTATGAGGATCAACCATCCAGTCGCCGTCAACAATAAATTTATATTTATAGATACCCGGACGGAGATGATAGAGTTTCCGCCAAAGCCCTTCTCCTTTCACAGAAGGGACAAAATCTTCAGGCACCCAGTGGTTGAAATCACCTGCCACTTGGACATACCGGGCTCCTGGTGCGTCGAGAGTAAAAAGAACAGTGGTCTCTGCCGGCATGGACTGTTCAAACGTTCCTTTTGCGATAGCATCTGACTCTATAATCCCGGCCGGCATATCAAAAGTTCTAAAAGGTTCCTCATCCTTTGAAACCAGTTCCCTTTCAAGCATTTCAGCGCTTAGGTTCAAAAAATCCTTAAAAACAATGGACTGCCGGTCATAATCCATGATGGACTTGCCGCAAGCGGCAGCCTCCCGCAAACGTACCGAATGGTGAATCATGGTGCGGAAAACCCGCCCTACGAACACTTTTTGAAGATCCTCATGGATTCTTTTGGAAAATTTCGTGCGCGGATCAAAGTCATTAAGAACGGCGCGCACTTTCATTTTATGCTGCAGTGCTTCTTCCAGAAGCTGAACCGTTTCGAGAATTTTACTTAATCCGTGCAGAGAAAAAGTGGAGCATTCTACCGGAACGATAAGCTCTTGTGCGGCGCGAAGTGCGTTAAAAGTCAGTAGACCGAGGTTGGGAGGGCAATCTATCAGGACAAAATCATACTCGGCGTCTAATCCATCCAGTTTGGCAAGCAACCGGTTTTCTCTTTCAGGAGCGCCAGCCAACTTCTGCTCCACAGCGCTTAAAATCACCTCTGAAGGGATAAGATGCAGGTGTTCGGATAAAACGACCCGGACATCACGGATCCCGAAAGACTGGCCGCTGGTATCATCAAGAACGTCATAAATACTGCGGGAAATATGATCCGGTTCAACGCCCAAAGCAAGCGAGGAATGCCCTTGGGGATCCAAATCAATTAAAAGAATTTTTTTGCCGAGAAAGGCCAGAGACGAAGAGAGATTAACGCTGATTGTTGTTTTACCGCAACCACCCTTTTGATTGGCAACGGCTATGGTTCTCAGGCCAAGTCTCCTCGGGTTGGAAGAACTAAGGACTCAAAATTATAGAGTAATTCTAGGGATGTCGTGAAGACTTGTCAAGCGCAGGGAAATTAATTTTTAAGGAATTTCGCGGCAAATCCGGTTTGCCGGCTGGTCACTTCAGTCCTTAGCATCTCCACGTCAAACGTCTGCTGTTGTTCAGCCAGAGGCGGTTTAAACTGCGCCCTCAGGGAAAGGTTCCTAAAGTCCCTAACGCTACGCAAAGCCTGAGCGGCCTGCAGGTCAAGGCATTCGGCAAAAAAACCGCCTTCGCTCAAATTGGTAATCAGGGCCGTTACCGACATGTTTTCCGTAGGCGTGATTTCAGCCCGCACGGTCACCGGCACCGCCACTTCAATACGCTGGTTTTTACGCCGTTCTCCCTTGAAAATGAACTTGTCCTTTTCCACAAGATAAAGTCCAAAAGTAGTGGAAATTTCAGCCTCATTTTTACAAATGTTCATCTTTTCCGGAAGATACGTATTTAAAAACATATCAAGGAGTTCCGGCGAGTAGCAGTAAACCGCTTTGCGGTGAGGCCGCTCTAAAGGAACCAGAATCTTTCTAAGGGCCAGCTGATCCACATGTAACACGTTTTGGGTGTTTAGAATAACATTTCGATAACCGCCTCGTTGGATATTCCGCTCAATAAACTCTTTAACGGTATCAATATCGCCGTCAGTCAAATCCCCGTATAGGTCAAAAATAATTACCGATCCGATTTTTCTTTTGTGAACTTCCGTTTTAGCAATCATATGCAGCTCTCCAATACAGCTATCAAATTTTACTACCGACTTAATTTTACTCCTTTAATTATAAAAATGCAAATTTATTTATATTCCTAATATTTTGCAAATCGCACTCAAACTTAGACAGACAAAACTAATAATTTATAAAAGTATAACATATTATAAATAAATAGGTTACATTAAAATGGGGGTCATATCACAATGCCTCAATTTTATGCTATTTATCATGATGGAGTTATACGATTCAGAGGAAATCAAATATCTTTCTATGAGGTCTTCAAAAAGTTTCCTATGCGGAAAACATCTTCGGGAGAGATTTCTGCGAACTCAATGCCTATTTCCACCTGATCCCGGTCAATAAAAGTGCGTACCACTTTCCCCTTAGCCTCCGCCTCCCCAAAACCCGGCAGTTTGACTTTGAGGTCCAGCATGTGGAAATCATAAGGACTTAGCTGCATTCGGTGAAAGGACTCACGATCCAGATCCAAGTATTCGGCCAACAGGCCCCCTTCGCTCAAATCCGTGACCACGGCGCTGAAAAAAACACGCTCCCCTTTTTCATCTATGAAAGAAAACTCCAAAGGCAGCGCGGTTTTGAGTCGCTGATGACGCCGTTTCTCTTCATAAGTTTTCTCTTCCCATTTCACAAGGTCTTGTCCGAAATACTGGATGATTTCTTCCTCGGTTTTAAAAAACTTAAGATTCGAACCCGAAGCCAGCCGGCTAAACATTTGCATGACGGAAAGATTTCCGACCACCAGTCCGCAGCGCATATCAGAAGATAAATTTTCGGTCACAGCCTTGACCCCAAGGCTGTCCACCGTGTTCAAACCCCGAAGATTAAAAAGGAGATTTTTGGTTTTTTGATTTTTAACAAAAAGCGCGATTTCTTCCCTGCCGCGCAACGCCCACGGACCGACCAATTCGCCCCTGAGGTCAATGATATGCACGGTTCCGATTTTCCGTTTGATGATTTGGGGAGAGCGGTTCATCAGGACCTTTCGATTTCATAGCGGGCGATTTTACGAATCAAATCAACGCGGGAAATCTTGAGCAGCTTCGCGCAGGCGCTTTTATTCCAATTCGTCTTCTCGAGACCTTTCCGGATAACTGCCCGCTCCACTTTCTCCATCGCTTTCTTCTTGATCTCTTTGAGGGAAAAAGAGGCGTCCCCGTCTTCCAAGGACTCCATTTTCTGCGCCTGGACCAAATTGAGCAGCTCCGGGCTAAGGCTGACTTCTGTGATAGTTTTTTTGTCGCTGGAAAAAATCACGGCTTTTTCAAGCTCATTTTCGAGCTCGCGCACGTTTCCGGGCCAATCATGACGCCGCAAAATCTGAACGGCTTCAGACGAAAGGACTTTTTTCTCATCCTGATTTTTCTTGGCTATGTTTTCCAGAATGTATTCTCCCAAAACCTCAATATCCTCCTTGCGTTCTCGTAAGGGCGGTATGGCCAAATTCACCACATTGATACGGTAAAACAAATCCTCCCGGAACTTCCCCTCCTGAATCATTTGTCTTAAATTACGGTTTGTGGCCGCCACAATTCTGACATTCACTTTCACCGGCTTGGTGCCGCCCACTTTAAAAAAAGTTCCCTCCTGGAGCACACGAAGGATCTTCACCTGAAGGGCCATGCTCATATCGCCTATTTCATCTAAAAAGAAGGTGCCCTGGTCAGCCACCTCAAAAAGCCCCATCTTTTCGGCCATGGCGCCCGTAAAGGAGCCTTTCACGTACCCAAAAAGCTCGCTCTCCAGCAGGGAATCCGAAAAAGCGGAGCAATTGATGACGACAAACTCTTTGTCTTTGCGCGGGCTGTTGTAGTGAATGGCACGGGCCACAAGTTCCTTGCCCGTTCCGCTTTCCCCTTCAATCAGAACAGCCACTTCATACTGCGCCACAACCTTGATTCTCTCGATTAGATCGCGAAAAAGCTGGCTTTTCCCAACCAGGTGGTCAAAACTGAAAAAAGTTTGATCGTCTTTCATTGCGCCCCCTTTTGATTCTCTGATTTGCGCCGCTTCCATTCCTGAAGGCGCTCAGCCATTTTTTTCTCGTAGCCAAGTTCCGTGGGCACGTAATATTCTTTCGAGACCCCCAGATAGTCCTGCACCACAAAATGGTCCTCGCCGTTATGCGCATACTTGTAACCTTGCCCATGCCCCAGGCTCTTGGCACCACGGTAACTGGCATCCCTCAAATGTTGGGGCACCTCCTGAGTTTTCCCTTCTTTGATATCAGCAGTGGCGGCCTCCAGGGCCATATAGGAGGCGTTGCTTTTGGGTGCCAAGGCAAGATAGACCACAGCCTGAGCCAGGATGATTCTGGCCTCGGGCATGCCCACAAATTCCAAGGCCTGCATGGCGCTGGTCGCGATCATAAGGGCCTGAGGGTCCGCATTGCCTACATCTTCGGACGCCAGAATCACGATCCGGCGAGCTATGAAACGGGGATCTTCACCCGCATAAAGCATTTTCGCCAGCCAATAAACGGCCGCATCCGGATCCGAACCGCGCATGCTCTTGATGAAAGCGCTCGCCGTGTCATAGTGGTAGTCTTCATCATGGTCATAGTGGACGATTTTCTTCTGTATAGATTCTTCGGCAACTTTCTCGTCAAAATGAATCTTTCCTTGAGAATCAGGAGGCGTGGAAAGCACGCCGATTTCCAAAGCGGTCAGCGCCCGGCGGGCGTCTCCGCAGGCGTTCTTGGCCAAATGGCCGAGAGCCCCTTCCGAGATCAGGACTTGCCTTTGCCCCGCGCCCCGCTCTTTATCCTGAAGCGCCTGCCGCATGACTTTGATCAAATCTTCATCCGAAAGCGGCCTCAATTCAAAAATAACGGAACGGGAAAGAAGCGGTCCGTTCACCGCGAAAGACGGGTTGTGCGTAGTGGCTCCTATCAGGATGATAACGCCGCTTTCGACTTCGGGCATGAGTACGTCCTGCTGGGCTTTGTTAAACCGGTGGATTTCATCGATAAAAAGGATGGTGCGGTGCGCTTCATAGCGTTTGCGCTGTTTGGCCTCATCCAGGACCTTGCGGATTTCCTGCACATTGGACGTCACGGCGTTAAGCGTGCGGAACTCGGCCTGAGTGATTCTCGAAATAAGATGGGCCAGGGTGGTTTTCCCGCTTCCGGGAGGTCCGTAGAAAATAAGCGAGGTGAGACGGTCGGAGTGCATAAGACGCCGCAACAATTTGCCTTCGCCTAGGATATGTTCCTGGCCGACAAATTCATCCAGATTGCGCGGCCGCATGCGGAAAGCCAAAGGACCGCTCGTGGAGGGCGCCTCTTGGCCCGCGGCCTTGCCGCTGTCTTCACCAAAGAGGTCTTTCTTCATAATAATAAGGCCCCGCAACCTACCGTGTAAGCAGCATTTGTAAGAACCCTTTTTGCAAAGGCGGGAATCTTCCGGATATTGCTTGGTTCCTTAAATATCAAGGCCGCCATTTCACATCCTGAGGTCGACTCCCTTTTCTTTTTTAGTGTTGGTTCTAAAAAGAACTGCCTAATCACGCATAGGGCAGGGCCAAATTGGATTATAGCACCCGCGAACTCTAAATCAAGGGGAGAAAGGCGGCTAGCCAGCGAAACTACCAGTTTCGCTGCCGTCTTGCGGTCCCCGCGCCAACTGTGCGGGGCTGGATTTCCGGGCGGCCTTCCGCCGCCTAAGCAGCCGGCCCAGCGCATGGGTGCTGGGGCTTTTTAAGACCGGAGTTGAGCTGAAAAATGCCGGCTGACAGACTCAACGACTTTAGCGTGGAGCTCATTCACTTCTTCGGCCGTAAGTGTTTTATCATCCGAGCGATATTCGATGGAAAATGCGAGACTTTTTTTGCCGGCAGGGATTTGCCCGCCGCGGTAAAAGTCTAAAAGATCGATGCCGCGCATAAAATCAAATCCCAAGGACCGCAGATGACCGATGACTTCGCCGGCCGGGACATTGTCACCCAGCACCAGGGCCATGTCGCGCCTTGACGCCGGATACTTGGGAAGAGGCTGATAACGATGCTCAAACCGCGCCGCGTGGGCTGTCTTTTCCAGGCTGATTTGTCCGATAAAAGCATCGGAAGAAATATCATAAAAAGATTTCACAGGACCCGAAACCTTTCCCAGCACCCCCAAAGTCTCTCCCTGGCATTCCATGGAAAGGGCCTGTTCCAGAAAAGGGTTGTCGCCGGGAACGAACTTCACCTGAACTCCGAGCCGGTCAAAAATCTCTTCAAAAATCCCTTTAAGGTCAAAAAGCGCGTATTTTCTTCCCTTCTCGAGCCAATGAGCGCTTTTGGTTCCGGCGATCGCGGCCGCGAAAGTCCATTCTTCTTTGGGAAGCTCACGGTTGACTTCCGGCCCGTAAACGCTGGCGATTTCAAACAGCTTCACGTCATTGGAGCTTGAATGATAAAAATTAGTTTTCACCACTTCTAGCAGGCTGGGAAAAAGTGAAGGCCGCATCAGGGTAAGCTCTTTGTTTTGCGGGTTCACCACGCGGGTCACGGCCATGAGAGGCACGGATAATTTCTCGAAAATTTTTTCGCTGATCAGGCTGAAGGTCACGGTTTCGTTCCATCCGGCGCTAAGCGCCGTCTCGCGAACCGTTTCTTCGGCTTTCCGCAATCTTTTTTCTTCGATATAAACAGGTTGGATGTCCGGCAGGGTTTCCGAAATGCGGTCATATCCGTAAAGTCTGGCCGCTTCCTCGACCAAATCCACGGGCCGGGTCAAATCCTGCCTGAAGGACGGCACCCCCACGGTGACCGTTCCTTTTTTCCCGGGCCGCACCGAAAGACCTAGCGCCCGAAAATATCTGGAAACTTTCTGTAGCGGGATTTCTATCCCCAAAATCCTGCGGATTTCGCCGAGAGGAAATCGGATAATTCCGTCTTTTTTAGGTAAACGCCCCCCTTTGAAAACCACGCTCACCTTGCCGATGCTTTTCGCATATTGGCGGATAAGGCGGATGGCGCGTTCACGGCCCATGTCAACTCCCGCGGGATCCACTCCTCTTTCGAAACGGTAGGAGGAATCACTGGATAGCCCCAGGCGCTGGGAAGTCCGCCGGATCACCGCGGGCGCGAAATAGGCGGATTCCAGAAGAATATGTTTGGTGGACATCGAGACCTCGGATTCAAGCCCCCCCATCACGCCGCCAATGGCAATGGGCCGCACGCCGTCTGTGATCAAAAGATCCTGGACGTTCAGCGGGTACTCCGTGCCGTTGATGGCCCGCAAAGTCTCTTTTTCCCGGGCGCGGCGCACTAAAATTTTCTCCTGGGACAAGCGGTCCCAATCAAAGGCATGCAAAGGCTGGCCCAGTTCCAGAAGCACAAAATTGGTAACATCCACAATAAGATTGATGGGCCGCATGCCCACCGCGGTCAGGCGTTTTTTGATAAAGTCCGGCGACTCGCCGAATTCCACATTTTCCAAAAGACAGGCGCTGTAGTATGGGCAAGCCTTGGCGTCTTGGATTTCAATGGGAAGGATTTTTTTTCTGTCTCTTACGAAAGCTTGCTTGCCTTTTTTCTCAGGGTTTTGCCATTCGGGGAAAGTGAGTTTTGAGCCGGAAACGGCCGCTATTTCACGCGCCACACCCACATGACTGAGCCAATCCGGCCGGTTAGATGTGATTTCGATTTCCATGACTTCGTCCTTAAGCTCCGGAAAAGAATCAACTCCCTTCACCTCAAGGCCGGCAGAAGTCAGCAGCCGGGCAGTTTCTTCTGTCCGCTGTTTCAACGCGACATAATCTTTTAACCAGTTAATGCTGACTTTCATGGCTAGGTCACATCAAGCGAATTGTTTAAGAAAGCGCAAATCATTTTCATAAAAAAGGCGAATATCGTTGATGCCGTGTTTCAGCATGCAAATTCTTTCCACGCCCAGGCCGAAAGCAAACCCCTGGACATTTTTGGGGTCATAACCGACGGCCTGAAAAACAGCAGGATCCACGCTGCCGGCGCCCATCACCTCGAGCCAGCCCTTTTGGCCGCAGACACTGCACCCCTTGGCGCGGCAAATAAAACAGCTTACGTCCACCTCAACGCTCGGCTCCGTGAACGGAAAAAAATGCGGCCTGAAACGGATTTTAGAATCTTTGCCGAAAAGCGCGCGCAAGAAAAGATGAATCACACCTTTCAAGTCCGCAAAAGTGGTGCGGTCATCCACCATCAACCCTTCGATTTGATGAAACATGAAGGAATGGCTGGCGTCCACAGTGTCCGGACGGTACACGCGCCCCGGCGCGATAATGCGTAAAGGCGGCTTCCGGTTTTCCATCACCCGGATCTGCACCGTGGAAGTCTGACTGCGCAGGAGATTGCCGCCCTGGGTGAAAAAAGTGTCAAAGGAATCCCGGGAAGGATGATCAGCCGGAATATTCAACGCCGTGAAATTATAAAAATCCGTCTCGATTTCACGGCCCGCCACCCACTCAAAATTAAGCGTCTCAAAAATACGCGCGATTTCACGGATAGTGGCCGTGATCGGATGGGTAACACCCCGTTCCCGTCGAACCCCCGGCAAAGTGAAATCAACGCCTTCTTTTTTGGCGCTGTTTTTCAACGATTCCCCTTTTTGCCGTATGGCCTCTTCGATTTGACGCCTGAGCCGGTTGGCTCTTTCTCCGGCCTTGGCCCTCTCCTCTTTATCAAGCGATCCCAAAGAACTTAATACCAGTGACAGTCTGGCTTTGCGGCTGAGATATTCTATCCTCAGCGCCTCCAGCTGCGCGGTGTCAGAGACCTGTTCGATCTTGGGACTCGCCTGAGCTTCTAGCTCATCCAGAACGCTTTTGATAACGTCCGGGGAGAGGGTTTCGGAAGGATCTTTCATTTTGCCGTGTTCTTGGCCAACTCAACCAGCCGCTTGAACGCCTGCGGTTCTTTAAGCGCCAGTTCCGCTAGGGATTTGCGGTCAAGACTTACCTTTCCCTTTTTGAGGCCTGAAATAAAACGCGAATAGGAAATACCGTTTTCACGGCAGGCGGCATTGATACGGATATTCCAGAGACTCCGGAATTCGCGTTTGCGCGCCTTGCGGTCGCGAAAAGCAAAGGCCATACCGCGTATGACGGTTTCCTTGGCTTGACGGTACAATTTCCTCCGGCCCTGAAAAAAACCTTTGGCTTTTTTTAATATTTTTTTCCGCC
>Ga0209211_10011486_pt1 | contig 11304 bp, 4 predicted proteins | sample RifGroA2_FD_183992 | JGI IMG/M metagenome (GOLD analysis project Ga0209211, IMG submission 183992) | Groundwater microbial communities from Rifle, Colorado, USA - Groundwater A2 (SPAdes) (version 2) | ecosystem: Environmental > Aquatic > Deep subsurface > Groundwater | place: Rifle, Colorado...
TCGATACTTCGTGCATGCAGAATGTTTTTGCAAAACTGTGGCACGATGGTTTCTTTTCTGAGGAAATTACTGACGTGTCGCGGTGTGCGTGTGGTCGCGTTGAGTATCTTGCGAATACACAGTTATACAGTAGCAAAAAGTCACTCATAAAAAATGACTGCTCGCTCTGTTGTCATACAAAGATTATAACCGCACATGAGCAGGTGATACTCACTGCGCCACTTCCACGTGTGCAGATACCCGAAGTTTTTCCGCTGTGGGCAGGGAAGGATTTGCAGCATGTATTGCAAGAACTTGCCGGCACAAGACTCTTAGTGTCCCGGAGCACTGAAAGAATATTTCAGTTTTCCACACGGTGGCTTGATAACGATCTGGTGTGGTGGCTGTACTTGTATTGGCTACAACAAAGAGACGAGTCACTGCAGGTAGAATGCCTCGTTGCGGGAGCTTCAATAGTTCGACAAGTCGGTGTGCTCATTGCGTTTTCGCAGCTTATCGGTACGCCTCTTCCCAAGAGCGTATCGTTTTTGCCAAAAGTGTTCTTTGACCCCCTGAAAAATGTACGCAGTCTTGATCAGCTTATCGCTCGATTTGGTACACAACGAACCGTCAACGCATTGGTATGGAGTGCGCTTTCTGAGAGAAAGCAGTTTGTCCTCAGTGGCAGTATGTTGCCCAACATGAACGAGGCCGAAGGAGGCATACAGCGCACTAAACTACGTATTACGAAATAAACAAAATACCCAACGCTATAAGTGTCAGTAGTATAAATTAAATCAGCCCATTTGGCCAACCTCATCATCTGCCAAAAATATTTTAATTTATTATTCTTTTTCACACGATAGACATTATTTGTGTTTTCGTGCTTTTGTGTTTTCTGTGCTTTTGTGTTTTCTGTGCTTTCTGTGATTTTAATTTCATAAATAAATCTTGATGGCTTCTTTTTGGTTTTGCCCCCGTAATTTTCCGCATTGGCCAAATACAAGCCTCTTTTGGCCCTGGTCATCGCCACATAAAACAGTCTTCTTTCTTCCTGCAGATGAATGTCGCCCGCGGGAATAATTTCTTTTACCAGTTCATCCGGTATCTCAATCGGATCTTTGCGCTCCAAAGACGGGAATCTCTTGTCCGCCAAATTCACCACGAAAACATATTTAAACTCCAAACCCTTGGCCGTGTGCACCGTCATAATCTTGACCGCTTCCGGCCCTTCTTCCAAATCCTTGGACAGATCGCCCTGCTCGCCGGATTCCATTTCCCAATCTACCAATTGGATAAAAGAGCTGATTGAATCGTCGTTCGTCCGCCGCGCGAATTCTTCCATTCTTTTTAATAAACTATTCAAATAACCAAAAGCCTTATGGTCGTTCTTTTTTAATAAATAGTCGCTGTAGCCAAAATCTTCCATAAATTTCAGAATCACCTCCTTGACGCTTTTCTCTTTAGCCAAACTGGCATGTTTTTCCAAAAACGACAAAATTTTAGCCGCTTTTCTTTTAGTTTCGTCTTCTATTTTATTTAAAATGTTAATCTGTTTTAATGTCTCAAAAATAGAATAGGCCTTGCGATCGGCAAACCGGCTGATTTCCATCAGGTCTTCCACTCTGATTTTTATCATGGGCAGATTTAAAATCCGCCACATGGCCATTGACTCATGGTAATTATCCAAAAGTTTCAGATACGCCAGAATGTCCCTGACCACCTCTTTACCGTAAAGCCCCTTGGAAGCGACAAAATTAAAAGGCGCTTCGGCCTCGGACAGCCCGGCGATAAAAGCTTCAGCCTGATTGTTGGCCCTGACCAGAATCGCAAAATCATTCCAGCTCAATTCCAGATCGTTGTTTTTTAAATCAATTATTTTATTAACTACCCATTCTACTTCCCCACTCTCATCCTTGGCCTGATAATATTCTATCTCTCCCTCACCTTCTATTTGCGCATCCAATTTTTTCGTCAATTCATTACTTTTGCCTTTTGCCTTTTGCCTTTTTAATTTTATCTCCAATCTTTCCGGATTATTCAGCTGGATAAAGCCGTAGGCCAAATCCAAAATGTTCTGGCTGGAGCGGTAATTTTTAGTCAAAAACACTTCAGCCGCCTCTGGATAATTTTCTTTAAAATGCAAAATATTACTCATTGACGCGCCCCTGAAAGCGTAGATTGACTGGTCGTCGTCGCCCACCACCGTCAAATTTTTTTTCTCTCCGGCCAAAAGTTTGACCAGTTCGTACTGGCTGAAATTGGTATCCTGAAATTCATCCACTAAAATATATTTGAATTGCTCTTGATATTTTTTTAAAATCTTCAGCCGCGTCCGAAACAGTTTCAAAGTATAATTTATCAGATCGCCAAAGTCCAAAGTATTATTATCCAAAAGCAACTGCTGGTAAATATGATAAGCATTCGCCACTTCTTCCAGCCGTTTTATTTCGCTCTCGTCTTTCCTTTCCTCCTTTTGCCCATTATCTTTTTCTGTCCCTTCCTTCGCGTCTTTTGCCTTTTGCCTTTTGCCTTTTGCCTTTCCCCCGCTCGCTTCCATTCCATCTAAATTCACCCTCAAATTTTCAGTATATTTTAGATAGTCTTCCGGCCAGATCTCCTCATCTTTGCACCGAGAAAAATGTTTTACCAGCGCGTGGATAAACTTTGTCGGGTTGCCCAGCGGCCGATAATAATCAAGATTGAATTTTTCCAAGTTGGCACGCACCAGTAGCCACTGCTCGGTCTGGGTTAATAATCTAAAATCATTCGGCACGCCAATGTCCAAAGCGTGAGTATGTAAAATCCGCTCGCTAAAAGCATGAAAAGTCATCACCCATAAATCCGTATAACCATAAGGTAATGCTTTATCCACCCGCTCTTCCATCTCACCGGCGGCTTTATCCGTAAAAGTCAGGGCCAGAATTTCCTCCGGCTTGGCCAGCTCTTCCTCAATCAGCCAGGCAATTCTTTCAGTTATCACGGTTGTTTTGCCCGTCCCAGCGCCGGCCACGATTAAAAGCGGGCCGTCTTGATGGGTAACGGCCTGTTTTTGCTCCTTGTTTAATCGTCCCAAATTGGCTATTTTTTGTTCATTTTTTATCATAAAACAAACCTTGTTTTTACCTTTTCATTGTATCACATAAATGGTCATTTCAAAATTCTAATTATCCTAAAGGCGGCAATGATAATGCCGCCCTAAATCAATTCTTTTTCCCCTCCGGCAGAGTCTCCCGATAGAGGACTCTGCCGCCAGCCAATACAAATCAAATCAACATCAACTCAAAACCCCGCCCCGAGAAAATCTCGGAGCGGGGTTTATGCCATTCAGTGTTTTTCGCCCTTCGGGCGATCCGCCTTCCGCTTACGGGAATAATCTAGTTGGAAAATTGGCGGACTGTATCTATCCAATCACCTCTCCGCAGCTGCACATTCTCAAAATCATTCCAAGTACTATGGTCAAAGCCGTGGCGAAAAGCGGCGCCAGCCACCAATAACTCCGGCTCTGGCGATTCATTTTAATGACCATAAAATAATATGCGCCAACCGTTAAAACATAAAATACGATTACTGCGGCCAGCACCCACCAATACCAGCTGTGGCAGATCAGATAAACGACCAAAACCGCCAAGGTGATCAGGATTGGTAAAATAGGGCCATATTTCAACTCTGCTTTTTTAATCAGCCAATGGTTGGCAACTAAAGCCAAATAATAACACATCAAAATCAAAGCTAGCGCCCACCAAGATGCCACGCTGCAAACTAAATAAAGCAAGAGAAACGCGATGATCAGCGCTAAAAACACCGGTAGCATCCAGCCGCTATGGCCTTTAATTATATAATATTCGCCGTTTTCATCTTGTTTCATTTCTTCTTTTGATTCAAAGAAATAATAAACAAGCAAAGCGCCGAGCTGCGTTAAAATTATCACGAACCACAGCCAGACAGTGCAATTAGCGCATTTGTCTTCGTCACTCGCCTCGCAAACCTGACAAATGTTTTCTGCTGGATTCATTACAACGGTTGTCGTAGCCGCCGGCGCCACAATCACCGATTGCTTCGGCTTGGCCGGTTCAACCGTTACTGGTTTTTCCGGCGTTATTTTTTCGCTTACTGTTTCTGTCCAATCAACTGCCTTACTCGCCCGATCAAAAACAACTGAAACCCCTGTCTTTGGCGTGCCGCTTGCTTTAGCCGCCACTATAAATTCAAAGGTCTTTTCCTGTCCCACGGCCAGCGCGCTTATTTGCCAAGTGGCTGTTTCCGTAATCGGGTTATAACTAGCGTAATCAGGCAGCGCGCTCACAAAACCGATTACTCCTGCCGGTATGTCAATTACCATCGTACCATTAACCAAAGGTGCGTCGCCGGTGTTTTTAATCGTTACCGATTCCTGATATTTATTACCCAAAAATTTTGTTTGCGCAAAGCTGTAAGTTAAATCCACGCTAAATTTGGGTTCGCCGCCACCGCCTTTGCTAACCGTGGTAGCCGCGGTGGCGGTGTCGGTTTTGACGCCACTGCGAATAATAACATTATTTACCAATTGTTCGCCGTTGCTTAAATCAGCGGCGTTGGTGGCAACGGTAATATTCAAACTGCCGTTGTCCCCGTTGTTTTTGTTGCCCAAGCTCCAGATAATTTCTCTGGTTGAAGTGGCGAAAGTGTAATTACCGGTTGCTGAAACAAAAATAACCTTAGCCGGCAAAGTGTCAGTGATAATCACATCGGGTGCGATTTCATTACCAGTCACATTCCAATTTAAACCGTAGGTGATGGTTTCACCTGCATTGATGCCAGTCGGTGCTGTTTTGGTAATGAAAACATTGTGATCCGCGCCGCCGCCACCGCCTTTAGTTATGGTCGTGGTCGTGCTGTCGCTCGCGCTTTTGGTGCCACTGGTGATCGCGGCATTGTTGATCACCTGATCACCGTTATTGGCGCTGCCAGAAGTGGCAACGATTACTTCCAAAGTACTGGAAGCCGTCGGTAAAATATCACCCAGCTGCCAGACAATCTGACGCGTGGTCGTATTGTAATTAAAGCTGCCGGCCGCTGAAACAAAAGTCACATTGCTGGGCAAGGTATCTGTTAAAACAACATTTTGCGCGGTCTTGTTGCCTAAAACAGACCAGGCTAAATTGAATTTTATATTCTCACCAGCCTGCACTTCCGCCGGAGCGCTCTTGTCAAGCGACAGGGCATAATCGTTCAATCCGACTATCGTCGTGGTTGCGCTTGCGCTTGCGGTTTTATTACCGCTTGCCATCATAACATTATTAACTAAAACATCACCGCTATTTAATGAATTGCTAATCTTTACCAATAGTTCAATAGTGCCAGTGGCATTGGGAGTAATGTCGCCCAAGCTAAAAACGACTGCGTTGCCGTTAAGGCTATAAGTGCCCGACACCTGTCCAACAACATTCAATAAATTAACCCCCTGCGGCAAAGTGTCGGTAATCGCCACGCTCGGTGCTATGGCTCCGCCGTTAACGCCCCATTCAATGGCGTAAGTTATCTCGTCTCCCGGATTGGCTTCTGCCGGCGCGGTTTTAACAATGGTCAGATTATAATCCTGAACTGCTACTGTGGCCTCGGCAGTATCTGTCTTATCGCCGCTTTTAATTGTGGCGTTGTTGACAATTTGGCTGCCGGTCGTTGGCAGACTGTTAATTTTGACAGTCACTTCCATTTGACCTTGTTGAGGCGGCTGTTGGTCACCCAAATTCCAGGTTAATATCTGGCCGTTCAGGGTATAGCCGAATGTGGCTGATACTAAACTGACCTCCACTGGCAAAGTGTCGCTGACCACTACATTTTGAGCCAGCATGTCGCCGGTGACTGACCAGTTTAGGGTATAAATAACTTCTTCCCCCGCTTGCGCCGTATTTTTGTTTGTATTTTTTTCAATATTCACATTATAAGAAAATGGTGCGACAACCGTAGTCTCCACGCTGTCTTCACTCGTCTGATTGCCGCTCGCGATCACGACTCTGTTGGCCAAAATCGTGTCGGCTTGATGACCATCGTTGACTAATGCCGTCAAATTAATTGTACCGCTTGCGTCTGGCGCAATATCGCCCAAATTCCAACTAACGAATCCGCAAGCGAAAGGCACGCCCGGACCCATACCTCCACCTCCACCATTTGGATTACCAATATCAGCCGAGACAAAATCCACCCCGCAAGGCAGATAATCAGTCACGACCACATCATCGGCAGTCATATTTCCGGTTATTGACCAATTTATTTGGTAGGTCATCTCTTGCCCGGCTATAACTGTCGCCGGCGCTGTTTTGTTTATGTTTAAATTAAAATAAGGAGTCGGCGACACATATACGGTCGTTTCCTCGGTCGTACAAACCTTGCCGCCGTTTTCCGCCCAAACGCACACTTGATTAGTTAAGACATCGCCGTTTTCCGCCTGATCGTCAACCGCCACCGTTATTTCCATAGAGTGCGGCCCGTCGGGAATAAGCTCTGTCCATTGCCACAAAGCGTCTGGCTGACCCAAATCATCCGGCATCGGGTCATATGGCAAATCATAGGAGTGATAATGCGGCTCTTCAGGCGTTGAAGACACGAATGTCGTCTGCTCGTCAAAATATTCCGCGAGCATAATACCGGTGCCTACGCAAATGCCGTCACCGATATTTTCATATTCAATAGTGTAAGTGATTTCTTCACTCGGCTGCACTGGGTTTTTATTGCCAGTTTTCTTAATCACTAAAACGCAATGAGCGTCCATTTCAGTAGACTTTGAAGCTGCTACTGAAGCCGTCTCATTGGAGTCTAAGGTGGCAGTGTTGACAATAAAATCAGTGTCATAGATATAACCGTCAACTTTAACCGCCAAGCTAACTGAACCTAAATCGCCAGCCGCATGATCGCCCAAATTCCAGCTGACGGTTTTGGTTGATGCGTTATAAACACCACCGTCGGTGGCTGAAACAAAAGTTGTCTTGGCTGGAATCGGATCAGTTAGAACCAAATCAGTTACCGCGTTATCGGCCACTGACCAATTTAATTGATAGGTGATTTCTTCACCCGGTTCGGCATAATCCGGACCAATTTTGGCTAAAGCAATCTTCGGGCTGTGGCCGCAATTAGGTTGATATAAAGTCAAGAACATAGAGGCGATGGAAACGCTCTCGTTATTTGTTTGAAAAGGACCATTCTTAAACTGTGGCTGGCTATCAGCTATCAGGGAATAGTGGTTTATGTAAATTTCATTAACTCCATCATCAAAATAATAAACTCCGGCTTCGTCGTCAGAATAAACCGGGTCGGCATTACCCTTGTCCCAGTCTTCTACCACATAATAGTCTCCGGCATTGCCGCTTTTCGGTTTCTGCCATTGACCATCGGAATTTTTTATCGTCAAATAATAACTTTCATTAAATTGGGTATTGCCGCTGTCAAAACTGCTCAAAGTTTGCGGACGATAATACCCGGGAGTTTGAACCTCAACGGTCCCTATTTGTCTAGTCGGCCCGCATCCCCAGTCCGGGTGCAGGATTATTCTGTCTTTATTGCACACTTCCAAATCAGCTCCGAGCATGTTCACGCTGATTGTGTCAGCGGCTAAAACAGGGCCAACGATTGACAAAGATGTTAATATTGCCACCAAAACCAAGCCTGCATACTGCCATTTTTTAACCAGCCATCCTGTCATATTATTAGGCATATTGTTAAAAATTAATTTGAAAAACAAAAAAACGACCTGTTAAAAAACCGTTTCTTGTTATTTTTTGTCTTTGATTTTTATTTAAAAATACCGAAAAAGGGCTATTTTTATTTTTTGATAACATTTATTTTTTCCCTCCGTTTTTTTAGAAGTATTTGCTTGCGATTTAAGCTTAACGCGCAATTTTTTTTGTTTTAATTAAAATACCTTAACATAAACATAAAAAAATGTCAACTTTTAAATTTTTACTCATTATGCCACTTTCCTTATGTTATAACTATTGCCTAAAACAAAAATCTGCCCTTTTAAGCTAAAGGACAGCCTTTGAAGATAAAATATTAAATTTGTCCGCGCTCACCTTGACATCTTGACTATTCCCAGAATTTTATGTTTATTCCACTGTTATTCTCTAATATAAGGAATTGCTTTTTTCTACAATCAATCAGCCTCTTTTTACTGTCATCCTCGGGCTTGGCCGTGCGAACGGACAAGACCCGGGGATCCAGTTGCCGCTAGCTAACGGATTTATCTCTGGATTGCCCCTTCCATTGGTTCAATCGTCCTTCAATTGAACCAATCCCTAGTTCCTTGCCTTCTTGTTTTTCCCCACCACCCCCTACCCCCTCCTCAAAGAGGAGGGGAAAAATACCGTGCTATTTCTCGGTTTCTTAATCTCTCCTGATTTCTAATTCCTCATTCCTAATTTCTGGTTTCCCTTTATTTCTTAATTTCTCAATTTCTTTATTTCTATTTATTTCTTGTTTTATTGATTTCTTTTGTTCCCCTTGTTCCTTGTTGATTGTATTTTGTGTTTTCTGTGTTTGTTGCGCCCTACAGCTCTTGCGCCTTTACCACTGCCAAAACCAAACCCTTCTGCAATATCACCCTGTCCCTTCTCTCTAATTTGTTTTCCAAAAACAGTTTTGCCAAAGCATCTTCAATCTTATCTTGTACCACCCGGCGAAGGGGTCGCGCTCCCATAGTGGGATCATAACCAAGTCTGGCCAACTCCAAAACTGCCACTTCTTCAAAACCAAATTCAATGCCTTTTTCTTCCAGCCGCTCCGCCAGCTGGCGCAAAAATATTCTGGCGATCTCCGCCACATCTTCCATGTTCAACGGCGCGAAAACAACAATACCGTCAAAACGATTCAGTAATTCTGGCCGGAAATACTTTTTAAGATGATCGCTTAAAAGTGTTTCCCGGATTACCGCCATGCCTTTGCCCAGCTTTAAGCTTTCTTGGATAAACTCCGTACCGGCGTTGGATGTTCCAATAATAATCGCGTTGGTAAAATCAATGGTCTTGCCGGTCGCGTCCGTCAGCCGCCCGTCGTCAAACACTTGTAAAAATAAATTCAAAATATCCGAACTGGCTTTTTCCAACTCGTCTAATAAAATCAAAGTAAATGGATTCTTTCTCACTTTTTCCGTCAAAAAACCGCCCTTGCCAGTTTGCGCATCACCAATCAATTTCGCCAAAGCATCGCTCGCCTGATATTCTGACATATCCAATCTGACCATATCTTTTTCCGAATTAAAATATGCCGCGGCCAAAGTCTTGGCCACTTCAGTTTTACCCACGCCGGTTGAACCTAAAAACAAAAAGGCAGCGATTGGCCGGCTCTTGCCGCGCAGTTCCGTCCTGGCCCTCCTGATCGCGCTCGCCACCATTGAGATTGCCTCGTTTTGCCCTACCACCCTTTCATGCATCACCTGCTCCAAATTCAAAAGTTTTTTACTTTCATCCGCCGTGATCTTGGTCACCGGAATATTGGTCAAATCAGCCACCGCTTCGGCCACATCCTCTGCTTTTACCACAGTCTTTTCTCCATTCTTATTTTTTACCGAAATAGCCACTTGCTCTAAAAGTTTGACTGCTTTCTCCGGCAAATAAGTATCGCGCAAATATTGTCCGGCCATCCGAACCGTCGTCTCAATCGCCTGATAAGAAAAATAAATTTTATGTTCTGCCTCAAATTGCAAAGCCTTGGCTTCAAGCACCCTGATCGCCTCATCTTGGTCAGCCTCGTTTATCAGCACCTTTTGTAAAACTTTTGATAAATTAGTTTTTTCAATTTTTTCCTTGCTCATCTCCGGCGTAGTTGTAGCTATCACCAAAAAATTATGCGCCTGCGCCTGTTCCGCTAAAACCTCGGCCAGATCCATTGACTCGCCGCCAGTCGTCGCTACGCCCACCAGATGCTGAATATCTTCAATCACAAGCACAATATTTCTCGCCCGCGCGATTTCGCGCATTATCGCCACCATCTTCTCCTCCATTGCGCCAAACTGTCCGGCGCCGGCGATTAGACCGGAAACGGACAAGGAAACCAAGCGCTTGTCTTGTAAAATCTGCGGCACTTCCTCCTTGACCATCAACTCGGCGATGCCTTCCAAAATACTGCCCTTGCCCACTCCAGGATAACCCACCAAAAGCGCGCCGATCTTATCTACTTCCAAAATCCTGAAGATCTCGGCGATTTCTTTTTCTCTGCCAATGCACGGCGCGTAAGCCCCGGCTCTGGCCCAGAGCGTCATGTCCCGGGAAATATTATCCAAACGCGGAGTGGCCACCGCCGTATAAGCCCGGTTCATCGCGCTTTTTGGTTTTAATCTTGAAAGATAACGAAATTTATGCCAGCGCAAGATCAAATAGCTCTGTAAATCCACCCAAGCCGAAGCGTGTTCAATCTCTCTGTCGGTAATAACCAAGTCATACAAAATTTCCCTGACCAAACCAACTTGCCTAGTTAAAGCTATTAAAATATCCGTCGCGTTGACTTTCTTCTTATTTTTTTCGTAGGCTATTAAATACGCCTCAAGCAGCGCCTGCTTTACTTCAAAAGACACCGTCGTTCTTTTCCCGCTTTCCGCTATCATCTGCAAACCGTGTTTTACCTTTTCTATTAATCTTTGATGATCAACGGACAGCCGCGCCAAGACAAGGTTGGCCTGCGTATTGGAAAGAAAACTAATCAACAAATGCAAGCCATGCAAAGAGCCGTGCTTTAATTTATCGGCCAAAAGCCACGCCTCTTCAACCGCTTGCTTGCTCCGCTGATCAAAACTGTTAAAAATTTCTCTCTTTTTATATTTTTTAATAAAGTTCCAGCCAAAAGATCCGCCCGTTGCCGTGTCTGAATTCCTGCGCCAAAAAGACCTGGGTTTTAAAGTTGAACGGGGTTTTGATTCTCTGTTTATTCTGTAGACTAAATAGAAATCCGTCAAAAGCGACACCCAAAAAATAAAAGTATACTCGTTGCGCAGATAAACAACAGGAAACCAATTAGCCCCATGTTGCGTCAAGCTAAAAATAACATAAAAAATAAACCCCAAACCAGCCACTCCAAAAAGCAAAAACAAGGTATTGATTAAAGACCTGGTTCGCCTGGCATATCTTTCGCTGTTAATGCTAAAACTGTTCAATTTATGATCAAAACAAAAAACTTCGCCGTTCAAAAATAGCGCCACGCCAACTCCGCCGCAATTGCGGCAAGCATTGCCAGCCACCTCACCCAGCCCCTGGCACTCCGGGCAAGTGTAAATTGGTTTACTCTGTTTTTCTTCTGCCATAATTAACTTGAGTAAATTAAGCGAGTTAAGCAAGTTAAGTGAATTGATGTCGGTTCAGA
>Ga0209211_10011487_pt1 | contig 11303 bp, 10 predicted proteins | sample RifGroA2_FD_183992 | JGI IMG/M metagenome (GOLD analysis project Ga0209211, IMG submission 183992) | Groundwater microbial communities from Rifle, Colorado, USA - Groundwater A2 (SPAdes) (version 2) | ecosystem: Environmental > Aquatic > Deep subsurface > Groundwater | place: Rifle, Colorado...
ATTTTTAGGAAAATATATTTGAATCTTTTTATCATAAAATTCGTTAGTCTTATTCAAAACAGAATAAGTTTCATTAAACAGCCTGCCTGTATCAATTGTGAAAATACGTATCGGAAGATCATTAGAATAAATTATATCCGTTATCACCTGGTCTTCCAGACTTAGACTTGTTGAGAAAACAATTTTGTCTTTAAATTTCTCCGAAAGAAGGAGTAATGATTCTTCTACCGGTTTATCATCAATTAACTTTTTTATTTCGTTGAGTCGAACTTCATTCATAATTTGTTTTTTCTTATCTGGATTTCTCAAGTGCCTGAGTTATATCTTCAATTATATCATTCACATTTTCCAGTCCAACAGAAACCCTGATTAAACCCGGAGTTATTCCAACTGCCGCTCTCTCCTTTTCCGTAAGCTTTGAATGAGTAGTTGAAGCAGGATGTGATACAATTGTTCTTGTATCTCCCAGGTTTGCAGACAATGAAGCAACCTGCAGAGAATCCATAAATTTTTTTGCCTGTTCGTATCCTCCTTTAACTGAAAAAGTTATAATTCCTCCTCCAAGCTTCATTTGTTTCCTTGCTAATTCATATTGAGGATGCGAGGAAAGAAAAGGATACTTCACAAAATCCAGTTCAGGATTACCTTCAAGATGTTTTGCAATAGCCAAAGCATTTTCAGAATGTTTTTCCATCCTGACTGAAAGAGTTTCTAAGCTTTTGGAAAGTATCCAGGCGTTAAAAGGAGAAAGCGCCGGACCTGTTTGTCTTGCAAAGAATTTAATTTCAAGTATTAATTCCGACCTTCCAACAATAATACCTCCAAGAACTCTGCCTTGTCCGTCAATAAATTTTGTGGCAGAATGAGTTATTAAATCGGCTCCATAATCCACTGGTGTTTGAAGAGCCGGTGTAGCAAAGCAGTTATCTACATTCAGAATTAAATTATGTTTGCTTTTCAGCTTTCCAAGAAATTCAAGATCAATTATTTCAAGTCCCGGATTTGACGGCGTTTCAATAAAGATCATTCTGGAATTTTGATTAATTGCTTTCTCCCAATTTTCAGGTTTATCTGCATCAACGTAAGTATGAGTAATACCCCATTTAGGTAAAATTTTGGTTAGCAGTTGATGCGTTGAAGAAAACAAAGATCTCGATGCAATGATATGATCGCCGGATTTTAGCAGCGCACCAAACCCTGAAAATACTGCCGCCATTCCTGATGCAAAAGCAACACCTGCTTCAGCATTTTCAAGCGCACACATCTTTTCAATAAATTCGGACGTATTTGGATTTGAAAAACGTGAATAAACATCACCTTCGATTTCTTCTGCAAATAATGCCCTTCCCTGTTCTGTGTCATCAAACAAGAAGCTTGAAGTTAAATATAAAGGCACCGAGTGTTCTCTGTTTTGAGATCTTTCAGCCTGAATTCTTATTGATCGTGTTTCTTTTTTATTCATAAAAATTAAAAACCAATTGTATAGATATTTCTGAGACTTAAAATAATGACTAAAACACCTACCAGAATCATCATAGTTTTAACAGGAACTTTACCTGCTGCTTTTGCAGCAAACGGTGCAGCTATTGTTCCTCCAACAATTAACCCAATTATTATCTGCCAATGGGTTAATCCTATAAAAGTTATAAAGGCAGCAGAGCTCGTTAATGCCACAAAAAACTCAGCAAGATTTACAGAGCCAATTGTTTTTAAAGGATGATTACCTCTTGCAATTAAGGTTGATGCTACAATCGGTCCCCAGCCTCCCCCTCCAACTGAATCGAGAAAACCACCGGCTCCAGCTAATGGAATTATATGCTTCACTTTATTCTTTCTTTTTTCATTCTTAAAAGTTTTCCTGATTATTATAATTCCAAGTATAAGTGTGTAAGAAGCAACAACAGGTTTAACAAGGTAGTTAAGCTCGGATAGTGAAGAGAGAACGAAAGCTCCTGCAGCAGCTCCCAATACGCCTGGTAAAACGAGTTTCTTAAAAAGCTTGCTGCTCACATTGCCAAATTTCAGGTGACTTAAACCCGACGCCCCGCTTGTAAATATCTCGGAAGTGTGCACACTTGCACTTGCAGCAACAGGAGGAATTCCAAGGCTTAAGAGGAAAGTTGTTGCACTAACTCCATAAGCCATTCCCAATGCTCCGTCTATCATCTGGGCTATAAAACCTGCCAAAACGAACCAATGAAAATTTGAATCGGAGGATGAATAAAGTTTTTCAATAAAATCTTCAACAAAAGTAAAAGAAATATTCTGGAAGATTAAATGTCCAATCACCATCAGAATGATTGACAGAGCGGCATAACCCAGGTAAAATTTTAGTTTAGATTTTTTCTTCGGCTCTTTTACAAGAACAGATGTAATATTATTTAACTCTTTTACTTTCTCCGAAAAATTTCCGTTTAACCTCTTTCTTATTTGAACAAGATTATCAAGAACATTTTCCATTTCATCAGGGATAGCATTATTAAGAACCTCTTTCAATCTTTTTGCTATGGTCGGTGACTTGCCATTTGTAGATATAGCAAGTTTAATACTTCCTTTCTGCACAATCGAGCTTAAATAAAAGTCGCACAAATCCGGAGTGTCGACCACATTTATTAAAATTCTTTTTTTCTTTGCTTCTTCTTTTATTACCCTGTTTAATTCTTTGTCGTTCGTTGCGGCAATAATCAAATCTTTGTTTTCCAAATCTTCAGGCAAGAATACCCGTTTAATAATTTTTAAGTTTTTGTATCGATCTGCCAAAAACCGAATCCCACTATTTATCGAGGGAGCTACTAATGTAACTTTTGCTTCGGGACTATTATTTAAAACTGCAGTTAATTTTTCAAGTCCAACAGAACCGCCACCCACAATGAGAGTATCGAGTTCGGACAACTTTAAAAACACCGGGAACAGATTATTCGTATCTGTTTTCATATTCTTTATTTCAGGTTCCGATACTAACATTTCTATTTATTTTTAATTTCTTTGAAGTAAAGTTTCACTAAATATCCCGGCTGCTCTTTGATGAAGTGAAACAACTTCACCAATAATTATAACTGCCGGCGAACTTAAATTATTTTCCTCCGCTATCTTTACTAGATCCTTCACTTTTGAAATTCCTATCTTTTCATCTACTAATGATCCATCCTGAATAATTGCTGCGGGCGTTTCAGCTTTATCTGCATTTATAAAAACCGTAGCAATCTCTTTTAGTTTTCTCATCCCCATTAAAATTATTACTGTCGCATTTGATTTCGCAGCATAGTAAATATCTTTTGATAGTGCACCTTCCGAAGTCGTCCCCGTAATAACCCAGAAACTTTCGCTTACGCCTCTTTTTGTCAGAGGAATTGCTTGTAATTCCGGAACCGCAATTGAACTTGAAATACCGGGAATTACTTCAACTTCAATATCGAATGCCTCAGCATAGGCAAGCTCTTCGTGCCCTCTCCCGAAAACAAAGGGATCTCCGCCTTTTAACCGGACTACGTGTCCGTATGTTAATGCGTACTCCACAATCATTCTATTAATTTCTTCCTGGGTATAAACGTGTAAGCCTGCTTTCTTTCCGACAAAAATTCTTTTTGCTTCTTTCCGTGTGTACTTGAGCAATTCGGTATTTACTAATGCATCGTATAAAATTACATCTGCTTCACCCAATACTTTTATTCCTTTTAACGTTATAAGTTCCACATCGCCGGGTCCCGCACCCACGAGAGTTAGCTTAGGTAGTATTTTGTTGTTAATATTTTCCATAGTCTTTTTTATGATCTTATTAATTGGTTTTTACTTCATGTAAAATTTCTGATTCCCTGTATGTTTTTGCCCTGGAAAGAAAATCTTTTGCTTCATTTAAATATTTCTCGGCGAATTCTTTCCGGGGTTCATTTTGATTTATTTGAAAAACAAGAGTTTTAAAATCTGTTTCGAATGAGAAGAAATCTTTATTTGCAAAATGATCATTAAAATTAGCTATTATTGCATGCTGGGTAGTACAACTAACATCTTCTAAAAGAAGAAGCGCTTTTGCCGCATTAACAAAAACAGAATAACTATGATAAATAGAATCTGCAAACGCCTGATTGTCAAAAGTTTCAGTTGCCCAGCCCAATTTTTCTTCAGCTTCATAAAGAAGAGTTGCAACCAGATCGATTATAACACCCGCACATTCACCAACTCCAACGTGAGTTTTGAATTCCTCTTTATCTCCCCAATCAGTGTAATCGGAATTCCGGATTGTAGATAAGTCAATCAAATATTTTAATAGTTGTTGAAAGTAATTTTTCCCCCGGCGATCATAGTAACTATTAAAATATTCTCCTTCCAAAGAATTTTTCTCATAATCATTAAGAAGTGTTCTTAAGGCATCGGGAACTCTTTTACTTGGGAGTTTAATAACTCTTTCGGCAAATCTCCCCTCTCCATTTCCCAGGTTCCCGCCACCAAGCATTAATTGTAACGCAGGTAAAACTCTGCCGTTATTTTTAATAGAACTGCCGTGGAAACCTATGTTCGCTAATCCATGTTGTCCACAGGAATTCATACAACCGCTTATTTTAATTTTAATATCATTATTGAAGATTAAATCGGGATACTCTTCCTTCATTACCCTCTCAAGCTCCTCCGAAATCGAAGTACTATCCGAAATACCGAGGTTGCAGGTATCTGTCCCGGGGCAGGCGGTGATATCGATTGTGCTGTCAAAACCGGGATCTGCCAAACCCAGATTTTTAAGCTCCGTGTAAAAAAGCGGAAGAGTTTCTTTTTTTATAAACCTTAATATGAATCCCTGGTTAATTGTAATCCTTATATCATCTGCAGCATAATTTTTAACAAGGTGAGCTAATTTTCTGGCTGTATCTGTTGTTAAATTCCCAAGCAGCACTTTTATACGGATACCATAAAATCCCTTTTGTTTCTGCTCGAATACATTTGTCTTTAACCATGTATTGTATTCTTTATCATCAATTTTTATTTCCTTTGGTTTGGGATATTCCGGTAGAATCGGTTCAGGCAGTATATATCTGTCAACCTTATAAGTTTTATTTTTAAGCGCCGAATGTTCTTCCCCAACAAGTTTAATAAACTCATCAAACCCGTTTTTATTTATTAAAAATTTTAAACGTGCCCTGTTCCTGTTTGTTCTTTCTCCATGCCTGTCAAAAACCCTGACTATTCCTTCGATAAAAGGAATTATCGAATCCTCATGAAGAAATTCATAAGCAAGCTTTGCGTGATGCGGCTGTGAACCAAGACCGCCGCCTATTACAACTTTGAAACCTCTTACCTCTTTCCCATCCTCATATTTTATTTTGGGTATAAGCCCTACATCGTGTATGAATGTGTAATTGGTATCTTCTTCGCTTGAGGAAAATGCAATTTTAAATTTTCTTCCCATCTCCTGGCAGATAGGATTCCTAAGAAAATATCCAAATGTTTCATAAGCATAAGGAGATACATCAAAAGGCTCTTTAGGGTCTATCCCTGCAACTGAGGAAGCCGTAATATTCCTGACTGTATTTCCGCAAGCTTCCCTTAGAGTAATATTGTCTTCCGCAAGCTTTGCCCATAATTCCGGAGTTTTATCGAGACTTACAAAATGAATTTGTATATCCTGCCTGGTAGTTAAGTGAAGATTTCCAGTAGAATATTCATCTGAAATATTTGCAATCCTGAGAAGCTGTTTTGCAGTAAGCCGACCAAATGGTAGTTTAATACGTACCATCTGAACACCTAACTGTCGCTGTCCGTAAACGCCACGTGCTAATCTTAAACTCCTGAACTTCTCTTCATCGATTGAACCATCACGGTAGAGTTTAATTTTTCTCTCGAGATCAAAAATTTCTTTTTGAACTACCGGGTTTTCTAATTCTGTTCTAAAACTTTGCATATTTTAGCCTCTTAAATTTTTTAAAACAAAAAAGCCTTTCTCATCTGGAAAGGCTTCGTCTTAAACTCTGATCTTATATACTAAAGACCAAGTGAGCCTTTCCATAAGGAACACATCATACAACAGCACATACATTTATTTATAAAATTGGTCTTCATAGTTTCGCAATAAAATAAAAAAGGTCTTTCACTTTTTTTTGTTTTGAAAGACCTTTTAAAAACTTGTTTTATGTAATTATCAAATGTCTTTCAACATATTAAACAACAGCTACAGCACATCATAGTGCAACAGTTTATGTTTAATATGTAAAGACTTTTCTTCAATCGTCTTGTTGAGTTAATTATTGTTGACGAACCTTATATGTGAATATAACTATTTTTTAAGCTTATGCAAGCAAAACCTCAGCATTTTCCCACAAAAAAAGATTTGAGAGAATATATATGCAAACCTTTGAATAATTTATTTAAGAAATTCATATACATTAATTACCTAAAACTGAAATTTCTTTTAATTGTGAAAGGAGTAAATCCTCTCCGGCAAAACCATTATTTACAAATTTCACTTCATTTTCTCCTGAAGAAATAATTGCAGTAGCCGGAACAGTCTTTATGTTAAGTTTTTTAACGATACTTTCTTCATTTAAAGCATTAAAAGAAACCAAATTGAAATCGCTGTAAGTTTGTTTCAGCTTCGATAATGCAGGATTCTGCATACTGAAACATTGCACACATTGTTCTGTCCAGAAATAAAGAATAGTTGGTAAATTGTAGTTAATAGCATTTTGTCCAATAGAAATATCTGACAGAATATTTACACCCTGCGGTTTGCTGATCAGGAATCTTCTGAAAAGAAAAAACGTTCCTGCTAATACTACCAATAAAATTAAGAGTCTTTCAAACATGCTGTTTTCCCGAATAAAGAATTCTGAGTTTACTTAGCTGGTAATAGATAAAGCATCCTACACAGAAATTTATCGTAAGATTAATAAAAGCAAGAGCAACAACTATTATTGATAAAAGCCAGCCAATAAAGTATTGATCTGTAAAATTCAGTAACAAAAATGATATTACCAGAACTACTCCGCCTAAACCCTGTGCAAAAAGATGAGGAGTATTGGACTCATTTACAATTTGTGGTTTTATTATTCCCAATAGTTTAACAATATAAAAATATGTCAGCTTAAAAAGTCCGGCTTTAGGAAAAAAAGTGCCTGTCAACATCACAATTGAAACCAAAGACACTAACCAGTTCAGGTCAAAAAGAAAAGCGAGGGACACTAAAACAACAATAGCTCCCTGGTTAAATTTTAATGATGATCTGTCCAATTTTTCTTCTCTTGATTTACCATTATCTAAATTATTTACTGACATTTCTTATTCTTTACTAAAATCATCGAATGACGTAATTAATACCTCGGCATGCTTTTATCAATCCTCTGAGCCCAGGCATCTATTCCTCCAACGAGATTTTTAACTTTTTTAAATCCGGCTTTGCGCAGAAAGTCAACGGCTCTTGCACTTCTTCCACCCACTTTGCAATAAGCAACAATTTCTCTTGAAGAATCAAGTTCATTCATACGATTAGGAAGATCATTCAGAGGAATTAAATACCCGTTATTAATGTTATTGATTTCATATTCATGCGGTTCCCTCACATCCAGCAGAAAAATGTCTTCTTCGTTATCTATTTTTATTTTCAGATCCTCAACGGATATTCTATCAACATTCACATCTCTTCCATCTTCATAAGCAATTCCGCAGAATTGCTGATAATCAATTAGTTCGTGAATAGTCTGGTTCTTACCGCAAATTGGGCAGTCCGGATTTTTATGAAGCTTGAGTTCTCTTGTCTTGAATTTAAGAGCATCAAAAAGTATTAGGCGTCCCACCAATGAATCGCCTGCGCCTATAATTAATTTAATAGCTTCCAAAGCTTGCAGTGATCCTATAATGCCGGGAAGAACACCAAGAACCCCACCTTCAGCACAACTTGGAACTAAACCCGGAGGCGGAGGGGTGGGATATAAACACCTGTAGCAGGGTCCATTCTTCGAATCAAAAACTGTTACCTGTCCCTCAAAACGAAATATACTTCCATAAACGTAAGGCTTACTCAGAAGAACGCATGCATCATTCACCAAATAACGTGTTGGGAAATTGTCTGTACCATCAACTACAAGGTTGTAATCTTTTATAATCTCCAAAGCGTTTTCCGAGTTCAACATGGTTTCGTAGGTTTCAACCTTAACATTCGGATTTATCTCTTTTATTTTTTCCTTAGCAGATTCAAGTTTCGGCCTGCCGACATCGCTGGTTCCATGTAAAAGCTGTCTTTGAAGATTCGTTTCATCGACAACATCAAAATCAACTATACCGAGTTTCCCGACACCTGCTGCTGCGAGATACATTCCCAAAGGAGAACCTAAACCACCCGCACCGATCATTAAAACGCTTGCAGCTTTTAATTTCTTTTGCCCTTCCATTCCAACCTCAGGCATTATCAAATGCCGGCTGTATCTTAATATCTCTTCGTTGGAAAGACGAACATTTTTTTCTTTTACTTTAGTTTCTATTTCCTCAGCAACGGCAACGGAACCGCCGGCAATAGATGGAACTATGCTGATAACATCAGTTTCCTTTATTTCGGTTTTCTCATTCTGGAGATAGCGTATATCTTCATCATTAACGTAAATATTAATATAGCTTCTCAGGCTTCCCCTTTCATCGAAAAGATGCTTCTTTAATTGAGAATATTTCTCAGCAACATTATTTAACACTTCACCGGCAGTTCTTCCATCTACTTCTACAGAGTCCGTTTTCTCCGCGTAAGCTCTTAATGGTGTGGGGATCATCACTTTAACGGGCATATTTTATCTTTCCTTCTATAAGTCTTTGTTAAAAAATAATTTCACTTTTTAATACTGAAGTTTTTTCTTCACTATTAATCACTTTCATTTTCTGATTATCGAATTCCGATCTGTCTTCCTTTAGTATCCAGGAAGTTAAATTATTTGCTTCTCCCTTGTTGATAGAAACAATTATATATATGAACCAGGGCAACGCATGATCTATATCGAACTGCGAGGGCTGAGCAGGATGATCGGGATGGGAATGATAAAAACCGAGCAGCTCAAGATTCCTTTCCTTAGCTAATTTTTCAGCTGACCTGTATTGAGCAGGAGTTATCAAAAATCTATTCTGGCGACTTTCTTCTTTTTCATTTTCAAATTCAAGAATATCAAGGATTGACCTGCTCTCATCGCTATAATTGCCGAAAAGTGCACCGCAACATTCCTCGTTGTACGTTTCTTCTCCATGAATTTTTATCCTGTTAAGAAGATCGCCGGATATTTCGATCATAATTCATCCCAGAATTTTTCACTCAAATATTTTTTCCCATCATCAGGAAAAACTGTAACAATTATTCCAGATTCCAATTCCTGTGCTAATCTTAATGAGGCTGCCATTGCAGCACCGCTTGAAATACCGACAAAAAGTCCTTCTTCACGGAGAAGCTTTTTTACCATTTCATAAGATTCAGTTGTCGATACTTCAATTGTTTTATCAGATAGACTCTCATCATAAATACCGGGAATAATAGCTGTTGGAAGATGTTTCAGTCCTTCTATTCCATGAAGCGGCGCATCCGGTTGGAACGAAACTGTTTGTATTTCGGGGTTGAGTTGTTTTAATCTTCTTGAAGTACCTACAAAAGTACCCGTTGTACCGAGACCTGAAACAAAATGAGTAACTCTGCCACCTGTTTGTTCCCAGATTTCGTTTGCAGTTTTTGTATGAGCCTGCCAGTTTGCCGGATTATTATATTGATCCGGATAAAAATAGATTTCCTTATTTTTTTCATAAATATCTCTTACGAGCTTTTGTGCACCATCTGTACCTTCGAGAGGATCGGTCAGAATTAGCTCGACTCCATACGCTCTCAATATTTTTTTTCTCTCTTCACTTGCGTTTGAAGGTAGGGCCAGTTTCACTTTGTATCCTTTTACCACAGCAATCAGTGCATAAGAAATTCCAGTGTTCCCGCTTGTAGCATCAATAATTACTTTCTCTTTCTTGAGCTCACCCGATTTCTCACCTTCAAGAATCATATTCAACGCTGCCCTGTCCTTTACTGATCCGCCCGGATTGTACCATTCAGCTTTAGCATAAATTTCCACATCCGGATTTATCCCTTTAGTTACTTTACTAATTTTCAGAAGCGGAGTATTTCCAATTCTGCTTAGTATTGAGCCATTCGAACTATTATCAATTCCGGATATTATATTATCACCTAAAACTCTAAAGTGATCCGGGCTATTTTTCACTAAACTATGTTTTCTCTTTGTAAGTGTTTTCATCTTTTTTCTTTAAAACAAAAAACCCGCTGTTTTTAGCAGCGGGTTTTTAATGTTTTATATCAAGATCTTTTAAGTATTAAAATTAGTTATACAATACCGCTGCTTGTGATAAGAAGGCATACAACAACAGCAACAACATGCTGCGGCAGAATATATGGTCTTACTATTCATTTTTTTAATTATAAAAATTTCTTCGTAAATATTATCTAATCCTGATAAAAAAGTCAAGTTTGAAATATCCCCACAAAAAATATGACTTCATCTACTAGGCTGATTCCTCTTTGTTTCTCAAAGCAAAATAAACATAGCCACTAAAAATGATTGTCATAACAATCTGGATATAAACAGGTGTCGCAAACAGATCTTCATCAAGAAGAGCAAAATTGAGGAGGAGAATTTTAATTATATAATAATAAACTTTACTTAATAAAATACTGAAAACAGCCACAAGAAATTTATTCGAGAAATTCTTAGATAACTGGTAAAACAGAAATACGTTTAGTAACAGTTCGGCAGTTATAAGCCCGGATTTTATCAATGAAGGATGAGCAGAAACCAAAAAAGAAAAAACAGGCAAAGTAATAGCGATCAGATATGCATTAGTTCTGGATGTATGTATAACAGCAAGTATAATTACCAATCTCATAGGTTCAATTAAATAGACGGGGAAGCTAAGCAAGTGTGAAAAAGACGGGATCAGGTAAATAGCGGTAATAGCTAATAAATCAAAAATGTATGTTTTAATTCTACCTTTATCTATAAAAATGCTGTTTACGTTTTCCATCTTATATTTGCCTGTTTAATTAAACTGGATTTAATATAGCCCTTTTAAAATTATCTTTCAATTTATCTCTTACCTTCCCATCCAACCGCCATCGACTGTAACTACACTGCCATTTAAATAATTAGATGCATCGGAACAAAGGAATACTATGGTACCCATCAGGTCCTCCGGTTTACCCCACCGAGCAGCAGGAATCCTGTTCAGTATTGCCTGATTTCGAACGGGGTCTTCTCTTAATGCTTTTGTATTATCAGTAGCAATATAGCCCGGTG
>Ga0209211_10011488_pt1 | contig 11301 bp, 15 predicted proteins | sample RifGroA2_FD_183992 | JGI IMG/M metagenome (GOLD analysis project Ga0209211, IMG submission 183992) | Groundwater microbial communities from Rifle, Colorado, USA - Groundwater A2 (SPAdes) (version 2) | ecosystem: Environmental > Aquatic > Deep subsurface > Groundwater | place: Rifle, Colorado...
AAACTGCTTTATGCAGTTTTTCTTTAAGGAAATAGATTGCCAGTATCGCGACAAAGATGAACATTGTCTTGTGGATAAATGAGCCTGCTGCAGAATTAGTTAATTGCAGTCCTTTGAAAAACAAAACAAAAGGTATAGAACCTCCAATAAGACCAACAATAATGAGGCTTAGCCATTCTTTTTTCTTTAGTTCCTTTATTTTGCTAAAATTGCCAGACATCAATATAATCCCTGCAAGAAACATGGCAACCATCACATTCTTGCCAAAGGTGAAAATGGATGAATTCATCCCAGAAATGGCGAATTTATTGATGAAAATCGAGAATCCGCTGATTATCGCAGTTGCAAATACTGCCATTATCGCAAGCTCTTTTTTCATAATATGCATATTGCTGTAGATTTATTTAAATATTTGTCTATTTTAATGGCATTAATGACAGCTAAATCTAAATTTATCCTTTGTTTCGGCAATCCTTTCATTGATGATGACGCAGCTGCCCAGAAGCTCGCCCTGAGCGGTGAGACAGGCATCAAGACAATCGCAGGTCACACATTAATCAGCTGCAATTCCCCTGAAGAAATCATGTTTTACCTCGATAAAGACTTTGTCATCCTTGATGTTGCCAAGGGCATAAAGAAGCCAATGCTAATTAATGACTTGTCCATGCTAGAGACAGGCAAGATTGTGTCATTGCATGACTTTGACCTTGCTTTTTTCCTCAATATGATGATGAAAATAGGCACAAAAAAGAAAATGAAGATAATTGCAGTTCCAATGAAATCCAGCTTGAAAACAGTTGAAAAAGCTATTTTGAAGTTCTTATAGTTATTTTTTCCTTAATTCTTAGAATAATCCAGTCTTAAGTTCGAATATCCCACGAAAATTCTGCAGCAATGCATATTAATTCTGAAATGTAAGAAAAAACCTGGCTGATAACCAGGTGGCGTACCCAAACTAAGGGGATTGATTGTCACAAATTTATATAATTTGTGGTTTTTGTGCAAAGGCGGAGAAGTCTAAGCCGGTCTAACGCTATCCTTTCTCTAGAGAAAGGATAGAACCCAAAGAGTCGTCGTCTGCGGTTTCTTCGAAACCTTGACTCCTGGATTTTTGCCAAAGACAAAAATCACCTTTCCTTTGGTCAAGCTTTTCTTTGCCGACTTGAAGAGGAGACGAAAGAAAAAGTTGCGGGTCTCTCGCCTCCGCCGCACAAAAATTTGTGCGACATTAATTTTGTTACTTATACTAATTATCAATATTAAATATTGACTTTTTTTTCAGAAATCTATTTAAATGCAGAATTATTAATCTTGTCATGACCTTTGTTGTTAACGCAGCTGAATTCATAACGGGAATTTTATTAATTTGGCTTGGAATTTCAATGATAAAAAATCACGAAGATTATTTCTCTATGTTAGTTGGAAAAATAATGAGCGAGTCTTTGCGCAAAGATAAGTTTACAAGATTTTCTAACTGGTATGTTTTATTGGGATTTATAATTGGAGCCATCGGAGGTGGAATTGCTCTGATTTTGATGAGTCTTTCAATCATACAATTAAAATAGTTTACATCATTAACCAATCTACCAAATCTAGAATATAATCATCCCTTTTTCTTCAGCGTCTTCTTCCCAATCCATTTGACTTTCAGGAAATGTGTTGAGCATGAGAAGCAAGGATCATAGCTCCTAATCAGCTTCTCAATTTCCATCACAAGCTTGTTATTTGGTAGGTGCAAGACAGAAGGCAGGATATTCCTTATGTCATCCTGCATATTCCTCAGGTTCTGCGCAGTTGGCGTTACAATATTGGCATGTGTTATCTTGCCGTCTTTGTCAAGCACATATTCATGCCACAATGTGCCGCGGGGCACTTCAACAGCGCCAATGCCATGCCCTGCCTTAATCTTGAATTTCTTGAGCGGCTCAATTTTAATATTTTTCAGGCTTTTGCATATCTGAATTGCCCTTTCCACATAATGCACAAGCTCAAGTGCCTGCGCAAAATTATTCACAAAAGGATTGTAATTCGGGAATTTAATCTTGTGCTTCTTTGCTATCCTCTTAGCAGCCGGATAGAGGAACTTATGGTTGTTATTGAGCCTTGCCAGTGCTCCAACCATGTATGATTTTCCCTCTTTAACAACAAAATTGGCAGTTGAATATGCCTCATGGTATTCCTTGATGTAATTCAGATAATCTTTCTGCCTGAAATCATGGCTGTGGCTCCTTATATGCCCGAGGAAAATCGGGTAAGAATGTCCATTATACAGCGAGAAGTATTCAGTTTTCCACTCAAAATGCGGAATCTTAAGCCCGCCCACTAAATCAGCTGTTGCTATAACATCTTTTTTTATCGAAACCAGTGTTTCAATCAATTTTGCAATCTGTTTTTTGTCAGGAAACTTCAAAAATCCGCCAACTGTTGCAGAAACAGGATGCAAATCCCTGCCTCCGATTGCTTTAATCATCTCATTCCCAACTTTCATTATTCGTAAAGCCCTTGTAATCTCAGTTTTGTATTTCGGGAGCATTGACAGCGCAGATTCATACCCTAAATAATCTGGCAGGGCAAGGAAATAGATGTGTGTAGCATGACTCCTTATCCTTTCAGCTATTGTCAGAAGTTTTCGAAGTGCAATTGTCTGCTTTGTTGGCCTGATGTCAAGCGCATTTTCAATTGCAATAATTGCAGCCATTGTATGCGCGCAGCTGCATATCCCGCAGATCCTGCTGCTTATCTCAGATGCCTCATTGTAATAATGCCCGAGGAGAATGCCCTCAAAGTATCTTGATCCTTCGACAGAAGATAGCTCACACTTCTTGACTTCGCCGCCATCAACTTGCAAAGTTAGCGTGGCATGCCCTTCAATTTTAGTAAGATGGTTAAGGCTTATTGTTTCCGGCAAGGAAGACCGCCTCCGCTTCTTTTGGTATTTTAAGGCCAACAAATGCTCTCATCCTGTTATGGATGAATTCTTTTGAATAGCCCTTGCTCTCAAGAAGGCCCACCATTGTAGGAATATTTGCATCATCCGTATGCCCCCTGCAGCCCCAGCATTCAAATCCGCCATTAATGCATACAGCATTGCAGCCCCCTCTTGTTATTGGACCTAGGCAAGGCTTGCCAACTTCAAGCAAACATAGGTTGTTGTTGCGTCTGCATTCAATGCAGACAGGATTGTTGTATGCTCTTGGCTCCTTGCCCGACACAATATCCTTGATAAAAGCAAGTATCTCATGCTTGTCTGGCGGGCAGCCCGGGATTGTATAATCAATCTTTACGTGCATGTCAACAGGAGTCGGGTCAACGTCCTCAATGCTTTTATTCTTGGTGTAAAGCAGATGTTCATAATTTTCCTTCAATGTAAAATTCCTGTATGCAGGAACGCAGCCTGTGTGGGCGCATGCACCAAGCGCAACCATAATTTTGGCTTTCTCCCTAAGTTTCTTCACTGTCTCAAGGTCGCTTTTTGACGCAACAAGGCCTTCAATAAACACAAAATCAAATTCCTGGTCGATATTTCTCTCGCGTATGAATGGGAAGGCAACAACATCAATCAGGCCAAGCATTGACAGGATTTCATCTTCATTAAAGAGGACACTGAGCTGGCATCCTGCGCAGCCTGTTATTCCGTAAAAGCCTATCTTGAGCTTGGCATTCTTATTTTTAAGATGTTTATCCTTTTTTGTTCCTTTCATTTTTGCTCTTTATAATTTTGCGAATGTTTTTATTTTCTATCTGAAACATTGCTCGCTGCGCTTCGCAAGTTTCAGCACATGCAAATTTCCACTGGAAATTTGACCTAACCAAAAATTGCGATGTCTGCATTTTCGAAGAAAATGCTCACTATAGCCGCAATTTTTGGCTCCTAGCCAAATTTTTGCAGGCAAAAATTTGGCATTTCCCGACTGAAAGTCGGGCTTATTCGAGTTTGCACTACACGCGTTCATATAAAGCAAACTCGCTGTTGGGTGTATTATTTCAGCGTACCACATTTTTTTAGTTGAGTCTTCTAATAATTTTTTTAGTCATTCTTGAAATCTTTAACTTCATCGTAGCGGAAAACTGGCCCATCCATGCAGGTGAATTTTCCCCTTATCATGCAATGGCAGCATTTTCCTATGGCGCAATACATCAGCCTTTCAGCGCTTATGAAAATCTGGTCATCATGGAAGCCCTTGCCTTTCAGTATTTCAATGACATATCTCATCATTATCGGCGGCCCGCACACAAAGGCAACACAATTTGTTGGCGAAATAGTTTGTTTTTTCAGGATGTCAGTCACAAATCCAACTGGTCCGGTGTAGCATGCAGCAACATCACTGGCATGCGGGTCCTTGTCAATTGAAACAACCATCTTGTATTTCCTAGTCCAGTCTCTTGACTCTCGCTGGAACAGTATATCGTTTGGGCTCCTGAAGCCAAAAACAAGATTGATGTCCTTGTAACTATCCCTATTATGCTCAACATATTCGATTATGCCTTTCAGGGGCGCAACCCCGCAGCCGCCGCCAATCATCAAGATGTTATTCCCTTTCAAGACCTTCATTGGATAGCCATGTCCATATGGCCCCCTAACCCATATCTTCTCACCTTTTTTCAGCCTTGTCATTGCATTTGTCATGTTGCCGACCTGTCTGACATTCAGCTTGAGGTGCTCGCCGCTATATGAGCAAATGGAAATAGGACATTCGCCAATTCCAGGCAGCGAAACCTGCACAAATTGTCCAGGGTCGTGCTTTAACTTCATCTCCAGCGTCAGGGTAAAATTGTCAGGGCTTTCCCTGTAGAATTCAAGTACTTTTGTCTCTGAAGGAATATATGGATTTTTCACTTTCAGCTTTAAGATTGTTTTTTGCTTCATTGTATTTTTCCACTGAATAAACAAAAATCATTACATCTTGTTGATTATGTCCACAAAATCAATCCTTGTCGGGCAGCCAGTTATGCATCTCCCGCATCCAACGCACAGGTCAATTCCATTCTTTTCCTTGAAATATTCAAGCTGGTGGAAGATGCGGTGCTTGAATCTCTCCTCTCTCTTTTCCCTGAAGGTATGTCCGCTAGCAACTGTTGTGAATTCTTTCACCTGGCAAGAGGACCATTCCCTTATCCTCTCGGATTTTGAAGTGTCATGTATATCTTTCTTGTCCTTAGTCTCAAAGCAATAACAAGTTGGGCATAGGGTTGTGCATGCTCCGCAGCTGACGCACATATCCACCCCCTTCTGCCAGCCGGGGTTATCATATAAGCCAGAAATATCCTTCTTGAAAAGCCTGTCTGTGCCCTCTATTTTTTTGTCGTTCTCTGTTATCTTATACTCAGAAGTCTTAACCATATCTTTGAATCCGCTGAGGAATTTGGAGCCCTTTTCTGTGCCAATGTCAATAATAAATTCCTTTCCTCTGTCATAGAACATGAGGTCATAATAATCCTGCAAATTCATGGACCCACAGAAGCAATATATGCTCGGCGCCTCATTGCAATGGTAGCCAATCAGCACAGCCTCATCCCGCTGCGCCTTGTAATATGGGTCAACATTCTTTTCAAGGAAAACCATGTCCTGATGCTTTATTGCATTAAGGTCACATTTTCTTACACCAAAAAAAACCCTTTTCTGCGGCTTTTCGATGTTAACAGTTATTTTGTTGCCATCAAATGCAAAAATCTGCTCCTGTTTCCTGAAGAAGTATTCCTTTAAGGGGAAGAATGCATTTTCCTTGAGGTAAATCTCGCCAGCCTGCTTTGGTTCCTCAATTTTTGTGAATCTCACAAGGTCTGACTTCAGCGGTGCAATCAGTTCATGGCTTTGCATAACCTTACTAAGAAATTTTTTCAGCTGGCTCTTCTTCAAGGATAAGGTGTTCATCTTGCCTCTTTTTTCCTCATTTCCTTTGCCCGATAATCACGAGCACGATATTTATATTTTGTGATTAATTACAGTAATTACTGCTAATTTGTCAATATATTAGAATGAATATATAATCTTTATGCCAAGAGAACAATAATACTTATAAGCTTTGAACTTTGTATATCCCCAAAGATTCAATTTCTTTCTTAACAATCCCAAGATTTAGTTTTTCATTGTGCTCAATAATCGTCATTCCAGTTTTGAAATCCACGTTGCATGAGGCAATGCCATCTATCTCTCTGCATATCTCTTCTATCAAGTTCTTGCATGCGATGCAATGTGTCCCTTTCACAGTGAATTTTGTTGTCTTCATTTTGTTCCCCTTAAAGTTATGTCGTATCTTGCACAACCACAAATGAGGCTCCTAATGTTGTCATGCCCATGCTGCAGCTGAACGGATAGTTTCCAGCTTCTGTTGGTGTAAAAGTTATTATATTTAGCTTGTCGCCGGACAAGTATCTTGAAATCTTCAGCTTAGGCATGATAAGCACATGCGCGCATCCTGAGGCATCTGACGCATCCACTTGCCATTCAACTGGCACTCCCTGCCTTACCTTAAAATTTGCAGGCTCATATTCAAGACCATTAACCCTCATTCTTGCTATCTGTTTTCCGTCTGCAATTGGTAGCAGTTCCAGGTTTGCAGTACCCTTTGGCGCCTGTTTGAGATACGGCTTTGGCGCTGAACTTATTGCTTTGCTTCCGGGAGTTGACAGCAAATTGCTGCCTGTGCTAAAATCGCCTGTGTCAAGTCCGACCAGTGTCAGTCCGCTGATGATGTTGAACAGACCCATGAGAATGACTATCACTCCTGCAAACTTGAGAAAATCCTTTTGCAATGAGCCCTTGACAAAGCTTGATATGACACCAAGGGAGGCGAGGGTAGGCAATGTTCCAAGCGAAAACGCAAGCATGGCGAGTGCGCCAACCACAGCGCTTCCCTTGCTCAGCACATACAGCTGCAAGGCCATGGTGAATCCGCAGGGAAGGAAAAAAGTGCCTGCTCCCAGCATAAATGGTGCAGACTTGCTTTCCATTGATGAGATATCATGGACTTTGTGGCCGATGAATTTGGGCATCTTTGGCTGGAATCTCCTGAGCCATGGAAACAAATTAAGAAGCTGGAAGCCAAGCAGAACCATTACAATACTTACAATAATAGTCAGGACACCGCTGCCAAATGGGGAAAGCGTGAGGACTGAGCCAAATGCCCCTATTACAAAACCAAAGAACGTATATGATAAAATCCTGCCGATATTGAAATAAATATTTGGCTTGAATTTTTGCCAGCCAGTCAGGCTGGAATGCATCTCATTATATTTTGCTGCAACAGCAAGCAGCAAGCCCCCTGATACTGCAAGGCATGTTGAAAAAGCGGCAACAATTCCTAATAGGAAAATGAACCCATAACTCATATTGTCTGTAAGTGATAGATGCGGAAGGATGCCAATCGGCTTCAGCGCAGCATAGATTCCGAGCACAATAATGAAATACATCACGACTTCAAGGTAGTCTGTTTTTTCCTGCTCGTCAGCACCTTTGCTACCCCTGTTAATCTCATCTTCTATTACAACTGAATAGCCAGCATCCTTAATCGAGTTGTTCAATTCTAGAACTGAAGGCTCGCTATCATAGGTAACTTTAACAATCCCAGTTGCATAATCAGCCTCAACTTTTTTCACACCGCTTATTTTCCTGAATCTTCTCTCCATCAAGACTTCGCACGCATGGCAGTGCATCCCTTTTATTTTGTAATTTTTTTTTGCCATAATTTTTTATCTCATTTTTTGCAATTAGGTATTTGACCGAGTTAGCCAATTCTTTTCTGTGGTTCACCATTGTTTATAAATTTATGTAGAAATTCTAATCTGGAAATTAATTGGATGCTTTCTAGCCAAACCCTTCGTCTTCATTCAATCCGAATGATTCGGTAAATTCTATGATAAGTTTGTATTTGTTAAGGTATTCAAACCCTTTTGGCATCACGGAATACGTTTTGCTAGGCCCAAGATCGTGCTCTTCAATAAATCCTTTTACAATCATCTCTTTAAGGTAATCTTCCAGCATTTGGTGTGAGATATTGGACTTGTAGAGTATGTGCGTTGGCTTAATCCTCCCATTCCTACTTGCAATGGCTTTCAGTATATCATGAATTATCTGAAGCCTATCTCGTTTTTTGTTCATTTTTGCTTAAAACCCTCAAAAGATTAATCAGGATGAGTCCGTAGGCGCCAAGCTCAAGCACATGCCCAAGAACATAATATGTGCCATGGTTCAGCGCAAAGATAAAGTGCACCCTCCCAAAAAGGAGGAACACAAATGCAATCAGAACTAACAAGGTCTTGGTCTGCTTCTTGTCAAGGTAATTCTTAAGGTAATGCAGGCAGACTGACAGGAGCATTATTGATGAGACCAGGTAAAACATGAAAAGGATGTTCGCGCTCAGAAAAATGGCTGACAGCACAATCAAAAAAATCAGGCTGAAAATTTTTGCATCCTTTATCCTGAGCGTCATGAAAAAAAGCAACATGAGCCCAAAAGTGAAAAAAATAACATATGTGTATACACCAATAAAGTTAAGGCTATTCAGGTTATTTGCCTTCACCATGTGGCAAATATCCTCAGTAAGGTTGAAAAGGATGGCGAAGTTAAGCAGCGATTGGATAAAATATGAGATGGAAATGGACAAGAAAGCCATGCCAAAAAGCATGAGCTGCCTTTGCTCAGACAGCTTGTACAGCTTAAAGGCATACCTGCTGACTATGAGGGTTATCAGCGCAAATACTGCCTCTAAAATAATATTGTATCCAAGGAACCAGGTCGGAATAATCATGAAATTTGCCATTGTTTAAAAGCAGCAAAAGCCCTTTTTAAGCTTTATGGAAGATGCCTCTTATTTGTCCTTAATAAGCTATTAATAAGACCTTTTCTTGCTTTATCTTGTTGTTGCCTAGGAAGATCGAGGCAAAAAAGATGAGAAGGCAAGGAAAATGAACAACAGGAAAATGAATAGCATTATGAAAGAACACAAGGAGAAACGGGCGGCACCTGTCATTGGTTCTTTGGTTGTAATTTTGAGTGCAATGCTCGTGATGGTGAATCTGGCTGATGCCCAGGACACAGGGATCGATGCTAAAGAAATCGCAAATGAAATTACGGGCCTTGATATGATGGGCTTGTCGAATGACAATGCAATGCAGAAAATGCATGAAGCAGTGAACAAAGTTTCAAACTTGGATTTGAATGAGGAAATAGATAAAATGCATGAGGGATGCACAAAAAGCGGGCAGAATTTCATGGGCATGCGTGGCAGAATCAATCACGGCAGCAGGAACAATCACAACAACGGCATGATGAAAAGGTCGACAGGCATGATGAAAAAAACTGTAAGAATGGCCAGAAGGAGCATGATGTAAGTTCCGACTTAAAATACTTCATTTGACTTAAAACCCCCAGTTACCTTAAGGCTGCCTTGTAGCAAATCTGCAGGGCGTCTTTTGGTTTTGATTTAGGCTTCAATGGCAAGCCAATAAATATAACCAATATAATCCCAATCGAATGAGGTGAAAAAATGTTTGGATTATTGAGAAGAAAGGATCCGATTTGCGGCATGAAGGAGACAAAAGGAACCGGTATGGAAAGGCATGGCAAATGGTTTTGTTCAAATGATTGCGTTAAAAAATTTGAAGAACAGAAAAAAGATGGCGCGAAACATGGCGTAGCTCATGGTAACCGCAGCTGCTGTCATTGATTATGGTAAACAGGATGGTTAAAATGGACAACAAACAAAAAAAATCAGTCTTTGGATATAGCAAGATCATAACTTACATGGTAATCATTACCTTAATTTTCTCACTTCTAAACACGGTCCAGCTGGCGCAGGCTAATCTCCAGCACAAAGACCATCTTTCCATGATGATGTCTAAATCACAGGGAACCTCACTTCTAAATTCAAAGGGCAGTTCAATTTCAGACGCAAGTAATATTGTACCGCGGGGAATTCCTGCAATTTATGGCGCTGAGCTTGGTGTCAGTTTTGATGATGTCTCTGCGCAAAATCCGCAAAAAGCTGATGCAGCCATAAAAAGGCTTGGTGATTTGGACCGAACCCTGACTCTCTCGGGCAGCGATCTTGACAGGTACATTGAGATTGGCATGAATATCAGCTGCGAATATTGCTGCGGTGCACAGGCAATAATATTCCAGAATGGCCAAGCAGCGTGTGGCTGTGCACACAGCTTTGCAATGAGGGGTCTTGCGAAATACCTTATCACGAATCACGGCAATGAATACACAAATGACCAGATTCTTGAAGAGATGGGCAAATGGAAGACTTTGTTTTTCCCTGGTCCAATGGCTACGAAAGCAAAAGCCCTTGCAGAAAATGGCATTGAGCTGAATTACATTAACCTTGCCTCTAACAAATACAGGGGCATAGAAAAAGGAGTGCGGCCAGCAGCAGGTGGCTCTGGCATGGTAGGAGGATGTTAAAATGGAAAATTCAGCGCAAAAATACTTTGTGATAGCGATTTTTGGAATATTAATGCTTGTATCGGTTGTCCAGGCTGTGCAGCTATGGAAAATCAACGATGCCTTGTCCGATTTTGGAGGCAGTTCAGTGTATGGGAATTCGGTAAGTCAGTCTACGGGAGAAAACACAGTCCAGAATCAAGGTCTATCAACCTCTGGAAGTCCGGCCGAGACGCAAATGGTCGGGGGTTGCTAGACTAAAATTATGTTGAGCATATTATACGGGCAGATTATATTAGACATAAAGATCATGGCAGGAAAACAAGGTGGGCAAAATGAAAGGCACGCACGACTCTGAAATCATCACATCAAATCCATATGGGAAAGCCAATGGATTCTCTGGTATATTCCAAAGGCTAAGGAAAAGCCACATGTTTTGGATGGTGCTGCTATGCCTGCTTCCGATCGCTTTCATTGCAGCAGGCGGGTATTTTACCGGCTGGGGAACAAACGGCTGGATTAGCCTGGTTTTTCTTGCACTTTGCGGGCTTTCACACATTTTCATGATGTCAGGACATGGAAAGGACAAAGAAGGGCATCAACATTGAATGAAGGTGATAAAGAATGAATAAAAAAATACTGATAGTCTCAATTTTAATTGCCTTGCTTCTGGGTGGAACAGCTTTTTCTTTGATTACTGGCAATTTAAGGAAAAAGGACAATGGAATAGATGGAAGAGCCACCCAAGTAAATTATGCGCAACAGGTCAATGGGCAGGAAACCAATGAACAAATGATGGCGAGAATGCATCCAGAACAGGCTTTAAACAATGATATGGCCAGCCATCATGCTGCAGATACCACAAATGCAGCCGGTGGCATGGCTTCGGGAGATATGGCAGACTGTCCTCCAAGCCA